>Ga0187784_10000082_pt1 | contig 55787 bp, 48 predicted proteins | sample 1015_SJ02_MP15_2_FD_132964 | JGI IMG/M metagenome (GOLD analysis project Ga0187784, IMG submission 132964) | Tropical peat soil microbial communities from peatlands in Department of Meta, Colombia - 1015_SJ02_MP15_20_MG | ecosystem: Environmental > Terrestrial > Soil > Wetlands > Peat | place...
GCGGAGACCGCGGCGGCGCTCGAAGGCGAGATCGTCGGTGCCATTGCGGCGGGAGACGCCGTGATGGTGAAAGGCTCGCTCGGCTCGCGCATGGGGCCGATCGTAAAGGCGCTCAAGCGCCGTTACGCGCGTGCGACCGAGAAGGTTCAAGGTTAGCGAAATGCTGTACTGGCTTGCGGACTTTTCCTCGACCATTTCGGTGTTCAACGTGTTTCGCTACCTTACGGTGCGCACCGGCGGCTCGATGTTCACCGCTGCGTTGTTCGTGTTCATGTTCGGCCCGTGGATCATCGATCACCTGCGCGTGCGCCAGGGCAAGGGCCAGCCGATCCGCGAGGACGGCCCGGAATCGCACCTTATGACCAAGCGCGGCACGCCCACGATGGGCGGGCTGATGATCCTGTCGGGCGTGACGGTCTCGACCGTGCTGTGGGCGAACCCCGCCAACCCCTATGTGTGGATCGTGCTTGGCGTCACGCTCTGCTTCGGCCTGGTCGGCTTCTATGACGACTATCTGAAGGTGACGCGCCAGAGCCATGGCGGCTTTGCCGGCCGGCTGCGGCTGATCATCGAGGCCGCGGTGGCGCTCGCCGCCTGCTGGGCGCTGGTCAGTCTCGGACGTCCGCCGTTTGCGACCTCGCTGACATTCCCCTTCTTCAAGGACTTCGTGCTCAATGTCGGCTGGTTCTTCATCATCTTCGGCGCCTTCATCGTGGTCGGCGCCGGCAACGCCGTGAACCTGACCGACGGGCTCGACGGGCTTGCGATCGGTCCGGTCATGATCGCGGCCGGCTGCTTCGGCGTGTTCGCCTACGTGGTCGGCAATTTCGCCTTCACCGAATATCTGCAGCTGCACTTCGTGCCCGGCACCGGCGAGCTTGCGATCCTGTGCGGCGCGGTGATCGGCGCCGGCCTCGGCTTCCTCTGGTTCAACGCGCCGCCGGCATCGATCTTCATGGGCGACACCGGCTCGCTCGCGCTCGGCGGCCTGCTCGGCTCGGTCGCGGTCGCGACCAAGCATGAGCTGGAGCTCGCGATCGTCGGCGGGCTGTTCGTGCTCGAGGCCGTATCGGTGATCGTCCAGGTCGTCTCGTTCCGCCTCACCGGCAAGCGCGTCTTCCGCATGGCGCCGCTGCATCATCATTTCGAGAAGAAGGGCTGGACCGAGCCGCAGATCGTGATCCGCTTCTGGATCATCTCGATCGTGCTCGCGCTCGCCGGCCTTGCCACCTTGAAGCTGAGGTGAGGATGCAGGAAATCTCACCCCAGGCACGGCGTTCCGACATGCGGGGCACGAGAGCGCGATGATCCCGGTCACGACATTCGCGGCCAAGAAGGTCGCGTTGTTCGGGCTCGGCGCGTCCGGACTGGCGAGCGCAAGCGCGCTGCTCGCCGGCGGCGCCGATGTGGTGGCGTTCGACGATACCGCGGCGAGCGTCGAGAAGGCGCATGCGGCCGGCATTCCGACCGAAGACTTGCGGGGCATCGACTGGAGCCGGATCGCCGCGCTGGTGCTCGCGCCGGGCGTGCCGCTGACGCATCCGGCGCCGCACTGGGTGGTCGGGCTCGCGCGCAACGCCGCCGTCGAGGTGATCGGCGACATCGAGCTGTTCTGCCGCGAGCGGCGCAAGCTCGCGCCCGAGGCGCCGTTCATCGCCATCACCGGCACGAACGGCAAGTCGACCACGACCGCGCTCACCGCGCATCTGTTTGCCGCCGCAAAATACGACGCGCAGCTCGGCGGCAATATCGGCACCGCGATCCTCTCGCTCGATCCGCCGGCGCCGGGGCGCGTCCACGTGGTCGAGTGCTCCTCGTTCCAGATCGATCTCGCGCCCTCGCTCGATCCATCGGTCGGCATTCTGCTCAACGTGACCGAGGATCATCTCGATCGGCACGGCACGCTGCGCGACTATGCGGCGATCAAGGAGCGCCTCGTCGCCGGCGTGCAGCGCAACGGCACCGCGATCGTCGGCGTCGACGACAATTGGTGCGCGGCGATCGCCGATCGGATCGAGCGCGCCGGCAAGCGGATCGTGCGCGTGTCGGTGCGCCGTCCGCTGCCCGATGGGCTTTACGTCGAGGGCGACCGGGTGATGCAGGCGGCGGGCGGGACGGCGCGCGCCGTCGTCCATATCGGCGGCATCGGGTCGTTGCGCGGGCTGCACAATGCGCAGAATGCCGCCTGCGCGACCGGCGCCGCGCTCGCGCTCGGCCTGTCGGCGGAGGTCATCCAGGAAGGCCTGGTGTCGTTTCCCGGGCTCGCGCACCGCATGGAGCAGGTCGCGCGCAAGGCCGCTGTCCTGTTTGTGAACGACTCCAAGGCGACCAACGCGGACGCGGCGGCGCGCGCGCTCGCGAGCTTCACCGATATTTTCTGGATCGCGGGCGGCAAGGCCAAGACCGGCGGCATCACCGCGCTCACCGGCTATTTCCCGCGCATCCGCAAGGCCTACCTGATCGGCGAGGCGGCGGGCGAATTTGCCGGCACGCTGCAGGGCAAGGTGGCGTTCGTGGTCGCCGGCACGCTCGAGCGCGCGGTCGAGCTCGCCGCGCGCGACGCGGAGGCCGCGGGTCTGCCCGAGTCGGTGGTGTTGCTGTCTCCGGCCTGCGCCTCCTACGACCAGTACCGCAATTTCGAGATTCGCGGCGCGGCGTTCCGCGAGGCGGTGCTGCGGGTCGAAGGCGTCGCGGGAATTTGATCGTCATTCCGGGCACGCCCTAAGCGCGTTTACGCGCGTCTGCGACGCGCTAGGGGCGTGAGCCCGGAATCCATAACCGCAAAACGCGCGGGGTTGCACCACCCGTGCCGCTCGGAAGCTGTCGTGGTTATGGATTCCGGTCCCGCCGCTGCGCGACGTCCCGGAATGACGAAGCTCGTTAACACTTCATCAACCACGCCCAGGGACTGTGGGGCGGGCAAAGGCGCGTTTTTTGAGCCGTGCCCGCGCGCGTCGGTGGGCACGCTTCGCTTTGCCCACGCTACGGAGAGCCCGCCATGATCTCGCGCGTCGAACGCACGCCGTTTGCCGACTGGTGGTGGACGGTCGACCGGCTGATGCTGGCCGCGGTTGCGGTGCTGATGATGACCGGCATCGTGCTCTCGCTCGCCGCGAGCCCGGCGGTCGCGACCCGCATCGGGCTCGATCCGTTCTACTTCGTCAACCGTCACGCGATGTATCTCGCGCCGACGCTGATGGTGATGATCGCGGTCTCGTTCCTCAACCCGCGCCAGATCCGCCGGCTCGCGCTGGTGATGTTCGTCATCGCGTTGGCGATGACCGCCGCGACGCTGGTGATCGGCGCCGAGGTGAAAGGGGCGCGGCGCTGGATCGTGCTCGCGGGCGTGAACGTCCAGCCTTCCGAGTTCGTCAAGCCGGCCTTCGTGATCCTGATCGCATGGCTGTTCGCCGAGTCGACGCGCAAGTCGGACATGCCGGCCAATACGCTGGCGCTGGGCCTGCTGGTTGCCGTCATCGCGATCCTGGTGCTGCAGCCGGACTTCGGTCAGACCATGCTGATCGCGCTCGTCTGGGGCGCGCTGTTCTTCATGGCCGGCATGCGCATGATCTGGGTCGCGGGGCTCGCCGGCACCGCGGCGGTCGGCCTGATCGGCGCCTATGCCTTCGTGCCGCACGTGCGCGCCCGCATCGCGCGCTTCATGGATCCCTCCTCGGGCGACAATTATCAGGTCGCGAACGCGGTCGAATCGTTCGTGCGCGGCGGCTGGTTCGGGCGGGGGCCGGGCGAGGGGACGGTGAAGCGCATCCTGCCGGACAGCCACGCCGATTTCGTCTTCGCGGTCGCGGCCGAGGAGTTCGGCATCGTGCTCTGCCTCGCGCTGGTCGCGCTGTTCTCCTTCATCGTGATTCGCGCGCTGCAGCACGCGTTCCGCGATCAGGACCCGTTCACGCGTTTTGCGACCGCCGGGCTGTCGATCCTGTTTGGGACACAATCCGCGATCAACATGGCGGTCAACTTGCATCTCATTCCGGCGAAGGGCATGACCTTGCCTTTCATCTCCTATGGCGGCTCGTCGATGATCTCGCTCGCTTATGGCATGGGCATGCTGCTCGCGCTCACCCGCGAGCGCCCGCGCGCCGCCATGATCGAGCCGATGGAGCGCCTGCCGCCCGAGTGGAAGACGGCCTGATGGCCGCACTTGTCCTGCTGGCGGCGGGTGGAACCGGCGGACATCTGTTTCCCGCGCAGGCCCTGGCGGCGGCGCTCGGCGCCAGCGGCGTGACCGTCGATCTTGCGACCGACGAGCGCGCGACGCGGTACGGGGAGGCGTTTCCGGCGCGGGCAACGCATATCATTCCGAGTGCCACGATCCGCGGCCGCGATCCGCTCTCGATGGCGAAGACGCTCGGCACGCTCGGCGTCGGCACCATCAAGGCCGCGCTGCTGCTGCGGCGGATCAAGCCGGCGGCCGTGGTCGGCTTCGGCGGCTATCCGACCTTGCCGCCGGTCTTCGCCGCGACGTTGCGGCGTATCCCGACCGTGATCCACGACGCCAATGCCGTGATGGGGCGCGCGAACCGCCTGCTCGCCGCGCGCGTCGACGCGATCGCGACCAGCTTTCCGGGCTTGACCTTGGAGCCCCCGCTCGCCGCGAAAGCGACCTTCACCGGCAATCCGGTGCGGCCGATGGTGGTCAAGGCCGCGGCAGAGCCGTATCCCTGGCTCGACATGGAAGGGCCGATCCGCCTGCTGGTGTTCGGCGGCAGCCAGGGCGCGCGCATCACCTCCGACGTCGTGCCGCCCGCGATCGAGAGGCTGACGCCCGAGCTGCGCCGCCGGCTTGTCATCACCCAGCAGGCACGCGACGAGGATGAGACGCGCGTGCGCGCGGCTTACGCACGGCTCGCCGTCACGGCCGAGGTTGCACCCTTCTTTGCCGACCTGCCGGCGCGCATTGCGGCCGCGCATCTCGTCGTGTCGCGCTCCGGCGCTTCGACCGTGGCCGAGCTCGCGGTGATCGCCGCCCGGCGATCCTCGTTCCCCTGCCGCATGCGCTCGATCAGGATCAGCTCGCGAACGCCAGGGTGCTGGCCAAGGCCGGGGGCGCGATCGTGCTGCAGCAGGACGATTTCACGCCGCAGCGGCTCGCCCGCGAGCTCGCCGGCCTTGCCGCCGATCCGGGCAGGCTGCCGGCCATGGCGGCCGGGGCGAAGTCGGCCGGCGTGCTCGACGCCGCCGAGCGGCTTGCCGATCTGGTATTGCGCGTGGCGAATATGGTACCTGCGCGTTAATTCTTGGGTCGCGACGCAGATCTGGTGGAAGACTCGCGGAAAACCGGTCTCCGCTTTTCCTGGCGTCGCTCCCGCGCGGAGACTTGATCCAAATGAAGCTGCCGACCGACATCGGCCCCATTCATTTCATCGGCATCGGCGGCATCGGCATGAGCGGCATTGCCGAGGTGCTGATCAATCTCGGCTACACGGTGCAGGGCTCGGATGCGGCCGACTCGGCGAACGTGAAGCGGCTGCGCGACAAGGGCGCGAGCGTCGCGATCGGACACAGCGCCGAGAATCTCGGTAAGGCGGAAGTCGTGGTGGTCTCGACCGCGATCAAGCGCGACAATCCCGAGATCGTCGCGGCGCGCGCCAAGCGCCTGCCGGTCGTGCGGCGGGCCGAGATGCTCGCCGAGCTGATGCGGCTGAAGAGCTGCGTCGCGATCGCCGGCATGCACGGCAAAACGACCACCACCTCGATGGTCGCGACCTTGCTCGATGCCGGCGGCTTCGACCCGACCGTGATCAATGGCGGCATCATCAACGCCTACGGCACCAATGCGCGGCTCGGCGCCGGCGAGTGGATGGTGGTCGAGGCCGACGAGTCAGACGGCACCTTCCTCAAGCTGCCGACCGACGTCGCGATCGTCACCAATATCGACCCCGAGCACCTCGATCACTTCAAGACTTTCGAGGCGATCGAGCACGCGTTCCAGGCCTTCGTCGAGAACCTGCCGTTCTACGGTTTCGCCGTGATGTGCACCGACCACCCGGTGGTGCAGCGTCTGGTCGGACGCATCGAGGATCGGCGCGTCATCACCTACGGGGAGAACCCGCAGGCCGATGCGCGGCTCGTCTCGTTGAAGCACGAGAACGGCGGCTCGCAGTTCAGCGTCCTGTTCCGCGATCGCGCCGGCAATTCGGTGCATGAGATCGCCGGTCTCTCGCTGCCGATGCCGGGCCGCCACAACGCGCTCAACGCGACCTCGGCGGTCGCGGTCGCGCATGAGCTCGGCGTCACCGACGCGCAGATCCGCAAGGGGTTGGCGAGCTTCGGCGGCGTGAAGCGGCGCTTCACCCGCACCGGCGAGTGGAACGGCGTCACCGTGTTCGACGATTACGGTCATCATCCGGTCGAGATCGCCGCCACGCTCAAGGCCGCGCGCGAAACCGCCAAGGGAGCGATCATCGCCGTGATGCAGCCGCATCGCTACACGCGGCTCTCGGCGCTGTTCGAGCAGTTCTGCACCTGCTTCAACGATGCCGACGCGGTGATCGTCGCGCAGGTCTATCCGGCCGGCGAGGCGCCGATCGAGGGCGCCGACCGCGATCATCTCGTTGCGGGTTTGCGCGCGCGCGGCCATCGCAACGTGATCGCGCTCGATGATGCGCGCGAGCTCGCCGGTCTGATCAAGGGCACGGCGAGGCCGGGCGACTATGTGGTGTGCCTCGGCGCGGGCAATATCACGCAATGGGCCTACGCGCTGCCGAGTGAGTTGGCGGCCGCGAAGTGACGTTGCGGGGGTGGGGTGCCGCCATTATTCTATCGCCATGAACAAGCATCTGCGCGATCAGGTCATGCAGTTGACGCCGGCCGAGCGCCTCGAGCTGATCGGCGATATCTGGGATAGCCTTGATGAGCGCGATCTGCCGCCGCTGAGCGAAGATCAAATCCAGGAGATGGAGCGTCGACTGGCGGAACATCGCGCCGATCCGGAAGGCGCACTGTCTTGGGAGGAGGTTAGGGCCGAGCTCTGGTCGCGATTGCGATGACTTGGCCCCTGCGCGTAAGAGCGGGCGCTCGGCTCGAGATCATCGAGATCACCGACTGGTACAGGGCCCAAAGCGAGGCAGCAGCTGCCAAGTTCGTCGGCGCGGTTGACACCACTCTTGAGCGGATCGGCGACAATCCGTTGCAGTATCAGATTGTTCATGGCGAGCTTCGACGGGCTGTCGTTCATCGATTTCCGTACGCCGTGATCTACACGACATTGGCGAGCGAAGTGGTTGTCCTCGGCTGCGTCCATGGACGCCGCCACCCGCGGCATTGGCGCGATCGAAAGCCCGAATGACCTTTCCCGACCTCGTCCCCGCGCTCAAATCTGCCTTGCCGCAGTTGCGCGGGCGGGTGCTCGGCAACGAACCGCTCGCGCCGCTCACCTGGTTTCGCGTCGGCGGACCGGCACAGGCGCTGTTGATGCCGGCGGATGAGAGCGATCTCGCCTACGCGCTCGCGAGCCTGCCGCGCGAGCTTCCCGTCACTGTGATCGGGCTCGGCTCGAACCTGATCGTGCGCGATGGCGGCGTCGCGGGGGTCGTGATCCGGCTCGGGCGCGGCTTCAACGAGACGAAGGTCGAGCCGGGGCAGCGCCTGCGCGCCGGCACGGCGGTGCCCGATCTGCGCGTCGCCAAAGCCGCGCAGGAGGCGGGCCTTGCGGGGCTTGCGTTCTATCGCGGCATCCCCGGCGCGGTCGGCGGCGCGCTACGCATGAATGGCGGGGCCTACGGGCGGGAGACGAAAGACGTGCTGATCGAGGCCCGCGGCGTCGATCGGGCCGGCAACGTCCGGACCTACTCAAACAGCGACATGCATTTCAGCTATCGGCATTGCGGCGTCGCCGATGACGTGGTCTTCACGCAGGCGCTGTTTCAAGGTGCATCGGGCGATCCGGCCGCGATCGCGGCCGAGATGGATGAGATCACCGCGAAGCGCGAGGCGACGCAGCCGGTGAAATCGCGCACCGGCGGCTCGACCTTCAAGAACCCCGAAGGGCACAAGGCCTGGCAGCTGATCGATGCCGCGGGATGCCGCGGCCTCGTCGTCGGCGATGCGCAGGTTTCCGAGCTGCACTGCAATTTCCTGATCAATCGCGGCAACGCGACCGCGGCCGACATCGAGATGCTCGGCGAAGAGGTGCGGCGGCGCGTGCAGGCGCATGCGGGTATCACGCTCGAGTGGGAGATCAAGCGGATCGGGATCGATCAAGCTTCCGGCACGGGTCCGACATAGCGCGCACGGGGTCGGATCAGCTTGTCCTCGGCCTGCTGTTCCAGTGCATGCGCGATCCACCCGACCGTGCGGCCGATCGCAAACAGCGCAAGCGCGCTGCCCGGCTTCAGACGCAGCGCGCGGCGCAGCGAGGCGAGCGCGAAATCGAGGTTCGGCGCCTTGCCGCGGATCCGGTCCATCGCGTCGCGCAACGCGTCACGCGTCTCATCCGGCGGCAGCAGCCGCAACAGCGCGACCGCGCGCGGATCTTCTCCCGGATAGAGCGGATGCCCGAAGCCGGGCAGGATGTCGCCGCGCCGCAGCCGCTCCTGCACCAGCCCCGCCGCGTCCCCGAAACGTTCGGCCTCGGCGAACAGGATCTCGACCAGGCTCGTCGTGCCGCCATGGCGCGGGCCCGACAGCGCGCTCAAGCCCGCCGACAGACAGGCGGCAAGCGAGGCGCCGGTCGATGCGACGACCCGGACCGCAAAGGCCGACGTGTTCAGCTCGTGATCGGCGCACAACACCAGCGCGGCACGGATGATCGCGGCGGCGCGATCGTCAAGTCCCCATGCGCGCGCGAGCGCGCGGTGAATCGGCAGGTCGCTTGGCGCGGCGCCGACGGTTGCGGCCGCCATCAGGCGCAACAGCGCAGCCGCGTCGGCGCGCAGGCGCCGCGGGTCGCGCTGCCAGCTCATCGCTGCGCCGACGCCGGCGATCGGCAATAGGGCGAGGCAGCGATCGGTCGGAAAGCTCTCGGCGAGCGCTGTGAGCATCTCGGCGGCGCCGGCGGCAAGGCGCGGCGCCGGGTCGGCGAACGGATCGTCATCGCATTGCCAGAGGAGTCGCGCGGTCTCCTCGAGCGTGGCATGCGCGGCGAGGCGCGTTGCATCCTGTCCGCGATAGAGCAACCGGTCGCTTTCGATCAGCGTGATGCCGGATGCGAGCGCCGGGAGCCCGAAATCGAGGGTCGCTGCCGCAATGTCGGACGGTTTGCGCCCGCGCGCCTTGCTGCCGGCGAGGCGACTGATGTCGTTTGCACTGTAGAGGCGCCGGCGCGGGTCTGCCGGGTCCGGATGGGCGTGCACCAGCCCACGGCTCACATAGGCGTAGAGCGTGGCGCGGCTGATGCCGAGCCGGGCGGCGGCCGATTCTGCGGTCATCAGGCGGGTTTGTGACATCGGGGCCTCAGCGGGCGTTCGTATATTGATTGGCTTAATCAATATTGACGATTTATCTGCCGATGGCAATGTCATTCCGGTCAAGCGTGAAGAGGTGCGCCATGGATGTCCGCATGAATCCCGGTCTGGACGATGTCGTCGCGGCTGAGACCGTTCTGAGCCACGTCGATGGCGAAGCCGGCCGGCTGATCGTGCGCGGCTTCGAGCTCGAAGAGCTCGCAAGCCGCAGCTTCGAGGCGGTCGTCGCGCTGCTGTGGGAACAGCTCAGTCCGCAGCCCTACACCGAGGCGTCGGTGCGCCGTGCCCTTGGCGGAGCGCGCATGGCGGCGTTCGAGCGGATGCAGCCGCTGCTGCCCGCGACGCAGCGTCTGTCCGCGATCGAAGGCCTGCGTCTGCTGCTCGCCGCGCTCGCCGACAGCGAGGAGACCCCGCATCACGTGCTCGCGGTCGCGGCGGTGCCGGTGTTCGTCGCCGCGCTCGCCCGGCTGCGGCAAGGTCGCGCGCCGCTGCGGCCCGACGCCGAGCTCGATCAGGCGCAGGATTTCCTGCGCATGATGCGCGGGGAACCGGCGCCGGCCACGCATGTGCGCGCGCTCGAAACCTATCTCGTGACCGTCGCCGATCACGGGCTCAATGCCTCGACCTTCACGGCGCGCGTGATCGCCTCGACGCGCGCCGGCCTGTTCTCGGCCGTGATCGGGGCGCTCTGCGCCTTCAAGGGGCCGCTGCATGGCGGCGCGCCCGGGCCGGTGCTCGACATGCTCGATGCGATCGGCGAGGCGCGCAACATCCGCCCCTGGCTCACCAACGCGCTGCGCCAGGACATGCGGCTGATGGGCTTCGGCCACCGCGTCTATCGCGTGCGCGATCCGCGCGCCGACGTGCTCAAGGCGACGGTCGTCACGCTGCGCGGCGGCGAGAACCGCATCCGCTTCGCCGAACAGGTCGAGGCGGAGGCGCTGGCGATCCTGGCGCAGCACAGGCCGGGCCGGCAGCTCGATACCAATGTCGAGTTCTACACGGCGCTGCTGCTCGAGGCGCTCAGCGTGCCGCGCGAGAGCTTCACCAGCGTATTCGCGGTCGGCCGCGTGGCGGGGTGGACCGCCCACGTGCTCGAGCAGGACCGCATCGGCCGGCTGATCCGCCCGCAGTCGCGCTATGTCGGGCCTGCGCCGCGGCAGCCGCAGGCGGCCTGACCCGACGCCGCAGCGAGAACAAAACGGAATCGGCGGACCCCTCAAGCGTCCTGCCGGATGCAAAATCTGTAGCGCAAGTCGCGCAAATCAGATTCTTTGTTTTCCGTTGATTCTCGCGCGCGTGCTTCGCCCGCGCGAAGGCGGGTTGAAAGGGGCATTCGGGGCGTATGCCATCGGCCAAGCACGTCGCTGTCCTGCTGGGAGGCTGGTCGGCCGAGCGCGAGGTGAGCCTGCGTTCCGGAAAAGCCTGCGCGGATGCCCTGGAGCGGAAAGGCTATCGCGTCACCAAGATCGATGTCGGGCGCGACATTGCGACCGTGCTGCAGACGCTGAAGCCCGACGTCGCGCTGAACATGCTGCACGGCCGTCCGGGCGAGGACGGCACCTTGCAGGGCATGCTCGAGATCATCGGCATTCCCTATACGCATTCGGGCGTGCTCGCGTCGGCGCTCGCGATCCAGAAGGACCGCGCCAAGGTCCATTTTCGCGCCGCCGGCATCCCGACCCCGGCCGGAATGGTGGTCTCGCGCCTGCACGCCGCCAGAGAGCACGTGCTGGAGCGGCCCTACGTGCTCAAGCCGGTCAACGAGGGCTCGAGCGTCGGGGTCTTCATCGTCACCGCCGAGCACGACTATCCGCCGCAGGAATTGACCCGCGCCGACTGGGAGTTCGGCGAGCTGGTGCTCGCCGAGCCGTTCATCCCCGGCAAGGAGCTGACCTGTGCGGTGGTGGGGGATGAGGCGCTCGGGGTGATCGATATCGTGCCGACCGCCCGCTTCTACGACTATGAGGCGAAGTACGCACCCGGCGGTTCCACCCACATCCTGCCGGCGCAAATTTCACCTTTTGTTTACCAAGAGGTCCGAAGACTAGCGCTGGCGGCCCATCGCGCCCTCGGTTGCCGGGGCGTGAGCCGCGCGGATTTTCGCTGGGACGATACCGTGGAGGGCATTGGGGGGTTGGTCTGTCTCGAGGTGAACACGCAGCCCGGCATGACCGAGACGTCGCTCGTGCCGGAGCTGGCGGCGCATGCGGGCATTCCTTTCGCTGAGCTGGTGCAATGGATGGTCGAGGACGCCTCGCTCAATCGGTAACGCGGTCTGCGCCGCGGGGCCGGCCTGCGGCCACGCGCCGCGGGCTGATGAGCCGTTCGGTCCGCCGCATGACGTTGCCGCTGACGCGCCTGCGTGTCCCGCGCTTTGTCGGCGTCGCCGCGGCGCTCGCGTTTCTGCTCGTGACCGGCGCCTATGGCGCCGTCAAGGGCGGCCATGTCGGCGCGATCGAGACGTTCCTCAAGGATGCCGCCGACAGCGGCGCGAACGCGATGGGCATGCGCATCGCGACGGTGTCGCTTTCCGGCCAGCGCCAGGTGAGCCGGGAGGCGATTTTCGCCGCGGCCGGCGTGACCGACCATTCGTCGCTGTTGTTCCTCGACGTCGCCGACGCGCGCGCGAGGCTCGAGGCGATTCCATGGATCGCCGAAGCGACCGTGCGCAAGCTCTATCCCGACCGCCTGCAGATCACCGTCACGGAGCGCGAAGCCTTCGCGCTGTGGCAGAGACAGGGCAAGGTCGCGGCGATCGCAGCCGACGGCACCGTGCTGTCGGACAAGATCGAGCCGCGCCTTGCCGCGCTGCCGTTCGTGGTCGGGGAAGGCGCAGCCGTGAAAGCGCGCGACTTCCTCGCCGTGCTCGACAAGTTTCCGGCGATCCGCGACCAGGTCCGCGCCTCGATCTACGTGGCGGAGCGCCGCTGGAATCTGCGCCTGAAGAACGGCATCGACGTGCGGCTGCCGGAGACCGATGTCGAAGCCGCGCTTGCGACGCTGACGCGACTCGACGCCGAGAAGAAGCTGCTCACCCGCGACGTCACCTCGGTCGATCTGCGGTTGCCCGATCGATTGTCGGTGCGGCTCTCGGATGACGGCGCCGCGGCGCGCGAGGAGGCGCTCAAGAAGGCTGCCCCGAAGAAGAAGGGGAGCGACGCATGAGCGATCTGGCGCACGGCCTCGCCCCGAAGATGAAGCCGATCTCGCGCAAGCGCTCGGCGATCGTCTGCGCGCTCGATATCGGCACCAGCAAGATCGTCTGCGCGATCGCGCGGCTGCGGCCGCGCCCGCCGCAGGACGTGCTGCCGCGCCGCACCCATGCGATCGAGGTGCTCGGCATCGGCCACACCCAGGCGCACGGCATGAAGGCCGGCACGGTCGCCGACATCGCGGCCGCGGAGGAAATGGTCCGCCACGCCGTCGACGGCGCCGAGCGCGCCGCCGGCGTGCACGTCGACAGCGCGGTGATCCCGGTTACCGCGGGGCGAACCGGGAGCGAGCTTTTCGCCGCGACCGTGCACATGAAGACGCCGACGGTCGGCGACGGCGACATCGAGCGGGTGCTCGCGGCCGGCAGCCATCATTCGGTGCGCGAGGGGCGCGCGGTGCTGCATTCGCTCCCGATCGGCTATGCGCTCGACGACTCGCGCGGCATCCGTGATCCGCGCGGCATGGTCGGGCAGCGGCTCGGCGTCGACATGCACGTGGTGTCGACCGACGCCGCGCCGGCGCGCAACCTCGCGCTCCTGGTCGAGCGCTGCCACATCGGTGTCGAGGCGATGGTATCGGCGCCCTATGTGTCGGGCCTTGCGGTGCTCGCCGAGGACGAGGCCGACCTCGGCGCCGCGGTGGTCGATCTCGGCGCCGGCACCACCACGGTCGCGGTTTTCGCCGAAGGACGTTTCGTCCATGTCGACGGCTTCGCGGTCGGCGGGGCGCACGTCACGATGGACATCGCGCGCGGCCTGACCACGACGATCGCGGACGCGGAGCGGCTGAAGACGCTCTACGGCGCGGCGCTCTCGGGCCCCTCCGATGACCGCGACATGATCTCGCTCTCGACCGCCGACGCCGACCCGCGCGATCCGCCGCGCGTCATTGCGCGCGCGCACCTCGTGCGCATCATCCGCCCGCGCGTCGAAGAGATCCTCGAAATAGTGCGCGACAAGCTGCTGACATCGCCGTTCGCGGCCGATCCGCGCGGGCGCGTGATCCTGACCGGTGGCGCGAGCCAGATGACCGGGCTGTCCGATCTCGCGGCGCAGATCCTGAGCCGGCAGGTGCGCATCGGCCGCCCGCTCGGCATCGGCGGCCTGACCGAGGAGACGCGCGGGCCCGCATTTGCCGCCGCCGCCGGCCTCCTGGTCTACCCGCAATTCGCCTTTCTCGAGCACTGCGAGCCGCGCAAGACCCGACAGCTCATGACAGGGACCGACGGTTACTTCTCGCGGGTCGGACGCTGGCTGCGGGAGAGCTTCTGATGACTGAGTTCAACCCCATCGTCGCGGCCGGAGGCGGACCGGCCAAGCTATGCGGCAACACCCGCGCGTCCGCGCTCTGAAAGAGGCAGCCATGACCATCAATCTCAAGATGCCCGACATCCGGGAGCTCAAGCCGAGGATCACCGTGTTCGGCTGCGGCGGAGCCGGCGGCAATGCCGTCAACAACATGATCACGGCCGGCCTGCAGGGCTGCGACTTCGTCGTCGCCAACACCGACGCGCAGGCGCTGACCATGTCGAAGGCCGACCGCATCATCCAGATGGGGGTGCAGGTGACCGAGGGGCTGGGTGCCGGCTCGCAGCCGGAGGTCGGGCGCGCGGCGGCCGAGGAGGTGATCGACGAGATCCGCGATCACCTGCAGGGCGCGCACATGGTGTTCGTCACCGCCGGCATGGGCGGCGGCACCGGCACCGGCGCCGCGCCGGTCGTGGCCCGTGCCGCCAAGGAGCTCGGCATCCTCACCGTCGGCGTCGTGACCAAGCCGTTCCACTTCGAAGGCGTGCGCCGCATGCGCGTCGCCGACGCCGGCATCGCCGAGCTGCAGAAGGCGGTCGACACGCTGCTGATCATCCCGAACCAGAACCTGTTCCGCGTCGCCAACGAGAAGACCACCTTCGCCGACGCCTTCGCGATGGCCGACCAGGTGCTCTACTCGGGCGTCGCCTGCATCACCGACCTGATGGTCAAGGAAGGCCTGATCAACCTCGACTTCGCCGACGTCCGTGCCGTGATGCGCGAGATGGGCAAGGCGATGATGGGCACCGGCGAGGCCTCGGGCGACAAGCGCGCGCTCTCGGCGGCCGAGGCCGCGATCTCGAACCCGCTGATCGACGAGACCTCGATGAAGGGCGCGAAGGGCCTGCTCATCTCGATCACCGGCGGCAAGGACCTGACCCTCTACGAGGTCGACGAGGCCGCGACGCGCATCCGCGAGGAGGTCGACCAGGACGCCAACATCATTGTCGGCGCGACCTTCGATGAGAGCCTCGACGGCATTGTGCGGGTCTCGGTGGTCGCGACCGGCATCGACGTCGCCACGATGGCGCACCACCCGGCGGGCACGCGCGCCGCGCCGTCGGCCTTGGCGACGCCGGTCGCGACGCCAGCGCCGGCTCCCGCGCCGCAGGCAGTTGCCGCAGCCTCGCGCCTTGCCGAGCTGACGCAGACACTGCGCGCCAACACGCAGCGCATGGCGGAGCGCGCCGCGCAGACGGAAGCCCACCGCGCGGTCGCGCAGGCGCTTTCGGTGGCGCCGGGCGCCGAGGCGCCGGCACCAATGCCCGCCGTGGCCACGATGGAGGAAGCCCCGGTCGCGGTCGAGGATGTGACGATCCGCCCGATCGCGCCAAAGCCGACGCTGTTCGTCGAGCCGGCCGCGCCGGCGGTTGAAGCCGCGCCGCCGGCGGTCGAGCCAGAAAAGCCTTTCATCCCGCCGCAGGCGGAGCGTCCGGCCGTGCGTGCACCGCGCATGCCGCGCATCGACGAGCTGCCGATGCCGGCGCAGAACCAGATCCGCGCCCGTCAGGCCGAGGCCGCCGAAGCGGCAGCGCCGCAGAAGCCGCGCGTCGGGCTGTTGCAGCGTCTCGCCTCCGTCGGCCTTGGTCGGCGCGAGGGGGAGGACGAGGCCGAGGCGCGGCCGGCACCGCGTCCGGTCGCGCCCGAACGCGCGGCGCCGCCGATGCCAAAAGCGCAGCAGATGCCGCCGCTTCAGCGCGCGCCCGAGGCGCGCGCCGAGCCGGTGTCGGAATATGCCAAGCGCCCGGTCGCCGCGCGGCCGGCGCCGCAAGGCCTCGACCAGCACGGCCGCCCGGCGCCGGTGAACAACGCGCTCGAGGACGATCAACTGGAAATCCCGGCTTTCCTGCGTCGGCAGGCGCATTAGGGCGTGATCTCGAAAAGTGGAAGCCGGTTTCCCGCCTGCGCGAAGCCCTCGCGTCGTTCTTCATGGCCCGTCGAAGCTTCGGCGGGCGAAGGCAGGTCGGATAAGGTCACGCACCAACGATAGAAAACCCTAGAGTCTGCCTCGACCTCGTCGAATCAGACTCTAGGGCGCTGGTGGAACCTTCGTCTGAAGGACGGCGGGTGGCCCGCAAGGGCCGCCCGCTGCGCATTTGGGACGCTATTCTCGATTCTCGCGGGCTGCTGGCCGACCCGGCACGTCGCTCGCGGAGGACGGCGGCCGTATCGGGTCGCAACAAATCACATGAGATGATTCGGCTTGAGGCTGAAAAACGGTACCTTTCCAAGCAGTTAAAGTTCCGTTGCGATTGTAACAGTCGGAGAAAAACCGTGAATTGGCCGCAATCCGGCCTGTGTTAAATTTTGCTTCAAGGACTCTCGGGGAAGGGGACCTGACGGGGCTTCGGGCGCGCAGCTTCAAGCCACGCAGCTGGAGGAAACTCCGAGGCACTGTTGGTTGCGAGAGGGGTCTGTGGCCATCGGTTCGGCTCGCCGAGCGGTTGCGGAAGTGGGGTTATGAAAGCGGGCAAACAGACAACGCTTGGGGCGCGAGCGACTGTTTCGGGGATCGGTGTCCACTCGGGCGCTCCCGCGTCGCTGACGTTCCATCCCGCCGAAGCCAACACCGGAATCGTTTTCATCCGTCTTGATGCGAAGGGCAGGCCCGAGCGCGAGATTCGCGCGCACGCGCGCTATGTCACCGCGACCGAGCTTGCGACCGTGCTCGGCGACGACGATCTCGGCCCCTGCGTCGCCACGATCGAGCACATCATGGCGACGCTGTGCGGGCTCGGCGTCGATAACGCGCTGATCGAAATCGACGGCCCGGAAGCGCCGATCATGGACGGCAGCGCGGCGGCGTTCGTGGCGGCGATCGATCAGGCCGGCGTCGTGGCTTTGCCGGCGCCGCGCCGCTACACCAAGGTGCTGAAGCCGATCCGCGTCGAGAAGGGCGAAGCCTTCGGCGAATTGACCCCCTACGATCGCGGCTTCCGCGTCGACGTGACGATCGACTTCCCGCATGCGCTGATCGGGCAGCAATCGATCGCGCTGGAGGTCGAGCCGACCGCGTTCCGCCGCGAGGTGGCGCGGGCGCGGACTTTCGGCTTCATGCGCGACGTTTCGCGGCTGTGGAGCGCCGGCTACGCGCGCGGCTCGTCGCTGGAGAACACCGTGGTGGTCGCCGACGACCGGCTGCTCAATCCGGAAGGCCTGCGTTACGCCGACGAGTTCGTGCGCCACAAGGCGCTCGACGCGATCGGCGATCTGGCGCTCGCCGGCGCCCCGCTGCTCGGCGCCTACAAATCGGTCAAGGGCGGGCGCAAGCTCAACCACGCGATCCTGTGCGCGCTGATCGCGGACCCGACGGCCTGGACCGTGGTTGAGGCGAAGTCGGCCGTGCGCGCGCCGCGCTCGCGCGGCCATGCGGAAATTTCCGGCGGGATCGCGGTTCCGGCCTATCGCGCCGACTTGTCCTGAAAGTCGCATTAACGATTCTCGCCACATTCCCGGCCGATTGGCCGCGTATCTGACAGACGGGCGTGGCATAACAGCCTTGTTTGGACTAGAGAATTGTCCGGGCAGGGCGTCGGGGAACCTGGATCTTTAGGATCTCAGGGGTTCGGGGACCGATCAAGTTCATGGTGAAGCGTTTGGCGATAGCAGCTCGTTCGCGGCGTGTCGCGCTGGCAATGCGGCTCGCGGCGCTCGTCCTCGTTGTCGCCGCGCTGCCCGCCTGCAGCTGGTTCGGCAAGGAGGAGATCATCCCGGATGATCCGGCTGACAAGCTCTACAATGAGGGCCTGTTCCTCCTCAACGACAAGCACGACTTCAAGAAGGCCGCCAAACGCTTCGAGGAAGTCGACCGCCAGCATCCATATTCGGAATGGCCGCGCAAGGCGCTGCTGATGTCGGCCTATGCGCACTATCAGGCCCTCGAATACGAGGACACGATCACGGCGGCGAAGCGTTACGTCACGCTGCATCCGGGCAGCCAGGACGCGCCATACGCTCAGTTTCTGATCGCCTCGTCCTATTTCGACCAGATCCCCGACACCTCGCGCGATCAGGAGCGCACCCGCAAGGCGATGGAAGCGCTCGACGAGGTGGTGCGCAAATATCCCAATACCGAATACGCCTCTGCGGCGAAGAAGAAGATCGAGTTCGCGCGCGATCAGCTCGCCGGCAAGGAGATGGACACGGCGCGCTTCTACCAGAGGCGCCGCAACTACATCGCGGCGATCAACCGCTTCAAGGTCGTGATCACGCAGTATCAGACGACGCGCCATGTCGAGGAAGCGCTGATGCGCCTGACCGAGACCTATATGTCGCTCGGCATCGTCAATGAGGCGCAGACCGCGGCCGCCGTGCTGGGCCATAACTTCCCGGACAGCCCCTGGTACAAGGACGCCTACGCGCTCGTGAAAGGCGGCGGGCTCGAGCCGAATGAGGACCAGGGATCCTGGATCAGCAAGGCGTTCCGCAAGGTCGGCCTCGGCTTCGCGGCGGAGCCGCCGCCGCAAAGCGAGGATGCGGCGACCAACGGCGCGTTCAACGGGCTCAATCTCCGCTAGGGTCTGAGCCCGCGAGCCCGCAGGACCCCGGCCAGCCGGCCGTCAGGCTCGCCAAATGGGGTACGCGGCCCGAAATTCATATTTTCTACCAGGCCATCCTTGGAATCGCTGTTCCAAAACGGCGCGTTCTCGGCTATGTTCTTGCTTTGTACTCATGGCCGGAATCATGTGAAACCATGCTCGCGCGCCTCTCAATTCGTGACATCGTCCTGATCGAACGGCTCGACATCGACTATGCGGGCCGCCTGTCGGTGCTGACCGGCGAGACCGGGGCTGGCAAGTCGATCCTGCTCGATGCGTTTGCCCTGGCACTGGGCAGCCGCGGCGATGCGACCCTGGTGCGCCAGGGCGCCGAGCAGGGGCAGGTCACCGCCTCCTTCGATGTCGAGCCGGATCACCCCGCCCAGGCGCTGCTGCGCGAAAACGGCATCACCGCGGAGGACGGCCTGATTCTGCGGCGCGTCCAGCTCCCCGATGGGCGCACGCGCGCCTTCGTCAACGACCAGCCGGTCAGCGTGCAGGTGTTGCGCGCGCTCGGCAGCGCGCTGGTCGAGATTCACGGCCAGCACGACGATCGCGCCATGGTCGACGTGACGTCGCATCGCCAGCTGCTCGATGCCTATGGCGGTCTCGAGACGGACGCGATCGAGGTGTCGCGGCTGTGGGTGGCGCGCCGCGCCGCCGAGGATGCGGTGATGCAACATCGCGCGCGCGTCGAGCAGGCGCGGCGTGAGGCCGACTACCTCCGCCACGCGGTCGACGAGCTCGGCAAGCTCAGGCCCGAGCCCGGCGAGGAGACCGCGCTTGCGGAGAAGCGCACCAGGATGATGCAGATCGACAAGGTCGCGGAGGACCTGCGAGATGCCTACGAGGCGGTGGGCGGCGAAGGTTCGCCGGTCGCCTCGCTTTCGGCCGCGCTGCGGCGGCTCGAGCGGCGCCGCGTGCAGGCGCCGGAGCTGATCGATCCGGCGATCAAGGCGATCGATGCTTCGTTGACCGCGCTCGACGAAGCGGGCAGTCATCTGGATGCGGCGCTGCGCACCGCCAATCATGATCCACGCGAGCTCGAGCGCATCGAGGAACGGCTGTTCGCGCTGCGCGCGGCGGGCCGCAAGTACAATGTGCCGGTTGACAATCTCGCGCCGCTTGCGGCGCGCTGCGCGTCCAACCTCGCCACCCTCGACGCCGGCGCCGAGGAGCTGAAACGCCTCGAAGCGGCGGCGCGCGAGACCGAGGCCGCCTATGTGAAGGCGGCGCGTGCCTTGTCGGACGCGCGCACGAAAGCCGCCGCGAAGCTCGACAAGGCGGTGACAGCCGAGCTCGGGCCGCTGCGGCTCGAGCGCGCGCGGTTCTTCACGCACATCGAAACCGGGGCGGGCGGACCGGACGGCATCGATCGCATCGAGTTCTGGGTCGAGACCAACCCGGGCACACGCCCCGGGCCGCTGATGAAGGTCGCCTCGGGCGGCGAGCTCGCGCGCTTCCTGCTCGCGCTCAAGGTCGTGCTCGCGGACCGCGGCTCGGCGCCGACCCTGGTGTTCGACGAGATCGACACCGGCGTGGGCGGCGCGGTCGCCGACGCGATCGGCCAACGGCTCGGTCGGCTCGCCGACAAGGTGCAGGTCATCGCGGTGACGCATGCGCCGCAGGTTGCGGCGCGCGCCGACCGGCACTACGTCATCAGCAAGGATACGCTGGCGCGCGGAAAACGCGTTGCGACCAGCATCGCGGAAGTGGCGGCCGAGCGGCGGCGCGAGGAGATCGCCCGCATGCTGGCGGGCGCCGAGATCACCGACGAGGCGCGCAAGGCCGCCGAGCGGCTGATCAAGGCCGCGGCCTGACTGTCATTCCGGGGCGCCGCGCAGCGGCGAGCCCGGAATCCATAACCACAGATCCATCGAATGTACTGGGTCTATATCCTTGCAAGTGGCCAACATGGAACGCTCCATATTGGCGTTACCAATGACCTCATCCGCCGCGTCTACGAGCACAAGAACAAGGTCATCAAAGGCTTCACTACTCGATACAAGATCAACAGACTCGTATGGTACGAGACTCGTGACGATCCCATTTCGGCGATCACGCGCGAGAAGGAATTGAAGAAGTGGCGCCGGGACTGGAAAATCAACTTGATTGAAGGGGAGAACCCCAACTGGGACGATCTTTATGACGAGATCATTCGATAGCATCGTGGTTATGGATTCCGGGCTCACGCGCTTCGCGCGTGCCCCGGAATGACCAGAATGAAAGCCTCCGCTAAACGCCTCGTCTCGGATCTCACCGAAAAGCAGGCGAAGGCCGAGCATGCGCGGCTGCAAGCCGAGATCAGCGAGCACGACCGCCGCTACTACGTCAACGACGCTCCGACCATTTCGGACGCCGAATATGACGCGCTGCGCAAGCGCTACATTGCGCTCGAAGAGCGCTTTCCCGACCTGCGCACCCCCGACAGCCTGACGCTGCGGGTCGGCGTTGCGCCGACCGGCCGCTTCGCCAAGGTGCGGCACGCGGTGCCGATGCTCTCGCTCGACAACGCGTTCGCCGAGGAGGACGTGACGCGCTTCGTCGAGCGCATCCGCCGCTTCCTCAAGCTCTCCGAGGACGAGCCGCTCGCCTTCACGGCCGAGCCGAAGATCGACGGGTTGTCGATGTCGCTGCGCTACGAGGACGGCGCGCTCGCGGTCGCGGCAACCCGCGGCGACGGCACCGAGGGCGAGGACGTCACGGCCAACATCAGGACGCTGAAGGACGTGCCGCAGCGTCTCAAGGGCAAGGAGGTCCCCGGCATCTGCGAGGTGCGCGGCGAGGTCTACATGACCAAGGCCGACTTCCTCGCGCTCAACGAGCGGCAGAAGGCGGCCGGCAAGGAGCTCTATATCAACCCGCGCAATACCGCGGCCGGCTCGCTGCGGCAGAAGGATTCCGCCATCACGGCGTCGCGGCCGTTGCGGTTCTTCGCCTATGCGTGGGGCGAGATGAGCGCGATGCCGGCGGACACGCAGTCCGGCATGCTGAAGTGGCTCGGCCGCGCCGGCTTTCACATCCCGCCGATCTGGAAGATCTGCAGGTCGGCGGAGGAACTGCTCGCCTTTCATCGCGATATCGGGCTGCAGCGCGGCTCGCTCGACTACGATATCGACGGCGTCGTCTACAAGGTCGACCGGCTCGACTGGCAGGAGCGGCTCGGCTTCGTCTCACGCAGCCCGCGCTGGGCGATCGCGCACAAGTTCCCGGCCGAGCAGGCGACCACGGTCGTGCGTGACATCGAGATCCAGATCGGCCGCACCGGCGCGCTGACGCCGGTCGCCAAGCTCGAGCCGGTCGGGGTCGGCGGCGTGATCGTGCAGAACGCAACCTTGCACAATGCCGACGAGATCGCGCGCCTCGACGTGCGGATCGGCGACACCGTGACGATCCAGCGCGCCGGCGACGTCATTCCGCAGGTGCTCGGCGTCGTCACGGAAAGGCGCCAGAAGGGCGCGAAGGAATTTGCATTCCCGAAGAAATGTCCGTGTCCGCTCAAGACGCCGGTCGTGCGCGAGATCAATGCCGCCGGCGAGGAGGGCGTGCGCCTGCGCTGCTCCGGCGAGTTCGCCTGCCCGTTCCAGAGGACCGAGCACCTGAAGCATTTCGTCTCGCGCCGCGCCTTCGACATCGACGGGCTGGGCGAGAAGCAGATCGACTATTTCTTCGAGCAGGGCTTCGTGAAGGAGCCGGCGGACATCTTCACGCTCGAGGCGCGCAATCCCAGGCTGAAGCTGGAGGAGATCGAGGGCTATGGCGAGACCTCGGTGCGCAACCTGTTCGGCGCGATCCGCGCGCGGCGCGAGATTGCGCTCGAGCGCTTCATCTACGCGCTCGGCATCCGCCATGTCGGCGAGACCACCGCGCGCGCGCTCGCGCGCGGCTACGGCAGCTGGGACGCCTTCCATGAGGCGGCGCTCGCGGCCGCGAAAGGCGACGCCGAGGCGCGCGCCGAGATGGATGCGCTCGACCAGATCGGCGAGACCGTGATCGACGCGCTCGCCGCCTACTTCAAGGAGCCGCACAACCGCGGCATCGTCGAGCGGCTCACCAAAGAGGTGACCATCATCGAGGCCGAGAAGCCGGCGGCCCACACGGCCGTCGCCGGCAAGACCGTGGTGTTCACCGGATCGCTGGAAAAGATGACGCGCGAGGAGGCGAAGGCGATGGCCGAGCGCCTCGGCGCCAAGACGTCGAACTCGGTTTCGAAGAAGACCGACTACTTAGTGGCCGGCGCGGATGCTTATGACACCTCGAAATCGGTCAAGGCGCGTGAAGCCGGCGTCACGGTGCTGACCGAGGACGAATGGTTCGCGCTGGTCGGCAGGAAGTAAGAGTCATTCCGGGACGGCCCAAAGGGCCGAGCCCGGAATCCATAACCACGATCGTCTCGATAGCCCTAAGCCTGCGCCTTCCGTCTCGCTCTGTGGTTATGGATTCCGGGCTACCGCGCTACGCGCGGTCCCCGGAATGACCAAGCGGCCGCGTCGCCGCCTCGAGCCACCCACGCGTGTCGGCAGCGACGTGCGGCATCAACTCGCGCGCGACGCGCGCGTGATAGGCGTCGAGCCAGGCGATCTCGTCCGCGGTCATCAGCGCGGGCTCGATCACGCGGCGGTCGATCGGCGCAAGGGTGAGCGTCTCGAACGCGTTCACGGGCTTCTCGGCGCCTTGGACGATAGCCTCGACGACCAGCACGAGGTTCTCGATGCGGATGCCGAAGGCGTTCGCCTTGTAGTAGCCGGGCTCGTTCGACAGGATCATGCCGCGCCTCAGTGCGACCGCGGTGCCGCGCTTGGAAATGCTCGCCGGACCTTCGTGCACGGAAAGATAGCTGCCGACGCCGTGGCCGGTGCCGTGGTCGAAATCGATCCCCGCGCTCCACAGATGCCGGCGCGCGAAGCTGTCGAGCTGTGCGCCGGTCGTCCCTTCGGGAAATAGCGCACGCGCGATCGCGATGTGGCCTTTCAGCACGCGGGTGAAGCGGTCGCGCATCTCAGCCGTCGGCGTGCCGATCGCGATGGTGCGGGTGATGTCGGTCGTGCCGTCCTCGTATTGCGCGCCGGAGTCGAGCAGGAACAGCTCGTCCGGTGCGATCCTGCGGTTGGTCGCGTGCGTCACGCGGTAGTGCACGATCGCGCCGTTCGGCCCGGCGCCCGCAATGGTCGGGAACGACACTTCCTTCAGCATGCCGGTGTCGCGGCGGAACGTCTCGAGCGCCGCGACCGCGTCGATCTCGGTCAGCCCGCCTTTCGGCGCCGCGCGGTCGAACCAGGCGAGGAAATTGGCGACCGCGGCCCCGTCGCGCAGCTGCGCGGCGCGCGCGCCCTCGATCTCGGCGGCGTTCTTCACCGCCTTCATCAGCGTGATCGGGTCGGCGCCGCGCGCGACCGTGCCGCCGGCCGCGCTGATCCGCCGCGAAATCGCGTCCGCGCCGGTTGCCGAATCGACGCGCACATTGGCCTTCGCGGCGCCGAGCGCCGTAAGGTCGCCGTCGAACGCGCCGGGCTCGCGCACATCGCCGAGCGCCTCGAGATAGTCGCGCGTCTGGTTCGACAGCTTGCGGCCGTCGATATAGATCGAGGGGCGCCCCTCGCGCGGGACGCGCGCGAAGGAGAGCGGCAGCGGCGTATGCTCGACGTCGCTGCCGCGGATGTTGAAGGTCCAGGCCACATTGTGGGCATCGGACACGATCAGCGCGTCCGCCCTGAGCTTGGCGATCTCGGCCTGCACCTGCTTGAGCTTCGCGGCGGCGGGTTCGCCCGCGAGCTTCTCGGCCCGCACGATGACGGCGCCGAGCGGCGGGGCAGGGCGGTCGCTCCAGATCGCATCGAGCGGATTGGCCTCGACCGGGACGAGCGTCGCGTCGGCCGCCGTGCAGGCTTTCGCGAGCCGCTCGGCGTCGTCGGCGGTGTGCAGCCAGGGGTCATAGCCGAGCCGCGCCCCTGCGGCGAGGTTCGCCTCGAGCCACTTGTCCGGCGGGTTCTCGACTAGGTGCTCGACCGCAAAAAGCGCGGTGTCGACCTGGTCGCGCACCTGCAGCACATAGCGTCCGTCGACGAAGATCGCGGCGCGTTCGGCGAGCGCGATCGCGACGCCGGCCGAGCCGGTGAAGCCCGTCAGCCAAGCGAGTCGCGCCTCCGAGGCCGGCACGTATTCGCCCTGATGGCGGTCGGCGCGCGGAATGACGAAGCCGTCGAGGCCGAGCCGTTTCAGCTCGGCGCGCAGCGCCGCGATCCGGCCCGGGCTTGCGGCCCGTTGGTCAGGATCCTCGAAGGTCTGGAAACGGGCCTCGAACATGGCGGGCAATCTATTGAGCAGCGGTGAGGGCGGCAACCGGATCGAGCCCCCCAAACGCCGCTTGCGCGAACCGTCGATCGGTATTTGTGCGATGCAAAAGGCAAGTGCACCCCATGGCGCCGATCGATCAACCGGAGTGATCGAGAACTTTCCAGATTCTTACAGTTTTATGCGGGTTTCGCACGACTCCCATGCGCCGTCACGGCTACCGGCTCAGGGGAGAGCCGCCTATGTTGCATCGCAATAAGTCAGGGATGCCTGCGGGTGCCCTGACACCCGACAAACTTCAGGAGTTGCCAAATGGCAATCGCTACACTTCGTGTGCCCGTCACGCTGCCCGAGACCCGCAAGGCTTCGGGCAAGAGCTTGTTGGCCCGCCTCTACGCGGCCCTGGTCGAGGCACGCATGCGCGCCGCCCTGCGCGAGCTTGCGATGCATCGTCATCTCATCCCTGAGGACGCGCTGAAGCAGGCGGGTTACGTTGCGTCGGTGACCGACGACAGCGCCTATCCGTTCACTTGATCGATTCGCATGATCTGATCCGAAAACCGGCGTCCATCCCGGATCACGTCCGGGACAGGCTTTTTCGGGATCATGCGATAAGGACGAGGGTTAGCCACTCGCCGAGCGGAATGCGCCGCACCAGCCTCAGCCCATGCGGCCGATAGGCGGCAAGCGCGGCATTCTCCTGCGTGGCGAGCAGTCCTGAGAGCACGACATGCGCGCCCGGCGCGAGCAGGGCGTGCATCGGTCGCGCCAGCCGGCGCAGCGGCGGCAGCAGGATGTTGGCGAACACCAGATCAAACGGCGCGCGCGCGCCGAACCGCCGGTCGGCGAGGCCCGACGCCTGAATGCATGTCACCAGCGGCGCGACCGCGTTGAGACGGGCGTTCTCGCGCGCAATGCGTATTGCTTCCGGATCGATGTCCGAGGCCAGCACCGGAACGCGCCGCGCCTTGGCGGCGGCGATCGCGAGCACGCCGGTCCCGGTTCCGATGTCGAGAATGCGATGCGGCGCGCGCGCCTTCGCGATCGCGTCGAGGGCCAGCAGGCACCCGCGTGTCGTGCCGTGATGGCCGGTGCCGAAGGCGAGCGCAGCCTCGATCTCGATCCCGATGCGGTTCGGCGCGACGCGCGCGCGATCATGCGCGCCATGCACGGTAAAGCGTCCGGCCGCGACCGGCTTGAGGGCGGCGAGGCTTGCGGCAACCCAATCGCGGGCCGCGATGGTTTCGAAGCTGACCCGCGCCGTGCCGCCGACTGCCTGCGCAATGAGACGCCGCACGGCCGCCTCGTCCGGCGCGGCCTCGAAATGGATCTCGACGTTCCAGCGCCCGTCCACGCCCTCGAAGGCTGCGACCGCGGTCTCGCGGCCGTCGAGCGCATCGGAAAGCCGCTCGGCGAGCAGATCGGCGAGGTGCTTGGCGGTTGCTTCGTCGCAAACGAGCCGGCCGACCACCGACCGTGCAGCGCCGCTCATGGCCCCAGTCTCATGTCCCCAGCGCCTAAGTCATCATCCCGATGGCGTTTCTACGTTATCTCCCTTAGGGCCGAATCGAGCCTCGTGCTAGATTCATGCAACGAATCAGGGGCGCGCATGAACGTCATTGTTTTCGCCTCGCGCAAGGGCGGCTCCGGCAAGAGTACGCTGACCGCGCATCTTGCCGCCCATGCCAACCGCCCGTCGCGGCGCTGCATGCTGATCGACTGCGACCCGCAAGGCTCGATCAGCCTCTGGCACAAGCTGCGCGGCACCGCCGAGCCGCAGCTGCGCAATGCCGCGCGCGGGGGTATCCGGGAAATCGTGGCGCAGGCCAAGGCCGACGGGGTCGAATGGGCTTTCGTCGACACCGCGCCGAACATGTCGGGCGCCGTGACCGACGCGATCAGCGAGGCGACGCTGGTCGTGGTGCCGGTGCGGCTCGCGGTATTTGACCTTGCGGCGGTGAAGGAGACGATCGACTTCGCGCGGCAATCAAAGAAGCCGTTCGCGCTCGTCATTAACGCGGTACCGCCGCGGCGCGACAACACCGAATCGCCATTCGTCACCCAGGTGCGCGAGGTGCTCGCCGGGCTGAACGTGCCGGTGTGGGCCGGCCAGATCACCCACCGCACGATCTACTCCCTCTCGCTCGAATATGGCGAAGGCGCGAAGGAGTATGACGCGGACTCGCCGGCAGCTGCCGAGATCGCGAGCCTGTGGAACGCGATCGAGCGCTCGGTGAAGGCGATCCATGGCGCCTATGCGGGCGCCGCGATGCACCGGGTCGCCGCATAACCGCCGGGACGTTCCGGGGCGCGCCGACGGCTTTGACCCGCACTCCATAGCGACAACTCGGGACGCTCTTGCGCGCCGGCGCGGCACCCATTGTGCTTGCCGGCTGCGTTCGGGATGATGGTTTCCGCGCTCGCGGGGCATTCGCCCGCGCCGGAAATGACCAGCATGAAGTTTTGCGCGCAGTCGCCCTGTTCGTCCTATGCTTGGCGGCGCCGGCCGGCGCACAACGCGGCACCGGCGAGGCGGTCGACCTTGCGCTGGTGCTTGCGGTCGACGCCTCGGGCAGCGTCGATCGTGTCCGCTTCGAGCTGCAGAAGCAGGGCTACGCGGCGGCGTTCCGCCATCCTGGCGTGATCGGCGCCATCAGCTCGGGCCCGACGCAGTCGATCGCAGTCGTGATGATGCAATGGACCGGGCCGGCGTTGCAGGTCGTGGCGGTCCCCTGGACGCGCATCTCGGACGCGGCTTCCGCCAATGCATTTGCCGACAAGATTGCGGCCGCGCCGCGCGCGCTGTTCGGCGGCGGCACGTCGATCTCGGGCGCGATCGACACCAGCATGGGATTGCTGTTCGACAATCCCTATCGGGCGACTCGGCGCGTCATCGACGTGTCGGGCGATGGATCCAACAATCGCGGGCGCTCGGTCAATCAGGCGCGCGACGAGGCGATCGCCAAGGGAGTCGGCATCAACGGCCTGCCGATCCTCGCGCTCGAGCCCGATCTCGACCGCTACTACGAGCAGAACGTGATCGGCGGACCGGGCGCGTTCGTGATCGCCGCGAAGGATTTCGAGAGCTTCGGCGAAGCGATCCTGAAGAAGCTGATCGCCGAGATCGCCACGGTCGAGCCTGCCCGCCACGGCGGGCCGCGCCAATTCGTGCGCGGCCCGGAATAGCGGCTGCTACTTCAGCTGATCCGCGACCTTGTCGATCGCCGCCTTGGCGCAGACCTCGTCCTTCTCGCCGCCGGGCGCACCCGAGACCCCGATCGCGCCGATCACGTCCTCGCCGACCTGGATCGGCAGCGCGCCCTGCGCCGCGATGACGTTGGTCAGATAAATGAGCGAGAGCTGCGGGTCGTCCTTGAGGCGCTTGACCAGCGCGACGGAGGGGCTGCGGAAGGTGCGCGCCGTATAGGCCTTGCGGAAGCTGTTCTCGACCGTGTGCGGGCCGGTGCCATCGCCACGCACCTGCAGGATCAGCTCGCCGACGCGCCCGACGACGCTCACCGAGACCGCATAGCCGTTGCCCTTGCAGGTATCGAGCGCGACCTGCGCCATGGTGATCGCCATCGCGGCGGGGATGGCCTTCTGGTTGAGGAGCTGCGCGTTGGCCGGAACACTGATCGCGCCGGCCAAGGTGATGCCGGCAAAACAAACGATTGCACGCATGTGATCGCCTCCCTGATTGACGCCTTTGGTTGAGCGTTATGACGGCGATCCTACGACAAAATATGACAGCCGCGAGGGTCCGGCGTCCTGATCAGCGGATCGTGATGGGCGGGTTTGCGATGGCGAAAATCAGTGCATCCGGCTTGCGGCTTGCTGCGCGAGCTTGCGCTCGAGCCGCTTCTTCCTGCGCGCATTGGCGGCGCGCGCCTCGGCGCGGGCCTTGCGCCGCTTCGCGCGGCACTTGTCGCACTGACAGCCATGAGGCTTGATGTAGGCGTTGAAGTGATCCTTGCCGTAATCGTAGGTGATCTCGTCACCCGGCTCGATGTTGCGGATCGCCTTGATCCGGATGCGCCGATCGCGGATCACCGGGTCGGCATTGCCGCGGCAGGAATGATTGATGTAGCGCGCGACATTCGTTCGCGGCGAGCCGTCAATGGTCCAGCGCGCGTTCACCTCGAACAGATAGCGATTGTCGGGGATCTCGTCGCACTGCTTGTTGGTCAGGAGCCGCCCGGTATATTCGACGATGAATGTGCCCTTGCGGATCGGCTCGGTGGCGAACACGCCAAGCCCGGTGCGCGAGCGGCCGATGCGGAACGGACAGTGGCCGTTGAGCTTGCCATTGGCCTTCGGGGCCCTGACTTTGCGGGACTTGCGCGCGGACATGCGTCGTCGGAACGAATGAGTGCGATTTTTTGTTTCAGTAGCTCGCGATTCTGCGCGCGGTCAACTCAGGCGCGCCGACACGCGCGACGGCTCCACAGCTTCGCCCTCGCGCGTGGTCACTGCTGCTGCGGCGGGAAGACGCCGGGACGCGGCAACACGGACCGTGTCGTTGCGGCGGCGGGCGCCGGCGGAATCGTCGGCGTGTTGGTCGCGGCGCGGGCCGCGGTCGAAGGCGGCGCGGCGGACGGCGCGCCCGCGACCTTCGCGTCGGCCAGCCGTGCCTCGAGCTCCGCGAGCGCCGCGAGCGGATCGATCAGTCCCCAGCCGAGCTTGTCGTCGCGCTTGTTGCCAGTCTGACGCGTCGCGCTTGCGGTGAGCACCTCCAGCACCAGCTGCGCGTCAACGTCCGGATGCTTTTCCAGCAGCAGCGCCGCGACCCCGCTGACATGCGCCGCGGCGACCGATGTGCCGGTGGTGAGCTGATAGGCGCCCGCCGGCGCCGGCACCATGACGTCGACGCCCGGTGCCGCGACCGCAACCTGCGCCCCGATGTTCGCGCCGCCATAGGGCCGATCATTCTCGTCGACCGCGGTCACGCCGATCACATGCGTGTCGGCACCCGGATAGAGCGGCGGCGATTTCGGTCCGGCATTGCCGACCGCCGCGATCAGGATCGCGCCGCGCTCCGACGCTTTCTTGATCGCGAGCGCGAGGATCGGGTCATACGGTCCCGCGAAGCTCATGTTGATGATGCGGGCGCCCTTGTTCAGCGCCCATTCGAGCCCCGCAATGATGCTCTGTGTCGTCGCCTGCGGCGACTGCTGCGTGCCGGTCGCGAAGGCGTGGATCGCAAGGGTGCGCACGCCAGGCGCGACGCCCATCAGCCGGTCCTGCGAGACGATCGCCCCGGCCATGCCGGTGCCGTGGGTATGCGGCTGATCCGGCCGGCCGACCGCGTCGAAGGTTTCAGCGATGCCCTTCTGCAGCTCCGGGTGCGCGTTGTCGACCTGGGAGTCGATCACCGCCACCATCACGCCCTTGCCGGTCGCGATTCTGTGCACCTCGGCGAGCTTGAGCATGTTCGCCACATACTGCTCGCCATTGGACGCAGCCGAGGAGGCGCTCGCCGGCTCCTGGCTATGCTGTTCCGTCTGCGCCGGGTCGTAGACGTAGTTCGGTTGCGAGATGATCTGCTCCGCCTCCATGGTGCGCACCACATCGCGCGGCGCGCGGCCGCCGGCGATGCGGAAGTGCACCAGCGTGCCGCCGGTGAGCGTCGAGCGCTGCACGCCGGCGATCTCGAGATTGTGCCGCCGCGCGATCGCCTCGATGCCGGCCTGGGTCATGCCGGGACCCCACTGGCAGACCATCTCGGTCTGCACGAAGCGCGTCTCGTTGACCGGCGGAACGCCGGTGAAGTTGCGTTCGCCGGGCAGGGGATGGGTCGGCAGGCGGTTGCGCACCGCCAGCATCTCGGCGCGATGCGTGACGCGCTGCAGCTGGCGCAGTTGCGGCGTCGCGGCATTCACCGCGCGCATCCGCGCATCGCGATTGACGTAGCCGCGGCTGCCCGGCAGTCCGAGGCCGCGCGAGGCCTGAATATTCGGCCGACCGATCGGCCGACTGAGGGCTGCGCTGGCGGGACCGATATTCGCGGACCTTATGTTCGATCCGTTCGGGCCGGGCCCTCGCTGCATCCCGGGACCCGGATTGAGCCCCTGCGCGCCGGGATCGCGGCCCGCCAATCCGGGCGCGCGGAAATTCGGCCCGGTGCCGTTCGGCTGCGTGCGCGCGTTCTGCGGCGGCGCGTTCGGACCTGGCGTCGGTCCGCGCCGCATCTCGGGGCGCGCGCCTGGCGCGTTGGCGTTCCGATTCGGCGCGTTTGGTCCTTTGACCACCGCGCGGGGTTTCGGCGGCGGCTTCTTCTGCGCGCGCTGCTTTTGCGGCTGGTTCTCGGCGTGCGAGGAACCGATGACAGCAAACGAGATCGACGTCGCGATCAGCGCAGCCGCGATCGCGCCCAAACCATGTCGGAAGTGAAGCCAGCGTGCCGCGCGCATGACGCCCTCAGCGCCATATTGCCCGGCAAATTACGGCGACTCTGTGAGGTGTCAGGGCCCTCGGGCCACGGCTTCGACGCTTGCGCCGGTTATTCCCGTGTCAATTGAACGGGAACAGCGTGCGCGGGCGGTTCTGATAGGGGTCCTGATACGGGTCGCGGCTGTAGTCGTTGCGCGCCGGCCCGTACTGCGGCTGCTGCCATTGCTGGCCGTATTGGGGCTGCACGTAGACCGGCCGCGGCACCTCATAGCCCGGTCGCGGCAGCGGCTGCCCGTACTGCTGCTGTTGGCCGTATTGTGGCTGACCGTAATACGGCTGCTGTCCATAGGACGGCTGCGCGTATTGTGGCTGCCCGTACTGCGGCTGTGTCGCCGCATCCATGTCGTCGGGCCGTGGCGCCTTGCGGCGCGCCACCGCGGGCGCGCCTGAGGGCGTCACGCCGGTCAGAACGACCGTCGTGTTGAGCACGCCTTCCTTCTCAACCAGCGCGAAGAGCTTCGCGGCATTCGCCGGCAACAGACGCACGCAGCCATGCGAGGCCGGCGCGCCGAGGTGCTTTACGTCATAGCTGCCGTGGATCGCGTGGCCCTTCGGGGTGAAGAAGATCGAGAACGGCATCGGCGCGTCATCCCACTCCTTGGAGAAGTGGTCCCGCTCCATGCGGAACGCCTTGTATCTGCCGCTCGGCGTGTCGTAGCCGCCGGCCTTGCCGGTCGAAACCGGCCACTGGTACAGCGGCCGGCCGTCGACCTCGACGGTCATTTGCTGGATCGACTTGTCGATGGTGATCATGACGGCGGCGTGCGCCGACGCCGCCCACAGCGCGCTCGTGGCAAGCGTGACGGCGGCCAACAGATGACAACGCGACATGATATCCGTTTCCGAGAGACGGCGGTGCCCGACAGCCGGACAGGCTAAGCACGCTTTATGGCGACTTTCGTTGCGTCGCGAAATGCCCGATCAGGCCAAATGGCTAATGACGCAATCGTGATAACGGGGCAGTGGAGCGCCAGCGGAGGTGCAGGAAACCGTTGGTAACCATCTGTTAACCATAGAAGACCACGTTCGGCGCAAGCTTTTCGAATCGGGAGCAGCCGATGGATGTGATCACGCTGGCGTCCCGCAAGGGCGGGGCAGGCAAGAGCACGCTCACCGCACAGCTCGCCGCGCAGGCCCATACGCTCGGGCGGCGGGTTCTGGTCATCGATGCGGACCCGCAGGGGTCGCTGAAACTCTGGCATTCGCGCCGCGCCGACGGCTTGCCGAAGCTGGTCACGCCCGAACGCGGGCTCGATCGCGCGCTTGCATTCGCGATGATCGAGGGCTTCGACACGGTGTTCATCGACACCGCGCCGACGATGTGGGTCGTGGTGCAGGAAGCGATCCGGGCCGCCACGCTGGTGCTGATCCCGGCGCGTCCGGGTTTCTTCGATCTCGATGCCGTGCAGGAGACGGTGAAGGCCGCGCGCGAGCGCAACAAACCCTACGCCGTCGTCATCAACGCGGCCCCGGTCCGGCGCGACGACAAGGAAACGGCGCTCGTTGTGCAGGCCCGCGCCCATCTCGACGCGCTTGGCGTGCCGGTCTGGTCCGGGCAGATCAGCCAGCGTGCCGGGTTCCAGTCGACGCTGGCGGCCGGCGCGAGCGCGGCCGAAATCGGCCCGCAGACTGCCGCGGGCGTCGAGGTCGCGGGCCTGTGGAACGCGATCGCGCGCTCGCTCGAGGCGATCAATGCGGCCACGTTCGAGCCGGGCGAGGCCGCGAACGAGAGCGTGAAGGTGATGGACGAGCGCGCGGCCTGAGCCGCGCGCGCTCAGCCTGCCCGGCGCCGCTACCAGCGCGAACTGGCCTCGTGGTCGGTCGGCAGCCGGCCGTCGGGCGTGAGCTGATTGACGAACTCCGGCAGATGCTGGCTGAGTTGCGCGAGCAGCTGGTCGCGCGACATTCCGGTCTGCTTCGCTATCGCATCGACATCTTCTGATCCGAGCGCTTTCGCGAGATCGGCCGGCGCGATCGCCTGGTTGGCGCCATTGCCGACCCACGACTGCGCGGCGGCACCATGTCCGTTCTGCTGCATGTCGTTGATCAGATTGCGCAGCCCGCTATTGAGCGCGTTGCCGGCATTGCCGCCGCCGAGCAGTCCGCCAAGGACATTTCCAAGTCCGCCCGCCGCGCCGCCGGCGAGCGCGCCGCCGAGAATGTCGCCAAGGCTGCCGGAGCCAAGGCTGCCGGAGCCAAGGCTGCCGGAGCCAAGGCTGCCGGAGCCGGGCGCGCCCGGGCTGCGGTTCGTCGCCCCGCCGAGGATTCCGCCGAGAATGTCGCCGAGGCCGCCGCCCTGGCTGCCGGGGCTCGCCGGCGCCTGTGCCTGGCCGGGCACGCCGCGCAGCATGTTCTCGAGCCCGCCGCCCTTGATCGCCTTGTAGGCGAGCAGGCCAAGCAGCGCCATCATCATCGGCGACATGCTGCTGCCGCTTTGTGCCGGCGTCCCCGGGCGCATCCCCGGAGGACCGTTCTGCAGGCCGTTGAGAATGTCGAGCAGACCCATGATCGCCTCTTCGGTTTCAGTTCCGGTTGGTATGCCGGCTCAAAGCCAGCGTCGCGGACCCTGCTGCACGCCGGGATCCGAGATCACGTTGTGGACGACCAGCCGGTTCCAGATGAAGAGCACGAGCAGCGCGCCGACCGTTGCGCCGATGATCCCGGCGCCCTGGTCGAGGCGGTACCAGCCGATCGTCTGCCCGAGATAGGTCGCGACCAACGCGCCCGCGATGCCGAGGATCGTCGTGAGGATGAAGCCGGTCGGATTGTTCGGTCCGGGTGACAGGATACGCGCCAGGATGCCGGCAACGAAACCGACCACGATGACCCAGATGATGTTCGACATGACGCCTTGCCTCGCTCGCGGCAGGGCCGCGCGCCGCGACCTTATCATATGGCGCGACGACAGAAAGACGGCGGCCGGCGGTCGGATCGGCGGCCGGCCGCTCCTTTTTTGAGTCCGGTCTTGTTTGTGTCACAACTTCCCACGCAAGCTTGGCCTCGCAAGGGACCACGGAGGAGGCGAGCGATGAGCATCTTCGGCAGCATCATGAACGCGATCTTCGGATCGAAGGCCGCGGCACCGGCCGCGCCGTCAGCGGGTTCGACGTCGTCGAGCGCGCCCGCGGCACCGTCCGGATCAGGCGCCGCTCCGATGTCGCGCGCCGACGTCGAGGCGCTGATCGCCAAGATCGAGGCAAGCCGCGGCGTGAAGTACAACTGGCGGCAGTCGATCGTCGACCTGATGAAGCTGCTCGACCTCGACTCCAGCCTTGCCGCGCGCAAGGAGCTCGCGCAGGAGCTCGGCTATACCGGCGCGCTCGACGGCTCCGCGGAGATGAATGTGTGGCTGCACAAGCAGGTGATGGACAAGCTCGCGGCAAGCGGCGGCAAGGTGCCGGACAGTCTGAAGCACTGAGCGGAGGCCAAAGAGGAAAGCCGGCGTCGCGACACGCCGGCTTTTTTCCTTAGGGACTGGAGGCGGTGTGCGAGCGCGGCGCTGCGGGCCCGAGGCTGCGGCTCAGCTCACCTTCAGATTCTCGGCCGAGGTCTTGCCGCGGTTGTTCACGAGCTCGTATTCGACGCGCTGGCCTTCATTCAGCGTGGTCAGACCTGCACGCTGGACCGCAGAGATGTGAACGAAGACATCTTTGCCGCCTTCGGACGGCTGGATGAAGCCGTACCCTTTGGTCGGGTTGAACCATTTCACGTTTCCGGACGGCATCCTGCATCTCCTGATCTCTGTCGGCGCGGAGGCGGGACAGTGCGCTTTCGCGCCAACAATCGCAAGATCATCGCGCAAAATTGAGGGAGCGCGCCGACCTCTCACACCCGCTCGACGAAGCTGTCCACCACGCGTTTCTCGCCCGCCTTGTCGAACTGGATCGTGAGCTTGTTGCCATCGACATGCGTCACGTTGCCGTTGCCGAACTTCTGGTGAAACACCCGGTCGCCGCGCGCAAAGGACGACGCGCCGGTCGACTTGGCGACGAGCTCGCCCTCGATGGTGAGCGGCATGCGACGCTTCGGCGCCGGCCGCGCTGCCGGGCGCGCCGCACTCTCGGCAACGTCCGGCGCGACGTCGTAGTCGGTCCGGTCCTCCTCGAATTCGCCGCGCTGCGCTTTGCGCGCCTGCGCGCGCTGCCAGCCGGGCGTGGTGTAGTTCGAGCCGAAGCTTTGCATCGTGTCGAAGCGCGAGGCGCCGTAGTTCGCACCGTAATTCGCAAAACCGCCCTGCGGCTCGGCGACCTCGACATTCGCCTCGGGCAGCTCGTCAAGGAAGCGCGACGGAATGCTCGAGGCCCACGAGCCATGGATGCGGCGGTTCGACACGAACGAGATCTTGGCCCGCCGCCGCGCGCGCGTGATCCCGACATGGGCGAGGCGGCGCTCTTCTTCGAGGCCGGCGCGCCCCTGCTCGTCGAGCGCGCGCTGGTGCGGCAGCACGCCTTCCTCCCAGCCCGGCAGGAACACGGTGTCGAACTCGAGCCCCTTGGCGGAATGCAGCGTCATGATCGAGACGGCTTCGCCGCTGTCGCTCTTGTCGGCGTCCATCACCAGCGCGATATGCTCGAGAAACCCGCCGAGGTTCTCGAACTCCTCCATCGAGCGGACCAGCTCCTTGAGGTTCTCCAGCCGTCCGGCCGCGTCGGCCGAGCGGTCCTTCTGCCACATCTCGGTGTAGCCCGACTCGTCGAGCACGATCTCGGCGAGCTCGGTATGCGGCAGCGTGTCCTTTTGCGCGCGCCAGCGATCGAACGCGGCGACGAGATCGCGCAGCGCCGCGCGCGGCTTCGCCTTGATCTCCTCGGTCTCGCCGAGCAGGCGCGCCGCCTGCAGCAACGGCACATTGGCGCGGCGTGCATGCAGCTGCAGCTGCTGCAACGTCGCATCGCCCAGCCCGCGGCGCGGCGTGTTGATGATCCGCTCGAAGGCGAGGTCGTCGGCCGGCTGATGGATCAGGCGCAGATAGGCGAGTGCGTCGCGGATCTCGGCGCGCTCATAGAAGCGTGGTCCGTTGATGACGCGGTAGGGCAGGCCGAGCGTGATGAAGCGATCCTCGAACTCGCGCATCTGGAACGAGGCGCGCACCAGGATCGCGATCTCGTCGAGCGAGTGGCCGGCGCGCTGCAGGTTCTCGATCTCCTCGCCGATCAGGCGCGCTTCCTCTTCCGAATCCCAGGCGCCGGTGACGGTGACCTTCTCGCCCGGCTCGTCCTCGGTGCGCAGCGTCTTGCCGAGCCGGCCTTCATTGTGTGCGATCAGATGCGAGGCGGCGCCGAGGATGTGGCCGGTCGAGCGGTAATTGCGCTCGAGCCGGATCACCTTGGCGCCGGGGAAGTCGTGCTCGAAGCGCAGGATGTTGTCGACCTCGGCGCCGCGCCAGCCATAGATCGACTGGTCGTCGTCGCCGACACAGCAGATGTTCTTCGAGACATTGTTCGAGCTTTGGCCGATCAGGCGCAGCCAGAGGTACTGCGCCACATTGGTGTCCTGGTATTCGTCCACCAGCACGAACTTGAAACGCTCTTGATACTGCCGCAGCACCTCGGGGTGCTCGCGGAACAGCCGCAGCATCTCGATCAGGAGATCGCCGAAATCGGCGGCGTTGAGGGTCTTCAGGCGCGCCTGATAGGCCTTGTAGAGCGCGATGCCGCGCCCGTTCGCGAACGTCGCGGCCTCGCCCGGCGGGACCTTGTCGGGGGTGAGCCCGCGATTTTTCCAGCCGTCGATCACGCCGGCGAGCACGCGGCCAGGCCAGCGCTTCTCATCGATATTCTCGGCCTCGATCAGCTGCTTCAGGAGCCGGACCTGATCGTCGGTGTCGAGGATCGTGAAATCGGTCTTCAGACCGACCAGCTCGGCATGGCGGCGCAGGATTTTCACGCCGATCGAATGAAACGTGCCAAGCCACGGCATTCCCTCGACGATTTGCCCGACCATCGCGCCGACGCGCTGCTTCATCTCGCGCGCCGCCTTGTTGGTGAAGGTGACCGCGAGGATCTCGGAAGGACGGGCACGGCCGAGGCTGAGGATATGGGCGATGCGCGTCGTCAGCACCCGCGTCTTGCCGGTTCCGGCGCCGGCCAGCACCAGCACCGGCCCGTCCAGCGTCTCGACCGCCTCGCGTTGCTCCGGGTTGAGGCCCGCCAGATAGGGCGCCGCGACCTGCGCGCGCGCACGCGCCGCGATCCCCCCGGGAGCGGGCGCGGGACTTGCCTCGGTTTGTTGACGCGACGGTTCGGCCACGGGCTTTCGACGAATCTATCAGCCCTCAAAATGGCATCCGACCCTCGCTTTGGCGAGGGGGCAGGACGCGATGCCGGAACTGGGGCCTAGCTTTTCACCGGCATCGCGATGCGGCGGCCCGCGGCTTCCGGGCGCGGCAACCGCGCATGCGAGGCCTTCATCTGCGTCAGACGGCGGGTCGTCGCTTCGGAGAAGGCCGCGGTCTTCTTCGAGTGCATGTCGACGTGCAGCGACATGTTCTCCGAGGTCGCCGACACGAAGCCATCCTCGGCATGGAACAGCTGCTGGAAGTGGTGCACGCGCTTCTTGTCGAAGTCGAGCAGCTGGAAGGTGGCGCGCACCGGATCGCCGGCGTGCAGCTCGCGCAGGTAGCGCAGATGCACCTCGGCGGTAAACAACGAGCGGCCGGATTTCACGTAGTCGGCGCCGATGCCGAGGAGCTCGTAGGCCTCGTCGACGCAGCGGTCGAACAGGACGTTGTAATAGGCCATGTTGAGATGGCCGTTGTAGTCGATCCAGTCACTCTCGACCCGCATCACGGAGGAAACGAATGGCGCAAAGAACAGCGGCTCAAGGTCGGCGCGGTCGAGCATCAACGGTCCCGGCGGATCGTGTTCGCGAACGACGAATCGTAACCTGCGTCGGCGCGTCAGAAAAGTCGCATTTTAGCAGAAGCGTCCGCCGCAGACGCGCCGCACGCATGCGACTTTGCGGGAGGCCGGCCCACTCTGATAACCTGTTTTCGGCAATCGATTAAGGGCAGGAGACAATGGCGTTGGCGGCAGTAGAGACGAAGGCGCGGCGGAACGGCAAGGCGGTCGAGGCGGCAATCGGCGCGCTCGCGGCCAAGTTCGGCAACCGGCTGGTCACCTCGCGGGCGGTGCGCGAGCAGCACGGCAACATCCTGACCTGGATCGAAAATCAGCCGCCGGACGCGGTGGTGTTTCCGCAGTCGAGCGCGGACGTGCAGGATGCGGTGCGGATCTGCGCCGCGCACCAGGTGCCGGTGATCCCGTATGGCACCGGGACCTCGCTCGAGGGCCATATCAACGCGCCGCAGGGCGGCGTGACGCTCGATTTCCGCGACATGAATCGCATCCTCAGCGTGCATGCTGAAGACCTTGATTGCGTTGTCGAACCGGGCGTGACGCGCAAGCAGCTGAACGAATATCTGCGCGACCAGGGCCTGTTCTTCCCGATCGATCCGGGGGCGGACGCCTCGATCGGCGGCATGTCGGCGACGCGCGCGTCGGGAACCAATGCGGTGCGCTACGGCACCATGAAGGACAATGTGCTCGCCCTGAAGGTGGTGCTTGCCAATGGCGAGATCATCCAGACCTCGCGCCGGGCAAAGAAATCGGCTGCCGGCTATGACCTGACGCGCCTGTTCGTCGGTTCGGAGGGGACGCTCGGCGTCATCACCGAGGTGACGATCCGCCTGCACGGCATTCCGGAAGCGATCTCGGGCGGGATTTGCCCGTTCCCGTCGGTCGAAGCGGCGTGCAACGCCGCGATCGCGACCATCCAGTCGGGCATTCCGGTCGCGCGCATCGAGCTGCTCGACGAGGTGCAAGTCAAGGCGAGCAACGCCTATTCCAAGCTGACGCTGCCGGAGCAGCCGATGCTGTTCCTCGAGTTTCACGGCACCGCCGCGGGCGTGACCGAGCAGTCCGAGCGTTTCGGCGAGATCGCCGCCGACCAGGGCGGCGGTCCGTTCCAGTGGACGACCAACACCGAGGAGCGCACCAGGCTGTGGCAGGCCCGGCACGATGCCTACTGGGCGGCGGTCGGAATGCGGCCCGGCTCGCGGCCGTTCGCGACCGACGTATGCGTGCCGCTGTCGCGTCTCGCCGAATGCGTCATCGAGACGCAAAAGGACATCGAGGCCCGCGGCTTGATTGCGCCGATCGCCGGGCACGTCGGCGACGGGAATTTCCACTGCTCGCCGCTGATCGACATGGACGATCCGGCCGAGGTCGCCGCCGCGCGCGAGTTCAACGCGCGCCTGGTCGAACGCGCGCTGGCGATGGAAGGGACCTGTACCGGCGAGCACGGCGTCGGTCAGGGCAAGATGAAATATCTCAGCGCCGAGCACGGCGAGGCGCTCACGGTGATGCGCGCGATCAAGCACGCGCTCGACCCGCACGACCTGATGAACCCCGGAAAAATCCTCGCTTTTTAACCTTGTTGGCAACAAGCGACATATATTCGCCGCCATAAATCGGCTATGGTTCGCGCCGGTTGGGCATGAGGGCGTAGCAACCGCAGAAGCTTGGCCGGTGGTTGCGATTTGATTGAGCCGAAGGGGCTCGGAGCGCGCTTTGCAGGCGACCCTGCTCGGAATAGCCATTGCGGTCATCCTGGCGCTGGTAGCGGCGCTGGTCGGTCCGCTGTTCGTCGACTGGGGCGAGTATCGCGCCTCGTTCGAGGCTGAAGCGACCAAGCTCGTCGGAGAGCCGGTGCGCATCACCGGCGCGATCGACGCGCGCATCCTGCCGACGCCGGGTGTCACGCTCGGCCAAGTCGAGATCGGATCGGCCGGCAAGCCGCGGGCACGCGCGCGCGAGATCCATGTCGAGCTGGCGCTCGGCCAGCTGGTGCGCGGCGAGTTCCGCGCTTCCGAGCTGCACATCACGGGTCCCGACGTTGCGCTCGATCTCGCGGCCGACGGCCGCGTGGATTTGATCGCTACGCGGCTCGGCTTCGACCCGGACCGCCTGCAGGTCGAAAGCATCGAGATCGAGGACGGCCACGTCGCGCTCGCCGACCGCGCGAGCGGAGCCGAGACCGAGCTGCGCGGCTTCTACTTCAAGGGCGAGATGCGCTCGCTGCTCGGCCCGGCGAAGGGTGAGGGCGGGTTCATGGCGGCGGGCGAGCGCTACGGCTATCGCTTCGCGGCGAGTCGCGCCGGCGATGACGGCGTCGTGAAGATCAAGCTCGGGCTCGATCCGGTGGACCAGCCGCTGGCGCTCGAGACCGAGGGCGCGCTGAGCTTCGAAGCCGGCACGCCGCATTATGACGGCACGCTGTCGCTGTCGCGTCCGGCCGCGATCGCGCGATCGAACGGTCGCGGCGAGGTCGCGGTGCCCTGGCATGCGAGCGCCAGGATCAAGGCGACGCCGGCGCGGGCGCTGTTCGAGCAAGTCGAATACCAGTACGGGCCGGACGAGCGTGCGATGCGTTTCGGCGGCACCGCCGAGCTGCGCTTCGGCAAGGCACCCGGTCTCGATGCCGTGCTCTCGGCGCGCCAGATCGATCTCGACCGCGCGCTTTCGCTGCCGGAAGCCACGAGCCGCCTGCCGCTCGCGACGCTGAAGGCGGTGATCGAGCCGCTCACGGCCGCCTATCGGCCGCGCCTCCCCGTGAAGCTCGGCCTCGGCATCGACGCGGTGACGCTTGCGGGCGGCACGCTGCAATCCGTGCGCGGCGACCTCAAGCTGGAGGGCGACGCATGGGAGGTCGAAACCCTCGAATTCCGCGCGCCGGGCTTCGCGCAGGTCCGGCTCGGCGGCCACGTGGCGGCGTCGGCGCGCGGCCTTACCTTCAGCGGGCCGGCGCAAGTGGAAGCCGGCAACCCGCGCGGCTTCATCTCCTGGCTCGAAGGACGCCCCGAGGTCGCGCAGGCGCCGCTCGGCCTCCTGCGCGCGAGCGGGGACTTCACACTTGGCCCGCAGCAATTGTCGGTCGAGCGGCTGAAATTCGAGATCGACCGCAAGACGATCGAGGGCCGCCTCGCCTATGCGGGAGCGAACGGCGCGATGCCGCCGCGGCTCGACGCGGAGCTCAAGGCGGCCGAGCTCGACGTCGACGGCATGCTCGGCTTTGCCCGCGCGGTGCTCGAGGGAACGGCATTTGAGAGACCCCGTGCGGGCTCGCTCGCCCTCGACATCGGCCGCGCCACCATTGCGGGCATCGACGTGAAGGGCATCAGCGGTACGCTCAAGCTCGACCCGGAGGGGTTGACCTTCGATCACGTGCGCGTCGCCGATCTGGCCGATGCGGCATTCGGTGTGAACGGCCGCATGGAGGGCGCGCTCGACACGCCGCGCGGCACGGTCTCATTTGACGTCGACGCGCGCTCGCTCGACGGCACCGTGGCGGTGCTCGACAAATACTTCCCGCAGCTCGCCGCGCCGCTGCGCAGCGCGGCCGCCAACATCACGCCGCTCAAGACCCAGGCGACGCTCGGCGTCGAGCCGCTCTCCCCGACCGAGCCGGCGGGAGCGAGCAAGGTGAAGCTCGTGCTTGACGGCAGTGCCGGTGCGCTGCGCGTGAAGCTCGGCGCCGAGGCGGCGGGCGACGTCGCCGGCATGATCCTGCCCGACTATCATCTGGACGCGCAGCTTTCGGCGAGCGACGGCACGGCGCTGGTCGCGCTGCTCGGCCTCGATCGCGCCGTCAATGTTGACAAGCGTGCCGCCCTGTTCGGCATCTCGATGCGCGGCCGCAGCGGTGCGGATGCGCAGATCGATGCCCGCTTGACCGCCGGCGGGCTCGCGGCCGCCGCGAAGGGCACGGCGCGCCTGTTCGGCCAGGGCGGCAATGCCGCAACGCTCGACCTGACCCTGCAGGCCTCCGACGTCAGTCCGCTGCGGCGCGGCGCTGCGGCGCGGCAGACCGCGCTGTTGCCCGCGACGTTGCGCGCGCGGCTCACCGCCAACGCGACCGATGCAACGCTTGACGGAATCGTCGCGTCGATCGGCGGCGCGCCGGTGCGCGGGCGGCTGAAGATCGGCAGCGGACTGGACCGCATCGACGGGCAGATCGATGCCGATGCGGCGGATATCCCGGCCTTGCTTGCGATCGCCGCCGGGATGCCGAAGCTGCGCGGCGATGCCCCCTTGTGGAGCGGCGAGCCGTTCGCCGAGGCGCCGCTCGCGAGGCTGAGCGGCAAGGTGGACTTCACGGCGGGGCGCGCAACCTTGACCGGGGCGCTCACCGCCCGTCAGGTGCGCGGTGTTGTGCGGCTCAATGGCGGCGAGGTCGCATTCGACGACGTCGAAGGCTCGCTCGCGAATGGCCGCGCGTCCGCGCAGCTGGCGCTGCGTCAGGGCGCGGACGGGCTCGAGGCGCGCGGCCGCTTCAAGGTCCAGAATGCCGATGCGGCGGCGCTGCTCGGCGATGACGGACGACCGGCGATCGCGGGTCGCCTCGGACTGGAGGCCGAGTTCGAGGGCAGCGGACTGAGCCCGGCATCGCTGATCGGATCGCTGAAAGGCAGCGGGCTGATCACGCTCGAGGACGCGCAGATCGCCAATCTTGACCCCAAGGCGTTTGCCGCGGCCGCGCGCGCCGCCGATCAGAGCGCCGCGCTCGATGTGGCGAAGATCCGCGATGTGGTCGCCGCCGTGCTCGACGGTGGCGCGCTCGCGCTGCCGCGGCTCGATGCCCCGTTCACGATCAATGCCGGGCAGGCGCGGATCGATCGCATGATCGCCCAGGGGCAGGGCGCCGATCTCGTGCTCGCGGGCAGCGCGGATCTCGCCGAGCCCGCGATCGATGCGCGGCTCACGCTGACCGGGCCGAAGCTCGAAGGCGCGGACACGCGCCCGGAGATCCTGGTGAGCGTGAAGGGGCCGCTCGGCGCGGCCAAGAAGACCATCGACGTGTCGATGTTGACCGGCGTTCTGATGCTGCGGTCGGTCGAGCGGCAGTCGAAGGAGATCGACACGATCGAGGCGGAGCGGCGCGAGGCGGAACGGCGCGAAGCCGAGCGCAAGGAAGCGGAACGCAAGGAGGCTGAGCGGCGCGCCAATCAGGCGCGGGCTACGCCGGCGTCCCTGCCGGCGCCGGATGAGACGACCGCAACGGCGCCCCCCCAGGTGCCGGCGTCGGCACCGCTGCCGGTCCGGCCGCGTCCGCCGCAGGTGCGCCCGCCGGCGGCGACGGATCGCGCACCGAATTTGCCGCCGCCGCTCAGCATCGGTCCGGCGCCGGGCACGAGCACAAAGCCGGTGGCCCGCCCGGGGAGCGAGGCTGCGAAAAATGCCCCGCCGCCGCCGCGGTCTGCGCTCGATCTGCTATTCGGCGTGCAACGCTGACATCGTGGTGCGCGACGTGCCGGGCGTGCGGGTCTCGGTCTCCCGCACGCCGGCGCCGCCGGCTTGGCTGCGATAGTGGTCCAGCACGAACAGGCGGATCGCCGACGACAGGTTGCCCTGGCGCCGTTCTCCGTCGATTGAAGCCACGAGCTCGGAAAGCGTCATGTTGCGCGCGCCGGCAATGTCCTTCAGCCCGCTCCAGAACGCGTCTTCAAGGCTGACGCTGGTCTTGTGGCCCGTGATCACGATCGAGCGTTTGACGACTGGCGATTTCATCAGGCATCTCCCGATTCAATCCTGTGCCCATCAAGGTGCCGATTCAGCCTGTCGGCGTTCCGTGCCTGCAGATCGCGCTCGGCTTTGGTACGGCCGTGGGCGATCCGGCTTGCGGCGGATCGCTCAGCGTCTTCCCGCTTTTTGGCTTGTTTGCGGACTTTTCGCAGATTGATGACGTCGCCCATCTCAGCCCTGTTACCGATCTGTCGGCAGGAGGAACGCTTGCGGCGCAGACCGCGCACCTTACGCAATCACCGTCACCGCTCCCGGCGGTGAACAGAATACATTTGTTTATCTGACGGTATTTTTTTCCGTTCCGCAAGACACGGTCTGTTGAATACGTATTAGTTGTTACCCGAACGCCTATATTATGGCGCATAAGATCGAGATATTTAACATGTTATTGATCAGTCTTGTGCGAAAGTTCGCTGAAATTTCTTAGCTAAACGCGCCTGACTTTGAATATAACTTTGTATTTTGAAAAATGCGCCAAGATTTACTTATTTTAGATTAGTCGTAATCAAGCATTACCGTAGGAAAGGTCCGGTCATTTCACAACAGAACTTGGAAAAATACCAAACTGATGTGTCTTCCGAGGCCACCGGGTCAAATCTATTCCTTTGGCAAACCGCAGGAATTTTGAAAGCGACTTGCCCCGTCAGCCGGGTCCGATCATCTTCTCGGGCCGGACCAGGCGGTCGAACTCGGCCGCGGTGACGTAGCCGCCGCCTACCGCCTCCTCGCGCAGGGTTGTCCCGTTGGCGTGGGCGGTCTTCGCGATCTTGGCGGCCTTGTCGTAACCGATCTTCGGCGCGAGCGCGGTGACGAGCATCAGCGAGCGCGCGGTCAGCTCGCGAATGCGCGCTTCGTTCGCGCGAATCCCGACGACGCAGTTGTCGGTGAAGGAGCGTGCCGCGTCCGCCGTGAGGCGGATCGACTGCAGCATGCAATAGGCGAGCACCGGCTTGTAGACATTCAGCTCGAAATGACCCTGGCTGCCGGCGATCGCGACCGTCGTCTGGTTTCCGAACACCCGCGCGCACACCATGGTGAGGGCTTCGCTCTGCGTCGGATTGACCTTGCCGGGCATGATCGAGGAGCCGGGCTCGTTCTCCGGCAGGATCAGCTCGCCGAGCCCCGAACGCGGACCGGAGCCGAGCAGGCGAATGTCGTTCGCGATCTTGAACAGGCCGGCCGCGGCGCTGTCGAGCGCGCCGTGTGCAAACACATACGCGTCGTTCGAGGCGAGCGCCTCGAACTTGTTCGGCGCCGAGGTGAACGGCAGCCGCGTGAGCGCGGCGATCCGCTTGGCAAACGCCTTGGCGAAGTGCGGCTTCGCGTTCAGCCCGGTGCCGACCGCGGTGCCGCCCTGCGCCAGCGGGTAGAGCTGCTTCAGCGCAAGCCGGATGCGGCCGAGCGCGAGCTTCACCTGCTCGGCATAGCCGGAGAACTCCTGGCCGAGGGTGAGCGGCGTCGCGTCCTGCGTGTGGGTGCGGCCGATCTTGATGATCTTGGCGAACTCCTTCGCCTTCTTCTGCAGCGCCTCGTGCAGGTGCGCGAGTGCCGGATCGAGCAGCCACACGATCTCGGTCGCGGCCGCGACGTGCATCGCGGTCGGGAAGACGTCGTTCGAGGATTGACTCATGTTGACGTGATCGTTCGGATGGACCGGCGATTTCTCGCCGCGCCTGCCGCCGAGCATCTCGTTGGCGCGGTTCGCGATCACCTCGTTCAGGTTCATGTTGGTCTGCGTGCCCGAGCCGGTCTGCCAGACGACCAGCGGGAAATGGCCGCTGAGCTTGCCGTCGACCACCTCCTGCGCGGCCGCGGCGATCGCGCGTGCGCGCCTTGCGTCGAGGATCCCGAGCGACCGGTTCACCTCCGCGCTTGCGCGCTTGACGAGGCCGAGCGCGCGGATCAGGGGCACCGGCATGTGCTCCTCGCCGATGCGGAAGTTCTCCAGCGAGCGCTGCGTCTGCGCGCCCCAGTAGCGGTCGGCCGCAACCTCGATCGGCCCGAACGTGTCGCTCTCGGTGCGGGTCTTCGTCATGATGCGTCCTTATAGTCGGGGCAGCTTTCGCCCCCCCTGTCTATAACAGGAACTGTGCCTGATGGGTTCGAGAGCATGACGATCGCCGAGGCCAGTCCGGCGCGTCGTCCGCCGGCGCCGCTACCGCGCCCGGGCGCGCTCGGGCCGATCGCGCTCTATCGGGCGTTGCGGCGCAACGGCGTCGAGGCCTGGCGCGCCGAGGCGTTCGAGGAACCCTACATCGCGGATCGCAACCTCATCGGCGGCTTCGTGATGCTGAACGAGCCGGATCTCATCCGCCACGTCCTGATCGACAACGCCGCAAACTATCCGAAGGATGACCTGCAGCTCGAGAAGCTCACCCCCGCGGTCGGCCGCGGGCTCCTGACCGCCGAGGGGGACTCCTGGCGGTTGCAGCGGCGCACCGTCGCGCCGCTGTTTCAGCCGCAGGCAGTCGCCGCCTACCTCGCCCCGATGACGGCCTCGATCGACGCCATGCTGGCGCGCTGGGCCGCCTGCGCCGAGAGCGGCGCGACGATCGACGTCGCGCGCGAGATGACCGCGCTCACCTACGACATCATCTCGCGCACCGTGTTCAGTCACGAGATCGAGACCCCGCCGGACGTGATGGGTGAGGCGATCACGACCTATTTCGAGGCGCTCGGCCGGATCGACCTGTGGGACGTGCTGCCGTTGCCGCGCTGGCTGCCGCGGCCGGCCTTCATCCGCGCGCGCCCGGCGCAGAAGATCTTTCGCGACGAGGTGCTGCGCCTGTTCGAGCAGCGGCGCGCGCGCATCGCGGCGCGGCAGGCCGTGCCGGACGATCTGGTGACGCGGCTGATCAATGCGCGCGATCCGGAGACGGGCGCGCCGCTCGCCGACGGCATCATCCACGACAACCTCGTCACCTTCATCGGTGCCGGCCACGAGACGACTGCGAATGCGCTCGCCTGGACGCTGTTCCTGATGTCGCAATTTCCCGACGCGGACGCGCGCGTGGCGCGCGAGGCCGCGCAGATGCCAAGCGTGCCGGACGCCGACGCGCTCGCGCGGCTGATCGATACGCGCATGATCCTCGAGGAGGCCATGCGGCTCTATCCGCCGGTTCCGTTCCTGAGCCGCCAGGCGGCCGCGCGCGACGTCATCGGCGAGCTGCCGGTCGTCGCCGGCACGCGCATCATCATCGCGCCGTGGGTGCTGCATCGGCACCGCAAGCTGTGGAGCGAGCCCGACATGTTCGTGCCGGAGCGGTTTGCGCCGGAGCGGCGCGCACGGATTCCGCGCTTCGGCTACCTGCCGTTCGGCGCCGGCGCGCGCATCTGCGTCGGGATGACGTTTGCGATGAACGAGGCGCTGCTCGCGCTCGCCTTGATCGCGCGGCGCTTTCGCGTGACGTTGCGCGAAGGCGCGCAGGTGATGCCGTTCGCGCGCATGACGTTGCGCCCGCTCAATGGCTTGCCGATGCGGATTGAGGAAAGAGGCGAATGGCGAATAGCGAATGGCGAGTAATTGTCCCTCACTATTCGCTACTCACTATTCGCCATTCGCTGCTTCACTTCTTGCGGAACCGGTCGAGCCGCACCACCTCGGCGCCACCCGAGGGCTTGTCCGGCTCGTCCTTGTCCTTGGCGTCCTTGTCCTTCGAGCCGACCAGCGCGGGCTTGGCGGGTTCGGCCTTTGTCGGCTCGGCTTTGAGCGGCTCGGCCTTGGCAGGGGCGCCCCTTTCCTTTTCGGCCTTCGCAACCTCGGCCTTTGCAACCTCGCCCTTGGCGGGCGCGAGCTTGGCCGGCGTCGCCGGGCCGACGGCAGCCGGTGCCTCCGGCTCGGTCTCGGCCGGCCGCCGCTTCGGCTTGGCCGGCTTTGCCTCCTCGGCCGGCTTCTCCTCGCTTTCCTTCGCCGTCGAGTCGGCTTCGGCGGCGATCTCGAATTGCAACCCGAACTGTACCGACGGATCGAAGAAGCCCTTGATGGCGTCGAGCGGCACGTGCAGCCGCTCCGAGATGCCGTTGAACGACAAGCCGACCTCGAAATAGGTGTCGGTCACGATCAGGTCCCAGAACTGGTGCTGGAGCACGATCGTCATGTCTTCCGGGTACTGCTCGCGCAGGCGCGGCGACATCTTCAGGCCGGCGGCGCGCGTGTCGAAGGTCACGTAGAAATGGTGCTCGCCCGGCAGCGCGCCGGTCTTGGCCACGTCGGCGAGCACGCGGCGCACCACCGCGCGCAGCGCCTGCTGGGTCAGGAGGTCATAGCGGATGTGGTCGACGGACATGGTTGGCCGGAATCGGGGAGCAGGGGACCATTCTACGAGGCGCGTCGCGGCGCGGGGAGGGCCCTTGTGCCGAAAAATGAAGTGGAGGCTTCTGTTGCCAGGTGCCTCCGAACCCCGCCTGCCGGAGCTTAACCCGTCAGGGCTTCAAGTCGGTCTTTCAAGCTGCGTTACGCAGCCTGAGCAACCGGAGCATAGTTGTCGTTGGCAACTATGAGATGGTCCGTTACGGCGGTACCATGCCGGGCAAAAGCACGTCCTTTACGCCCTCGTCGATCCTATTTCGGCCCCGCCGATGCGGCGCGAAGCGCGTCTGCGGCGCAAAGCGCCGCCGCATGGGTGGAGCCGCCGGGTACTGCCCCCGGGTCCGATGGGTTTATTCCGACGGCCGTTTATCACCATAGCCGCCCTTGCGGGTGGCCCCCTCAATATAGGGGGAGCGAGGTTAAGAAGAAAGGCACGCTGGCCGGCGGGGACCGACGAGCGATCGGTGTTCCGCTACGCTTCGGCTTGATCGAAGCTCCCTACCGCGCCGGCCGCCACTCCAGCTTCACCACCCCGTTGCCCATCTCGCGATTGAAGCCGATCGCGTATTCCTGCATCTCGGTGATCGAAGCGCGGTCGCCGCCGCGCGGGCACTGCACCTCGTCATGCGCGATGCCGCGCCGGTCGAGCTCCTCGCCGAAATCGCTCTGCAGCGTATCCATCGGCGTTGCGGTCTGGAACGAGCCCGACACGAAGACCTTGTGCTGCGCGCGGGCGGCCGCGAGGCAAAAGCGCCAGTCTTCGGCTCGAGCCGTGCGCGGAACCATGAGCGCAAGCGCCAAGCCCGCGGCAATCCATGCGGCACGCATGCTCCGCCTCGAATCGGTCGCCCAGTGCAAAGATAACAGGCCGGCGCGGGATTGCCATGGCACGCGGCGCTGCCGCGAGGGGCGGGCGGGTTGCCGGACTGGGGTGTGCAAAACAGGAAGCCGCAAGACAGGAAGCCGCAAGACAGGAAGCCGCAAGACAGGAAGCGCGCCTGTCTGGCGCGACAGGCGCGCTTCCGTTGGAGGAGAGAGACACCTCGCGTCAGTGCAGCTCTGCATTCCACTCTGGTATTCGGAATCTACATGACCACCTCGCTTGCCCGGGCAGTCGCGCGTCACGCCAGGCGTGTTCAAGGCCGGCCGGGTTCCGCCGCGCCCGTGCGCGACGCCACGTAGGCTTCCTGTTGGCGAAGGCGCTCAACGGCTTATGCGCCGATCTTAGACGCACAGCGCATCGATCCTGTCGTTCCGGTACTGGCGATTTGTCGCCGCAGGATTGAGGCGGGACGCCAATCGAAGCGGTGGCCGGGCCGTACGACCGAGGATTGTCGACGCCGGCGCGCGCGCCCCGGACACATTTCATCCCCGCTCCAGTCTCAAATGCGCGCCACCCATCGCGGCGCGTTCATTGTCAGTGTGGAAGGGGAAACGCGATGGTGCATCACATTTCGCGCCGCCACGCCTCGGGGCTGATGGGTCTGCTGCCGGTTGCAAGCCTGCTGCAGGTCGTCACTGCAGCGCAAGCCGCGCCGTTGCGCGGCACGGCCGCCGACGAGGTGTGGACGATACCCAATCGGGACAAGATCAATGCCGGCACGGTGACAATCATCACTGCGCCGGCCGGAGGCGCCACATCGATCTTCGGATCGGATCTCGCGCGCGTGCTCGACAACGATCAGGACGGGCTGCGCGTTCTGCCGGTGCTGGGGAAGGGCCCGGTGCGCAACGTCGTCGACATTCTCTATCTCAAGGCGATCGACATGGGGGCCGTCACCGCCGAGGTGCCGGAGTTCTATCGCCTGCAATACAACATCGCCGACATTGCGAGCCGGCTGCGCTACATCGCGAAGCTCTACAACAACGAGGTCCATATCGTGGCCAAGACCAACATCAAGTCGATCTTCGACCTCGAGGGCAAACGCATCACGGCGCAAACCGATGTCGGCTATTACTCGGCGAAGGTGATCTGCACGCGGCTCGGCATCAGCGCGACATTCGACTACCGCACCGACGATGCGCGCGCGGTTCAGAACATCATCGACGGCACGACCGACGCCTATGTGGGCAGCACCGGCAAGGTGTTCTTCCTGTTGCGCAACATCAAGAACGAGGATCGATCGCTGCACCTTGTCTCGGTTCCCTACGACAAGCGGCTGCAGGACATGTATCTGCCGGCCACGCTCACCAGCGATGACTATCCCAACCTGCTGCCGGCGGGCGAGCAGGTCGACACGGTTGCGACCAGCGTGCTGCTGGCGACGTTCAACTGGCCGGCCAACAGCGAGCGCTATGCGCGCGTCGCGAAATTCGTGGACGCGTTCTTCTCCCACATCGATGAATTTCAGAAGCCGCCGCGTCACCCGAAGTGGCGCGAGTCGAGCATCAACATCGTGGTTCCGGGCTGGACGCGCTTCAAGGCCGCGCAGGATTGGCTCGATGCCAACAACGTCAGGAATGCCTCGCAGGTGGATTTCGCCGACTTCATGGAGCGCACCGGCAAACGCAACCTCTCCCCCGAGGAGATGGACCGGCTCTACCGTGAGTTCCTCGAGTGGAGCAAGAAGCGGACGCATTAGCGCATATCCCGGAAAAGTGGATGCCGGTTTTCCGAAAAGGATATGCGCCAACGTAACAATCTAGTCGTCGGTCCAAGCGCCCAATATTCAGTCGATCCTGATATTGGCGCGCCTTGCGACCTCGGACCATTTCGCGTTCTCGGCCGCCATGAATGCGCCGAACGCATCGGGTGTGCCGAGCGCGAGCGAGCTGCCGAGCTTGGTGATCGCGGCGCGCATCTCCTCAGTCGCGAAGCCGGCGTTGGTGGCGGCGTTGAGCCGCGTGACGATCGCCTGCGGCGTGCCGGCCGGCGCGACCACGCCGTAGAAAGTCGTGACCTCGTAGTCGGGCACGCCGGCCTCGAGCAGGGTCGGAATGTCCGGCGCGAGCGGCGTGCGCGCGCGGCTGGTGATGCCGAGCGCGCGCAGCCGCCCCTCGCGGATCAGCGGCAGCAGGATCGAGATCGCCTCGAAGGTGCAATCGACCTGCTGGCCGAGCAGGGCCGCGACGGATTCACCGCCGCCCTTGTAGGGCACGCCGACGAGGTCGACGCCGGCGCGCGCCTTGAACAGCTCGGCGGTCAGGTGCGGCAACCCGCCGGCGCCCGCATGGGCGACATTGAGCTTGCCCGGGTGGACCTTCGCGTCGGCAACGAAGGCCGCGACGCTGTTCCACGGTGCCGACGGATGCACCACCAGGATCTGATAGCTCGCGGAGATCTGCGCCACCGGCGCGAAGCTTTTCATCGGATCATAGCCGGCGCTTGCCGATACCGCCGGAATGACCGCGAGCACGCTGGTGTTGCCGACGAGCAAGGTGTGGCCGTCGGGTGCGGCCGTTGCGACCGAGCGCGCGCCGATCGCGCCGCCGGCGCCCGGGCGGTTTTCGACGACCACGGGCTCGCCCAGTGCGGGGAGGAATTGCGCCAGCATCCGCGCCGGGATGTCGGTCGGGCCGCCCGGCGCGGAGGGAACGATCAGGCGGATCGTGCGCTCCGGAAAGCCGGCCGCCGCCGGCGTCGTCGCGAGGCAAGCGGCTGACGCGCCGAGGAAATGCCTGCGCGTGAGCATGCCTCCGCCTCCCGGTCGGTGGGTTTTCGCAACGCTTGCATGGCGCGTTTACCGTCCACAAGTAGCATTGGGCAGGTTTCTTCCAAACGCCGCGCGGCGCTATGGTGCGGCAGACGAGTCGGGCTTCTCATGCGGCAATATCACGAGCTGATGGAACGCATCCTGCGCGAAGGCGTGGAGAAGCGCGACCGCACCGGCACCGGCACCCGCTCGGTGTTCGGGCATCAGATGCGGTTCGATCTCGCCGCGGGCTTCCCGCTGCTGACGACCAAGAAGCTGCACGTGAAGTCGATCATCCACGAGCTGCTCTGGTTCCTCGCCGGCGACACCAACATCAAGTACCTGAACGCGCACGGCGTGCGCATCTGGGACGAATGGGCCGACGCGCGCGGCGATCTCGGCCCGGTCTACGGCCATCAATGGCGCTCCTGGCCGGCGCGCGACGGCGCGACGATCGACCAGATCGCCAACGTGGTCGCGATGATCAGGAAGAATCCGGACTCGCGCCGGCTGATCGTCACCGCCTGGAATCCGGCCGACGTCGACAGGATGGCGCTGCCGCCCTGCCACTGCCTGTTCCAGTTCTATGTCGCCGCGGGCAAGCTCTCCTGCCAGCTCTATCAGCGCTCGGCCGACACGTTCCTCGGCGTGCCCTTCAACATCGCCTCCTATGCGCTGCTGACGCTGATGATGGCGCAGGTCACCGGCTACCAGCCGGGCGATTTCGTGCATACGCTCGGCGATGCGCATCTCTATCTCAATCATCTCGAGCAGGCGCATCTGCAGCTCTCGCGCGCGCCGAAACGGCTGCCGGTGATGCGGCTCAATCCGGAAGTGAAGGACATCTTCGCCTTCCGCTACGAGGATTTCGCGCTCGAGGGCTACGAAGCGCATCCGCACATCAAGGCCGAGGTCTCGGTGTGAGGGCGAGTAGCTGATGCCCCTCTCGATCCGCCCCGCGCGCGCCGGCGAAGCCGCGCTGGCGCTGCAGTTCGTGCGCGAGCTCGCCGAATACGAAAAGCTCGCGCACGCCTGCATGGCGACCGAGGCGATGATCGACGCCGCGCTGTTTGGGCCGCAGCCGCGCATCGCCTGCGACTTCGCCGAGTGGGACGGGGCGGCGGTCGGCTTCGCGCTCTGGTTCTTGAATTTCTCGACCTTCAGCGGCCGCAGCGGGATCTATCTCGAGGACCTGTTCGTGCGCCCCGCGTTCCGCGGACGCGGCATCGGCAAGGCACTGATGGTGCATCTGGCGAAACGCTGCGTCGCCGAGGGCTGGGGGCGGCTGCAGTGGTCGGTGCTCGACTGGAACACGCCGTCGATTGACTTCTACAAGTCGCTCGGCGGCGTGCTGATGGACGAGTGGACGGTGGTGCGCGTCTCGGGCGAGGCGCTGCAGCGGCTGGCGGGCAAGTGACCGGGAGCGTGATCGAGATCGTCCTCATCGCGGCGCTCGCCGCGGACGGCGTGATCGGCCGCAGCGGCACGATGCCATGGCGGCTCAAATCCGACATGCGCCGTTTCCGTGCGTTGACGCTCGGCAAGCCGGTCGTGATGGGGCGCAAGACCTATCTGTCGCTTTCGATCCGGCCGTTGCCGGGGCGCACCAATATCGTGGTGAGCCGCGACCCGGGTTTCGCCGCGCCGGGCGTCCTGGTTGCCGCAAGCCTCGACGTCGCGCTGCAGGCGGGGCGCGCCGAAGCGCTGCGGCGGTTCGCGGACGCCGTCATGGTGATCGGCGGCGCGGATATTTATGCGCAGGCTATGCGTCGCGCGGACCGGCTCGAGATCACCCAAATCCACGCAAAAATCGAGGGTGACGCGCGTTTTCCGGAGATCGACAGCGCGGTTTGGCATGAAACCGCGCGACAGCCGCATCCGGCGGGCGAGGGCGATGATGCGGCCTATGATTTCGTCACCTACCGCAGGCGACTGGCCGCACCAACGTCCCGTTAAGGCCGTTCCGCGACGCTCCGCCGCACGGTCGGGCCTGCGTTGAAAGCCGCAAGAGCGTCCCATATAACCCCCGCCAGAGAACGCCCGGGCTGAGCTTAAGGATTCGCCGGGCAGGAGACATCTCATGCCATGGAGTAACCAAGGCGGCGGCCCGTGGGGCTCGGGAGGCTCCAAGGGGCCCTGGGGCTCGGGACCGCAATCGTCGGGGCCAACCCCGCCCGACCTCGAAGAGCTGTTGCGCCGCAGCCAGGACAAGCTCAAAAGCGTGCTGCCCGGCGGCAACCTCGGCGGGCGCGGTATCCTGCTGATCGTGCTCGCCGCGATCGTCGTGTGGGGCTTCTCGGGTTTCTTCCGGGTCGAGCCGGACGAGCAGGGCGCCGTGCTGCGCTTCGGCCAGTACACCCGCGACGCCTATCCGGGCCTCAACTACCACCTTCCCTATCCGATCGAGAGCGTGCTGACCCCGAAGGTCACCCGCGTCAACCGCATCGACATCGGCATGCGGCTGATCGAGGATCAGCGCCGCCCGACGGCGCAGATCCGCGACATTCCGGAAGAGAGCCTGATGCTGACCGGCGATGAGAACATCGTCGACGTCGACGTCTCGATCTTCTGGCTGGTCAAGTCCGGCGGCGTCGCGGATTTCCTGTTCAATATCCAGAATCCCGACGGCACCGTGAAGGCGGTCGCCGAAAGCGCGGTGCGCGAGGTGGTCGGCCGCTCCGACATTCAGCCGATTCTTACCGGCGCGCGGCAGAACATCGAAACCGCGGTGCATGATCTGATGCAGAAGGTGCTCGACGGCTACCAGGCCGGCGTGCAGATCACGCAGGTGCAGCTGCAGAAGGTCGACCCGCCCGCGCAGGTGATCGACAGCTTCCGCGAGGTGCAGGCCGCGCGCGCCGATCTGGTGCGGCTGCAGAACGAGGCCGAGACCTACGCCAACCAGAAGGTGCCGGGGGCGCGCGGCGATGCCGCGAAGATCCTGCAGGATGCCGAGGGCTATCGCTCGCAGACGGTCGCCGAGGCGACCGGCCAGGCGGCGCGCTTCAGCAAGGTCTACGAGGAATACAAGAAGGCGCCCGCCGTGACGCGCCAGCGCATCTATCTCGAGACGATGGAGCGCGTGTTCGGCGGCACCGACAAGATCATTCTCGATTCCGGCGCGCAGGGCGCGAACGGGGCGGCGGGCGTGCTGCCGGTGCTGCCGCTCAACGACATGGCGCGCAAGACGGGAGGCAACCCATGAAGCTCGGCATTGCGGGCGGCGTCATCCTGGTCCTCGCCCTGATCGCGGCGGCGGTCGGATACAGCGCGCTGTTCACGGTCTATCAGACCCAGCTGGCGCTCGTGGTGCGGCTTGGCCAGCCGGTGCGCATCGTCACCGAGCCGGGGCTGAACTTCAAGGTTCCGCTGATCGACAGCGTGATCCCGATCGACAAGCGCATTCTCGACCTCGAGAACGCGCCGGCCGAGGTCATCGCCTCCGACCAGAAGCGGCTCGTGGTCGACGCCTTTGCGCGCTACCGTGTGAACGACGCGCTGCGCTTCTATCAATCCGTCGGCTCGATCGAGGGGGCGAACTCGCGGCTCTCGACCCTGCTCAACGCGGCACTGCGCCGGGTGCTCGGCGAGGCGACGCTCACCCAGGTGGTGCGCGATGATCGCGCCGCCTTGATGGCGCGGGTGCGCGAGCAGGTCGATCGCGAGGCGGCGGCCTTCGGCATCACGGTGGTCGACGTGCGCATCCGCCGCGCCGATCTGCCGGCCGAGAACAGCCAGGCGGTCTATGATCGGATGAAGTCGGAGCGCAAGCGCGAGGCGACCGAGTTCCGCGCGCAGGGCTCGCAGCGGGCGCAGGAGATCAAGGCGCGCGCCGATCGCGACGCGATCGTGATCGTCGCCGAGGCGCAGTCGAAGGGCGACCAGATGCGCGGCGAGGGCGAGGCGGAGCGCAATCGCATCTATGCGGAAGCGTTCGGCAAGGACCCCGACTTCTTTGCCTTCTGGCGCTCGATGCAGGCCTACGAGCAGGGGCTCAAGCACAACGATACCCGGATGGTGCTGAAGCCGGACTCGGAC
>Ga0187784_10000083_pt1 | contig 55723 bp, 43 predicted proteins | sample 1015_SJ02_MP15_2_FD_132964 | JGI IMG/M metagenome (GOLD analysis project Ga0187784, IMG submission 132964) | Tropical peat soil microbial communities from peatlands in Department of Meta, Colombia - 1015_SJ02_MP15_20_MG | ecosystem: Environmental > Terrestrial > Soil > Wetlands > Peat | place...
ATCCGTTTTGAGCTGTCCCTCACGCGCACCAGAGACATCGGATTCAACTGATACGGGAGGAATTCCCAGCGCATCGCCGCGTTGAAGAGCAGACGCATGAGCCCTTTGAGATGGGACTTGCTTTTGGGTGCAAGCTTGAGTTTCTTCAACCAGTCTTCAACAGCGACAGGTTTGATCTGGTTGATGGGAAACTCTGCCCATCTTGGTTTGATGTGGTTCTCAATCCATGATTCGTAACGCGACCTGGTGGAAGCTCGCTCCGGTACCTCTTCCGCCAGGAAGAGTTTGATCACGGCCCCGAACACAATCGGAACACCCTGCGGTTTTTCTCGATTGATCGAGACCAGCAGCGACATACTCGCCGTGCGCGCGTCAGACTCTGTCGGGTAGTCCTTAATCGTCCCGATGATCCGACTCGGCTCGCGCTTTGAGCCGTCGGGAAGCCGTTCTCGATATCGCAGAACCCAAACCGCCGGGCCATTCTTTCGTTGCTTCAAGTCAAGCCAACCAAACTGAAACCGCTGCCGCTTAAGATCCATCCGATTTCTCCTCGTTTAAGCGGCACGGATGGCGAAGCAAATTTACATGAGATCGTGTCCACAGTTCCAGTTCGGACGCTCGGAAGCACCATCTCCTGAAGAATCGGTAGGCCGGTATTCTGCCTTCTCTCGCCCAGCGCTCCGCGGTTTTAGGATGAATCCCGCCGAGCAAGGTCGCGGCGCGAACACAGTCGATGAAAGGTTCGACTTCTTGAGACGGACTGTTGACAGCCTTCTCCTCAATCGTCGACTTAGATGTTTCCGTGTAATTCAAAGAGTGTGACCTCCTTTCTCGCGGGACTCGTCGCCGGCGCTGGTCGAACTAGATTGCGCCAGCTGCGCCTGAGCCTTCGCGACGGTTCGCCGTGCGTAGTCGAGGGCATCGTGTTTTTCCCCCTGTCGAAAATCCGCAATATCGCGGGCCACTTCGTCGGGATCGGCACCTCGTGCCAGGGCTCTTTTGGCAAACGCCCAGTCGCGTTCGGATTGGGTAAGCGGGCCAGTTCTGGTGGATCGATGCTGGCGCGCGGGTTGATTGTCCTGTTGGTACGCCGATTCGCCCTGATCGGTTCGAAGGTTGAAGTCTCTGGCATGATGAATTCGGCCCGAATAAAGCTGGGCTCCCACGACGAAAGACTGGTCGTACTTCCGATTCAAGAAGCCCGGCAGGCGAAGTACCCGCGTGGAATCGGTTGCGGCAGGGTCGCCTCCGAATTTGCGCGCCATCTGCCGAAGCAGGCGCTCGGCGGGTTCCTGCGCAATTTCTTCGACCCTCCACACGACCTGGAATTTTCCTGGCGATGTGGACAGAACGTAGTTAGGCGTGGGCACGGAGCCGGAGTTCAGGATCCCTCGAAGCGCCTCTCTACCTTCGTAGTCGAGATCTACATACAGATGACGAATCGAGGCGATGTCGTGTTTGGTGCGGGTACGAGCGTTGGGATGGAGCGGATTCATGCCGACGTAGATATCAAATTTGTCTCTGTCGTTCTTGTAGCGCAGCCACTGCTGAAAGGACGGGTCCGCGATTCGTCCAGCGGTCGCAATGCGCTGAATGATCTCTTTGCGAGAGGCGCTCCGAACCAGAATCGCGATGCGGTCGGAGGCGTCAAATGCGAGCGACAGGTACTCGCTCGTTCCGAGTTCCTTTTTCTCAGCATTGCCGTCGCTCATGGCTGCGCCTCGGGCCTTTGGTAAATCGAGCAGTAGTCGAATTGGTCGGCGTCCGCATCGTAGCCATTGATCGCCAGCACTTCGGAGATGAATCTCCGGCCAGGTCTGCGCTCGATTTGAATAACGACATTGAGTGAGTCGCCGATGGCTGCCTTCACGAACCGGGAGCTTAGGTCGATCCCACTCTGCAGGACGCAGGTTGCGAATCGCGACAGTGCCTGCTTGGCCGAGCTCGCATGGATCGTGGAAAGAGTCCCCGAGTGCCCGGTGTTAAGCAACTGCAGGAGGTCGAACGCCTCGCCAGCGCGCACCTCACCCAAGAGAAGTCGATCCGGCCGGTGGCGGAGCGATGCCTTCAGTAGATCCCTGATGGCCACCGCAGGCATTCCGTGCTGAGCCTGCCTCGCTTCAAAACGAACGAGATTCATGTGAGGGAGATGAATCTCGGCGGTATCTTCGATGACGAGGATTCGTTCGGGGGAATGAAACGGCCGAGGGCATTGAGAGTCGTGGTTTTCCCTGAGCCTGTTCCGCCACTGAGCAGGATGTTCTTCCGCTCGAGCACATAGCGTTCGAGGCGCGTCGCGAGCGACGGATCAAGAGTTCCCGCGGCAATGAGGTCTTCGATGCCGAGCAGGCGCCGGCTGAATTTGCGGATGGTCAGTGTCACTCCGCCGAGACTGCACGGCGGGATGACAGCCGCCACGCGGCTTCCATCGGGCAAACGCGAATCCAGTATCGGCTTGGCGTCGGAGACGTCGTCGCCGAGCCTGCGGGCGATGTTCTTGACGGCGACGATAAGAGCTTTTTCTCCGAGCGAGACGCCGGGCACGTGTTCGAGCACACCGCGTTTTTCGATGAACACCGAATCAGGGCCGTTGACCATGACTTCGCTGATCGACTCGTCGAGAATCAGGTGCTCGATCGGCTTAAGGAAAGGCAGGATTGTTTCAAAGCCATTCATCAGAGCTGTCCCTTGGCAAGTTGCTCGAAGTACGTAAGGTTCGGGTCGTTGTACGCGGGTTTGAGATAGCAAAACGCCGGCGGCATGGGGTTGAATCCGTCGTAGGCGATCACAACGGCTTGCGCGTTCTTCAGTTCCGTGAAGGTTCGCATATCAAAACGAAAGTCGTTGTGAGGGTAGTAGCTCTTTGACGCCGAGAGGTTCGCGCGGTGCGAGATCGCCTTGCCGGTGAGCAGGCTTATCTTCGCGTCGTGCCCGCTTTCAGACAGGTTGTAGCTGACCTTCAGCTGGTCTTCGCGGCCGCACAGCTCGCTTGCCGTCTTGGCCGAGAAATCATCCGACAACGTCAGAAAGATCTTCGTTCGGAACGTTTGCAACAGCGTTCGCCAAGCCTCGCCCGACACCGAAGACTTGAGGGAGCTGATGCTTTGAGTGGCGATGATCGGAATGCATCGGGGCTGCCGTGAGAGGCTGAAGAATTTTTCGTCTCCAGTCGGCTCATTCTCGCCGACCGTAACGAAGTGCTGGTATTCGTCGCAAAGAAGAAAGGTTTGCCGGAAGTATCGCTCGGGGTGCGACTCGATCTGCGGAATGCGATTGATCACCGCGCGCTCGAAGTCGAGCTTCATCATTACGCCCAGCGCTCGCGCAAGCCCCGGGTTCATGGCCACCGGAAAATTCAAAGCGCAGACCTTGCCGTTCTCAATCAGCCAGGCGAACGAGGGCAGCGGCGTGCCGAAGCCATGGTCGACATTGGCCTTCGGGTCGTAGCATTCCGGAGGGGGACAGAACGTTCGTTTGACGGCTGGATTGTCGTCAAATAGAGACAGGAAAACGGAAATACCCTCGATGATCGATGTTCGAAGCTTCGGCTCGATCCTCCTCCAGTCATTGAAGAACCACCGCTTCACCGCTTCGAGCTGCTCTTTTCGCTCTCGATCAACCTCGTCGTATCCCGCTTCACTGAGCCACTCAAACGGAATGGCCCTGGCTTCCAGGTATTTGCGCACGCCGGGGGTCTCCTTCGTGCGGTACATTCCCAGTTCGGACTCAAACGAGAACTCGAACAGGTTGAGATCCCGGATGTGGGAGCGATACTCGTCCGTCGATACAAGCAGAAAGTAGCGTTCTTCGAGCCGCCGTTCGGCGTCCTCGATCTTGCGCTCGAGCAGCTCGGGTGAGATGGCGCACTCGTAGACGTCAAGTCCTTCTGAGAGTCCGACTCCGATCGCTTTGAGGATTGCCTCCTTGCGGGTCCAGCATGCAAAAAAGGCCTCCAGTCGAGACTCTCGTGGCAGGGCTAAAATCTCGTCGGCCTCGGCCCGAGAAAAAAAGCGGCGACTCAACTCCTCCACCTCAATTCCCGGACGAATCAGTTCCGCGTCTACACCTACTCGTTCTCCGGAGGCGACCGCCAGCATCGCTAGACTGCCCGTGTGCGAAAGACTAAACGAGATATTCTGAATAGGTGGACGCAGCTCCGGCTTACCATTCGACCCTGCACCAAACCGCAACGAGGCGGGTTCTGTTCCAGCATATCGCGCCAAGATAGAACGCAACGCACCATGTGCCACGCTCCAACGTTGGCGCAACTGAACTGAGCGAAAACGAGAGGCCCGTTGCCCTTCTGTAGGTGAGAGCATGGCCGTTAGCGCGGTAATATCTCTCTCAGCACAGTCCAACTCGACCCGCCAAACGTGAACCTCACCACGTACGCACTTCGTTTCTCTACAGCCTTGAACAGAAAACTGCTGGAGCTTGCGCGGACCACAACTCGATTCATTTCCATGAATCATGTGCTTGCTGCCCTCATCTCGGTGGCTCGCCAAGCCAACTTGCAAATCACGAAATCCTGAGGTTATCAAACCTGTACCAAACTGCGAAATTTCTACGGCTCCGCTTAGGGATTATTGAAGTATTTAGAGTGCCTTGAGAACCTGCGCGATAATGCCAGATACCAACCGAGAGACGCATATGCACGTCACATTCAAGCCTTTTCAGCTCCCCAGAGAAACTTGGGTCCGCATCGCGCGCGAAGTCCAGCGGCCTCTCTTGTTTGGCGCTGCTAGCGTGGGGCGCAGAGCAGCTTCCCGCCGGTAGCGACAGCACAAAGTCTCTCGCCCCGCCGGGAGCCGCACCGCCTCATCGTGCTCGATGTTCCGCTAGTCCCCATGCTGCTTATAATTGTAAGCAATATGATACTTGACAATTCCTGATAGCTGAATGTACGTTCCTCTTCGTTATTGCAGGGGCTAAACATTCGCCCCAAATATCCGGTCCGCCGGAACCCAGCCTTCCTGGCAGACAGATCGTATGGCTCTGACTATGAAACGTCCCGACGTGACCGTTGCCTCTGCATCAATAAAGCGGGAAAAACGTTCATTAGCCGATTTCCTAGGAGCGTTGCCCGTCATAGAGTTTCCATCGAGAACAATCCTGTTCAGGCAGGAAGAGCAGGCGGATTGCGCGTACTGGGTGAGTTCTGGAATTGTCAAGCTTCAATACGTGAATCCCGCGGGCAAGGAAGTGATCATAGATCTGAGACATCCCGGCTGTCTACTCGGAACCGCAGCGATCGTCCTCGTACGCTGTCATGCGATGACTGCAGAGACTCTAACGCCATCCCGGCTTGCCCGAATTCCCGCTCCGCAATTTAGAGACACGCTCAAGTCCGACAGCCGGTTTTCTACTTTTGTTCACAGGCGCCTAGCTCAGGAACTTGAGAATCACCTCAGCAAACTTATCGAACACACGTCGTATTCCAGTCGACATCGGCTTTTGCGGCTACTGCGCGGAGTTGCCGCGGACGTTGCCATCGGACCGAGTCAAAGCGTCCTGGTGCCGCTGAAGCAATGGGAAATTGCGGAGCTTCTTGCTGTTACCCCCGAGCACATCAGCCGAATGCTCCGTCGATTGGAAGAAGAGGGCCTCGTACGGCGCAAGAAGAACCTCTTGGTAATTAGCGACGCCCATCGCCTCGGAAGTCTTGACCTGGCGCAAGACCGGTGTTGATCGAGATCAATGCATACAATTCACGTACAACCTAGGCTGTAGAAGTTTTTCATAGATTGCGTTGGGTCCCCAGGCGGTTTCCGAGAAATGTCGAACGGCGGCAGCACGCGCACATTTCGACGACCCTCCACTTCGGAGTCCGGCCGTCTGCCTCTTCCGCCGCTAGGAACCTTCTAGCTACGAGTCGATTTCGCGCGAGTATGGACCTGGGCATGGTCTCGCTTAGGCGTGTCTGAGGGGGTCGGCGTCATACTTCGCTGCTTGGCCAGGAGATTGATACGACGCGGAGAAAGACCGATCGGCTGCTCAACCGCGCATCGAACTGTCCGGAAGGTGCGCGACTAGTGGATTTCGGCAGTCTCGAGGCCACTGTGGCCGAGAGAATCCAGTACTACGCTCGGATCAAGCGTGTGGTGGACTACGTGAAACGAAACGTAGGTGAAAAGCTCACGCTTGAGCAGGTAGCGTCGATCGCATGCATGGAAAAGACCGCGTTTTCCAAATGCTTCAAGAAGAGGATAGGCGTGAGCTTCTCCCAATACTTGCGATCGTACCGCGTTGCTACGGCAATCGCCGCGATGAGGGGTTCTGATTGCTCTATCACCGAGATTGCCTATCGCACTGGGTTCTCAAGTTCAGGCGCATTTGCAAGAGTCTTCAAGCAGGTGACGGACTCCAGCCCGTCCAGTTACAGGCGAGAGATGCTGCGAAGAGACGGATTCCTTGTGCCGCCTGGAAAGAGCGCCGCTTTGGCCAAGGATCGCTCAGTTTCCGACACTATTCGAGAAGCGAGCAGCGACCCACCTGAGCTATGAATAAATCGCCGCGCTAGATTCATGCCTGCAGCACGTGAATCCAAACGTGAGACTAGTACGGCACCACACCAGCGTGATGCGTCCAACAACATGCGTCGAACCGATAGTGGGGCAACCTGCAGATCGGAAAAGCGGCGGCGGACCTGGCTGCTTCGCTAATCGATCTGTACATCCTAGCTGCCGCACGAGCCGGGATAAACCAACCCACGAGAAACACAAACTACTGAAAAGGAGATTCGCATGGACACTACGAAAGAAGCTGTAATGGCCCTGTCGCTGGACGACTTGGACATTTCGATGGTTTCGGTGGACGCGTTGCAGACCGAAGAAGCCCTTGGCATTCCTGAGCTCGGGGCGAGCCTCAGCTACTACGGCTGCTGCAGTTACGCATCCAGCCTGTAGAGAACGGCTAGTTCTGCAAGACAAGGATCGGAGGCCCCATCCGATCTGTCCCGGGCCGCCGCAACTGCCGTTCTAGGTGGTTTCGGCTCGCGGATCTCGGCAAGGTCATGAAGAAGGGCGCATCGCGCTGGTTTTTTCGGTTGCCACGTTAGGGTTCACGTAAAGCAAGAACTCAACTGATAACAGATGATACGCGTTACGAAGCAAGGGCGCATAAGCGAGGCGATACATGGTGCGCTACAAGCTGCCCTGGGTTCAAACAAAGTCCATTGGATTTGCAATGCGCGTTTCGGTGATCCGAATGATCTGATCGTCGCCGCCGTCGATGGTTGTCAGCTGGAGCGGCTTCACCACTGGCAGCGCGTCGCCGCAGCCTGGAAACTGTCGTTATTCTGTGTTCACATCCATGGCGGCGAAGCCGTCATCGGTCCTGTCATTCGAATCGGCCAGCCCGGCTGTTTGGAGTGTTGGTCCGCCCGGTATTTCAGCGGTCGTGCTGTGGCGCGCCGGTTCACCGAGATGGCGTCGCTCTGCGATGGCGATTCTCTCGACGATCCCTGGCTCACTCCCTTGACTGTCCCAGTCGTGGGTCAACTCGCTGCACTACGTATACTCGACGCAAGCCGCAAGGAGTGGCCGTCGGATCATTGGGAATGCAACGTCTACTACCTGAATCTCCGGAATCTGACGGGGCGGGAATGGCAACTAGCACCCGATCCTTTGTGCGCGAATTGCGGTCCGCTCCCGCTCGACAGCGCGGCGCGAGCCCAGTTGAAACTGACAAGGAGACCCAAACCAGACGAGTTGGATGATCGGCTTCAGACATTGCCAAACCTCGGCTGGGTCCGTGACGCCTACACTGGGCGTCGGGCGAACATCATCCCGGACGTCAACGTTACTTGGCCGATCAGTCGAGGCGCGGTCGTGACAGTTGCCGTTCCCCTCACCGAGGGTCGTCAACCGGAGCCTTGCTCTGGCTTTTGTCACCGGTATAGCGATGCCCGGACAGCTTCCATCCTTGAGGGCCTCGAACGATACTCGGGTGTGCGCCCTCGGGCTTACCGGTTGGCCGTTCATGCCAGTGTTTCCTCCCTACGAGGTGCCGCCATCGATCCTCGAAAATTCGGGTTGCATTCGGAACGAGAGTACCGAGCAAATCCGGAGCTACTCACTCCGTATGACGATAACCTTGAGATCGATTTCGTTTGGGCTCATTCATTTGCCGAACGACGCCCCGTCCTCCTTCCACGACAACTCGGATACTATTCGCTGGGGTTGCCCGAACGGCCGCTGTTCGTGATCGAAGGGTCTATCGGGTGTGCAGTCGGCAGCTGTCCGGAAGAGTGCCTTCTGCACGGAATATTCGAAGTTGTCGAGAGGGATGCATTCCTGCTCACATGGTATGCAAAGCTGAGTCGCCCTCGTCTTGATGCCATGAAGTGTGGCGACCCTGAGGTCCGTTACCATCAGCGGGAGTTGGAGCGGAGCGGTTTTGAGGTCGTCACGCTCGACATTACGAATGATTTTGGCATTCCATCGATTCTCGTCGCGGCCCGCCGAAACGATGCACGCATGCCGCATGCCGCTTGCTTGTCGGCATCGCATTTGCGTCCGGAGCGGGCTATAAGGAAGGCATTTCGCGAACTCAGCGCAGTCGTTTGTCGTTACGAAGTGGAGCTGGCCGACTCCGATACGAAACGCCGGGCGCTTGCCTTGGCGGACGATCCGAGCAAAGTCCGAAGCATGATGGATCACGCGCTGTTCTACTCGGTCCCTGAGTCAGGGCAGCATTTGGATTTTCTTTTCGCTTCCTGCGAAAAGACCTCGTTAGAAGAAATGCGGAGATCGCACGGGGCATTTCGGTCATCGGATCTGCGTGACGAAGTGCTTCACAGCATTGGAAAGATCCTCGACGCAAAGAGTGACCTGTTGGCTGTTGACCAGACCGCACCCGAACAGCGGAAAAGGGACCTCTACACCTATAAGGTTCTGATTACCGGAGCCGTGCCGATGACGTGGGGTGAGCACCTTCGCCGTCTCGACGGTCTTCACCGCATTGAAGCCTGTGGGCATGCTGAGCACGGACCTTCGGGGTTTGTAGTCAATCCCGCCCCACATCCTTACCCATAACGTCATCCAATATGACTGCTGCCGCGAGGGCAGCAAGACCTGACGTCCAACCCTAACGCGAAAAGGAATGGAGCTGTTTCAGTTGGCCTCTCAAAGTGTCCGGAACGTGTCTGATCTTGGCTTCTCAGACCACGCGGTCGCGAGACGAGCGGGGGTTGCCTCCACCCGTCTCCGCGAGCTCGTGTTTAGTCAAACGCTTGCTCTCATCGACGAGTTTCTCGGTCTGGAAGGCTTGTGCACTCAGCATGCCGCATCGCTGCAGAAGATGCTTGAGCGCTTTATCGGGACGTGCTTGCCGCGCGACGTTTCCCACGAACTCATTCATTTGCGGCGCGACATATTCAACGACCGATCGCCGAAGCGTCAGCTGAGCGAGAAAGCGAGGACATCATTGCAAGAGGCGCGCCTCGCTCTTGAGGTCGAGAGCTGGCTGGCGAGTCGTGGCCGGCGGGAAGAGCTCATGAAACACGGGGAATCGCTATTCACGCAGGAGCTTTCGGCGAAGAGGGACCGTCTCAAATGTTTGCTCAGAAACAATGAGTTTCGCAAAGCCGTAGCGATGGCAAGCCCCGAACTTAGCAGGGAGCTCGATCAGTACATTCGCTCGACTGGGCCACAGTCTGTAGCCCGCGTCCGACGTACTGAAAGATCCCTACTGCGCTACTACAGCCGCTCGGCTCTGAAGCTAAGTCCTTTCAGCAGCTTTACACGGACTGGCGTGGTGATGGCGAATCGAGTTGGCTCAACGCGAGCAGACTCTACGATACCTTCTCAGCAGCGGATTCGACGATACGTGACCGTCAATCGCTCTCTTGTCAGCTACATAGCCAATCGCGTCGCTAGCCATGACGAGTTGGGCGGTTGGATCCCGATCTTTGCCAATCGTGCATTCACCGATGTACAAGATTCAATCCTTGTTCTGCGACACCGCTATCGGGATGTGCCTCTTCCGGTTCGGTTGAGAGTGCCAGACGAGGGTCTCGTGTCAATCCGCCGCACGCGTGCAGTGGACTGGGTGCTTCGGTTTCTGAAGCTTAACGGCGGAGCCGTGGTCCGGCAACAGTTGACTTCGGCGCTTGAGAAACTACTGGGCGATCAGCTGGCGGCGACCGACTACGTAGGCGGCCTCGTCGAGGCAGGTCTGCTCATACACAAGGTTCCCCTACCGGAAGGCAATTCCAGCGGTCTTGACGCGCTGATTTCGTTTCTGGCGACTCTTCCATGTGCCTTGGCTTCCGGCGTGACGCAGTCGCTTGAGGAGTTGCGTTCAGTGGTGGGCCATTTCTCTGCTGCGGGTCCAAGCGTTAGGCCGCACCTGATGGCCGCAATGGACCAGATCGTTTCAAAGATACTCTCCGCACTCGGAGAGAAATCACCGGCTAGCTGGAACGGGCTTCTGTTGTACGAGGACTGCGTGGAGGAAAAAATCGGCACGTTGCACATCACCGAGGAGCACACCGAAGCTCTCCGGCACTTGAGCGGGTTCGCGTCCACCTATTTGCGCATCTTGGATGGGAATCTTTCCGCGAGAGAGACCATCCGTCACGTATTGCTCAAAGAATTCGCTGGCGGACCCGTGCCGTTTTTGAGATTTGCGGAACAATACAAGAGGGTCTGTTTTCCCGTTGCCGGTACTCCGGAGAACCTGGAGTACGAATTCACGCCGAACCCCTGCAAACTCGACAGCCTCCGCAATCTGGCAAAAATACGTGAAGAGATTGTCAGCACCATAGTACAAGAAAGTGATGAGGAGGAATTGGACCTAACGGAAATCGCGCAGGAAAGGCGCTGGCAAGAGCGGTTTCGGGAGTTGGGACTGTCGCCGAGCGCCGGATCATCTGACTGTTTTTCATGCTATTTCCAACCTGTAAGGGACCGCAAAAATCGAAGCATGATCGTATTGAATAAGGTGCACGGCGGACCGGCTCGCGTGGCGCTTCGATTCTGCAGTGGGCTCAAAGACTGTGAGGAACGCGTTCTCTTGTTGGCATCCGTGCGCCGCTTACTCAGGAGGCTGTGGGGAGATGCCGAGCCGTGCGAATTGCTTGCTTCGTTCGATTTCAATGTGAATCTTCACCCTCCTGTAACCGAGAGACTCATCGACTACTGCAACGTTTCCACCGGAGGGCTGCCGGCGGTCCACCTCTCGGATCTCTCAATCATGGTCGGGAACGACTCGCAAATTGTGCTTTTCGACGAGAAATCTCAGCGGGAAATCGTTCCGGTCACCTTTGGGATGATGGCGACTCCCTTCGAACCGCCATTGGAATATCTTCTCTTGAGTTTGGGTGGCGCTGACCCTGTCATGTACCAACCTTTTGACCCGTATTCGTGGCATGTCGGCCCGGCGATGCGCGGACCCATCGTTAGGTTTCCGCGGCTCGCTTTCGGTCGCTGTATTGTCCGGCGTCTCGGTTGGTCGATTGTCCGAGAGGCATTACCGGTGCGAACGCAGGACGAAAGCGACTTCCGCTATTTCCTGCGAGTCCGGCGCTGGCAGAAGAGCATCGGTTTGCCGGACGAAGTGTTCATGCGCGCCCGGACGCGGGGTGAGTCGTTCCAAGGATCACTCTCCGGTAAACGGAATCGCCACGTCCACAAACCTCAGTACATCCATTTCGGCAATCACTTTACGCTTGACGTCATGACAGACTTGTTTCGAGAGGCCACCAGCCACGTCTACGTCGAAGAGATGCTACCGGATTGGAACAGCCTGGACAAATCCGAACTCTCGCGCCCGGTTGAGCTCGTGCTGGATGTCCTCACCGAATGTGAGAGATCGTTACGACACGCTGGCCGGCAGTCGCGAAATTCTAGCGACGCTCACGTCCTGGCATCCTGAGCATGAACACCGATCTGAAACACGTTCAACGTGATTGGTCTTGGATGCGGGTGTACTACTTCGAACGATGCAAGGATGCCCTGATCCTAGAGGGCGTATGGCCGCCCGTGCGGGAGGCATCCAGTTCAGCTGCAGAAACCAAAGTCTACTTCCAAAGAGACTGGATTGGCGGCCCCAACGTCCTCATCGGACTGGGCGGGATCTCTCCAAATGTCCGAGAGGGAATTGCGCAATCCATCGGTACCTACCTGAAAACGAATCCATCTCAGAGTGTTCTGTCGGCCGCTCGACTTCACGAGAATGCGAGATCTCTGGCGATGTGGGAAGGTCGATTGGCAGATGCCGGTATCGATCTCAGGCCGAACAACACTGTGCACATCGAAAGCCAGGAGCCGTTCAGTTTTCTACTACGGCACGATGCTCTCAAAGTCGCGGTCCGAGAATTCCTTTCAGAGAGTTCGAAGTGCGCCGTCAAGTGGCTCGAAGAAGTGCGAACGGGAATGTTGCAGCGCGAGCAGATCGCGATGCAGATCATGATTGCCGCAGCCTGGGTTGCCGATCGAGCGCAACTGCGTTCGCACCTCTCCTTCCGCTCGCACGCCCTCGGATTCCTGCGCGTGTCCGACTCGGAAGGCCGGATTGCGCGGTTTTTCGCCAGTCGCTATTCAGGGATCCATGGCGCGTATATCAGACGGCTTGTCCAGGATTCGATCGAGTCGCTTGAGAATCAGGCCGATTCCACCTCAGGGACCATCCGATATGCAGCGCTCCTTCGCTGCACGCTGGCGGATTTGTATCAGGGCCTGCAGCAGAGCCGATATCAACCAGCGCCGGCGTCGGAGTTAGCGGGCTACAGCAAAGACTATGAGGAGATCCGCCGTGGCATCGAGCTTCTGGACGAAAACCCGGCCCTGCGTGCGTGGCAGTTGATGATCAGCTTGGTCTATCAAACCCTCAATCAACTGGGCATTCAGCCTTTGCAGCGCTTTCTCGCCTGCTATCTGCTTTCGCGGGCGGCAGAGGATCTCTACGGTCAGTCAGCCGACAAGATTGCACAAGATCTTTATCGCACGGGCGACCACAAAAACGTTTTTAGCTTCTTCTCAGAGTTGGAGCAACGCTCTTCAACGTTCTAAGTCGATGACACCCGTAATGCACCCGGATCCCAGCCGGACCCGTCAATTGCCTTCGTACGCCAGCCATCCATGGATGAGCCAAGTCTTTCTGGAAATAGCGGATGGTGTGCAGCTGACTAGCGATGGAAATAACCGTTGGTTGCTACGGCATGGCGAGGCAACAGTGCCCTTTCACTTGCCCGAGGGTCGCGTCGCAAGCGTACTATCTCGGCTAGTAGAAAAGACTCTGCCACTCTTTGACACCGTGGAAGCCCCTTCCGGGGGAGACGGGCATTTGTCGGTTCAAAATCAGTTGCAGAAACTGTGGCGCTATGGATTGCTGGTCCAGGTTCTGCACGTGGGTGAGCAGAGAGCTGCTTTGTTACGCAATTTCGGTGAAGTCCCCCTGCTACCCGACGCCCTGGATCTATCCGAGCAATTGGTTTTGAGTGAGGATGTTTGCATTCGACGTCACCGGGACGTTGTCGTCGTCGAACCTGTCGAATTCGGCGCTCTGATCGAGATCACTCACCGCCGATTCATCCGTCTTCTAATTGAGCTGACAACTCCGAGTTCCCTCGAGGCACTCCTGCAAGCTACTGGTCTGCCTCGCGAGAGCGCGACTGCGTTTCTCGTGTGGCTGAACGCAACCGGCGTGATACGCGCCGCGACGACCGACGGCCGTTTGTTGCCGCACCGTGAAGCAGCAGTCGGATGGAGCTTTGCCGACCGCCTAACTCATTCGCGCAGTCGCATGGGGCACCACGTCGGCGGATACGGTGCCACCTTTCCGCTAAAGGGGAAAGTTGCAGTTCCGCCCGCTCTCAAATCTTCAACGAGGGAGATCCTAGCGTTACCAGCGCCTGAATCCGGCGGATCAATACCTCGGGATGCCCACTTTCTTTCAATTCTGCACAATCGTCGATCCATTCGGGAGCATGACTCATCGCCGATGACCTTAGAGCAACTCGGAGAGTTCCTTCATCACGTTGCCAGAGTCAAACGGTTGAGTCGATCCGGAGAGTACGAAGTCGCGATGCGCCCGTACCCTTCCGGGGGCGCTCTCTTTGAATTGGAGTTCTATCCGCTCATTAACAAGTGCGGCGGGCTGAAGCAGGGGTTGTATCGCTATGAGCCTGCGGCCCACGGTCTGGAGGATGTCTCCGGAGTGAACGCTCACACAATGCAAATTCTTCTTGAGGCAAAGCGTGGGTGCGGAATGAGGTCGGAGCCACACGTCTTGATTATCCTCGCAGCGCGGTTTCTGCGCGTTAATTGGAAGTATGAATCCATGTCCTACAGTTTGATTCTTAAGAATGTAGGAGCTGCGTACCAAACGATGTACCTGGTTGCAACGGCGATGGGGCTCGCTCCCTGCGCGCTGGGAGGCGGTAACTCTTCTCTGTTCTGCAAGGCAGCAGGAACGGAGTATTGGCAAGAGAGTTCCGTAGGTGAGTTCTTCTTGGGCCGGCCTCGATCGGATAGCTGAAACTTCAGGTTCTCCGAGTGAACGATGAGCCGCATCCACCCAGTCAGCTGGTAGAGAAAGGAAGCTCTGACCAATGTCAATCGTTGCCGACGTGAAAGTTCAGACGGCCATTCAGCGCGGCCTTCAACTCCTCTCAATGCCGGATCATGCTGTTGTTCTGGAGAGAGTGTCCAAGGAGTACGAGGGCGGAGTTTTCGCCGTTCAGGACGTCAGCCTGACAGTTCCCAAGGCTGAGACACTTGCCGTGATTGGACCCAACGGCGCCGGCAAGAGCACTTTGATTCGTCTCATTTGCGGAATTGTGACTCCAAGTTCCGGGCGAGTTCTGATCTGTGGTTTGGATCCTCAAAAGGAATCACCGTCCGTAAGAACACGTCTCTGCGGGCTTCTTCAGGGCGTTCCCATCGAACAGAGTATGCGAGTTCACGAGGTCTTAGACCTCTTCGCCAAGTTCTACCGTCAGCCTTTGCCACCGTCACAGTTACTGGAGCTTGTTGGCCTAGCGGAGAAATCGAAGTGCACCGTCCGCACTCTCTCAGGAGGGCAAAAGCAGCGGCTGGCCATAGCAAGGGCTTTGATCGGGAACCCGGAGATTCTCGTGCTCGATGAACCCACGACGGGACTAGACGTTGCCATCAGGCACGAACTGATGGACGTTGTCCAGCGGCTGAAACAGGCGGGACGGGCAATCATCGTAAGCACGCATTATCTTGAAGAAGCCGAGCAATACTGTGATCGCGCTGCAATTCTCTGTCGTGGGAAGTTGTTCGCCTTGGATACACCGGAGCAACTGATTCGAAAGTTCGGGAGTGGAGACCGGCTGCAGGTCAAGCTAACGGGTCCGTTCGCGCATGAGCAACTTCAGCGTCTCGGCAGCGTATCGGAAGTGCAACCGATTCATCATGATTCACTGAATCCAACCTACGTTCTCGCCGGGAAGAGCGCGGAAGTTATGCTCAAAGAAGTAGTCATTTCGCTTGCTGGTACCGGTGTTCGACTCGACGAGATACGCATCATCCGCAGCGGTCTGGAAGGCGCTTACCTTAATTTGACGGGCGAAGGGATTTCGTCATGAAAGCTACCCTGTATCTGGCCTGGCATGCGATGAGATTGTATCTCCGCACTCGCGCATTCATCTTCACGATGGTCCTGATGCCCGTGCTTCTCTTTTTTGTATACATGAGCATCTTTGCCGGCGGGCGTCCGGAGAAGGTCTTGACCTTCCTGGGCCCTGTGCTGGTGCTGATGGCGACAATGAACGGGATCTACGGCATTGGCGGTGATCTTCTCATGATGAGGGAAACCGGCGCCCTGTTGCCCTATCGTTTAGCCCCGGTCACAGCATTGCAGATTCTTGCCAGTCGTCTGATTGTGGACTGCCTGCTGACAACTGCTGTGGGAACGATTGACGTCGTATTGTCGGTCATCATCTACCACATGCCTTTGCGCGCGGCGCCAGTCGATTTATTCGTCATTGCCGTCTTGTCGGGTTTGGCGCTCGGCGCGTTTGGGGCGGTCATCGTCAGCGTATCGAATGGCTTTCCCCAAGCAAGCATGCTGTCTCAGGTTTTATTCCTCGCACTGCTAATCCTCTCTGGTATGTCTGTGCCTCTGCAAAGCCTGCCCCGTACGGCGCAGAGGATTGCCGAATTCCTTCCGACGACAGCTCTGGTCCAGGCGTTCAACGGGGTACTTTTGCACGGCGATACTTTGGCGGATCGCTGGCGAGAGATAGTAGTCATCACGATGCTGATAGCGACATGCGGCGGAGTGGCCGCCGCCTTATTTCGATGGGAGCAGAGCCAGCGAGCTACACGCCGTGATCGAATGTTGGCATGCCTGGCCGTCGTACCGCTCGTCGTATCCGGAGTGTGGCTTAACTTTCACCGCTAGAAGCAGTGCAGCTCTCCGAAACAGATTGGTAGCCTCTCGATGACTATTGAGCGCAGGGACTTTTCGCCAGTCGCGGCTTGTGCCCCGCTCTTGCATGACCTCGATGAGTTTTATGACCGATTGGAAACAGTCATGAAAAGCTATTTGAATTTAGTTCGTCCTGCGGACGCTGCTGCCCCGGTCGCGAATATCACCACGTTGGTTGAGCAAGCAGCAGCAAGCATTGAGAAGATAATCTCCGACTCGCGTCACGAAGAACAATGGCTCTATTTTCGAGTATCTGTTCCGCATGGCGCCGAGGCGCATGTTATAGCTCGTGAAATCGGTCCCTTGCTCAATGACTTGACCGAAGAGCGCGCAATTCAAGGGTGGTGGTGGCTCCGCAAACACGACGTTTCAGGGCCCGCTCTGCGTGTGAGAGTACTTGTTTCGGCTCACAGGAGACCCGAAGTTCACGAGACCATGCGCCGTTGCCTCTTGGCGTCACAAAGAGAATTCACCATTCTGCGCTACGAGCCAGAGATCCGTTTGTTTGGGGGGGCCGCGGGAATCAAGTCGGCGCATGATCACTTTTGCGCCGACAGCGCCTTTCTGGCTGCCTGGGCGCGATTGGACAACGTACCATCTCTTCCTGTCATTCCCGCCGGGTTGTCCCTCGCTTTCATCATTCGCATGCTTGTAGCGTCGGGTCTTGATCTGTTTGAACGGTGGGACGTTTTTGATCGGGTTTACGACAAGCGAAAGACTACCGTGAGGGCCGGGGAGGATTCTTCCGCCCTACAGAGTCGGGTTGACAAAATCATAGCGAGCCCGCTGGACAACATCTTTCACCTATTCGACGGCGAGCGGCGGCGTCTCATTGTCGAGCACGCCGCGTTTCTCGATGGATTTGCGAACCGCATCTCTTCGGCGTATTTCGAAGGGCGCCTCGAGTGCGGACTACGGGAGTTTTTCGTGCCGACGATTCTCTTCCATTGGAACAGGATCGGAATGACGGCCCTTGGGCAATTCAGCATCTCTCGCGCGGCCTGCGGCACACTGGCTCGTCTAACTCGTAAAGGGAGTAACGAACCCGTCCGCCAACCGAGTGCAAGAGAATGAAGCCGAGACTTCGCGGGACCGTAACCTGCGTTCCTACTCCGGAAGGGATGCTCTTTCGCGCCGGTGACCGCTTCCTCCCGGTCAGGGGAAAAGGAGCATGGGCGTGGTTTGAGCGCTTCCGCACGTTTCTGGATGGCCGATCGAGCGTAGAGTCACTCTGCGATCCTGCGGGCGAGGCAACGCGCGCCGTTGTACTTCAGGTGCTCGACTCATTGAGAAAGGCGGACATGCTGTACGATGCCGATACGGATCGTTCCGAGGCCGGACGTGAATTGGAAGGAATCGAAGTCGAACCCTTCTTTCTCCGAATCGAATCGGACGGCACTGACGCGTTTCTTAGATTACAACGGATTCTGAAAACTCGTTTGCTGGTGGTCGGCGACACCGATATAGCGCTGCCGATCATCCAAGCAGGGCTTGAGGCGAAGCTTGGTAAGCAGACCCTCTGCGCCAAGCAATGGAACTCTGATTTCGATGAGACTCTCAAGACACTGGTGGCTTCCCGGCAAACGCGAGACTTTAGTCCTATCGTCGAGCGAATCCCTTATGAACACCTCATTCGTCTTTTCGGCGGCGTCACGTGGGAGTCCGCTTTTGACGAAGTTCTCGTCGCTGCGGATTTGAACCTCGACACCAGCTGGCTCGACGATTTCTTCACTTGTTGCAAATCGTCATCGATTGGCATGACGCCCCTCTTCATTCAGGGAGCTACGATTGTCGTCGGTACACCGCGCTCTGAGGGGGCAGGATGCATCGACTGTCTCAGAACAATCTATGCCCAGACGGGAGCTTCCCTTGAGAAAACTCCAGCATTCCTCAGGTCGACGGGCCTTTCGATGGCTTCGCGAATCCTGGTTCAGCGCCTGATGGATTTTCTTAGCGGCCTCGTGCCGAGATGGGAGCAGCTGAGTTTTAGTGAACTGGATCTAGAAAGTCTGCAAATACGCAGGCGGCCTCTGGTTTCGAATGCGGCATGCGATCTGTGTACCAGAGGGACGAAGCGCTCTGTCACTCCGAGATGGCCGTTCGGCGCCGAGCAACCGGATGAGTTCCCCATCAGGGAATTTCTGCAGCGCGCAGAGATGTGCCTCGTCGACCCGAAGACCGGCATCATCGAGCGGCTGGATGAAGGTGACCTCCTTCAGTTTCCGTACCATCAGTCGGCCGCATTGTCGCCAACTGCAGACAGGATGTCGGCGTCGACCTGGCTTACCGAGGTGGGAGCCGACATCTTTCTGGCAAGGGTAGCCGTTATCCGGAGGGTCATGGAGCGCTGTTTGCTGGAGCGACTCAGCCAGCTGTCACCGAACGCAGAAATTGAAGTCTTTAGGGATTGTCGTAGCGGCGGAGAATCAAGATCGATTCGGGCTCTCCCGCGGGGAGTTGTGGTCTCCGCCACGAGCTGGGGCGAATTGTCTGCGGAGGCGTTTTTCCGTGCCCTCGCATGCTACGCAAACGAATCCGACGACTGGACTGACGTGCCGATCCCGCGCGAGCTAATGGCAACGAGTGCGGGCTTGGTTCTAGGGTACTTCGAGGATTTAGACATATTGAAGAACATGGCGGTGCAGCGTCATCCTTCGTTCTCCGCCGAGGGATGTGATCTCTTGAGATTCTTCTACAGCGGCAAGTGTGTGAGCGTCGTTGCGGGTCCTAGCGGAACAATTCTTTGGGAAACTGGACTGAAGGACCTGTGGCTGAGGATCACCGCATATGAGTGCTTTGCAGACGGTTGTTACGAAATCGGGACGCAGTTCCGATCTGCCGCGCTCGCTTCGGCAGCTTTGAGCGAAAGAGTCCGTTCGCTCTCAGAGAGATTCAATCTGCAATTGCATCTCGCTCCGCTACCCTGGTCTGAGACCAAGTGTGTTGAACCGTTCTGCTTTTCCTATGCTTTTCTCTCGTCCGCGCAAGAGCAGGAAACGTCTCTATCGGCCCGCATGGGCCATTGATCATCGATACATGAATGACCAGCTATTCCGGTGCTTCGGCCATGTCCGAACTCGGCTGGATTCTGGCCGGGACGTTTTTCAGAACCGAATCACACACGTTCTGTCGGTGGCCGACCGCAGAGTTACTGCTGCAGCCGGGTTCTGCTCTGAATTCGCCACATTGAGCGAACACGCCGGCTTCATCGCGGCGCAACAGAGGAACGGTCCAAGCTCGGCTGCGGACTGGAAGCTCGTTCTGCTGCAGGCCGCGGAGGCAGGACTACTCACATCGATAGAAGAAACGCGGGCCTATATTCTTTCAAGGGTTCCGCCTCTGCCATGCGTGCGAGTCATAAGCCGAGTTGGTATTCCTACGAAAAATCGCCCTCAGTTGCTGCGGCGTGCCCTGAAAAGTGTCGTGGAAAACCTCCAAGCATTCGAGCGGGAGGCTCAGATCCTAGTAACGGATGATTCTGAATCGCTCGAAATGCAGGCGGCGAATCGTCAGGCGATCTCGAGTGTGGCCAGGAGCAATCGAATCGAGATCTTGTACGGAAACTTAGAATCTAGGCGGCGTTTCACCGCTTTTCTGGCGCGGGAGAGCGGGCTGCCCATCGAACTGATCTCGTTCGCCCTCGCGAATGACCAGCGATATCCGGTCGGAATCGGCGCTTGCAGAAACAGCCTGCTGCTTGACTCCGCCGGCCATTGCCTCCTGTATTTGGACGATGATGTTCGCTTGCGCGTGACCGCCATCCCGGGTTCCGGAGACGAGCTCGTCTTAAGGTCGGAGCCTTTTTCCACTTGGTTTCTCTCTTCAGCTGATGAGATCGATTCTTTTCAATTTCCGCGAATCGACCTGCTTGGAGCTCACGAGAGCCTACTCAACTTTGATCGAGATGCGGTTCGCGATGGCCGTGCCGGCGTGTGGCGGATCGCACTGTCGAGCGCCTCGATCGGTTTTCTGAAGCGGATACCGAATGGCAACGCTGGTGTGGTCGTGTCAGTCATGGGGGTCGTAGGAGATTCGGGCTTCGATGACCCTTTAGCCTATTTCGTTTTCGGAGGCGAGACGTTCGGGCGCCTCATCAATACGAAGGAGAGCTACGAGTCGGCGTTGTTCAATCGCTTGGTACTCCATGGCCCTAAGACTGCAAGCGTCGCTGAAACATCCGAGTGTCATTCCTATTGTATGGGCGTCGACAACACTGAGGTGCTTCCACCCTTTTTCCCGATGATGCGGGGCGAAGAATTGGTTTTCGGCACGCTTATCACGAAGGCCGTGCCGGGTGCGCTGTTTGGAGCTATTCCGAAGGCGATCCTGCATGAACCAGGTGAGGCGCGTCAATTTGCGAGCGATGCCGCCGTGCGACGCGCGGCTCGATTCATGACGGGAGAAACGCTGGCCTTCCTCATCGGTTCTGAGGATCTCAAGGGGACTGTGCGCGGGAAATTGATGAAATCTATCGGCGTGCGCCTACGGGAAGCCCTCGATCAAGACGACCGCAGTCTAAACGCTCAGATTACTTCCTCCATCGAGCCTATGCTTTTGCACTGGCTTCGGCGACTGGATGAAGCGACCCGGGAATGTACGGACAGCAGCGCCTTTTGGGCTCGAGATGTGTTGACAATCAAAGCTGCGATCCTGTCTGGTTTGGAGGCGCGGAACCATCTGATCCCCATCGATCTCGAACAGGCTTACGGCGCTGACGAAGGAGCGCTTCGGTTCCGACGGCTGGGCAGGCAGTTCGGGCTTCTCCTGGAGGCCTGGCCCGATATTGTCGGTGCAGCGAAGGCCGTGCAATCCTCGGGGCACTTTATCCACTCGCCGGTCACGAAGTCGTAATTTCAGCGGGACTGTTCGAACTCCTCTCGACGATCTGGAGCCGAGTGACGAAATGAACATAAGCGAGCGGCGAAAAATACTTGAATCTCTTGCGGCCGGTCAAATTACCGTCGATGCTGCCGAGCAGCTGCTTGCGGAGACCGCCGCTCCCGAAGATTTCATGCAAAGACCCTCAACCGAACGGCATAGCTTTCGCTTTCTCCGGATCGCGGTGAAAGAGCCGGGACGTGATCAAGTGAACGTACGAATACCGCTTGCTTGGGTCGGACACAGTTTGAGTGCGCTAGGAATCCTACCCGCTGACCTGCGAGAGAAGCTGTCCGAGTTGACCACGGTGGGCATTGCCGACGACGAACAGCAGCCCATTGTCCAAATGCTAAGGGAGTTCTACGTCAACGTGAACCCTGGAGATAAGCGCGACGTACATATCTCTCTTGAGTGACGTACTGCGGCACTGGATTCACGCTGAGTGTCCCATCGAAGAATGGTCTCGGGAAAGTCGTGCGGAAGCGTCTGAAACTTAATTCAGGAGATCTTATGAACAGAGACATTCGCGGATGTGGGACGGCGTTGGTCACGCCATTTCTAGCGGACGGCTCGCTCGACGAACCAGCGCTAGCCAGGCTCATTGCGTTCCAGCTCGATGAGGGCATTGATTTCCTCGTTCCGTGCGGAGCGACCGGCGAAGAGCCGACGCTTGAGCATGACGAGTACCTGAGAGTCGTCGACTTCGTTATTCAGAAGGCGGCTGGGCAAGTTCCCGTTGTGGCGGGTCTGGGAGGCAACAACACGCGCTGGGTGGTACAACTGGCCCGTGAAGTGGAGCAACTGGGCGCGGACGCCATCCTTTCGGTATCTCCCTATTACAACAGACCCACTCAGGACGGAATCTATCAGCACTTCAAGACTCTGGCCGACTCCATATCGCTGCCGGTAATCCTCTATAACGTGCCGGGGCGTACAGTCCTGAACATGGCGCCAAAGACGGTTGCCCAACTCGCTCGGATCCCCAACATTATCGGGATCAAGGAAGCGTCTGGAAACATCGTGCAGCAGACGGAGATTATTCTGTCTGTACCGCGCACGTTTAAAGTGTTCTCCGGATATGACAGCTGCATGCTGCCGTTGATGTGCTTGGGAGCAGTTGGTGCTATCTCCGTGGCATCGAACGAGTGCCCGGGCGCGATGACCCAACTCGTTCATTTTTTGTTGGATGGACGCTACCAAGAGGCGCGAGAACTCAACGCCCGCTTGTGGCCGCTGATGCAAGCAAACTTCTTGGAAACCAGTCCGATCCCGGTCAAAGCCGCCCTTGCGATGATGGGTCTGATCGAAGAGGTTTATCGCCTCCCGCTGCTACCCATGAAGGCCGAGCAGCGTTCCATCCTTCGGCGCATTTTGGAAGTGCAGGGATTGCTGCCCTCGCACGTTTCCACCGCAACAACGTGATCGAGTTTTGCGTGGCTGCCAATGCGCGCATATCAATTAGCGGTGACGACTTGGGATCACCCATCTGGGGTCGATTTCTTTTCAGTGTGGCATGAACTCTGAAGTGTGGAGGAAATGGAATGCTGTTCCGCAAGAATGGGCACCATGTGACACCCAATCCGGGCCGTGTGGTGGATGTAGGTTGGTTGCTTCAGACTGAGCACGCCAGCTTCATTTGGGAAGCACCAAGGCCGTTCAGACACACAGAGCCGCCTCCCCAACACAGCAAATCGGTAGCGTACTGCCCGGCCGTGGTCGACCACGAAGCGCGCCTGTTCGAAGTGCTTTGCCCCTTTGACCTTCGACTCCGAGTTCACATTGAGGACGGCCAAGCACGCATCACCGACGCAGCCGGAGAGCGGTCCGCCATTGACCCGCGGGCATTGGCGCAGATCACGATGATCGCCAGCCAGAACGAATGGCGTCATCCAAACCGGCCCATTTTCCAGATTCGAACTCCGTACACATTTGTCTCCGACGAACCGGTGCATCTGATGCAGCTGTCCCCGTTTCTGCACTACCGAGAACCACGGTGGCCGGGATTGGTGATAGGGGGCAGAGTTCCGATCAACGTTTGGCCTCGTGCGCTGAACTGGGCATTTGAGTGGTATGACCTAGAAAAAGAGCTAACTCTAGTGCGCGGCGAACCGTGGTTCTACGTTCGGTTCGAAACGTCAGACTCCAGCCGTCACGCCAGGCTGATCGAGGCTCAAATGACGCAAGAATTGAAGACTTATCTTGCCGGCATGAGCGGTGTGGTCAGGTACGTGAACAAGACATTCTCCTTGTTCCATATCGCTCAACATAGGCGACCTGCGCGCCTCTTGCGGGAGCGAATGATTGACACCGGCCCATCAAGCGGCAAATGACAAGTTTGACGGTACCGGGGCCTTAGCTTATGACCACATCGAGGAGCGGGACCACCGCGAATCACAAAGAACGAGTTTGCAGATCGATTCACGCGATGTCGTCGAGACTGGTTGGTCTAAGCCATCGTATACACGCCCATCCGGAGTTGGCATTCGAGGAAGAACGGGCCTCACATTGGACTGCCGAACTTCTGGCGGATGCCGGCTTTTCGATCGAGGCTGGCCTTTGCAACTTGCCGACGGCCTTTGCCGCCCGGGCCGGAAGCGGCCCCTTGAGCGCAGTGTTCTGCGCTGAATACGACGCTCTGCCAGGCATAGGGCATGCCTGCGGCCACAACATGATTGCCGCGATGGCCGCCGGCGCAGGGATCGGATTAACCTCGCTACTGGATGAGCTTGGAATCAGCGTCACGGTATTGGGAACGCCCGCAGAAGAGATCGGAAACGGCGGAGGAAAGATTCTGTTGCTGGAACGAGGAGCGCTTACTGGCACCCATTTGGCGATGATGCTGCACCCAGGCCCCCATGACTCGATGGCCGGGGGTTACCTGGCTGCGTCGACTCAAAAAATTGAGTACTTTGGCAGAGCCTCACATGCATCAGCGTGTCCTCAGCTCGGGATCAACGCTGCGGATGCGCTCACCGTTGCTCAAACCTCCATCGCGCTTCTCCGGCAGCACATCCGGCCGACGGACCGGATTCACGGGATCGTAACGCATGGCGGAGACGTTCCAAACGTGATACCTGCCTACACCTCAGCGTCGTACACATTACGGGCGCGCTCTCTCGAGGAACTCGGGTCGCTCACGTCCCGGGTTCGTTCTTGTTTCATGGCAGGTGCCGTGGCGACGGGTTGTAGGTTGCGGGTGACAGGGGGCGACAAACCCTACGCAGAAATGCATCAGGATCGGGATCTGATGCGAGCTTATAGGAACAATGCCGAATCGCTTGGTCGGCGATCGCTGGGATCAAACGAAGATATCCCCTCCGGCGCATCGACGGACATGGGAAATATTTCCCGGGTCCTTCCATGCATACACCCGACCATCGGCATTGACTCCTTTCCAGTCGTCAACCATCAGCCGGAGTTCGCCGCTCACTGCATCAGCCCGACCGCCGATAACGCAGTGATCGTCGGAGCACAGCTGATGGCCCAAACCCTCGTAGACGTTGCGTTGGATGATGTGTTGCGACGCCGATTCTTGACGGAGCCACCCAAGCAGTCAGCCGATACGCTGTACTGAAGTCGCGGTCCGTTGAGTTTCTCCATTGGGCGCGATGAATCCACGACGTTCGAGCGATGAACAATCCCACGGGTGATCCTCGTCATCCTGCGGAGCACGCCTCGGTTGCGACTGGGACTTCGTCGGCATTTCCCGCGAAGGTGCCGAGAATCATCTTCGGCGCAGCTCGCTTGACCGACTCTGTGGAGGACCGGCGCCTGCTGGATGCGGCTTACGAATTCGGATATCGATCCTTTGACACAGCCCGGATCTATGGGACGGGGCAGTCAGAGCGCTGCCTGGGACGCTGGATTCGGGATAGGCGGCTTCAGTCGGAAGTTGCCGTTATCACGAAGTGCTGCCACCCGTCTCATGTCAGCCGACTCCACCGGCCTGAGCTTCTCAAGGACATAGAGGCCTCGCGGGCAACTTTGGGAATGGATGCGATCGATGTCGTCCTGCTGCATCGCGATGATCCGGCGGTGCCGGTCGCCGAACTGATTGATGCTTTGAACGAGCTTGTCGATCTCGGCAAAATACGCGCGTTCGGTGTTTCAAACTGGCCTGCGGTGCGAATCGCTGAAGCCCAAGCCTACGCTCGATCGCACTCGCTTAGGGAGTTCTGCGCCAGCAGTTGTCAGTTCAGCCTAGCTCTTTGGACGAGGTCTCCATGGCCGGGATGCCTTACCGTCGCCGGAGATCTTCATAAGGGCGAGAGGGATTGGTACTTAGGAACTCAGTTTCCTCTGCTCGCTTGGTCTCCGCTGGCGAGCGGCTTCTCTATTCATGATGGACAGATCGCCGCGGATAGCTGCTACTGCTCGCTTGCCAATCTGGACAGACTCCGACGAACGGCGATTCTGGCTGCAGACAGGCGGGCAACGGTAGCGCAAATCGGCATCGCTTATGTACTGAGCAGCGGGATGAATGCGTTCGCTGTCGTATCCAGCTCCGATATCCGCCACATGGAGCAGAACTTTAGGGCTAGCGATATCCGTCTGAGCATGGATGAGTGCCGTTGGTTGAACTTAGAGCGCGAAGCTCGAGCTTGAGGAATCTAGTTGAACATTCATCGTTATGATGCGCTCGTAATAGGCTCCGGTCTGACTGGAGGCTGGGCCGCCAAGGAACTCTCCGAAGCGGGTCTCGAGGTACTGGTTTTGGATGCGGGGCCTGCACGCTTGCCGACGGAGATTCAGGCGGGAAGGGCCACCGATACGGAGGCGAAGAATCGAGCAGCCCAGCAGCAGCCAGTTCAGTCGCGGCACAACAGCTATTGGTCGACCAATTCCGATTTCTTCGTTAACGATGTTGAGAATCCGTACACGTCGAGCGGCAGGGAGCCATTTACGTGGATTAGAGGCCGTCAGCTGGGGGGGCGCAGTCTGACATGGGGCGGTGTGACACTACGCTTTTCCGACTACGAGTTCCGTGCGGCCAAAACCGATTCCTTTGGGCCTTGCTGGCCATTGCAGTACGACGATCTGGCCCCATTCTATGACAAGGTGGAACGGTTTCTTCGCGTTTGCGGATCCAGGGACGGCCTCAGCCAATTGCCAGACGGGAAGTTTGAAGCTGCACCTCGTTTTACGAGCGCCGAGCTAGCCTTCAGCAAATCAGTTCAGGCGACATGGAAAACTCGTAGCGTAGTCATAAGCAGAGGACAGCCGCTTGCTCACGATGAGAGGATGAATATTTCATGGCCGCCAAGGGTCAATCTGTGCAATACACTTCGTGTTGCGATCGATACGGGTCGCACGCACATCCGGCCGAACGCGATTGTTTCCCATCTACTTGTCGACAGTCAAACACGCCGAATTAAGGGTGCGGCGTGTATCGATCGTCAATCGCGAACCACCTTTGAAGTCGATGGACGAGTGATAGTGCTGTGTGCGTCCACGATTGAATCCATTCGGATTCTCCTGAACTCGAGATGCCGCCAGCACCCTGATGGAGTCGGTAATTCTTCGGGCCTGCTGGGCCGCTTCTTGTTGGATCATATGACTGTTTGGATCGGAGGGACCTTAGAGCCAGAGGGCGGCTCAGAACCAGTAGGTGGCGCGCACGGCATCGTGATACCCAAATTCCGAAACGTTACCGAGTGGGATGTCGGTTTTCTCAGGGGTTACGGGATCTGGGGCGCTATCGGTAGAACGGTACCAGGAAACGCGGATCGAGGTGTCTGGTTCTTGAACTCGCTTGTGGAGGTCCTGCCGCGCAAGGAGAATCGGGTTGAAATCGACGAGCGTCAAGTGGACGCGTGGGGAATTCGGGTGCCTCGGATCGCCTTCAATTACTCCGATAACGAGTTCAAGATGAGAAACGATTCCCTCGGCTGCATGAAGGAAATGGCAGCGACCGCCGGACTGCAGATCGAGGGTGCGGGCCGGACCTTGCCTGGCCAGTACGCCCATGAACTGGGAGGCGCGAGGATGGGGTTCACTTCCTCCGACTCGGTGCTGAACTCGTTTAATCAATGTTGGGATGCAGAAAATCTCTTCGTTGTCGACGGCTCGTGCTTCGCGACGTCGGGTTGGCAGAATCCCAGCTTGACCATGATGGCCCTTGCCGCAAGGGCGTGCGGCTTCATCGTGGATGCGGTGAGAACCGGGCGGATCTGATACTTGAATGTTGATGCTCATCAAATCCACGCATGATGGATGTCATTGCCGGCCAGCGATACATTTCTTACAGTCACGCCGATGAACAGAAGTTTGGCAAAAGGCACCCCTGAGGGCGGCAGCGCGCCTGACGGCGGCTCGCTCGTCTGGACTCGGAAAGTGCATTCATCGGAATGTGCAACCTAGCCATCGCCGTCAGCGACTTGAGCACCCAGAGTCTGATTGACCGCACTTTCGCGGCGTTCCTTTTCACCAAATTGCCGTAGTACCGAGCGAGTTCTGCCCCAAATGGATTTTCGCGCCATCGCCAACCACTGGTTCGCGTTGCAGGTGAGGACGTGCTTTGAACAGGCGTGCGCACGCATTCTGAAAAACAAGGGATACGAGGAATTCGTGCCAGTGCTGCGTTCTAGCCGGGCGGGGCAGGATCACCGTCCACTGTTCCCGGGATACGTTTTCTGCCGATTTAGCGGCGATATCAAGGGGCCTATTGTCACTACGCCGGGCGTGATTCGGATTGTGGGATATGGCGGAGTTCCAGCCCCGATCAGCGCCGAGGAGATTGCGAGTATTCGAACGATCGTAGAATCGGGGCGAAGCGTATGGCCGGTTCCATATCTATGTGCGGGAGAACGTGTTCGCATCACGCGAGGGCCGTTTAACGGTGTAGTCGGCGCATTGCTCAAGGTCAAGAATTCACAGCGACTCGTTGTGTCGATCGACATACTGCAGCGATCCGCTGCCGTCGAGATCGGCATCGAGTCGGTGACTCCCATGCGCGCGGGTGTTGCATGAGGGCTCGCGGACCCTGCGTCGTCGCCTCATCCTTTCCACAGCGCTATGTGTGGTTTCGTGAAGCGGTCGGCGAAAGGTTGCCTCCGGTTACAGTCAGGGTCTTTCTTGAAGGAGCAATCCACCTCGGTGTGTTGGAGATCTCGATACAGGACCTGATTCTCCGGCACGAGCCATTGCGGACTACCTTTACAACGAAACGTGGTTTGCCCGTTCAACGCATACATTCGCACCTCGATGTGCCAAGGCAAACAATCCGCAGAGTATCGACTGCGGAGGAACTGCGAAGTGCGGCGCAGTACTGCTTCGATTTGCGAACTGAGTTTCCTTTGCGTGCGTTCCTCTATTCCCCAGCGGCAAACCAGCACATTCTCTTGCTTGTCGCGCATCGGATTGCTCTCGATGCATGGTCGCTAGCCCCTCTGGTACGAGATTTGGCCGTTTCTTATAGGGCCAGAAGTCGCGGTCACGTACCCCGGTGGCCGAAGTTGGAGCTTCGGTATCGCGACTATGCCATTGTGCGGCGGGCATACTCGCACAAGCGAACGGAGCGTACCCGTTTCGCTACGTGCCTGCCGAACTTTCAGCGCGCCGCCCAAGAAGCTTCGACGGCTCCTGTGTTGCCGGTTTTGGAGCAAAGCGTCGTTAAGGCTGGCATCAATCGCAAGACGGTCCTGATCCGCATCAATGCGAAGCTTCACAAGTTTCTGGAAGAGATGGCGGCACAAAATGCTTCGAAGGTCAGCGATGTGCTGCACGCGGGCCTTGTCAGTCTGCTAGCTAAGTCGGGGACGGGAACCGGAGCGGACGTTTTGATCAGCACCGCGTTTTCCGGACGCACTGGCAAGGCCATGGCGGGGCTTGTCGGGGCGTTCTCAAGTGTGGTTCCGCTTCGAATCGACACATCGGGCGATCCCACATTCCGGGAGCTGATTCAGAGAGTTCGCCGGGCAAGAACCGCGGCTGCCGCCGATTCGCGGATACTTTTCGACGCCGCCGCTCAGATGCGCAGAGAGCAGGCTCGATGGTTGGTCTCCTCCCGCGTGCTACTGTCGCTGCGAGAAGGGACGGAACTCAAGTTCGACGTGCCAGGTGTGCGTGTCCAGGCATATCCGATCGCTGGAAACATAGGTGAAGCTGATCTGGTCTTCGATCTCATCGAAAGACACGCTCCGTCAGGAGAACCGGCGGGAATCGAAGGTCAAGTCCAATCCGCGGGAATCGTTCAGCCAGATCTTAGCAAGTTGCTCGACGGTCTAGTCGGTCTGCTGAAGGCCGCTTCCGACCAAACGGCCGGGACGCTCCCTTCATCCGAGGTTGCAGCGCGGACTAACGTGGATCAATCTCTGCTTCATTCCTCACTGACGGGAGAGGGTCCGCGCGGCCGATCTCATTGGCAACAACTTTACGTTCCTCCCGGCAACCCTCTTCACGATCTACTATGCCATCTTTGGGAGCGCCTGCTAGGAGTGGAAAGAGTAGGTATATGGGACACCTTTGTTGAACTCGGGGGAGACGAGCGGTCGTTCCTGGAAATGCTCGACAGCGTGAATAGAATTTGCGGGCAGCGGCCGCCCATCGAGCTCACAACCCAATTGAATGTGGAGACGCTCGCCGCGGCTCTGGTCCGGGAGTTACCGGCGGTGCCGCTACAAATCTTGCGCGAAGGCAAACGAAAGCAGAAGCTCCCGTTCTTCTTCCTTCACGGAGACTGGAACGGCGGCGGCTACTATTGCCGGCCGCTCTCGTTGCTGCTGGAAGACGACCAGCCGTTCATTGTGCTGCAGACTCATGGCCTGAACGGCATTCCCGTCCGGGCTTCTCTCGAGGCTATGGCCGCTGATCATCTTCGCGAGATTCGTGCTGTTTCACCAGTCGGACCTTACTGTCTGGGCGGACATTGCAATGGCGGTCTTTTGGCTTTCGAGATTGCCCGCCGTTTGGTCGAGCAAGGCGAGAGCGTAGGCTCAGTTGTATTAGTCAACTCGGAATACATAGGGAATGCCGACGACGAACATTCATCCACGCCGAGCGCCCTGCCGCCACCGAATAGCCGGTTGACTGAGCACCTGCTGCACGCATGGACGAGCAGCCAGTACTTCCGCGCGATTGCCCATTATGTTCCTCAGTACTATTTCGGCAAAATTGTCCTGCTTTGGCCTCGAGAGGAGTCGGTGAGTAGGGGCAAAGACACCGGTTCAGCGTGGCGAAAGGTATCCCGCGAATTAGAGATGAGATTCGTTGCCGGAAACCACCTGACATGTTTGACGCGTCACGCGAAGTCCTTAGCCGCTGAAATGAACCGCTGTTTGACTACAGCGCGTGCCGCGCACATGGAGAGCTTGTCGCAATAGTTGCGCCAACTGTGGACAGACTGGCTTCTCTGTATCGTTGGAGTAAAAAATGAGCCGCAGCTTGCCATGGATACTAGGCATCGCATCGTCTCACAACGGCGGTGCCTGTCTAATGCATGGTCGGGATGAGGTCGTCGCTATTCAGGAAGAGCGTCTTCTTAGACACAAACGCGCCGATCATCCAGGTGCGTTTCCATCGCTGTCCATTGAGTATTGCCTGAAATCAGCTGGAATTCACCCGGACAAACTCGATGCAGTCGTATCATGTGCAGCTCTGCCAATCCGAAACGCATGGGAAGACGTAGCCCTTAACTCTCAGCTCGAAACGGCGCGACGTGGAATACCAGTCTTCACGATTCCCCACCATATGGGCCATGCGGTTGGCGCGTACGCCCTCTCGGGAGAGGTTTCGGCAGGGATACTGATTGTCGATGGAAACGGCTCGCCATGGGACGACCTTCTGGAGTCAGAAAAGGAAGTAACGATCGACCTCCAAAGACAGAGGGTGAACCAGCCTGGGCGGACAGTGCCTCGTGAGAACGTTTCCATCTACATCGCCGATCAGGGAGTCATCACACCCATCGAGAAGCACGTTGCTTCGTATCCGAAAGCAGGGTCCAGCACACCGGGGCTGCCGGAGTTCCAGACCTTGGGCGATATGTATGGCGCCGTCGGCCGCCAGATCTTCGGTTCTTTCTTTGAAGGACCTGGGAAGGTCATGGGACTTGCCCCGTATGGGACTCCGACCATTCCCGTGGAGGAATTCCTTCGCATAACTGACGGTGGGTTCGAGTTTCAGAGTGGTGTGCGCCATAGATTCCCTCACGATGAGCACTGGCCCGCGCACCAAGAGACATACCGCGATCTGGCAGCGAGCGTTCAGCGGGCGCTCGAAGAGGCAATGCTTTATCTAGCCCATCGCGTCCGGAAGCTGGCTGACAATTTGTGCTACGCCGGAGGCGTGGCTCTAAACAGCGTCGCGAACGAGCGGATTGTTCGGGAGGCCGGCTTTCGTAGTGTTTACATCATGCCTGCAGCGGAAGACAGCGGCACGGCGTTTGGAGCCGCCTATTACGGACTTTGGCGTCTGTGCGGCTACGAACCGGTGCAAGGACAGCGAGTCGATGCGTTTGGGCATGGCTATACTCGCGAGGAAATTACAGCTGCAGTCGATCAATTTCCGGCGATTCGGTCGATCGGAACTCAGGACATTGTCGAGCAGACGGCGGAACTATTGGCATCCGGCAATATCGTGGGGTGGTTTCAAGGGAAGTCGGAGATGGGACCGCGAGCCCTGGGGCAACGCAGCATTCTCTGCGACCCCAGGAGTGCCGACATGAAAGATACCCTGAACCAGCGTGTAAAGTTCCGCGAGGGCTTCCGGCCGTTCGCCCCGATGATTCCAGAGGAAGCAGTATATGACTGGTTTGACGTCACTCCACCGAACGGAATTAGCCCTTTCATGCTTCGCGTACTTAAGTTCCGAGCGGAGCAGAGGATCAAGGCGCCTGCCGTCGTTCACATCGACGGCACGGGCCGGGTGCAAACGGTGTCAAAAGATGCGTCACCGCTGCTTCACCGCCTAGTGACGGTGTTCGGCGAAAGAACCGGTGTTCCGATACTGCTCAACACTTCGTTCAACATCGCTGGCGAACCGATCGTCGAGACCCCCGAGGACGCCTTGTGGTGTTTTCTGTACACCGGCATCGATTACTGCGTTCTAGACAATCAAGTCATTACGAAATCCCATGGAATGGACGCAGTGTTGGATTATCCGCTCGCAATCTCATCTGTTTCCATCGCCTTGCAAGCAGATATCGTCAACGGGAGTCTTTCATTAAATGTCCCATCCCTGAGCGAGGTCGAAGCCCACGCTTATTCGGCACACATATCGAGGCCCGATCCAATCAAGAGCCGCATGCTCGTTCGTGACGGTTCACCCCTGCTAAAGATTGTCGTGCGGACTCGCTGGGGATTCGCGGCGCACTGGGTCTCCGGCGCACTCTTTCGCATCCTTAGGCTGGTCGATGGCCGACGAACCGGCCGCGAAATCTTCGAAGACCTGCTCGCTGCTGGTGCTTACGCGAAAGCCGGTGGCGAGAAGGCCGATTCTTCCCCCTTGAAGCCATCGGCTCCGGAGATCCAGTTTCGAAGACAACTCGGGTTGCTGCGCAGGGTCGGGGCGATTGGGTTCAACAATCGGGTACCGAGGCATGAGCCGCGCGATCGCGCAAGTGGCATCGATCCAATTATCGAAGCTCCCGGCAAACACGTGATACGAATGCCGGCAGAGTTGCTGTCATGAGTCCAAAAGATCCGAACGCACCCGGCGGAAAAGTCTGCAAGGTCGAGCTCGCTGCCGGGCTGCAACCGGAAGCTATTGCCGGGGGCGTTTCACACGCGAAGGCAAACGAGCGAGAGGATTCCCTGGAGCGAATGGGTGAAGCCGTGGCTTCTATACCCGCCAGGCTATTTCAAACATGGAAGAGCAAGTTGGACATCCCCGAGCAGCTGTTTTCGTGGAGTGCGAGTTTCCGGCTAAAGAATCCGCAGTTCTGCCACGAGTTGTGGGATGACGTCGACAATCGGAGATTCATTTGCCGAGAGTTCCCCTGGTTCTTGGAAACCTATGATGGCTATCCGGCTGAAATCTACCGCGCCGACGCAGTTCGGTACTTTTACCTCTATGTCTTTGGCGGGATCTACGCTGACATGGATACGGAATGTCTGAAGCCTCTGGATCAGGTCTTGACGATGGCCGACGTTGTGCTATGCCGCATGGGGCCGGACCCATCCTTTTCTCACTCGATTCCAAACGCAATAATGGCTTCGAAACCGAGACAAGAGTTCTGGCTCCTCATGATGGCTCTTCTCTGCCATTTCGCTCACAGTGGCGGACGGCCAGAGAGGCAGACCGGATCGATCCTGCTCAAGACGGCAGTCGATCTCTACTTGGTGAACGATCCTCAGTTGGCAAGTTCAATGATAGAGACGATCAAGAACCGGCTTCGGGACGACCAGCAACCCTGTTTGCGACGATCGGCGATCAGCCTACTGAATAGCCGAGCGTGGTATCCCATCGATTGGTCGGATCCAATCCATCTGCTGCTTCGACGGCAAATATCGAAAGGCCGGACTCTGGACGAGAAAAGCAAGGCAGTCCTTTTTGGAGACGCCTGGATGGTGACCTACTGGGCACACACCTGGGAGCAGATCGAGTCGCTGAGCACTTCCAGCGGGGAATCGCTTCCGGCGAAGCACGGTGAGAGAAATCGGTATGACTGAGAGCGCTGCTGCTGCGAGCCATGCGTGTCCAGCAGCGCCTAGGCGACTTCAATCAAAATCCGAACCACAACAGCTCCCCGCCGACCGCCACGTGATTCCGAACTCTGTTGAGATTGATGGCTTCCACTCATCAGAGAACGATTGGAGGTGAGAAAACGCCATGGCACAACTTAAAGCTGGATTCCCGCCAGCGACAAATGACTCGGCGGCAGTCTCAACGCCCGCGTGCCGATTGACAGCCGCCTCCGAGAAGATTTCGTCCCTGTATGCGGCCTATGTCGTGTTCGTCCTGATCGTCTGTTATACGTTCTCCTTTGCGGACCGCCAAATTCTTAGCCTACTCGTGGGTCCCATAAAGCAGGATCTCGGACTGAGCGACACCAAGATCGGGCTTCTGCAAGGTCTAGCGTTCGCCGTGTTCTACGCTGCACTCGGATTTCCTCTTGGCCGGTTATCTGACCGAGGCAGCAGGCGGAACCTAATCGCCATCGGTGTCTTCCTGTGGAGTATCATGACCTCGTTATGCAGTCTGGCCAAGAGTTTCACCTCTCTCTTCTTGACTCGGATCGGTGTGGGTGTCGGGGAAGCAGCACTTTCCCCAGCTGCGGTTCCACTCATTTCCGACTATTTCCCCGAAGAACGTCTTGGTACCGCCTTGAGTTTCTATACGATGGGAGCTGCCATAGGGTCAGGGGTCGCTCTTGCGGCAGGGGGAGTTGTCGTCGATAGTGTCGCGCGGCTCCGGGCGATCTCGATCCCCTTTCTTGGCGTTGTGACTCCTTGGCGGCTCACCTTCTTGTTTGTGGGACTTCCCGGCTTACTTCTGGTACCGCTCGTCCGTACAATCCAGGAGCCTTTGCGGCGGAACCTTCTTCGACGGGGCAACGGAAGCCCCTCCCACCTGAGCGTGGCGGAAGTGTTTCTTGAATTACGACGAAGATGGCGTTCCATGGCGGGATTGTCTGCCGGCATGGTTTTTCAATCCGTGTGCGGGGTGGCATTCTTTGCATGGGCGCCGACATTTTTCGTGCGGGCCCACAATTGGACAGCGGGCGAAGCGGGCAGGCTGCTCGGGGTGGCGACTCTCATCTTTTGCTCTAGTGGCATGTATGCAGGCGGTTTGCTTGCCGACCACTGGCACCGAAAGCAGATGTGGGAGGGTCCTCTGCGGGTCGGAGTTCTCAGTGCGGTCGGTATGGCCGTCTCGCTGATCGGGGCCGTCGCTGCTCCGGGCGCTGGTGTAGCCATGGGGTGCGCGGCCGTTGCTCTGTTCTTCATCGGCCTTCCTAGCGGCTGTGTATTTGCAGCGATTCAAATGATCTTTCCAAATCAAGTGCGCGGTCAAATATCAGCATTGTTCTTTATGGCGCTCAACCTTGGCGGCATGGTCTTCGGATCTCTACTGCCTGGGCTGTTCGCGGATCATCTCTTTAGGAACGAGCGGATGATCGGCTCGGCCGTAGCGCTCACCACGGTCATCTCTTGCGTCTCGATGGTCGTCATTTTCCCCATCACATATCAGCACTATCGACGGGACTACCTGACAGCGAACCCGGGAAGAGTTTGAAGCGGGCAATGCCCCGAATTCGTACTCGCAAGAAACTCTTTTTGTCGCCTAAGAACCGGAGGATGCTCAATGAATCCTGAGGAACTGGCTGTTGACGAGACGCGTCCAATTGGCAACGCTCGAACCACAACGGAAGCACAAATCCTGCAGATCTGTTCCGCCGTGCTAGGAAGCTACAAAATTTGCGGTCAGGACAATTTCGTCGACCTGGGAGGAGATTCCATTTCGGCGGCGTTGACCTTGAACCGGATACACGACGTTTTTCAAGTCAGCTTGCCTTTTTCGTTGCTGTTTGACGAAAAGATGAATCTGGCAGGGCTTGCTGACGCGATCGATAAGATACGCGCCAGTGAATCCGCGCGTACTGGTGAAACAACGTAGTTCGTGAGAAGCCCCAAGTGGCCCGATGCGCCTGGGACAGTAAGTTTGACGGTTCAATCTTGCTAGCAATTCGATTGCGCAACTGAGTAAGCGAGAAGGCGATGCCGGTCCGCAGCGACAGTTACAGCCAAACCTATAGCGCGTTTCGCTGGGAAATTCCCCGCTTCTACAATATCGGCGCCGACGTGTGTGATCGTTGGGCGAACGGGAATAATCTGCGTGCACTCATTTGCCTCGACGGGGAACTGCCGCAATACGTCTCCTTCGATGAAGTTCGCCGCCTGACAAACAAGCTCGCAAACGTTCTGATCGGATCCGGCCTCGCCGCGGGCGACCGGGTGGCAATTCTTCTTTTTCGGTCGCCGCAAAGCTTGATCGCGCATGTCGCGGCGTTCAAGGCCGGACTCGTGTCCGTCTGTCTGTCTCCCCTGTTTAGCGAGACTGAGATCGAGTACCGTTTGTCGATCACTGAATCAAAGGTCGTCATAACGGACTCGGCTGGCTTCGCTAAACTGGAGTCCATCAAAGGCCGCTTGGAGCTGCGTCATGTTTATGTCATAGGGAAGAACGCGGGAGGCGATCAACTCGATTCCGTTCTTGCGGTCGCCTCGGATCAATTTGTTGTGGCCCCTACTCGCGCGCACGACCCTGCGGTCATCGCATTTACCACGGGATCGGAAGGTCCGCCCAAAGGCGTGTTGCACGCGCACCGTTCTTTCTTGGGGGCCTTGCCAACTTTTGAATTGGTTCATGATGGTCCGCCAGCCGCCGGAGACGTTTATTGGACACCCGCCGACTGGTCATGGCTGGGTGGCCTCTTCCCAGTGCTTGCCGCGTGGCGGTACGGCATGCCCGTGCTGATCGACGGCGCAACCCGCTTCGATCCCTATTCGGCATTTGATTTGATGGCGAACTATGCGGTGCGCCATGCTTTCATCCATCCGACCGCGCTTAAGTTGATGCGGTCGATACGCTCGAACCAGCCCTCTCTCCGACTCCTCACCTTGTTGACCGGCGGGGAGACGCTGGGTACTGAAATCCTCGAATGGGCCCGCGGCGTGTTCGGCGTCGAGATCAACGAAGTCTATGCACAGTCCGAATGCACTGGCATCGCAGGCAACAATACCCGACTCTTCCCGGTTCGCCCGGGCTCGCTCGGACGGCCCATACCGGGACACGACGTCAGGATCGTGGATCAGCACGGGTGCGAGTTGGGGCGCGGGCAAACAGGCATCATCGGTGTGCGGCAGCCTGACCCTGCCATATTTCTTGAATATTGGCGGGATCCCGTCGCAACAAAGGCGAAGTTCGCAGGCGAGTTTCTTCTGACTGGCGACTTGGCGACTCAGGACGAGCAAGGCTATCTCTGGTACGCTGGCCGGAGCGATGACCTGATCACGACGGCCGGATACCGAGTCAGCCCGTCGGAGATCGAGGACTGCATCATGAAGCACCCGTCTGTTGGCCTCGTGGGTGTTGTGGGGGTGCCCGACACCGTTTGCACGGAGGCGATCAAAGCCTGGGTTGTGTTGAAGCCCGGATTCTCGCCGTCGGAAGACCTCGCCAGGGATATTCAGCGGCTCGTCCGCTCACACCTAGCCCTGCATCAATATCCTCGACAGATCCGGTTCACAGACAGTCTGCCGATGAGTGCAAACGGCAAGATTGTCCGTCGTGAGCTGCGGGCGCTGCACTGAATTGCTTCCGGGAGCGAGGCACGATGAACCACACAGGGTATCGAGGTGCTCTGCCTGTTTACGCGCGAAGTCCCTATTGCATTCCGATAGGAAGAATGCCAATATATTTGGATCCAATAGGAGATAAAAGAGCATGGCTCTGAAAAGGAAGGATGTGCAGCAGGGAACGCTGGCCCTGATGGTCTTGAAAACGATTGAAACCCTCGGCCCGATACACGGCTACGGGATCGCTCGCCGCATTGAACAGATCAGTGGCGATCTCTTGTCCGTTAACTACGGCACGCTCTATCCGGCTCTGTCGAAGCTTGAACAGGAGGGTTACGTGGTCAGTTCCTGGGGTGTTTCCGGGAACAACCGCAATGCCAAATCCTATCGCCTCACCCGGGCAGGGAAAAAGCGGCTTCGGGACGAAGCGGAAAGGTGGCGCCAGACTGCAACCGTTCTGGCTCAGTTTCTATCGCCTAGTGCGGAGAGAACGTAATGAGGCGAGTGCGTGTGTTCCTCTTGCGTCTTTTCGGCTCTTTGGATGGGAGGCGCACTCAAGAAGAGGTATCGCGCGAACTGAAAAGCCATCTTCAACTTCACATTGAACACAATCTAGGTCTCGGAATGACGCCCGAAGAGGCTCGCCGGGACGCACTTGTTAGACTCGGCGGTCTTGAACAGGCCAGGCAGCTTTATATCGATCAACGAGGTTTGCCTTCTATGGAAGATTTCTTCCGCGATATCCGCCTGGGTGCCCGCGTGCTGTGGAAGAACGCCGGCTTCAGCCTAGTCGTGGTCCTGACCCTCGCGCTGGGAATCGGCGCCAATACCGCAATTTTCAGCATCGTGAATGCAGTTCTTCTGAAGTCACTGCCTTTCGACTCTCCACGCCGGTTAGTTGTAATTCACGAAGCGATTCCTGTGATGGGTTACTCCAAGATGGGGGTTTCCCCCCCCGACTTCACCATCTTCGCGCGGGAGCAGAAATCGTTTGAGGCTGTGGCTGCTTTCCAGAACAAGCAGATGGATGTTTCCGGAACCGGCGAGCCCGAGCGGATAACAGTTGCGCGCGTTTCGGCTTCACTGTTCCGCATGCTTGGTCAGCAGCCGTTATTCGGACGCGTATTTGCGCCCGAAGAAGATGCCGCGGGGCACCCTCTGGCGATTCTCAGCTACGGGTTATGGCAACGCCGCTACGGGAGCGCCTCGAATATCATGGGCCAGACAATCCAATTGGACCAGCAACCCTACACCGTGATCGGCGTGATGCCTTCTCATTTCACGTTCCCTCTGCGCGGACCGGAAAATAATGGGACTCCGGCGGATGTGTGGGTGCCGATAGGCTTCACCCCCGTCGAGTTGCAAGCGTGGGGCACCTCCTACCTGAGTACGGTTATCGGACGGCTTCGCCCGGGCGTGACGATCACTCAAGCCCAACAAGAAGCCGATTCGCTGTCCCATGCCATCCTTAGCGGCTACCCGCCCTTCCTTGCAAACGCCCTTCACGGCGGGTTGGCTTTCAACATGATTCCCTTTCAGGACGAGGTGGTCGGGGCTGTCCGTCCCTTGCTCCTGATTTTGACCGCCGCTGTAGGTTTCGTCTTGCTGATTGCCTGTGCGAACGTGGCGACGTTGCTGCTTTCCCGGGCTGCTAGGCGCCAGAAAGAGGTCGCCGTCCGAATCGCCGTCGGTGCCACGCGCCTAGCATTAGTGCGCCAGATGATGACCGAGAGTCTCTTACTGGCCCTTTCCGGAGGAGCTCTCGGGCTGGGTCTCGCTCTTTGGGGCAGAGACCTTATTGTCGCACTCGCACCGCAAAGCGTTTCATTGCCCGAGCACGTGCCTCTGGATGGCGCTGTGCTCACCTTCACTCTGTTGATCACACTCATCGCTGCGATTCTGTTTGGCATTGTTCCGGCGTTTCACACGCTGGACACGCCTGTTCGAAGTGCCCTTCAGGAATCAGGCCGCGGCACGATGGACAGCGCCACGCGTCATCGGCTACAGAATCTCTTTGTCGTAGTCGAGTTTGCACTTGCCATGGTCCTGCTCATTGGCTCCGGTTTGCTGACCCGAAGCCTTACGAAGCTCTTCACAACTGATACGGGTTTCCGGCCGGATCACGTCCTGACTCTCAGCGTTCCCCTGCCGCGCGCAGCCTATCCCCAGGCGGCGCAGGTAATGGATTTCTACGAGCGACTCGTGGAGCGTGCTGCGAGCCTGCCTGGGGTGCGGACTGCCGGGCTGTCGAGCGACCTGCCTCTCAACGCTCGTGAGATGGTTTCGATGACCGTGGAGGGCCAGGAGAATGTCAATCGCGATACACCTCAGGCGATTTGTCAATCCTGGGTGCTGGGAGACTATTTCAAAACGATGGGCATTCGGTTGCTGCAAGGTAGATGGTTCAACGATGCGGACCGGGCCCAATCTCAACCAGTGGCAGTCGTGAGCCTATCCTTGGCGAGGCGATACTGGCATGACGAGCAAGATGCCATCGGAAAACGAATTCGATGGGGCGCGGCGGACCCGTGGGAAACGGTCATTGGAGTCGTGGGCGATGTGAATCAGAGCACGCTCAGTACGCCTGTGGCACCGCACTTGTACCGGCCATATGCGCAGTTGCCTGGGCCTCTGCTGGACATTGATCCTTTCGGCGACTGGCACGCCATGAACCTGGTGCTACGAACAGAAGTAGACCCGGGTTCGCTTGCATCGAGCGCGGTTGCATCGGTTCAATCGCTAGACGGCGACTTGGCCGTGGCCGACATTCGAACGATGGCGAGCATTCTCGGCTCCTCTTTGGCGGCTCCGGAATTTAGTACGGTTCTGCTCTCCATCTTTGCTGGATTGGCCGTGTTCCTTGCCGCCATCGGAATCTATGGTGTCTTGTCGTACCAGGTTGCACAGCGCACGCACGAAATCGGCGTCCGCATGGCGATGGGGGCGCAACAGGGCCAGGTACTCGGCATGATTTTGCGTCGCGGTACCGTCCTTGCCGCAGTCGGTATTGCAATCGGATTCCCGGCCGCGATGGGCACGACTCACTTGCTCTCGAGTCTGCTTTTCGGCATCAGCGCGATGGACTCGAGGACGTTTGTCGTCGTCCCGCTTTTGTTGATTGCAGTCGCGGTGGCAGCTTGCTGGATTCCGGCCCGTCGTGCCGTGCGCGTTGATCCCATGATTGCCCTACGGTACGAATGAGGCGTGTCGCATGGACATAGTCCGCCCGCATCCCAACAGACTTAGGATTCGCCGCTACGGCTACGTGATCGCAGGCCTACTCGTTATTGTCGTGGCTACCGCAGCCCTTTCGCGACTGAAGTCGGCGGCTCCGACAGCGGATCGATCTTCGATTTGGATAGACACGGTGAAACGCGGATCGTTGCTGAAAGATGTTCGCGGCTTGGGGACTTTAGTGCCGGAAGACGTCTGGTACATCCCCGCGACAACGAACGGGCGCGTCGAAAGGCGCCACATTCTGCCTGGAACACCGGTTACTGCGGAGACGGTGATTCTCGATTTGAGCAATCCCCAGCTAGAGCAAGAGGCCGTCGATGCACAGTATCAACTGAAAGCGGCCAAAGCCTCCTACGAACAGATGGCGGCGAGCCTTCAAAATCAACTGCTGGAGAAGCGAACGCAGGCGGCGGCCGTATCTTCTCAGTACCGCACCGCTGAGATGCAGAACGATGCGAACGAACGTCTCGGCAAGCTAGGACTTAAGGCCGCACTAGACGTCAGGACCTCCGAGATTCAAGCGGAGGAGCTAGCGAAACAGAATGCCCTCGCTCAGCAAGAGGTGGACACGTTCGCGAGCTCGATTGCGGCACAACTCGCCGTGGCGCAATCAATCATTGATCAGAAGCAGGCACTCTATCGCCTTAAACAGTCTCAGGTCGATCAGTTGCACGTTCGTGCCGGTATTGACGGGGTCCTGCAAGAACTCTCCGTGGAGGTTGGCCAAGAAGTCGCAGAAGGGACGCCTTTGGCCAAGGTATCACAGCCAACTCATCTGAAAGCCGCACTACAAATCGGCCAGACGCAGGCTCAGGACGTTCGCATTGGCCAAGCAGCGTCCATCGACACGCACAACGGCATTGTCCCAGGTCGTGTCATGCGCATCGATCCGTCGGTTTCGAATGGAACGCGCACGGTGGATCTGGAGATCGATGGAAAGCTGCCCGCTGGAGCAGTTCCCGATCTGAATGTCGAAGGGACGATCGAGATCGAACGCCTGCCGGACGTCTTGTACGTCGGACGCCCGGTCCATGCGGATCCCGACAGCAAGATGGGGCTCTTCAAACTCGTGAAGAATGGCCAGGAGGCCGTCCGAGTCCCTGTCGAAATCGGCAGCGAGTCGGTGAATGCCGTTGAGATTCGAGGAGGCCTGCAAGTCGGCGATCAAGTCATTCTTTCTGATATGTCCGCTTGGGATAACTTCGAACGGGTCTCATTGCGTTAGCGGTCTTGGGCCGCTATTTGGAGGAACGCGTATGAACGCTCCGATACAGGCACTGATTCGGCTTGAGGGAGTGACCAAGGTCTTTCACACTGACGAGGTGGAGACTCACGCGCTGAGCGATGTGCATCTCGAGATTCAGCCGGGCGAGTTCGTTTCAATCACCGGACCATCCGGATGTGGCAAGTCAACTCTGCTCGCGATATTGGGTCTGCTCGATTCTCCCGATCAAGGCAAATACTTGATCCGCAATGAGGCGGTGGAAGTCCTTTCGCTGGCAGACCGCACGAGAATTCGTAATCGGGAGATCGGTTTCATTTTTCAGGCTTTCAATTTGATCGGCGATCTGACCGTGCACGAGAACGTGGAACTGCCCCTCATCTACCGGAAGATGCCAAAGGCGGAGCGCGCGAGGCGCGTCCAGGATGCGCTCGGAAGGGTGAGCATCGAGCATAGGACAAGGCACTACCCCACGCAGCTTTCTGGAGGTGAGCAGCAGCGCGTGGCCGTAGCCCGCGCGCTGGTTGGAGAGCCAATCATTCTCCTTGCCGATGAACCGACTGGGAATCTGGATTCAAGAAACAGTGAAGCTGTGATCGAACTCTTGCAGCGATTACACGGCGACGGAGCGACCGTCTGTATGGTCACCCATGATCCTCGTCAGGCTGCCCTCGCGGATCGGACGATTGAGCTCCTTGACGGCGCTGTCGTTGCAAAGGCGGGTGAGGCCCGACCTGCGTCCGTCGTCTAGACTGCATTTTCGAGAGCCTAGCAACGCTTTTGCAGTGCAGCGAACCTGTTCATTTCCGGTGGTGAAGCACCCACCGATCGATCTCCTCGTTTCCAATCAATCAGGAAAGCTAAGTGTCACATTGGCGTGTGGGAACTGGAGCCTAGCCAGTTCACTACGTCCGGGAGGTGTACATGAGACTGAAACCGGCGACGCTGCGATTTGTTCGGATCGGCATCCTTTGTACAGGGTTGCTCTGGTTGGTGACCGGCGTGGATTCGGCCACAACTCCATCGGAGGGCGGTCGTCTTGCAATGGATATCGAGGCCTATGAGAAAGAGATCAGCATTTTGGAGCCGCGTGTCTGCCTATTGGCGCCAGCCGGCCGAGCGGCCGAAGAAGGTAGATACCAGGACCAGCGAAGCTTGTTGAGACGGGACTCGGACGCACTCAGAGATCTGCTGGACCGAGAAACGTCGGCGCTCGATTCCATGAAATTGCCAGCATCCCAGAAAGACCTCTTAAGAGAATACATACGTGCCGAAGAGGAGACGCTCCGGGATAGCTGTCCGCTCTTGAACCCTGCTAGAGAGAGGCCTGAGAAGACGGCAGACTCTTCTCACTCCCTGAGCGCATCGCAAGCCGTGACGATCGATCCACATGCAAACGAGAAACGCAATTCTTGCGAGTCCACCGATTTATACGAAATCTTTCCACAATAGGCGGCGGCAGTTTCGGGGCTGAACCCAGCTCTCGAGTCACGCCGCGGTGCAGTCGCGGCGGCGGTAGAAACGGCCGTCCAGACACCACTTTCCCAAGTACGAAAGTGAAATACCTTTTCGCAGCAGAAAGTCAACCCACAACTTACCCGCTCCTCGAGAGATACGTCCTATGACTCTTCGCATGGAAAGAGTTCCGACCAAACAAGCAGGCGCCGGTCGAGCGATCGAAAACTACGAACAGTTGCGTCAACGTTTTCGCTGGAAGATCCCAGAGTACTTCAACATCGGTGCGGAGGTGTGCGAGCCTAACGGGCAAAGGTCGAACAACGTCGCGTTGATCGTTGATGCGGGTGGCAAAACGACCCGTTTGTCATTCGAAGATCTTCGACGCATGTCGAATCGATTCGCGAATGTCTTGGTTGGCGATGGTCTTATGCGCGGCGAACGAGTGGCCGTTTTCCTGCCGGCTTTGTCAGAAAGCCCGATCGCGCATCTCGGTTCATTCAAAGCAGGTTTCGTATCCGTTCCGATTTCGTCTCAACTTGCGGCGGAAGGTTTGCAATACCGGCTCTTCAATAGTGCGGCCCGGGCCATCGTGACGGATTCCGAGGGCGCAGCGAAGCTGAACATCATTCGTCATGAATTACCCGAGCTCGAACACGTCTACGTGGTTGGCAGCGGGACTGCGCACGGGAGCGAAGCGCCTCTCGCCAGGGCGATGGCACGGGCCTCTGATGATTTCAAGTCTGTGCGCACTCGTGCTGACGAGATGGCCACGATGATTTTCACTTCGGGTACGGAGGGTCAACCAAAGGGTGTCTTGCATGCTCATCGGGTTCTGCTTGCGTGTCTTCCCGGATTCGAGCTGATCCATGACCTTCCCGTGGCCGGTGAACTCTTCTGGACGCCGGCCGACTGGTCCTGGATTGCTGGTGTGCTTCCGGCTCTTGCGGCTTGGCGTTTCGGCATGCCAGTGCTCATGAATCAGACAGCACGCTTCAACCCCGAGGACGCCGTACGTCTGATGGCACAACATGAGGTGCGGCATGCGGGCCTAGGTCCGACTGCGCTAAAGCTCATGCGCCTAACGAATGTGAGGATTCCCCCGGTTCGCGTACGAACAATCGCCAGCGGCGGAGAGGCCGTGAGCCCGGAGATCCTCGAGTGGGTACAGAGCAGGTTCGGCATTGTCCTGCACGAAGGGTACGGACAAACCGAATGCGTTCCCACGATTGGTAATTCCGGCCTGTGTCCCGTGCGTCCCGGTTCGATGGGCCGCGCCATTGTGGGGCATGAGGTGCGGATCATTGATGAACTTGGAGAAGAGCTGGCTCCCGGCGAGACGGGGTTTATTGGAGTGCGCAAGCCAGATCCGGGTCTGTTTCTCTCCTACTGGAATGACCCTAGGTCAACCGAGGCTAAAGTTGCTGGTGATTTCTTTCTCACCGGGGACCTTGCCTCCCAGGATGACCAGGGCTATTTCTGGCATCTGGGCCGGACCGACGACATCATCAAGAGCGCGGGCCATCGCATCGGTCCTGGCGAAATCGAGCAGTGCATCACGAGCCATGGCGCCGTTTCGATGGCAGCGGTCGTCGGTGTTCCCGACAAGACGACAGGCGAGTCTGTAAAGGCCTGGATCGTTCTGAAGCCGGACCGCAAACCATCCCAAGAACTCGCGACCGAAATCCAAGAATTCGTTCGAGCTCGTTTGGCCCCTCATCAGCGCCCTCGACAGGTCGCGTTTGTCGACAACCTGCCGATAAACGATAACGGCAAGGTTATCCGCAGGGAATTACGAACTCGAGGGTAGCAGTAACGGATGGCCGGACGCCTCGCGGACTGCCTCGCCTGATGGCCCGGGACGGTCACAAAACGGGCCCTTGGCCATTGAAACCTGGCCAAGTGGTCGGCACATCAACTTATGGGTTGCATTTCAGAAATCACGCGATAAGGAGGTATCAAACATCATGGCCGAATTCGGGAGCGGACTGGGACAAGCTGTGACGGAGATAGATGGCCAGTCGTTTTCGCAAACTTCTCAAGCTGCGTCAGAAAACGGCGCGCACCAATCTACGGCCGCTTACGCAGCATATGTAGCGTTTGTTCTCATCGTCTGTTACACGTTTTCGTTTGCGGACCGGCAGATTCTCAGTCTCCTCGTCGGTCCGATTAAACATGATCTCGCAGTAAGCGACACGAGGATTGGGCTTCTGCAGGGACTTGCCTTTGCCATGTTCTTTGTCAGCATGGGTCTTCCGCTGGGCAGGCTTGCTGACACGAGCAGCAGGCGAAACCTCATTGCCGTCGGCGTCTTCTTCTGGAGCATCATGACATCCGCATGCAGTCTGGCTAGGACCTTCACCTCGTTGTTCTTGGCGAGGATCGGAGTAGGCGTGGGGGAGGCAACCCTTTCACCGGCGGCCATTCCATTGCTTTCAGACTATTTCCCGGAGGAGCGACTTGGCACTGCCCTAGGCGTATACACAATGGGGGCCAGTATTGGGTCCGGGCTCGCGCTGACGATTGGGGGCGCTGTCGTTGATATGGTCTCGCGGCTCAAGGCGGTGAACGTACCAATTCTGGGAACGATGGCGCCGTGGAGGCTCGCGTTTCTGGTGTTTGGTCTGCCGGGCTTCCTGCTCGCTCTTCTGGTCTGCACGATCCGGGAGCCTCAGCGGCGGAAGCTCCTTCGCATGAGCGACGGGCGACCCTTGGATCTGAGACTACGCGATGTATTCGCGCAACTTGCTCAGCGCTGGCAATCGATGGCTGGGATATCCGTCGGGATGGTTTTCCAGTCGATGTGTGCAGTCGCCTTCTTTGCTTGGACTCCAACCTACTTTGTGCGTGCGCACGGCTGGACCGCCGGGGAAGCGGGCAAAGCACTTGGGTTGGCGACGCTAGTCTTTTGCTGCGGCGGGCTGTACGCGGGAGGAGTGCTATCGGACTACTGGCAGAGAAAGGGAATCTGGGAAGGTCCGCTGCGCGTCGCCGCGCTGAGCTCGATCGGAATGGGTGTATTTCTCGTACTGGCGACGATGATTCCTAGCGGCAAATGGGCGATGGCTTTCGCAGCGATAACGCTTTTCTTCATCGGCTTACCAACCGGTGGAATATGCGCCGCCATTCAGAAGATTTTTCCAAATCAGGTGCGTGGACAGATCACCGCGGTCTTCTTCATCATTCTCAATTTGGGCGGAATGATCGTGGGGCCTCTCTTGCCGGGCCTCTTCAGTGACCATTTGTTCAGAAATGAAACGATGATTGGCCCCTCGCTGGCGCTCACCGCGGCTATTTCGTCGATTCTGATGTCGGTCATCTTCCCGATGACCTATCGCCACTATCGGCGCGATTACTTGCTCGCCAACCCACAACTTATGATTTGATAAGGCGCGCGGGATTGTGGGGTCCTTCGATTCGCTCGGGAGATGTGCCGCCACCAGGCCGGATTCTCTTTGTGAGTTACTGGCGATGTCCGGGTTGGATGCGGCAGAGCCTCATAGAAGGCGCCGATCGCCAAAGAAGAACGCAGCAGGTGATTTGTGCCGTTCTTCTGTGGTGTTACGGATCGCTTTCCGGGAATGCCGAAAACTGGACAGCTCGCCCATCGAATCGTGGGCGCGGCGGCTCATTCATCCGCCGTTACGCGCCTGCTACAGCGCCTTTCGGTGTCCGCCGAGTCTGATAAAGGCCCAGTCGAGGGGACATTTGAGCTAGCTGTCGTCTTTCCATTGAGACCACAGAAGCGCTCGGGCAAGCGTGAAATCAACAATGTTGAGACCGCAGGAGTTTGCGCTTCGGGAAGGAGAGATATGAATGCGCTGGGGGGCAAGACTGCGGTCATCACCGGTGGCAGCAGCGGAATCGGTCTCGCGACCGCCCGGCGGTTCGCCGCGGAAGGAGCGCACATCTACATCGTCGGCCGTCGCCAAGCCGAACTGGAGAAAGCGAGGGCGTCTTTGGGCAAAGACGTCACGGCCGTGCAGGCCGACGTCACCTCCGCGACCGATCTTGATCGCCTCGTTCACACGGTTTCATCCCAAAGTGGGGCCATTGATGTCATCGTCGCGTGCGCCGGCTTCGTCGAACGAGCAACACTCAGTTCGGCTTCGCCTGAGCATTTTGACAAGACGTTTGACCTAAACGCTCGAGGAACGTTCTTTACCGTACAGAAACTCCTTCCCTTGATGAGGGACGGAGGCTCCATCGTTCTACTATCTTCCGGCATGAGTTGTCTCGGCATTCCTGGCTATGGTGCCTACGCTGCAACGAAGGCGGCCATTCGTTCCTTCTCGAGGACCTGGGCTGCCGAACTCAAGGGCCGCGGAATCCGCGTGAACACGCTGAGCCCGGGCCCAGTTGACACGCCGATGATTGACAGTGGTACCAAAACCAAAGAGCAGGCTGATGCGGTGCGTGCGATGTACGTTGCGATGACACCCCTAGGCCGACTCGGGCGCCCGGAAGAGATAGCATCTGCGGCGCTGTTTCTCGCCTCGAATGAGAGCAGTTTTAGTACTGGCATCGACGTCGTGGCAGACGGCGGAGTAACACAGCTTTAGCTCTTCGTGCGCCGAGTCCGGTCGGCGACTTGAGTGCAATAGGCAGTTGCAGCCTGTCCATCCTTCTGTTCGATGGTTCTTGATCGAGAATGAACTAACGCTCGCGCGCGTCCATCTCAGCAACAGAGCAACTTTCGTGAGTCGTTAGCTGGGAGCGATTTCAGCCTACCTGCGCCTCAACAACCGGAAACTCGGACGTTTCGATACGAAAGGCTACCAAGGCTAGGCCGCGGTTGGATCCGGTTCCCGACCAACGTTCTCCCCAGAGCATGATCCTTTTCCAGATGTGAGGCGCCCGTAGGAATCCGAGCAAGGTCAAGGAGGTCGGACAAGGTGGACGGAAATAATCCCTTAGAGTCGGCGTCGGCACCAATCTCGCCTCGGGCCATCAGCCGGATATTGCACTTTGCGACCTCCTATCAAGTATCTCAGGCCTTGTACGTCGCTGCGCGGCTTGGAATTGCAGACCTGCTCAAGAATGGCCCACTAACTGTCGGGGAAATGGCGATCGCCACAAAAGTACAAGAAAATGCTCTTTACCGGTTACTGCGCGCCTTAGCGAGCATTGGTGTGTTCCACGAGATCGAGCCCGACCGATTCGCCCTGACGCCAGAGGCCAGGGCTTTGCAGCGCCGCCCGGATTCGCTTCGTGATGTTGTCCTGTGGACGGCAAATCCGTTCCACTATCGCGCCTATGCGCATTTGCAAGACTGTGTAGGGACCGGTCAACCTCAATACTTTCAAAGTGGCGATCCCCCTATCTTCGAACGTCTCAAACGTGACCCTGAAATGAGCGATGCCTTTCATGGTTCGTTGACGACCATGACCGCTCTGGCCATACCTGCCATACTTGCGAAATATGATTTTGCTGGTATCCAGACTGTTGTAGATGTGGCAGGCGGTCATGGATATCTATTGACAGCAATTTTGGAGCAGTATCCCGAAGCAAAAGGCGTCTTATGCGAACTGCCCTATGTCACGGAGGGTGCGAGCGAACGTGTTCGAAGCCTTGGCCTGCAGACCCGTTGCCGCGTCGTCCCGAACGACTTCTTTGCAAGCATTCCGAGCGGCGGCGATCTCTACATCTTTAAGAACGTAGTTCATGACTGGCCGGACGATCGTTCTCTTCTCATACTTCGGAATTGTCACAAGGCAATAAACGAGAGTCACAATCCTAGGGCTAAGCTGTTGCTGGTCGAAATGGTGGTATCAACCGCGAATCGATTCGATGCTGCCAAGTGGATGGACATCGAAATGCTTGCCCTGACGGGAGGACGGGAACGGGACGAAAACGAATATCGGACGCTACTAGGCGATGCGGGATTTCGGGTCACACGAGTGCTGGCCACAGACGCTCTGCTATCTATTATTGAAGCGGCTCCTCAGGCCTAGTTCGAGAAATCGCCTTGCAAGAGGCGTGCGTCCGAGCAGCCAAGACTTGAATAGCTGTAAGAAGAGGGGCCTGCGGATCTTCACTCACTTTCATTCGCAACAAAAAGGAAAGCAACCAAATCAGCCGGGGTTGTCCCGGATCGAAACCTCTGTTCGTGTATGATGTCCCCACCAAGAACTCCGTAATAGTCGAGCCAGTTGAATTCGGCCGCACTTCCCGATAGGTCCCTCCAACATCTTCGTGATCATCCCCTAGAGATTCCTCAAGTCGGTGGCTTGCAGCATTGCCACGAACGGGTCGCCGTCTGAACGCTAGCGTTCGGCTCGAATCCTGCACTCAATCGCACGTTCGTGTGTCTGTGGGCGATTGCCAGTAGGTCGGCCCGCACGAGTCCGGCTCTTTTCACTCATCGAAGTGCACTTAGATATCAAGAGACTGCACGGATGGGCTTTCGGTAGGGGGCAGCCTCAGAGCTGGGATTTTTGTCAGAACGTAACATGGGATTCGCCGAAGCGGAATCTACGACAACAATACTCTCACTCTTAAGTGTCGGCTTGCCATCCGTGCCGCGAATTTGGGCCGGAAGCCGGCATTGCATCGTGACATTGTGGTTGTGGGAATTGAGCCTACGACCCGAAACTTCGGAAACCGACGAAAAATTCGAGCGAGCCTTGAGGGAGCTTTGAGGGAGCAATCAGAATTTCATCGAATGCCCTCGCGTTATTTTTCAACAACTTAGCTCTCCAAGTCATTTCTCGTGAGTCCCTGAAATTTCAGTCCAAGTTATTTTCGATCCCCACCGCCCCTACCATTCCTCACTGAAACAAAGACTTGCAAACTACTGAGTGAGCGTCTCCCGCTTCGTTCAACAATTGCGTTCCGAGCCGAGCCGCCAAGCTCTCTACGGCGTCTCGCTGAGGCTGTGGAATAGCATCGCCGGAGGTGTCTAAAGTGATGCGAGGATCGGAGTGTCGCATCCGATTTTGGACCACCGATATCGGTGCGCCCGAGTCACGCAACATCACCAGGCTCGGCATGACTCTTGAGCTTCAGCCTTTCTTGACGACGCAGGCGCGGGCACTCAACGAATGACCGAGTCGATCCGCTACGAGGCAGGCCGAGGGAAATTCATTAAGACATATAGATCGGTACTTGCATTGCTCGGTCCTTTTGGAGTGCCTTTTGCACTCTCAATGCTAGAGCCCAGCGGCCGTCCACAATCCTGAGTGGTCCTTTTGGAGCCGTTATGGAAGGCAAGGTTAAGGTCTTCATTCTCTGTTGCAACCGGTTGCTGAGGGAATCGATCACTCGGATCTTGAGAAAGAAGACGGACTTCGAGATTGTTGCGGTCCAGGTGCTTGGCTGCACACCACAGCAAGAAATCGCCGACTCCGGCGCGGACGTGGTTGTCCTTGACTCTCTCGAGTTTCTGATAGGGAATCCAAATTTCTCTTTTGAAACATGCCCCCGCCGCCGAACACCGAACTTTGTCCTGGTTGCCATGGAAGACGACCACAATCACTTCTTGACAGCGATTCGGCGTGGCGCGCGCGGCTACGTTCTGCAGGATGCGTCAGCGGCCGACGTGGTATCAGCGATACGCACGGTGGCAGAAGAACAGGTGGTGTGCCCGCCCGGCTATACTCGAGTACTTTTTGAGTTCGTTGCGACGCAATCCGAGGAGTTACCGAACAGCCGGAGGCGTGCGAAATGGGGCTTAACGCGTCGCGAACAGCAACTCGTTCCCCTCATCGGTCGCGGGCTGAGCAACAAGGAAATTGCCAGCTACCTAAGCGTATCGGAACAAACCATCAAGAATCACATCCATCGAATTCTGCAGAAGATGGGCGTTTCCAATCGGCTTAGCGTATTTGAAGCCTGCCAGACTGAGTCATCCCTTTCGAGTACCAAGAGCCCCAGGTACTCTACTTAGGTACTTATAGCCCGGGTACTCAATCTTGGACCGCGTGTGCCCTTCGATAGGACGAGGTACTTCCGGCGTGTTGTAGTTAATCCAATTTGAACCTGTCGCCGCAGAATCACTTTCTGGATACTTGGGTCGGCTGGGGAGGATTTCATGAAAGCCATCCGCGTCTTGGTTGCAAACCGCCCTCGCCTGATGCGCGAACTCGTGATGGCCACTATTTCCGATCAACCGGACATTGAAATCGTCGGTGAGATTCAAGAGGAATCTGGAATCAAAAGTGCTGTCGAAGAGAGCCAGCCGGACTTCCTTATTGTGGCGCTCGACAATCACGATCGACTACCTGATTTCTGTCAGTCGATTTTGCAGAGCCATCCGCTGGTCAAGATCATCGCGATCGCTTCCAATCGAAACAGCACGATGTTTTATTGGGCTTCGCTCCGCGTTCAATCCAATCAAATCGAAGCGTCCGAGGCGGGAGTCCTCAACGCGTTGCGGGGCATAACACAGCCAGCGACGAGGATTCAATGAGCTGGTGGCACGTATCGACTCGCATGCATTCCTATGTTCAGCGGGCCGGGGGGGCAATGTTGTGTAGCCGTCGGATTCTTTTGCTGGTTTTTCTCTGTTTGACGGCTGTCGTAGCGCAGGACGAGCCGCCAGCTCAGATCACTTCGGCCGGGCTGGGTCAGCAAAACATGAGCTTAGTCGCAGCGTCTCCCGCTGACGTCAAAGCGGTACTGGTGAAAGAAGCGGGGCTCATGGTGGAGCTGAAACGCTGGGTTGCGAAAGACGCGACTGATCACGGACAAATCATCAGCGAATCAGATCTGACAGACGATGCGATCTTCGGCCGGCTGGAATCGGATGTTCGGTTCCGCTCTATCGCGACAATGCTGCTTCAGCGCTATGGGTACCTAGTTCCGAAAGTGAATCCCGATTCGGAACTCGGCAAGGAGGAAGAGCTCCTGGTCCAAGAGCGAGTCAAGTGGCTCGCAGATGACCAAGAGGAACAATTGACGGCGGCGCGACAAAGAGCCGGTCGGAGCGCGGAACAAGCGACCGCCTGTGATCCGCGCCTTGACCGTGACTGTGTGCCGGCAAACGCGAGCCCATCTCCTGCCCAAAATCCCGCGCCACAAGCTCAGCCAGAGATGCCGCCTTCAAGAACGGCGCCCAACGATGAAGTAAGCCCTCTGACTCCTATGCAGGTAAACGGAGGTGTCCTAGAGCGGGCTCGGTTTCCGGGAGGCGAGGCACTATCTACCGCCGACTTGTCATTTGTCGGAGCGAGCTACGAACCAGGAAAATCGCTCGATGATTTGGATTTGAATCCTTTCGGGTCTCTCACGCCGCAAGCGAGCGCAAGCACGGCGAGCGGACAGTTTGTGCAGCTGCCTGGTTCGGGGGAGCCTCGGGGTGTCACTTCCCCAACACAGCTATACAACGGTCAAGCGACCTTGCAGCCCGTGGAGATGGTGCGAGCGCGCAACCCGTACAGTGATATTCCGTCCCTGTACGACATGTACTTGCAGGCCGCACCCCGTCCGACTGCACCCACGCGATTCGGCATGAATGTTTTCGTCAACGGAACGCGAGATCCGCAATTGATTCCGATGGATTTGCCGGCTGGACCCGACTACGTGGTGGGGCCGGGCGACGGTTTGGCCATCGACCTATGGGGCGGCGTTTCTCAGCGTCTGTATCGCACGGTGGATCGAGAAGGCCGAGTGAGCCTTCCCGAAGTTGGGCCAGTGCTCGTGAGCGGGAGGAGCCTTGCTGACGTGCAGCAGAATTTGCAGCAGGCGTTGCGGAGCGAATTCCGCGATGTCTCTGCAGATGTATCGCTCTCCCGACTCAGGACGATCCGGGTCTACGTGGTCGGTGATGTGGCGCAAGCTGGTGCGTATGACATTAGCTCGCTTTCGACACCCCTGAACGCGCTGTTTGCGGCGGGCGGGCCAACACCTCAAGGTTCCCTTCGGATCGTGAAGCATTATCGAGGCAATCAACTACTGCAGACAGTGGATCTCTATGATCTTCTCCTGCACGGCGTGAAGGCGGACATTCAGCGCCTCGAAAATGGCGACACAGTGCTCGTGCCGCCCATCGGTGCGCTAGTGACCATCGAGGGCATGGTGAGGCGTCCGGCAATCTATGAGCTGAAAGACGAGAACAATCTGAACAGCGTCCTTGATCTTGCCGGGGGACTCCTTCCCAGTGCTGCATTGCAACATATCGAAGTCCAGCGGATGGTGGCTCACGAGCGGCAGACAATGATGAGCCTCGACCTTCCCGATGGAGAAGATGGTCCACAGGCAACCCGGAAACTCGCGTCTTTTGAAATTCACGACGGGGACCAAATCAGATTATTCCCAATCGCTCCGTACAACCAGAGTGCGGTGTATCTCGAAGGCCATGTCCTCAGACCCGGCCGGTACTCCTATCGCGCAGATATGCGGCTTACCGACGTAATCGCATCCTACAAGGACCTGCTGCCGGAGCCGGCAACACAGTATGCCGAGATCATTCGCCTAAACGCGCCGGATTTTCGACCCAGCGTGGAGGGGTTCGATTTAGCCGATGCGATTTCCGATCCGTCTCGCGCGCCGCTTCTCCACCCGATGGATACAGTGCGCATCTTCAGCCGCTACGACTTCGAGAACCCACCCACCGTTTCCGTGTGGGGTGATGTTCGACAACCAGGAACCTTCCGAACGTCGGGCCAAATTCGACTGAGCGACGCAATCCATCTGGCCGGGGGCCTGTCTCCGGACGCACAAACCGGCGACGCGCAGGTTTTCCGTTACCTGCCAGATGGCAAGCTGAAAATCTTTGGCGTTGGTTTGGGCCAAGCTTTGGCGGGGGATCCAGCGGAGAACATTGTTCTCGCCCCGCGCGATCGGATCCTTGTTCACCGCAGTCCCGATGCGGAGCAGCCAGCCACAGTTTACGTTCAGGGTGAGGTTGTGAAGCCGGGCCGTTATCCGCTCACAACGAACATGACCATCGCCGACTTGATCCGGGTCGGCGGCGGGCTCAAGCCCAGCGCCGATGCGCAAACCGGAGATCTCACGCATTACCAATGGGCGGGGCAAGCAAAGCTCAGCGGGGAACAGACTCCGATCGAAATCGCCGCGGCGCTGAGTGGCGATCCCAAGGCAAACGCTCTCCTCCATAACGGCGACGTCGTGACGATTCGCCAGCTTCCGGGCTGGAACGACCTCGGAGCCTCGATCATTGTCAAAGGTGAGGTGAAACATCCGGGGACGTATGGCATTCGGCCGGGCGAACGGCTCAGCTCCGTACTCGAAAGGACGGGCGGTTTTCTGCCCAGTGCGTATGCGTATGGGGCCGTGCTGCAACGGGTGCAAGTCCGTGAGCTTGAGGCGAAGCAACAGGACGAAATGGTTCTTCGAATTAAGGATGCAGAGCGCGATTTGGAACTTCTCCCGGAAACCGATGCGAAACAAAAGCAGGCTAAGCAAACAGCCCTTGCGCAGTATCAAACCACTCTCACGCAATTGAGCGCCAATCCGCCTGCCGGTCGCGTGAACATGCGCATTTCCTCGAACATCAATCGCTGGAAGAACACTTCTGCCGACGTCGAAGTCCGAGCAGGAGATACGCTGGTCATTCCGAAGAGGCCGGATTATGTGATGGTCACGGGGCAGGTGTTCAATCCCACGGCAGTTGCCTACCGGCCCAGCAAGAGTGCGAAGTGGTATCTGAGTCAATCGGGCGGGCCCACCACGCTCGCCAACAAGAAGGATATCTTCGTAATACGCGCGGACGGATCCGTGATCGGCGCAAACAAAAGCCTGTGGAGCGGAGAGTCATTGAGTTCCACTTTGCAACCCGGGGACACGGTGGTCGTGCCAGAGAAAGCGCTCGGAGGCGGGCCGAATTGGCAGAACCTCTTCACTTCGGCACAACTGGCTTCGTCGATCGCCACCACCGTGCTCTTTGCGATGCATTACTGAGCTGAATTCAGAATGGCGAGATGGAGGATGCGATTCGTGGTCGGCTGTTGCCTTTTCTCGATTATCGGAGCGGTTGGTACGGAATGCTTTGCGCAGTCTGTCACGTCACACCTCGGCAGCACCGCATCTTCGGATTCGGACGCGACGAAGGACATAGGAGCAAAGCGGCCGCCGGAATCCACGCTTGAATCGTCTAGCGAAATCGCGGCGCCGCCGACGAGTTCGACCGATTTCGACTATTCGCTAGGGCCGCAGGTGCTGAAAAACCTAGCCGAAGACCAGAAGGCGATCTGGACGAGCCCGGCTCGTATTCGCCTGATCGACGCCGACTGGCTGTTGCCTCTCGGAGTTGTCGCGGGCGGAATGCTGGCTACGGACACCGAGTTCAGCAAGCATCTCTCGAACTCACCAAGCCGGCTGCGGCACAGCAAGG
>Ga0187784_10000084_pt1 | contig 55560 bp, 54 predicted proteins | sample 1015_SJ02_MP15_2_FD_132964 | JGI IMG/M metagenome (GOLD analysis project Ga0187784, IMG submission 132964) | Tropical peat soil microbial communities from peatlands in Department of Meta, Colombia - 1015_SJ02_MP15_20_MG | ecosystem: Environmental > Terrestrial > Soil > Wetlands > Peat | place...
CACTGATAAAGTGGAGGAAGGAGCGGGCCACGGCAGGTCAGTATGCCCCGAATCTCCCGGGCCACACGCGAGCTGCAATGGCAGGTACAATGAGTTCCGACCTCGAAAGGGGAAGGCAATCTCGAAAGCCTGCCGTAGTTGGGATCGAGGGTTGTAACCCATCCTCGTGAACATGGAATCCCTAGTAATCGCGTGTCACTAGCGCGCGGTGAATACGTCCCTGCTCCTTGCACACACCGCCCGTCGTTCCACCCGAGCGACTTTTGGGTGAGGCGCCGTCTTTCATGGCGGCGTCGAATCTAAGTTTCGTGAGGGGGGAAAAGTCGTAACAAGGTGGCCGTAGGGGAACCTGCGGCCGGATCACCTCCTAAGAAAAAAGCACGATTGTGCCTAATTGGAGGAGCAAGGAGAACATCTGCGGAAAATACGTCAAAGCCCGACCAAACAGCAATTTTGGCTCAGGAATGTTGCAATTCTTCTTCTCTTAGCTTTTATGCAATAAGCATCCCTTCTGGAGGTTCTAACTTCGCTCAGCATACCCCTGAACGGGGAATGTCATCTGCAAGGCACAATCGGATGTATTTGCTTTTTGAGCCTGCAAGATGGTTGGTAAGGAAAGCAAAAGATAAGAGTCCCATCAATAATATTTTAGCAACGGTGTATGCAACTTATGACCCTGTTAACAAGCGACGAAAAAGAATTACTTACGAAAGCAGCAAGTCTCATGGAAGAACTGCTTGAGACGCTTGAAGTGATGCAGGATAAAGAATTGGTAAAAGACTTACGAGCTTCTCTGCGCGAAGTAAAACAGGGAAAAACCATGACGCTGGACGAGCTGGTAAGGGATTTGCATCTTGAAAAAGAAATTTTCGGTTGAGCTTACCGCTCGTTTTTCAAAACAGATTAGAAATCTCGATCAGAAGGCTCAGGTTCAAATTATCAAAGAAATCTATTCATGGGAAAACAATCCTAAGGCGGCTAAGCCATTGCATGGTGAATACAAAGGCGTACTTTCAACTAGAATTGGAAAATATCGCGTCCTTTACAAAATCGAAGGAGAGAAAATTCTCCTTTTGACAGTTGGGCATCGTAAGAACGTCTACAAATAAGAAGAATCCTAAGACAAATAGGTGGTAGGGAAAAGTCGTAACAAGGTGGCCGTAGGGGAACCTGCGGCCGGATCACCTCCTAAGAAAACAACTAGCATAATTGAGCTGGAGGATCCATGGCAAAATTTCAGCGCTTTTGTTTTGAAATGGATGTAAGAATAATTTTTCCGTTTTCAGCTTTGATTTCTGAAATGTCGCCTTCTTTTATTCCGAGCTTCTTCCTGATTTCTGCAGGGATCGTTATTCGACCGTGTTTTCCGACTTTTATTTTCGACATAGTATCTGAATCAAGTAGTGGGTGCTTAATAAAAAATAACTACAAGTCAGAACAGTGCAGAAGATAAGATGGGATTGCCGTCGTTTTATTCAGTTAGTATCTTGGTGTAATCCCAGATTTTGTCGCCGACATAATGTAACGTCTTGACTACTGGGCCCTTCTTGGTTTGCTTAGCCGTTTGCGCGTCCATGAGGCTTTCGCCCTGCGCCAAAGTTTTCCCATGCTTCACGTCAACAACGAGCACCAGGTCACCCTTGTCGAACTCGCCTTCTATGCGAACGATGCCTGGAGCCATAACGGTCGCGCCTTTGCAAACGTAAGGTACAGCGCCCATGTCAACCACGATCTTCGGTGCAGTGGCGGTGAACTCGGTGAAGTGCAGAGTAGGCAGAATCTTGTCGTCAGCTTTGTAGAGGACCGGTTTTCCGTCTATGAGGTAAATCACGCCTACTTCCGACTCGACCACTTCCACGTTGGCTTTGCTGCCGAAGAACGTTTCCAAGTCGAGTTTTAGGCCTGTTGAGGCTTCCGTTAGAACCTGTTTTGCCTCTTTGGTTTTTAACGTGTATCTCCGCTGTTTAGGGGGCATGTTTCGTTACCGTATCTTGCAGGGTTAAAATTTAACTTTGCCCTCAAATTTGCAGCTGAAAACTGCGCTGCTTTTTTATATAAGCCCTTAACCTTTATTGCAATAATCAATTTCCCAAGTAAGCGGGAATTGAGGTCTAAAAACTTGGCCAAGTGTTATAGTTGCGGCAAGGTCTCCTCGGGGAGCATGCCAACCGTCAAGATCGGGCGGGACGAACGGTCTTACTGTGCAGACTGCTACTGGAAGATCGAGAAGGAATACAAGAGCAAAAAGAACTGCGAGGAATGCAGCTACTTCAGCAATGAAAAATGCAAGAAAAAAGGAAAACCGCTTGAACCAATCACCGTTGGGTACAGCACGTATTTCGTGCAGGCAGAAAAATGCGGCGACTACTCCACCGACAAGGAAATCGCCATAGCAGAAATCAAAAAGCTAGAGGCAAAGGGACAATTTGACGAGGCAGCTTCAGAGTATGAAAAGTGGGGCATGACCGATGAGGCGGAACAAGCAAGAAAAAAAATGCCTCCTCCAGCGGGCACCGAAGTTGACGCTTCAGTCAGAAATCTCGCGAAAAAAGGGCAAACACTGACTTATTACTGCTGCCACTGCGGAGCACCACTCAAAATCGGTGCAAAAGCACCTCAAATTCAAAAAACCTGCCCGAGTTGCAAAGGCGACTTGCAAGTTATCAATTTGGGCAAATTTATCAAACAGCATTCATCTTAGCTAAAGAATACCCCAAATTTTCTTCTTGCAACTTCTTCAACCTTGCGGCTGAAGTAATTCGTCTTTTCCACTTTGGAACCTGTGGATTAAGATACTGATCGGCAAAATCGAATAGGTTCCGTAAAGTTGGGAGTTAGGCGGATAAGCTGCTCGCGAAAAAAATAAAGAAAAAGAGATTTGTTGTATGATTTACTGTCCTGAGTTCAAGTTGGCTGCTGACGTCGTCAGGTCACATATGTCGACTTTGAAGTCTAAGCAGGGGTCCAAGCGTAGGTTGTAGTTTCCCCAGCCGGGCATTGAACCGTAAGAGTTTGCGATGCTGCGTAGGTCCGCTGACGTTACGGTTGTTGTTGAGCTGCCGCAGTTAACTATGAACGGATTGAACATTCCGGAGGATATTCTGTAGCAGAGCACGGTTCCAGTCAGTGTGGGAACGCTGCCGATTGTAAGGTTAAAGTCGGACCAATCTGATGATACTGTAAGATTACCTATGGCCTCTTTCGCTAGTGGCACGAAGTGTTGGGTGGTCGTAATCGATAATATGTTTCCGCTGTTGTCAGTGACTACCGTGAAGTTGAGTGTGACACTCCAAACATTCCATGTGCCATTCATATACCAGCCGTAGCCGTCGAAATCTAAAGCTGAATAGTTGCCCTCGACCAGCCTAGCTGCGTCAAAAGAATACGTAAAGTTCTCCTCGGCTCGAATTGCGGTTATGGCTCGGGTCATATTGGTTGTCCAGATGGCTGTAGCTGAGAACCCTTGACGTGTAGCTGATGGTCCGACTATTGTTCGGCTCTGCGCTTCCAGCATGCCTCTCACGGGAGTAGTTGTTGGGCTGGTAAGCCACTCGGTTATATTGCCATCCATCCGTACACAGCTATCCTGAAAGCTGAGTCTGTGAAGGCGAGGGCCATGGACTGTGTTATAGCTCATAAAAGGCATAGCGTAGGCGCCTGCGGCGGCACTTAACGTGGTGACGGCGAGGATTGCCAGCAATAGGATTGCAAATTTTGCTTTTTTCATGTTTTTACACCTTTGTTTTGATACCCCATTCTTAGTTTATAAATAAAAGCGTTTCTGAAGCTATTTTTGGATAATAAGCCATAAAATAGTTCATTTTTGTTCATTAACGTTCATTTATTTTTATTCAGGTTTTTAAGACGAAATTTTTCTTTATTTCCGTTAAATAAACGATTTACATCCTCAAGCGGTATCGCAAGATTTATGACAAAAACGGCGCTGAACGAGATTGCGGGGGCGAAAATTTCGTCGGAATCGCGGCAAAAGAAAACTGAAAGAATCACTTATCCGATTGCTTTAGGATTTTAGATAAGTACTACGTGTTCAGAAGCTTAAAATGGAAACGTAGCAAACTTAACATATCAAAGGCCGCGGCTAGTTCGGGAAGAAAAGGGCATGCAGTCGGGAGAACTTTCGAAAATAGATGAAGTGGCCCTAACTTTGGACTGGCGGTTGAGCACACTCACAGAAGAGGGAAAATGGGAAAATGCCGTCCTTGCATCAAAGAAAAAATAGCGTAATTGCACTGTTGCTTGTTTCCTCACTATTAGTTATTTTGCCGGTTCCAATGGTTAAGGCTCAAACATCAACAAGCGTTAGTGTCGAACCTCAAAACAGTGTCTCCGCCGTGAGTCAAACCTTGACAATTAGGATACAAATAAACAACGTGCAGAATCTTTACGGGCTCGATGTCACCCTTGATTATGACAGCGCTATTCTCCAGCTTGCTAACGCTCAGCCCGATCTAGGCAGCGCCGCGATTTCCGGCGGCGGTGTATTACATGGCGCTCCAGTAACTACCAATCTCAACAACCTTCAGCCAGGCAGCTTGTATTACAACACGTCTCTGTCGACATCAAACGAGTATCGAATTTTCGCAACCTCCGTTGCATCGGCGCCAGCCTTTAGCGGAGGCGGGACAATAGTAACTTTAACCTTTCAAGTTTTAGCAGCTGGAAAATCGCCATTGACATTATCGAGCACTCTTGCCGACTACCCTTCAGATGGCGAAACCTCGAACCCTATTGCTCATACTGATATAAGCGGAACAGTCGTTGCTACTTTAAGTTCATCCTCGCCGACACCGACGGCAACTCCAACGCCTTCTCCTACGCCCCTCACACGTGCCGCCTCCGCAGTACCCGTGGACATGATTGCTGCTGTGATTGTTGCAGTTGTGGTTGCCTTATTGCTCGTTGGGGTCGTTTTGTCGAGAAAAAAACGAAATAAATTAAGGTGAAGATTTTCTTTTCAGCCTGGCTAATCATTTAGAAGATCAGTCTTCGTGGGAATGAGGCATCAGGAAAGGAAAGGATTGTTTTGTGCAGGTTCGGCGATGTTGGGATCGTCCATACGACGATTATTTGAGCGTTGATGAATGCAGGTATATGCGTGATTAATGTTGCGTTCTTTGTGTTGATTGGGTCAGTTCCTTCGCTTGGAGATCCAGTATGGGTAGGCGCCGTATTCCCATAAACCTGATTTTGAAGTGCGCCGTAGGGTCCTCCCACAGTACTGGTTACCCAGTCGCCAGTAGCGTTGTCGCTGAATTCCAAGTAAGGAATGCTAGCTGGTGTAACACATGGATTAGACGTTCCAACAACACATGTTCCAACCCCGGTTGTTTCTACAACAAAAACATAATGCTGTGTTTTTGACACAAGTGGAGCTCCCGTAAACGTGAAATTAACGGGGATTAACCCTGATTCGCTAGTAAAATTGTACACGAGTAACGTGTTTAGGCTGATTGGAATGCTTGTCGCTATGTAAGAGCCAAGATAACTTGTTGGGTCGTACTCAAATAGCTGGCAGAATACGTAGCCAGCCTTAGGCGAAGGCGTCATTGAATAGTTCAATCCAACTGCTGCAACGGAAAGTGTGATTGCATTCAGGTTTGAACTAGCTGAAGCGTTGAATTCTTGACCTAACCCTCCGTAGTCACATAATCCGCCATTCTCGCCGCATGGAGACATTCGATTATCAGCGTTTAAGTTGGATGCGATTAAGACCCCTGAAGAAGGCAGTCTTGAGGCTGATAAATGAGCTGCGAGAAAAGTTACTATGCAACCGGTGTAGCTGTTGACTACTCCAGAAAAGGTTACTCCTGAAGATTCAGTTCCAACCGAAGATGCAATCTTGTACAAGCACCCCATACACAGGTAGCAAGATGTTGTGGCCAATTTCTGGGGGTTCGTTCCGTCAAGCAGGGTAAAGCCGTTAATCGGGTTAGATTGCATCATCGGAAACGATTCGACACTGCCTATTACGCCTATGCATAACTCTTCGGCTTGAGTTGTGCTCGCTGTTATTCCAGTAGTTCCAGAAGGAGAGTTCAATCCGCTGTTTATCGCTATAGTATCGATAAGGTTTGTTGTTGAAACACCTGACCACTCGCACACGTCTGCAAAATTAGCGAACTGCGTTCCCGTGCCTCCCGATACGGTAATGATTATTGCAGTTCCTGCATTTGCAAGCACCACGCCCCACCATACTTCACAGTCTCCTCCGTATCCATCGTACGATAAGGCGTTGTTCCAAATAACGTTGGTTTGGTTCACTGCTGAAACGCTGGGGTCGTTGCCGTTTGTGCAGCTTCCTTGGTAGCAAAGAATCAGTACGTTTCCGACTGTTGGGTTTTGCGATAAAACAACGGTTAAGTTTCCGTTTGCCGTCTGTGCCGTCCCTCCTGCGGGCCCCTGAACCAAAGTTATGCTTTTACTGATAGAAGGCGGAAGTGTCGGTGGCGATGTAAGGGTAGGTGCAGGTGACGGCGAGGAACGCGTCGAAGGCGTGAGACTTGGAGGAGGCGCCAGTGAAGAGGGTGTTGATTCATGCGTTGTTGTTCCGCTAGACACGCGACCGATTGAAAAACCTATTAAAGCTGTAAATGTAGCGGATAGCAGTAAAACAGTCAAGATATTGCTTAGTTTTTTGTTTATGAGTTTACACACGGCTTTGTTTTGGCATTATTTATGCTCGTCTTATTAACGATTATTCCAGTTTGGGAACCAGGAAAAAGCGAATACTAAAACGCGCAAGAATAAGGATGCCAGGGGTTGTCGCTTTGGATTAAGCTCTTTTTGAAAGCTTTTGGGATAATGCGAAAGTAATACATGTCGATGACTAGAGACTGGGGTATCGCAAACCCACTGAGAAAGCGATATTCGCAATAGATGAGACGCGGCATCGTAAGGAAATCGTTCGTCCGGCGATGGAAACAGCCAAACTTCGTTGTAATTGGATTTGAAAATGTACCGGAGACATTGAGAGCGAAAGGTTAGGAGGCACAAGTGAATGAGGGAAACTGGCAGATACGTAAAAAACCTGTTAGATAGGTTTAAATGTGGAGAGTTCGAGTATAGAGGAGATAAGATATCATGAGGATTCCAGAATGAGTGAAATGACAACCGAGATCCTTGAACAAAACCTCGGCAAAGTCGTGCTCGTGCGGCTTAAGGGCGGAAAAAGCCTCCGGGGAAGACTGAAGGGTTTCGATCAACACTTAAACCTAGTTCTAGAAGAAACAGAAGACACAACTGTAGTTGAAGACCAAAAAAAGTTGGGGCTAATTATCGTTCGAGGAGACAACGTTGTCCTGATATCTCCGCCGCCTAGGTGACCGCCATGGGAAAAGGAACACCTTCCATGGGCAAGCGCCAAGGAAAAACTGTCCACATAAAATGTAGGCGCTGTGGGAGACGCGCGTACCACGTGCGCAATAAGCGTTGTGCGGCTTGCGGTTACGGAGAAACAACGAAGCTTAGGCATTACGCTTGGCAGCGGAAGACTCTTCAAAGAGTAAGAGTCGTGTAAAACGAATTTTCCGTAATGACTTGTTTCCTTTTTAAGAGGCAACTTTCTTAGAATTAAATTTTTTAGGGCTTTCCTTGGGAAGCCGCAAGTAAGAAGAATATGTGTAATGAAAAACTGAAAAGGCAAGGATTTAGCTTGGCGCGTTGTAGTAGCCCTTATCCACCTTGACAAAGATTAGTGGACCCTTGCTCTGCGCCATTTCGCGAGCTTTTCTTAATGCTTCATTGACAACAGTGAAGACTTGATCTCTTTCGTTTAGGTTCTGCACGTGTTTTTCTCCGAGCTCCATTTTCAAGAGGTTTTCAGAGAGGATTTCTGTGCCGCATATCTCTCCGTTCTTAATCAGGGTAGTTATTATAATTTCTTGAAGTTCCTGTTTATACTCAATCCGCTTCCACAATGGCTCGGCATTAGTGAGAGTTTTTGAAATTTTGTTCCATCGGGTAGCGTTCTGGTCGCCGATGAGCAGTTTAACACGTTCCTTCCACTTCGTGAACCAAATGCCAATCCAAACAGTCAAAAAGGCCTCGAGCTCGGATGAATCTTCCTTAAAAATGTTCTCCAACCTTTCAACCAACTCGCATTGGCTGGATTCTCTCCCTATCAGATTCCAGTGAAACTTGAGGAAATTTGTGAAATCTTGACAAGCGACTTGCAGTACTTTGCGGTCGGACCCCATGATATCGAGCGCCGGATCCGCATCCTTCAATTTCTCCCCTATCATCAGTTCAACAAAGTTCATGCTGATTCCCGCTCTAAAGCCCTCTCCATATTGCTTAAAGTTCGAGGTTTTAAATAAACTTTGTTTATGCTGAGATATAACTGGTTAGGTCGGGTTCTGGCAATATTTCAACTTTGGATATATGGGCATGAATCATTTAATGATCTTTGGAAGGGCTGTAACATCGTTTAAGATTAAATCAGGGCCTTCTTTGGCAAGCTCTTCAGATTGGAACAGCCCAGATAAAACAGCCACTGTCCGTGCCCCAGCAGCTTTTCCAGCACGCACATCGTTAACGGAATCTCCTGCTATTATACAGTCACATACTTCAACGTCTAAAGCTTGAACGCAGCTGATAATTGCTTCAGGCGAAGGCTTCGGTTTAAACGGGTCTCGAGCGGTAACGACGCGGCTGAAGTATGTCGATATTCCAAAGAATTCGAGTTCTTTCGTTATGGCTCGTTTGGGGACGTACCGCATGGTTATGAGGGCAAGTTTATTTTTTTCCGATAAGGCTTTAAGCGTGGCTGAAACGTGAGGAATAAGTTTGGTTTTTTGCCGCGTGATAGAATAGTAAGTTTTCAAGTATACACTTAGGAATTTTCTTGCTTCGCCATTAGTGATGTCAGTTATGGAAAATCCTTGCTCGAGTCTCCTCGGGATTTCTAAAACGACTTCATTCGGTGGCGGTGTTTGCCCGATAGCTTGGAAGGCTACTCTTGCAGCTTCTGTATAGGCTTCGCTAGAATCAACTATCGTGCCGTCTAAATCAAAGAAGATGGCTTTTGCCTTGAACCCGTTCCCATGCATTACTTTCTCTCCGGCACTTCAATGTGACCACTTTATTTCTTAAACGTTTCTTATCTTTAGCAGTAAATCGAGTTGCATTATAGTTCTATTTAATGATGCATTAATCCGCACCTGAAAAGCTTGTTCGGAAACGCAACATACTCTTCATTGAAAGCCATCCTTGATCCTGGTTGGGAAAGTCACTTTTTGGAGTTGTTTTCCTTGAAACAGTCCTGTTTCTGCAATGAACAGTCATCGCTAGGCAGTTTTTCATGTCAAAAATTGATGTGCAAATTGCCAGTTTTGTGTTAAGTGCTGAAGTTTGACTCTGGAACTTAACCCGCAGCGATCATGACATATGGTTTCTACATAGATTATCAAGCGAATCTCTATAGGAGCCCCATCGCACTGACTTACCTTGAACATGAGGAAGAGGTGAAACAAGATGCTCTCGAGAGATTGCGATGGCTGCTCCATGCTTAAAGAGTGCAGCGTACGCTACAAAAAAGCCATAAAAGGCGAGAAAGTTTACTGCCCAGACGGAACAGCCCACTTAATTGACAGATACAGCATAAATCAAAGCCAGGATATAATCTGCTTTTTCGAAGCGTTTCAATGATACAAGCAGGCTTAAACTACTTAAAACTACCAGCAGTGAATAAGATTTTTTGATTTTTTTGATTTTTTATTCTTAGATTTTGTAGTTTGATGGTTTTTATATAGTAAAACTCCATAAAAGTTATAGTCTATATAGATATACCTAATATAATTATTACTTCATAGAAATCATAATTGGCGAGCAACCATTGACTAAGGAAATCGAAAAACAAAACGAAGAACAACGTAAACTTCAAGTCACAGGCGGATCAACGTTCATACTTTCCCTACCTAAAGAATGGGCTATCCGAAATGAGCTAAAGAGGGGAAGCTCGATGATGGTCCGTGAAGAAGACGATGGATCACTCTCGATAGCGCCGTCGAAATTCATTAAAAAGGAAAAGCAGGATGAAGCCTTCATCAAAGCATCCGTGAGCGACAATCCTGACGCCGTCATGAGGACGGCGATTTCTGCGTATCTGGGCGGCTACAACATTCTGCACATTAGAGCGCCCGCTCAAAAAGTGCTCTCGTCCAAAGTTAGGAATCACCTAAAGAATTTTGCCAGACATTACTTAGTTGGAACAGAAATCGTTATTGACACGCCGACAGACTTGACGCTGCAAGTGTTACTTAATTATCCTGAACTCACAGTTCAGAATGCTTTAAGCCGAATGTCAATAATTGCTTCATCCATGCATAAGGAAGCTTTAGCGTCGCTGAAAAAGCTGGACTATTCAGCGGCAAAGTCAGTTATTGAAACTGACCGTGAGGTGAATCGCTTCGGCTTATACATCGTCAGGCTTTTGAAGTTGGCAGTCTCAAACCCTCGTATAGTGAGAGAAATCGGGTTGGACTCACAGAGGGACTGTTTAGGTTATAGGCTTATAGCGAAATCAGTTGAGAGAACCGCTGATCATGCTACGAAAATCGCCGAAAACACGTTGTGCTTAAGGGAGCAGGTGAACGAGGAGCTTCTAAACAGGATAAGCGAATTGAGCAGTTTAGCAATTTCAATGTTTGAGAGCGCGATGGATGCTTTATTCAGGCGCGACTTTAATTTAGCTGAGTCGGTTATAGAAAAAATAGGTCAAGTGCATAAATTAGAGAAGGAAGCTGTGCTTTCATCGCAGAACGTTAAAACTGAAGAGCTTGTTAACCTCAGACTGCTTATCGAGAGCGTGCGAAGGACCGCGGAGTACGCCAGCGACATTTCAGAAGTTGTTCTGAACTTAAACGTTGAATCGGTTTTGGGCTAATAATTTTAGCCCATCTACCTTGTTTCTTAGGTTGCAAGCTTGATAGTTTCGTGTTATTGCAGCCGTCGCGCGTCTTGCTTTTGCGTGACTTTTTTAATTTCTGTTTCCCATCCTACCTTAACGTTACTTTCTCGCCGGTTGCAATGTAAACTATGGCTTCCATGATGTGCATCGCATGATCCGCAATTCGCTCAAGATATCTCACGACGAGCACGCTCGAGATTGTGGACTCGTTCGTAATGCGTGCCTGCTCCACGAGTTTGTCTAGATACTCAAAGTATGCCTTGTCAACGGCGTTCTCTGCCTTCGTCATCGTCTTAAGAAGTTCGGGGTCTAAGCTTTTCAGTGAGTTAATACTTATCCTAACCATATCAAGCACTTTTTCAGCCATTTTACCGATGTATTCGAATATCCATTTGTCAAGTTTTTTCCCGCTGAAACGCGTCGTGATAAATGATATGTCCCAAGCGTACCTGCCGTAACGTTCAAAGTCGTAGGAGACTTTCATGTAAGAGTTTATGATTCGCAAGTCAGAGGCAACTGGCTGATACTTAGCTATTAAACTGAAAGCCTTCTCCTCGACTTCCACTGTTCTGTTCACGAGGATTTCGGAGAGTTCGTGGACGTTTTTGGAGACATCTTTGCCGTCGATAAAGCCGTCTATTGATGTTGATAGGGCTTTCTCGGCGACCCCTCCCATCTTATAAACTAACACCGTGAGTTCTTCTAAGCCACTGTCCAAGAGTCTTTGCATACTATCCATCTAACCAAACTTCCCCGTTATGTATTTTTCTGTTAGTTCATTTTCTGGTTTCTCAAACACTTCTGAGGTTTCGCCGAATTCGATAAGCTGACCTAAATACATGAAAGCGGTAAAATCTGAAATGCGAGCTGCCTGTTGCATGTTGTGAGTCACGATTATTATGGTGAAGTCTTTCTTCAGGGCCACGATTGACTCCTCAACTTTGGCTGTCGCAACAGGATCAAGGGCTGAACAAGGCTCATCCATAAGAATAATTTCCGGCTCAACTGCAAGGGCTCGCGCAATGCACAGCCTCTGCTGTTGCCCGCCTGAAAGAGCGGTCCCAGGCTTTTTCAAATCGTCTTTAACCTCATCCCATAGGAAAGCCATTCGAAGACTCTTTTCCGCCGATGCGACGATTTTCTTCTTATCCCTTACGCCGTTGAGTTTCAAGCCTGCTACGGTATTGTCGAAGATGGACATTGTTGGAAACGGGTTGGGCTTCTGAAAAACCATGCCTATCCGTTTGCGGATAGCAACAGGGTCGACTTTTGGAGAGTAAATGTTTATTCCGTCTAAGATGACTTCTCCTTCAACTTTTGCGCCTGGCGTTAACTCGTGAATCCTATTCAAGCATCTTATAAGGGTGGTTTTTCCGCATCCGGAAGGACCCATAATAGCGGTTACGCTGTTTTCAGGGAACCGTAAGTTGATGCCTCTTAGAACTTCCACTTTGCCAAATCTAGCTCTCAAGTTTTTTGTTTCCAGCTTTGCCGCTGAAAAACGGTGTTTGCTCGTTAACGGGTCTTCATAGTCTTCGTTTCTAATTTGTCTTCGAATTTTCGTCGTCATGGCCTATTCCATCCTTGCTTCCGTTAGGCTTCTTCCTATAACAAGCTTCACGAAAAGATTTAGTGATAGCATGATGATTATTAGAAGTAAAGCTGCCCCCCACGCTTGACTTATCCAGGATGGAACCGAAGAAAGAGCGTAATAGTAAATAAGAATTGTTATTGAAGCTGTGGGCTGCATCAAGTTTTTAATGAACAAAGTGCTTGTGGCCGCAGTAAATAGCAATGGAGCGGTTTCTCCTGATGCTCGCGCTATTGCCAACAATATTCCAGTCAAAAGCCCATTTTTCCCTGTGCCTAAAACAATCCTGAGTATGGTCTTCCATCTTGGAATGCCAAGGGCCATCGAGGCTTCTCTCAATGTCGTCGGAACAAGCTTGAGAGATTCGCTTGTTGTTCTTGCGATGATGGGAGTCATTATAAAACTCAACGCGACGCCGCCCGCAAAAGCAGAATATGTCTTTGTGGTCAAGACGATTAAGATGAAAACAAACAATCCTATCACCATTGTGGGAAACCCGGTAAGCACATCATTCATGAAACCCGAAACTGTTGAAAGCTTGGATGTTGACCATTCTGAAAAAAAGATGCCTGCTCCGACGCCTATGGGTATCGAGATAAGGGTGGCTAACCCCACCATGACGAAAGATCCTTCTATTGCCGGGGCTATTCCTCCGCCTGGAAGATTTGGTGCAGTAGGCCTATTGATCAGGAAGTCTAAGCTCATGGCAGGCGCACCTTTCACGAAGACGTCTCCAAGTATGAGAATCAGAGGTACTAGCGCAAGAACCACAGCCACTAAAACCAGTATGGTCATTAACACGTTGACGATTTTTCGCTGAAGGGAAACATTCGCCGAAAGATTAGATTTTGTCATTACCACGACATCCTGTCAAACCTTTACCTCCATTCCGCGGCTCATCCTCCAAAGCAGAAAACGAGCGACGAAATTGACTAACAGAGCCACAGCGAAAAGAATCAATGCTATTTCAATTATAGAAGATTCATAAAGTCCTGTAGATTCGCCGAATTCATTTGCTATGAGCGAAGACAAAGTGTAACCTGGAGAAAACAAATTCGCAGTAATGTTAGGAATATTACCAATCACCATTACAACGGCCATTGTTTCGCCAAAGGCACGTCCAAGCCCCAAGATAAACCCCCCAAATATGCCCGATCGTGCATACGGCAAGACGCTTTTCTGCGTGACTTCCCAGTCTGTAGCGCCGAGAGAGTACATCGCTTCACGCTGATTGTTTGGAACCGCCTTCAAAACATCCCTAGAAACTGCGGACATTGTTGGAATGATCATTATTGCCAATATGATTCCGGCGCTAAAAAAATCAAAACCCTCAGGATGGCCTGAAAATAGTGGGATAAAACCTAGATAATGATTTAACGGCTTTTCTATGTAATCGCGCAAAAGGGGAACTAAAACAAACACTCCCCACAAACCATACACGACGCTGGGCACAGCAGCTAGCAGATCAACAACTGTACCCAATGAATAACCAAACATCCGATGACTTTTTAGCTTCTCTGAGATAAAGATAGCCACACCAAGGCTAATGGGGAACCCTATAAGAATAGCAATAGCTGACGTAACTAAGGTTCCGTAGATAAACGGCAAAGCGCCGAATTCATTCTTATTTACTTCCCACTCTTCTCCACTCAAAAATGCTGGCCCGAATCTGAATATTGAAGGGGCTGCAATATGATAAAGCTCAACTGTAATTGCAACAATAAGACCTATAATGAATAAAGCTGCAGCTGCAACCAGAATTGTTAGTATCGCGTCTCCATTTAGCCTAAACTGCAACTTTTCGTTGCCTCGTTGTTTGATTTAACACTAAAAAAAGGGGAGAATAGTCTATTAAATCCTACTCTATAGGCGTTCCGTTATAGCTTACCAATTTCAACGTCGTATTGTCAATAGCGATTATGCTAGCCGGCAATGGAACATAGCCCTCACTTACACCCAAGCTTTGACCTGAGTTCACGATCCATGAAAAGAAATTCACAAGCGCGGCGCCTTGATCATAGTTAGACTGGTGTTCATAGATTAGGGCGTAAGTCATGGTCACAATTGGGTAGATAGTGGTAGCGGATGTGTCTTTGTATGTATTGTCAATTATCGAAATACCCGTCCACACTCCATCGCCTCCAGGAAGAGCAGTTGCTCCTGCCGCAAGCGCGGCCGATATGCTTGTATCACCAGCGAGGATGAAGTCGCCCGCAGCGTCTTCAACCTTGCCATAGTAGATCAAAGTCTGACCCGGATTTTCAAGTATGTAGGAAATCTCAAGCGGACCAATCGCGCCAGTAGTTTCACCGATGTCCGTTGCTACTCCAGCATTTTTAGTCCCTTCTAGTTCTCCCGGAAGTTTCGGCCAAATGCTCGCACTTGTACTTGGCGGTCCAACAACCGACGCCCAAGCACTGTTTATGTCGTACAGGAAATCTGTAAAGGCGAACATAGTACCACTCGAGTCGGCTCGGTGTACGCAAACTATCGGTAGGTTAGGCAATTTTACTCCAGGGTTAATTGCTGCAAGCCGAGAGTCGTCCCAATTCGTTATATTGCCCATAAAAATTTCTGCAAGAATAGTTCCTGTAAAGTTGAGAGTTGGGGTAGAAGATCCTTCTCCAAGGTTATATGCTGGGACAACCGCGCTGGCAGTTATTGGCACAGTTAAACAAGTTTGGCCTGAAGGCACAGCTTTGTACTGGGTCGCCGATAATGGCGCATCCGATTCGCCGAAGTTTCCTAATCCGTCAGTTATAAAGTCAGTAATTCCGGTGCCGCTTCCAACTGCATTATAAGTGACTGAAATTTGGGGCTCTACGTTTCCGTATTCTGCTATCCACGTTTCCATTAGAGGGTAGACAAGTGTACCTCCATTTCCCGTTAATGTCGCGGCTGCTAATGTAGTGGTTTTACTTGGTGTTGAGGGTTTCGTCAGATACACGTATGCAAAAACGCTTCCGATGATTATGACGATAACTACTACTGCTAGGGCTATAAGGTATGTAGTTTTCATTTTTATTCCTCACTCCCTCAATTCACAATGTAGACTCTATTTTTATATCAATTCCCAATATAATTGATATAGACTATATAGACACTTGGGGGCGGGGTTAAAGATCACTATAGATAAAAGGCCACGTCGATTCAATTATCATTCCCGAAGACTAAAAAGCGAACAAACCATAGCCAAAGACGAAGGATAAACTAAATCTGCATAAAGTGCAGTAGTTTTTCAACAACATGGCGAAATGTTGTTTCTTTCCCTCTTCTCATCAATGGATGAGAAATTAACAAGCTGCAAACTTTAACATTTTTTGAAGAAAGGGTTTCTTTCACCTTTCTTTCAGGAACAACCTCTCATGTTAGCCGTTTTGATCTTACCTTGGGCACCATCACATTTATTGCAGGACGGGGGCAATGTTCAAAAGCTACCCTAGGCAGAACATTAGCCTAATGATACCGCTTCTGAATGTTGATTGGCAGTGCCTCCCAGACGAGTATTGCCTTAGCGAGCGCGATACTGACGTATTATCGCTAATAGAAGCTGAAGAGTTAGCAGTGTTCACGTTCGACGGGTTAAAACGAAGATCGGGGTTGCATCCTGAAACGCTGTCCCGTATTCTTGCGCGGCTGGAGCAGGAAGGCGTAGTCAAAAAGGAGCATGAAGGATACAGAGTTACGCCAAAAATAACCAAGCTGAAACTTAACCAGACGCGAAATGAGGAGCCAACAACACCGCTTATTCAAACTTTCCTTCCGTCAGACCTGATGACGGAGCAGCTTATTCAATCGCTTAAAGGCAAATGGTTCGGTTTGCTGCGCTGGATTGGCATTTCAGAAAGTGATAACCGAGGCGTCACGTTGAAGTGGATCACGGAAGACGGCGGAATCCAGATAGCCGCAAACATCCAAGGAACAGCGCTTAACATAGAAGCAAAGTTCTTAACAAACAACGACCTGAACCTAGCCTTGAAAGCTTCTTACCAGCTTATGGCGAACATCGGCAAGCTCTGCCAAGTTTCACGCGTAGCGAAGACCGTGGCTTACTACGGCGGCTCAAGCTTCTTTATGCCAGCCTAAACTGTGGTCTAATTTTTCAGAGAATTTACTGACCGGACGTGTTGACCATTTGTCTTCACTCTTGAGCTTGTTTCGGGACCAACAAGTTGTTTTCAAACCGTGCCATGATTTGCAAAAGTATTTCAATTCAAACTTGAGCGATCTTAAGAATTAGTTTGTTTTTAAGGGTTCTTTCGTGAGAAGCAGTATAGCTTTCAGATTATAGGTTTACGCGCGCGCACTCGCTTCTACACTGATTTAGTCTGATTTCCCCTGTAAAATCGTTGAATTTATTCCAAATAGGTGGCTAAATAGGGGTAAATTGGGAAAAAGCATTTAAAACCAAAAAAAGCTAAGAAACTAAATTAAGCGCCTAGCAAGCTAGGCGACGGGTTATGGGGCTATATAATGGTGGAGCAAGAAACTGAAGAAGCGAATCTGAAAAATTTAAAGCTTGATAAATTGAAGCCTGACTTGAACTTCGATTACCACTCGTCCCGATTCTTTTCTTTGGTTTTTCTGGGTGTCTACATCGTTGCCGTAACAATCTTTTGTATAGAATACAAAATCATCCCCGGACCTGAATTCTTGGTTCTAGGCATTCTTTTCATCGCCGCTTACAATAAACAGGCGTGGCGCGCGTTAAAAGATTGGCTGCCTTTCATCATGGTGTTTCTTTCCTATGAAGTCATGTACAGCTTCGTAGGCACTGTTTCATCGAGCAACCTGCACACTGGACCGGAAGTTATTGACACGCGCTTGTTCGGTCAAGTCCCAAGCCTTATTCTTCAGGAAACCATAAAAATGCCTATTCTAAATTACATGGGAGCCTTCTTCTACGCAATATATTTCTTCGTGCCGACAGTTTTCGCCTATGTGGTTTGGAAAAAAAGTCCGACGAACTACTGGAAATACATCGTCGCCTTCGGCATTCTAACATACAGCGCCTTGATAACTTTCCTGTTTTACCCAGTAGCACCTCCTTGGCTTGTGGTTCCAGATGTTACACGAATCTTAACCGCATCCGTTGACCCCGCATTAGGTTTACCAGTATACAAGACGCTCTTTGATTATCTAAGCCCAAACCTATACGCTGCCTTCCCCAGCATGCACTCAGCCCTCCCTTGGCTTGTATTCCTGTTCTCGTTCAAAATCTGGAAATGGAAAAGCCTTCCGGTGCTGTCTATTCCCGTCGGAACCTGGTTTAGCGCGATGTACCTTGGCGAACACTACTTCACCGACGTAGTAGGAGGCATAATCTACGCTACATTTGCATACCTTGCAGTCGTGAAACTCTTGCCGTACCTGGCGAAGAGGAATAGCTTCCTGCAGAAGCACGTACCTCCTTGAAAACAGCAAACAAACTTCTTTTCCTCTATTTTTTTAATTAAAAGCGCGCAAAGAGTAGAAAAATTAGCTTGCCGACGGAGGTCCCGACTGGTGACAGTTCTACATTCAAAAGCCGCCGGTTTGAGCGTGTTTTAAAATTAAACCGTAGCCCGGGAGAGGTTCAAACTCTCGTTCAAACATTTTTCAGATACTATCATTTTAATGTTGAAAAGGCGACTCTTTGCGATTAAAAGAGTAATGTTTTACTCGCATTTTTATAACTTACCCGATAGTTCGACATTTCCCCGAGGCTCTGAGAAGGGGGATCCAGCACTATTTTACTAGTAAAAGCATTGAGGGTAGGTCTGCGTGCGCACAAAAACAATCGTAATGACAGTAGGGGTTTTGTTGGCATTATATCATATGTTATTTGGGAAGTTTCCTCATTGCCAGCCAATGCAAGTATCCAAGTAATAGTGGCAGAAGAAGATTATACCAGAAAGAGTTAGCATCTATATATTCATGAACGAGATCAATTTTTCCGTTTCGCATGTGGTACGTGATGCAGTATCTTAATATACCTGTTTTTATCCCTCCCTTCCAACCTGCTGTAAATTTGCCTGTTAATTTGGCCCCATGTGTGTACTCTACACATAGGTTCTCGTCATTGGCAAACCAGTGAGTAATTTTTATTTTGTGTTGTTCGTCGGGGTGCGATCTGCTGGACATGGCAATATCAACGAAAGCACGAATCTCTCTTGAGCTATGATATTCAGTTCCACCTGGTTCCATAACCCACACACAATCTTCGGTGAGGTAACTCATTGTCCGCTCCAGATTCTCACTGTCGTTCTCAATTAGGTCAAGCATTTCCTTCACAAGTTTGTTGTCTTTGGCAGATGATTCAACAGCCATTTTATATCCCTGTCTAATTATTCATTTGCTATTACATAAAATGGTTGTGGCATGGGGAAGAAAGAACTGCGGAGTCAGGTTTTCCCATTTTTGATCGCTGGTTTTTGTTTTGTAAGCAAAGGTTGAATCTCTGGAATAGTTCCTTGAAGATGAAAGTAGTTCCATGACTCTTAACTCCGTGCCTTTTCCGGCAGAAGCTCGTGTAAGGCAATTGTGTCAGATTAGGATTCTGCCGCTAAAGCGCGCGCTTATAAAATGGCATGAGCGCCAAGTCCGTTTAACACTTCCCATATCATCGCGGTAGCGTAATAGAAACGCACTCAACGAGTAAATCAATCGACACACTATTATTTGTGAGAAAGTATACAGTAAGAAGATCTGGAGGGGCGTTGGTCTTGGAAATTGAAAACGTATTCAAAATAGCGATGACCTATTCCAGAGTTCGCGAGTTTCTTACAAGCAAGAGTTGGGAATTCCAAGGAAAAGATGAGGAAATGGAGATGGACTCGTTCAGAAACAAGAAGACAGGTAAGAAGATATTCGCTGAGGACATTTCGGAGGATTTTCCAGTGACCTTTCTTATGGGCGAGCTTAGCGTGACAGAGTTCAGTGTCATCGCTGGTGAATTGACGCCGGAAATCCAGTTGCTTGAAGTTGACAGTAGTTGGGAAGGTAAGATGACGACCATCGTGGTAGCGATGACAGAAGAGCAAGTTAGGAGCATGTTTGGCAGAAGAACGAAGATGAGAAAGCTTGCGGATCACGCCCGCCCATAGCTTGAAAACTCACACGGACTTAAGACTTCCGAGCTATTCACAGTTTGATAACAAGATGATACTATTTAGGGATGCAATAACGATGATTTGACAATATTTTGAGTGAAAATGTAGCCCGGGAGAGATTCGAACTCTCGTCGGAGGCTCCAGAGGCCCCTATGCTTGACCGCTACACCACCGGGCTTCGCACAACAGAAGCATGGTTCACTGTTATTTACTTTAACGTTGTGATGCGTCGCCGTTGTTTTTCTCTTTTAACGCTTCCCGAACGCAGTAGCATTCTTGACTAACTCGGTTCCAACTGCTACAGTGCCAAAGAGTGTCAACTATCGGGTTTTTGTTTTGGGCGTAGCGGGTTGAACAGAAAACCTTGGTGGGGTAATTGAAGCTGTTGTGGCTGTCACAGTTGCCGCAGTACTCTTCTTCTTCAACCATGTTTCAGCTTCCTTTCCCCGCTGGGTTTTTAAAGTTAAAAAGGGGGGTTCGCCTGAAGCCTTCGCCTAATCGTTCAGTAACGGAGGCAACAAGGAACGGGAAAACCATTAAGGCTTCGCCGATAACCATGACGTGGTCTGCTTCGCCCTTCATTTTTCCCCAACTCACCGTCTCCTCCAACGTTGAGCCAGATAAGCCGCCTGTTTCAGGCCGATCCAGAGTAATTACTATACCGTAATCTAAGCCTTTCTTTGAGGCTAATGCGGATGATTGAATCGTGTTGCGTGGCACTCCTCCGCCGATAACTATCATTCCGTTCTTGAGTGATTTAGAGCAGATTCCACATATCGTTGGAACATCCTTGAAGGCGTCCAGCAGTAGCACGGGCTTAGGATTGATCTGCGCTGAGTGAAGCCAGTGGATGAAGCCGAATTCTGAGTCGCGTATGGCCGGCATGAAAATTGGAACGTTCTCTTCGTACGCGGCTCGAAGTATGGAGTTTTTATCAGGTAGGCGCTTGCCTATTTCCCAGCTGAAGTCGTTCGAAGCTAAGCTTTCTCCTTTATGCTCGCGTGCAATGTCGTCGTAGATTTCTGACAGCTTAAAGTCCAGTTTGACGTAGTCTTCTTCAGGAACAAGAATATCGTAGATGCGGAAAAGATGGTACTTGTAAAGCTCAGCGTCATTCACTGCCAAATTTCCCTTGTAATGATGCCCGCCTATAGCCTCGATGGCGTCATGAACCATTGACGCGCCTGTAGTAACGATCACGTCGATAAACCTTTTTCTTATCAAATCCGTGATTAAGGTACGCATTCCTGCGGGAACAACGGCGCCTGAAAGTGCCAAGAAAATGGTGCAGCCTTCGTCTTTGAGCATTTTCTGGTAGATGTCGCATGCGGTTGCTAACCTTCCAGCGCTAAGGGAGCCTGAATTTTTGAATTGCTGCATCAGTTGGTCAACGGTTTGAGCGCCGTTGATTTTTATGTGCTTGACTGGATTTTGGAGATAATCTTTCCTTTCCATCCAAGTTTGCGCCTATACTGTTTTTTAGCTGTTGATTCAATAAGGAGATATGTTTCTGTACTCAAATATAAATAACTTAACACAAACTGCCTTTTCAAAATCTGATGCTGTTGAAAATTCCCTCTTGAACGTCTCTTAGACTTCGCAAAACAAGATTTCTAGTTGATTCAACGAAAGCCTTGTCCTACAAAGACGTCTGGATTTTCTCTTTAAACCCCTGCGGTTATTTTTTCAGCAAACCTAGAATGCCGCCTATTACACCGAGGATTAAGCCGATTAGCCAGCCGCTTCCGACAAAGATGCTGAGAACTGAAAAGATCAAGACGATTATGCCTCCTGCAGTTTCCATTCCAGTGTACATCAAATATGCGCCGACGATAATTGCAATGCCGAACGCAACAGCGATTCCTCCAAGCACACTTAATGCTATTGCCGCCAGAAATCTGTGCCTAAAAACGTCTGAATAAGTGAAGACTAAAATATCACCGACGATGATTCGAAAAAGTCCCCGTAGTAGAATCAACAGTCCACCTGCCAAGGAAAACGCGAAACCGATGGTTGCCCGTTCAGGCGTGGATTGTTGCTGTGTTTTTGGTTGCTGCAAAATGTTTTTCTCCTTGAATAATTTTGAGCAATCATTAATTTAAGGATTTTCAGAGCTTTAAACGGTTGGTTAACCCCGATTCGCCCATCTTTAGGATGCACTGAATAGTGGCCGGGTTAGACTGGGCAAAAAATATAATACAACGAATTCAGAAAGAGCTTTTGAGGTGAAATAAAACGCCAGTAGTTCAAGTTTCAGTTTGGGAGGGCATGAGCCCCGAGAACAAGAAGAAAACAGTTGAAGGAATAACCAAAGTCTTCCAAGACATGGGAGTTCCCAAAGAAGCAGTAACCATCGTCATCTATGAAGCGCCAAAAAGCAACTGGGCAACAGGGGGACAACTTCACTCAGAAAGACACGCGGACCGCTGAGCAAAAAACAGCAAGGGTAAATGGAATGTCGGAGAAAAAATTCAAGCTGTCTGCAAGCGTAAGCAGCGCCAACCCCACAGCCGTAAAACCCGTGTTAGAACGGATGGTGGGCAGCAACGGCACCATAAAAACGACAAGCGACAGGTTTGAAGTTAACGCTGAATTCAAAGGCAAAAGCGCCAGAGACCTAAACCGTACGATGCTTACGGAACTGCGTAAGGCTGAAAAGAAAACCAGACTTCGCTCTGAGTGGACCTGTGAGGGCACGACTGAAAAGTTCTTTGATTACGCGTTGAAACAGACGAAAAAAAATTAGATGGACAGCTTTCTCCGACGCTTACTCATTGGGTTTGTAGATGCAGAACGGCTCTTCCTACAAATGGTCTTATTTACGGATAGGGCTCTTGCGCGGCAACCGCGCACGGCCCATTATAATCGCACTTGCGCATTTTCCTTTGAGCGATTCATGGTTGCGCGAGGCATCAAAACAGGGGCGATTCCTGGCGGATTTTCTTGAATGCTTCTTTGTGGATTCGCCGCTGAGATTGGAAGGAAACCGCACCCGAAGATTTCTCCGACGTGTGAGATAAAACAAAATCTTTACACAACTGCGAAAATGCGAAAATAGCTAGTTGAAGGTAGCTGAGTTCTGGATACCGCGAATCTCATTATGATTGCTTAGCCTTATCAATTCTTGAGCGTCCGATTTTTTGGCGTAAGACATAGAAGGTTATGCCGGCCCCGAGAATTACAAGACCTATTACAACGTATTCGGGTGAAAGAGAAAATGCTAGCCCGAGGCAACCAGCAAGCCCAGCCATGGCAAGAGCGCGGGGGAACATTCGTTGGGCAGCCGGCAGTTTAAGCGCAGAAACGTTGGTTATAGAATAATAAAGTAACGTGCCGAAACTGGATACGGCCACCGATAATTCTAAGGGAGCAAAAGCGGCAACCACCAGCGTAACAACGCCCACAAAGATTACGCTTCTCCACGGGTTTTTTTCAGCCCCAAGCTTCGCCAAACCTTTAGGTAAGTCACCTTGTCTACCCATTGCAAATGCAACGCGGGACACTCCTAAAAGGTCAGATAGTCCCTCGTTGAACGTTGTAAGCAATGCGCCTCCAGCAACCAAAACCACGCCCAGCCCGCTTCCCACGGCTATCATCATCGCTTCTAAAGGTGAAGGAGAATTTGCCACGCCTGCTGCTCCTAAAACCGCGATCGCTGTTCCAGCCACAAACAAGTAAAGGAAAGTGACGCTGCCAAGCGCTATAAAAGAAGCTCTGGGAATGGTCCGTTTTGGATTCCGCACCTCTTCCACGAGTGTCGCAATCCGGCTGTATCCCGTGTAGGCGAAGAAAAGCAGACCGGTGGCGCGTAGAACCCCAACCACTCCCCTCGGAGCAAAGGGTGTAAAATTAGCTATGTGTGCTGATGGAAGACCGATCACGACGACGGCTAACAGGGAAGCAACAGATAAAATAACAATCACGCCGGTCACGCGTACGGATCTGCGAATCCCCGCTGCGTCCAGAGTAATCATGACAACTGCGGCGCCTATTGCCGCCACGTGGTCAGGAATGACAGGCCAAATTGCATGAATGTAGCTTCCGAATGCTATGGCGCTTACGCCTGGTCCAACAGTGTTCGCGACTAGAAACATCCAGCCTGCGATGTTGCCCCACCATTTGCCCAACATGTGCCGTCCGAACTCGTAAGTGCCTCCTGAACGGGGAAATACCGCGGCTAACTGAATAGATGAGGAAGCGTTGCAGAACGCCACAACCGCAGCAATGCCGAAAGAAACAAGAATCGCAGGTCCAGCCAGTCCCGCCGCGGGCGCTATAATTGAAAATATGCCAGCGCCAAGAATAGCGGCTAAACCAGTGACTATTGCATCAAACAAGCTCAGCTGTGGCTTAAGAGTTACCTCATCTGATTGGCTCAAAAAATAACCCATAAAAAGTTGCAAAAACAAGAAATTAACTGTTTTGTTCGAGAAAAGGCTGCGGCAACTCGAAAGGCTAAGTCATTTTGTCTTAATAACTTATGCTATGAAGGAAATAAATCGAAAAACCCGTCATCAAGTTTTGTTGATGCGTAAATCTATTTTTCGGCGGCGTTCTGAGCAAGCAACTTTAAAGTGCAAGCCGAACCTCAATTCTAAACAGTGCGTAAGTCTTGTTTATATAATCCATGTTTTACGATACTAATCATTCGGAGAAAATGGTGACTACTGATCATGAACTCTGAATACCGCCTAGAAAGAATTGTTGACTCGAATGATCCGAGGCTTGAATACATCTACAGAAAAATGCTCGACGTCTACTTCTTGCGTTCGGAAATAGATCCCATAAGAAAAACGCGGCAATTTATTGAAAACACTTCCAAGAGTAACGTAAATCCGTATTTTCTCATCGTTGCGTTTCATTCAGACAGCGAAGAACCTGTTGCGTTACTGAGCGGACACGCGATTGAGGGAGGATACGGTGCAATCGGCTACATAGCGACCATGAAAGAACACAGGGAAAAAGGGCTTGCGACAGCATTGCTGTCCGCGTTTGAAGAGAAGGTTCGTGAACATAGTGAATATCCCAAACTGGTAATTACTGAAGGCACACAAGCGAGCGGAATTTTCTGGGACAGAGTAGGCTACGTCAAAGCACAAGATGGGACCAAAGAAGTCATCTATTTTCAACCGCCCGTGGATTACGATAGCACGACAGGAGAGCCAGTTCAAAAAGAAGTCAAGGAGACACTTCGATTCAAGATTCTTTACAAAGAAAAACCTCTCGTAAAAGACCTTCAGGAATGGCTGATTCAGGCTGTTAACGAAACGTCAAACGTCTGGTACGTCCCAAAAAGGGAAAAATTCCGTTCGGATGATGCTTTTCAAAATGCTTCAAGATACGCCCGAAAAATAATCGAGTCTAACGTGGAGAATATAAGAAAAGCACGCACACTAAAAATTAACTAAAAGGTTCTACAAAACCAAGGCTTCGGGTAAGAGGCAATTTGATCAATGATATTATTATGCTAAGTTGAGGGACGAGCATTATTGTTCTGAGTTGGTTTCGAACTGTTTTTAGGCTTATTTCTTCTGAAAGCAAAGATCAATAAGAATGCCACGGGAATGATGGCAACATACAAAATCACAACCCATATGCTGTTCAGACGCTGGTACAAGACTTCAAATGGAAAAGAAATCGAAGCAAGCATTAGAACGATCGTGAAAATGGTCATGCGTCTGGCTTCATCTTTTTCTCTTTCTCTTTCGATTTGGGCGATCTGAATTGTGGTTCTTTCATTTAAGTGGCGTTGAAGCCTTAAAATATTCTCGAGTCCATCCTCCAGATTTGCTTTGAGTTGTTGAATGTTAGAGGACTTCAGCGTTTCCCTCATTAGTTCTGCGTGATCCTGGTATCTTGATACGCTGAGGGATTCAAAAATTTTAATTGTGTTAAGAGCTCGTGCGCGGAATCTTTCCAAGCCATTGATTCGTTTTTGCAAATAATCGACAGAATCTTCCATGTCCTTGTACTCGTGGTCGGTCGAGACTTTGTCACCGCGGATGAACCTTTGTGTCGTCTCCTGAATTTGCTTGTCTACCATTTTGTTAAAGGCAAGAACAAGAGACCGGATCCACCAAACCAATTCTATTGTACTTGCATATTGATCGGTGATGTACTGCGGATCATCAGGGAAATACATCAGAGCTTGATTTTCCATTATGTACAAAGCATCATGTTTGTGAGAACGTATTGGTCCAAGATTCTTACGGTCTGAAATACTGCAGTCTGCTCCAAAAATGCAATCTGTTTCAAGGCTAGGGCGTGCTTCGCGTAATTCAATTAACAAATCTTTGAGGTCCGAGTCGAGCAAGTCGTCTGCATATGCTAGTTTTTGGCCTATGTAGATTTCTCGGCAGTAAAGATAGGTGTACCAATTTCTATGAGGTTCGAAGACCCAGATTATCTCAGGTTTTTTTTCTGCATTTTCAATCGTCATTGCACCCTTTATGTCTCGGCTTAGGATTCTTTCCATTAACTTGTTTAAGTTGTAGTAGCTGTTTTCTTGGATTGATATTTCGTCACAAACATTTCGGACTTTTTCTGCAATTCTTGAGGTGTCTTTGCTTTGTGAGAGGGTTTGGATTGATTTTTCAAGGAGTTCTTTTAGTTCTCCGCGAAATTTTTTTATCTGATCCCTCGTGATTTGAATTTTCTCATTCTTTTTTAACACAGGTCTTTCCACGTGATCTTCCGCAAGCTCCGTGAGTTTCTTATGTGTTTGTTGCATTTTATTTTGTATTTCTTTTAAATTACTGGCTGGAAGAGCTTGGTCAGAGGACTCGTTGATGATATTCTCAGATTCTGTTAAAAACTCATAAGGGTGGATAAATCTTCGTCTCTTCGTGATTTTTCCAACGGTTGATTCATCGAAAGGTTCCCCGTTTTCTTTAATCCAAAGAGTCAAAAAGTTGCCAGAGTGAGGCGTAACCATTGATTGCAATGTCCGAACATGCATTAGACTACGCCCAGGTACTTCCTGATTGGATCCGCGGATAACATCATCGATATTAGTTTTCATAACGACCGAGCAAACGCCTAACACGCTGATTTTCATCTCAACTTCAAGGGGGTAAATGTCGCCGGAGGCTACGACGTATGCTGTCGGGAGAGAAAATGTTAAGCCCATTGTGTTTTCCCGTCCTAGGCTTGTGTCAAAAATATCGCCGATTTCCAGAGGAGCAAATTCTAGATCAGTAGACCATTCTTTCTCCAAGTAGCTTTCAAACTGCTTCTTAACTTTGCCCGTGCCGTTCGAGTTAAAAACCTCGTCGTTGAGCGTTCTTGCAATGTTATCGCCCACGTAGGCTGTCATCATCCACCTGATTTCAGTGCCTGGAAGTCTAATGTCCTCTTCCGCAGATCTCGTATCCTTAAGTCTTTTCAAATTTTCTCTGTGTGCTCTCAATTCTGAAGCTAATTCGGGACAGTCTTCCTCGTTTAATTGATCGAGTCTTTGATTAATCTGGGTCAATGCATCGTCGTATTCTTTTTCTCCTATATTGTTCGTCAAGAATCTGCGGTAAGTTTCAGAAAAGATTCGAAGACCAGAATGGTAATGATAATTACGTTTCAAATAACTTAGCAAAATCTGCGTGAGCCTATCGTTTCTTAGTGTCTCCACGATTCTTATGCCTTCTTCCTCTTCTTTCTCGCAAATGCCAGAATAGAATTCTAATGCTTCAGCGTCGTTGCAGATGCAAGAGTTTTCGCAGTGTGTGTAAGCAATCAACATGTTGGTCAGGTGTTTGAACGCTTCTCTTAACATCAAGTCATTCTTGTCTGTCTCTGGACAAGCGTTTAACAAAAGTTGCGCGCAGTAAAATAACTCTCTGACAAGATTATACTTGTAACTTCTCTGCCACTTCGCATAGCCTTCCCCAAACAGTTTAAAGTACTTAGCAAGGGTTACTGTTAGCTTGCAAGTCTCATCTTTGTTTTGTTCCAGATAAGCGTGCGCCGAGACCGCCATCTTTTCATAATCTTCATTTTCAAAAGCATCTAGGATTTCTTGGAACTGGACGTTGGAGACTGCTGCTTCATTTGCTATTTGTTGGTTCGGCATTTAGATCATTCTCATCATCTGATTTCAAACTTCATTATTTCAGATAGGCTGAATGATTCATAAGCGCGTTTATTCTTACGAGTTCTTTCAATCCGTTTATAATCAAAGTTGAGGTCGTCGTAAGCCACGACCATCTTGAGCCATTCAAGCGGCACATTTAGTGCTTCGAAACACTTAGCTCCTTCCTCCAGTCTTGAAAACTCATGATTTATCGTTAACTGGCATTTTTCGTCAAGATGAAACTGGACTGAACCATTGTCAATAGAAAAAACTATCGGATAAATCTCACATAGAATAACTTTAACATCTTTAATTGTGCATCTGTTTTGGTCATCTAGGAAAGGACAGTTGTAAACCATTTTCAGAACGTCTACTGCGCCTGTTGACGTGAAAAGCCTGTCCAAATACAGATTTTCAAAGGTGCTAAGAGGGAGACCGAGCGATTTAGATATGAACTCTTTTTCCCCGGGCAAAAGCGTTCCAATCTTGTTGTGCTCACATTTTCCGCCGCAAGATCTGCACGCTTGATATGTGTCTCCTTTGAAGCATTTATGGAATTGTTCGAATTTTTCAAATGGAATTTTTGTAATCAAATCTGCACCCTAGGCGGCAGTTTTGTGAATCTTGTTGTTTTTGCGAATATTTAATGATATCGTAATGTCAGTAATTTATGAACAGAAAAATTTTAAAATAACCCAGCGGAAAGTGTTTCCTTTAAGGAAACAAAGATGGCTAACCAAACAAAATCTAGAGTTTTTACGTCGAATCATAAATCCTACATTGATTCTGCCCCAAGTTGCTTTTGGCCTATGCTGCCCAAGATCTCTGAAGCAGATTTCGTGCTGCTGGGAGCCCCAATGGATGAAACAACCCTGACCAGACCTGGTTCCCGTTGTGCACCAAACGCGATCAGAGCCTCACTGATTAACTTCGATTCTTACTCAGAAAGGGCAGAAATCGATTTAGAGGATGTTAAAATACACGATTTGGGCGACGTTTTTGTGGTTCACTGCAATGTCAATCAAACATTGAAAAGAATCGAGCGTCTGGTCAGGGATCTTATCGATGCCCGCAAGATTCCAGTGTTGATTGGGGGGGAACATGCCATCACGTTAGGTTCAGCACGAGCTCTTGACGATGCAGCAATACTGGATTTTGACGCTCACATGGACGCGAGAGATCAGTACCCGCACGGGTTGAAGTTAAGCCACGCGACGGTCATGCGCCGAATAACAGACGAGATTGGTCCGAACAAAATCTGTCAAGTGGGAATCAGAACATACTGCAAGCAAGAGCTGGAATACGCAAAGAGCCAAGGATTTGGTCTCATAACAGCGAATGAAGTGAACAAAAATGGGCTTTCCGTCACGGTGAAAAAAATCAGAGATAAACTTGAAGGTTTCAAGAAAATCTACATCACAATAGACATAGACGCACTTGACGCGCCGTACACTCCGGGTGCGACGTATCCTTCACCTGAGGGCATAACCCCAACCATGCTGCTTGACATTCTTGCAGAAGTGATTGACAAGCGGGTCGTCGGTTTTGATCTTGTCGAGGTTTCACCGCCTTACGACGTAGCTAACTTAACTGTGTTTAATGCTACGAAAATCATCCTCGAAACCATTGCATTAATTCAAAAGGCACGTTTTTTATAGTCTCAAACTTCCACAACTTCGCATCTTCCTCTGAACTTTAACCCAAAAACTTCATAACTGTGGGCCGGAAAGTGCCGAACATTTCGCGGGTGTTTTCGGCAAGTTTTAAATATTAAGTGGGATAAAATGAGCGGCTTATTGGGCAAGCGCATTTATGCTTTTTGCTCAATGAAAAACAAAACTAAGGAGAAAAAGAAAAATGAAAACTTTGAAGAACAAAATTGCGGCTATAGTCATTTCGATGCTTATGATAACCGTTATTGGAGCTTCTGCTGCTTTAACATCAAACGCTCACGCGCAAACACTCAGTATTCCAACATACTCCTACGTTAACGTCGCGCCTAATCCTTGCGGTGTCGGTCAAACAGTAACTATTAACTTCTGGCTTTCTGTACCTCTGGTCGACATTGAAGACGCTGTGAACATCACAGTTGTAGTTACAGGACCTAGTGGAACTACTACGCTGGGGCCGTTTAGATCCGACCTTACGGGTGGCTCCTTTACTACGTACACTCCTACCGCAGTCGGCAACTACACATTCCAAATGATCTACGGCGGACAAAGAATGACAGTTTTCCCCTATATAGGTGACCTCAATGCACCAAGTGTTAGTGCTGTACAGACGCTTATAGTGCAGTCAACGCCGGCAACTGGTTTTCCAACTACTCCGCTTCCAACGAGTTGGTGGCAGACTCCAGTTAACGCTGAAAACGTCCAACAGTGGGCTGCTATCAGCGGAGGCTGGTTTGGATACTATGCAAACACGTTTGCCATCACTGGAGGCTACAATGACACAGGCAACTATAATCCGTACACTACGGCGCCAGCTAGCGCCCACATACTTTGGACTAAGCCTTTCTGTGTTGGAGGAGTCGTTGGTGGAACACTCGGCAATGATGAAGCAAACAGCAACTACTGGACAACGTCACAGTACGATCCTAAGTATGCGCCTGTAATAATAGACGGCATTGAATACACGACGTGGTACACTACGCAGACCGGCAGCCAACAAGGAATCATGGCCATCAACTTATACAACGGTCAAACCATGTGGGTGATAAACACCACGGCCCCGTTGAGATGCGGCATGATAATAAACTTCAAAACACCCGACCAGTACGGCAATGTCGGCCCATACATCTTCACTCAAGGATTTTACGGAATGTTTGCCCCTCCTGGACCTTGGAGCATGTATGATGGCTTAACCGGACAATACCTCGCTACGATCATAAACACTCCCAGCTTCGTTTTGCTTGGCGCGGATTCAGACGGAAACATAATCGGTTACACTGTTAACACCAACAGCACTTTATTTGGTCCTTCGTATCCTACGCTGACTGTTCAGCTTCCAATTGTTACTGGCCTTGGCTTAACCGGGTATGAGTCTGAAACTTTCAACACTGTTAACAATGGACCTGTTATGGAAATGTACAATTTAACACAGGCTTTCATCGCATCAGGCCTCATGTCGGCTCTAGGTGGCTTATTCGACTGGACAATTCCAATAGGCTCAGTATTTAACTGGGATAATGGACTACAGTGGGCTGTTTCTCAAAACGCAAAACTTAACGGCGTCGTTCAACAAGGCCTCGGCACAAGCACTTTTAGCTATGACGGGTGGTCAGGAAACACAATAGTGTTCGAAGAGGGATTTGTCAACACTGTCGGAGAAACCGCAGGATGGGTAGTTGAAGCAGGCTTCAACGCAAACACTGGCGCATTTGAATGGATAGCCAATAGAACAGGAAGCCCATACGAACCTTACACAAGGATGACTAACAATCTGGACGGCGCAGTAGCAGACGGAGTCTACGTCGACATAAACCAAGCCACGTATCAGATGGCAGCCTACTACCTATCGACAGGCGACCTAGCATGGACCAACACTCTTAACGTAAAAATGTCTGACGGTCATTTTCCAGACCAATACGACGAATTCGACTTCGAAACAACTCCTGACGCAACAACTGGCGTACTATACGTATGGGGCTTAGGAGGAGACGTCTGGGCAGTCAACATGACGAACGGTGACATTATTTGGTCATGGAGTACAGCGCAGATTAACGGACCAGCTGGAACTGAAACACCTTACGGCATTTATCCGTTATGGACCTTCTCCGACGAAGCTCTTGCTGGACAAGGAAGCGGCACGATCCTGTACCTCTCTGAAGGCCACGAGTACAACCCACCACTATTCCACGGAGCACTTGAGTTAGCTCTCAACGCCACTACAGGAAAGCTAGTCTGGAGCAACCTCGGTTTCGACGACACGGCAACAGCAGTGGCATACGGCATCATGACAACGTTCAACGCCTATGACGGCCAGATTTACGCTTACGGCCAAGGACCAAGCAAAACAACCGTTACTGCACCTGATGTCGGCGTAACAACAGCAACACCTATCACAATAACAGGCACGGTTACCGACATCTCAGCAGGCGCATCGCAAGAAGCAGTTGCAGCGAACTTCCCCAACGGCCTACCATGCGTGTCTGACGCAAGCATGACGCAGTTCATGGAAGCAGTCTACGAGCAACAGACAATGGCAACCAACCTTACCGGAGTCCCGGTTACCGTAAGCGTCACAGACTCTAACGGCAACCACTACAACATAGGCACTGCTATAAGCGACCCGTACACCGGCACCTTCGGCCTAACGTGGACACCTATCATAACGGGCAACTACACCGTCACCGCATCCTTCGCAGGAACGGCTGCATACTATGGATCATCCTCCACAACATACTTCTACGCTGGTTCACCACCGGCAACGCCCGCGCCGACAGCTTCACCACCATCAGGCTTAGCATCGACAGGGACCGTAGAGCTGGGAGTAGCAGCAATAATAATCGTAATAATCATTTGCGTTGCTATACTGGCAGTGCTGATGGCAAGAAAACGGCCATAAACTAAAAAAATCATACAAAAATCCCTTTCCCTTTTTTTAGTTCCAAAAAACCAAGAAGGCAATTCTGAGAAGGTTTTCGTTGCCACAACTGTTTTTTCGGGTCACGGTGAAACCTCTCAATCAATGCAGAATTGAACACAAAATTTGACACTGCCAAGTTTGATGCAACCAAGAACACACTTCAGCGTAAAAATGCCTTATAAAAAGCAAATTCGATATGAGCGAGGCGCCGCCTAATATTTTGATCGATATGACGATTCATCCGTGAACTTTTTTTGCAATGGGCTTGTGCAGTTCGGTTTGCTATTAAGGTAGAATACGCAAGCCGGTATGAGACTTGCTGAGGCGGCGTTTTGGTTTTTGTGTGGTTGTGTTGTGCTGTTCATCTGTTACACTCCGATACAGTTCAGTATCGCAAGTCTTAATATAAAGACTATTTCGACACCCGATATATATCGAAACTCGATATGTGATAAGGTCGTTGACCGACGTACGCGATGCTTAACAAATGATAAACTTTCAAACAATTTTTTACGTCTAATTAACTGTGAAGTTCGAAATACAGGTGTTGCAAACTTCATCGTTCCACACCGATCAAGCATCATGATTTCAGTCTACACGCATCAGCAATCCTGGCGGGATCGAACTTGAGGTGGCTGTTCGAATCAACGCTTAGAATCCAAGAAGCAGCAATCAGCCTTTAGGCTTCTGCAGAGGCAAGAATTTCCCGCGCCTTTCTGGCGGATTCCAGCAGAGCCTTCCCTCGCTTGGTAATTACGTAAAAAGCTTTCCCGTCAGAACCATCAAACTCTTCGATTAAACCCTTGCTGAGCAACTCTTGAAAATACTTGTTGAACCGCGCAAAATTCAAGTTAGCTTTGTACATTATTCTCATCTTTTTTTCAGGTTTTATCGAAGCCTCTAAAATATCGACAGCAATGCTTCCCCATCCGCGTTTGCGCACAGTAACTCCTTCTTTTATATACGTGGCCTACTGCCCACTTTGCCCATTACTGGTTGCAGGGCTGAAAATAAAAGATTTACTAAAACAGCAATCTTAATACATGCGACCGAGCCTTTTTACACATTCGCGAAGGTTATTTTTGGGAGTGCTTTTTCCACACAGTGATTATCATAGACCTTCTTTGTGTCATAGACTTCTCGATCTCTGGGACAGGGCATTTTCCTGCTTTAATCTTGATTGGTTTAGGCGGCATTCGTTTCCGCCTCTTTCTTCGGAAATCTCGGTAAAAGTAAAGTGAGCCCTATTCAACTCGTGCGAGGCGAAGTGGTTTTTGAGCTTCGCCTTTCATTATTTCTTTAATTTGAGTCTCATCCAACTCGCTTCTGTTGAGGGGAGTATCATAGAGTTTGGGTTCGCCGAGAATAATGTGAACATCTCCGTCTAAAGATTGCATGCCGATTATTTCATACTTTTTTCTTATTTCAATCGGTTTTGTGTCAGAGTAAACCAATAATGACTCATGGTCTTCTTTCAAAATCACTCCATGCTCATTCACTATGGCTTGGATATTTTTGAGACTTTCAACATCGAGTGACGCGCTCAAACGAAGTTCAAATTCTTCTTTAGAACGGGTGGTAGGAGTTATCGACACCCAACGCACATCAGCGTCAGGTGTACACTCGTAAAACTCCCTGAAAATTCGGACTGCCTCGCGTCTTCGCACGCCGTCCACTCAAAGTCGCGTTTTACGGTGTTTGCGCTTAAGTGAATTGCTCTCAGGCTCATGTTAAAAAATCTGATTCAAGCTTCTGAACGTACATAGTTGTTTAACAGAGAGGTTCATCGAGACATTTAACTTGAAAAAAATTTATTGAATGTCAACATTGCCCATGAAAATTTAGCAAAGTTAGAATCTACGAATAATGACGTTTTACATGAAATCGTCTATAGGAGAGCGCGCTAGAAAAACAATGACAACCGTTCTTGTTTGAGCTCTCCGTGCGGCTCAAAACTTCAGGCTAGCTTCGAACTTTACCACAAACCAGCAGTGTTCGCCTAACGTTTGAGACTAATTTAAGGATTCATTATTTTCTGGAAATAGCAAAATCCGCGGGTCCGGTGGGATTTGAACCCACGACTTTCAGCTTAGAAGGCTGACGCGCTATCCGTACTGCGCCACGGACCCATCGCCTACTCAGATTAACTTTCCTTTCTAATAAAAATATCATAAAAAATGAAGCCGGGATGCGAAGGCACATGAATGGGGTGTGACAGGCAATAAGCGCTGAATGTTTTGACATTTTTCTTAAACAATGCTGCTGATCAAGGGTCGACGAATTTTTTAAATATTTAAGGCGATCTACCTGTTTCTATGCAGATTGAAAAGACGGTTATCGGAAGTTTTCCCAAGTTAAGAAGACCTCTTGAGGAAGCACTGAGGGAAGTTGTTGAGCTTCAGCTGAGGTACGGTGTTGATCTAATAGCGGACGGGGAACAGCGAGCCAACATGATCCAGTACTTTGAACAAGTTCCCGGCACGGAAAATGTGGGCAGCAGCTTGAGAATCGTGGGAAAAATCAACCCTTTGAAGTCAGACAAACTGGACGAGTTCTACAAGATCAAGGATAACCTTACAGTTCAATCAATCCTCAAAAGCATGCGGAAACAAGCGAAGACGAAAATTACGCTGACTGGTCCGATGACCCTCGGCACAATCATTGCTTCAACAGACATCAACAGTGCAGCGGAGCATTACGATCTGGACCAAGAAGAAACCCTCTTCACCGACTTTTCCAACGCGCTCCTACCCATCGTGGACAAGGCGCTAAGTGTTGGAGCTTGCGTACAGGTTGACGAGCCGTCGCTTTCAACCGGACAAGTGAATGTGAAAACCGCCGAAAAGATTCTTCGAGATTTCAGCAGACGCCTTCCGGCTGACGCTATTAAAGAAGAAAAAGTCAGTTGTCACGTCTGCGGATCAATAAGAAGCGTGGCTGGACTCTACGAATCACTTTTGGGTCTGGATATTCCCATCTTAAGTTTCGGTTTCAGCGGTGAGGCAGAAAGAGAGAATTTTGATGTTGTTTCGAAAGCATCGCTTGAACAACATGGAAAAAAGCTTGGCGCGGGGTTCATCTCAAACGTGATAGTCGAGGACGATGGTGTAATTCTTGAGCGGCTTAAAAGAATCGGAGAGATTGTTGGAAGAGAAAACATAAAGTACATTCATCCTGACTGCGGCTTCTGTTTGACACCATTGAAAAAGGTCAGGGTTATTTTGGAAAAAATGCAGAAGATAGACGCCACCATAATATGACAAGAATTCAACACTTAATTGCCTTCTACGCTCAGTGCTCTGAGTGGCCAAACCCTCAGTTTTTCCACGTCGGCATTTTCGGGCACAGCCCTTACGCGCGCAGTCATATATCGCCAAGCATTCTTCGGCGTAAATAATAATTTACCAACGTCCAAAAAAAGAAAACTCAAACAAAAGATGCTTAAACGCAGGGCAGCATCATCTTGAAGAATCTGGTCAGGCGCAATTTTTTGGTGAAATCTGTCTTTTTCCTAAAAATTTAAATTTCGGCACAATGAAGATGAAAGGAGAAGGGGAAGGAAGGCGAGTACTGACAGAAAATCGATTCTGGAAAGTATGTTCCCAGATATTATGACGATTCATCAGCATCTCAATGACGTCGAGCATGACTTTATTTGTTGTAAACCACAGCCCGTGACGTTAGTATATTTTCGTCTGAGATTAAAAAAGTATGTCCAAAATACTGAACGACGTACTTCGAGAGCCAAAAATGGCGGAGCCTTTGTCAAGGTAGTTTCGGCGGGTTTGTGCATTGAATAGAAGGCTGCCGATAGAGCGTAAAAGAAGGCGGGTATTCGGATTACTGATTGCTCCTTTTGCGGTTTTAGTCTGGCTTATAGGATGGAGTCTCTATTGCGTTGGAGAGGCAAAGGAATACTTGAAACCTAAGCGCTCCAATCGAGGAGAAAAGCTAGCTCTCGAAGCGTTTTTTGTCTCATCCAAAATTGAACAATAGGGACATAGGCCACGCTGCCGAGGGGCAGCAAAAGATCAAACGTGACAAACTAAACATTAAGCAGAATCGATTACAGAAAGCTAAACAGATGATTTAATTCTCGTACTTTGCCCTCATAAACTGGTCTTCTTTAGCACAAAAAGGGAGCCAAAATAGAAAATTGCACCGAAACTGATGAGGGCGACGAAGGAAAACCATGGAAAAGGCTGGCTTAAAGCAGCCGCCCGTAAACAGTTACTTGAATGTGTAAGCGGTAAAAAGTAAAGCGCGATCTTCACACTTTCCGGAACTTGTGATAGCGAGAAGAAGGTGCCGCAAAGAAAAGTCATTGGCAAAATGACCAAAGTGTTGAACGTGCTCATGTGCACGTGATTGTTGAATACTGAAGCAACAAGAACACCGAATAGGGCAAACACAAAACAGGAAACAAGCAACGTCAGTACAAAAATGGGGCTTACAATTAACGTGGGAGAGAGGAGAAGACCCACGATCAAGACGGCAATCGAGCTAATTACCCCTCGAACTATGCCTATCAGCGCCTTGCCCGCCACCAAGGAATACAGGCTCACCGGCGAAATTAAGAATTCTTCAAAGCTCTTATAAAAAAGTCGGTCCACCTGAAGTTTTTGGGCGGAGCCGTTAAAACTGGAAGAAAAAGCGGTCAGAGCAACGATCCCTGGAATTACAAATGCGAGATAGCTTATTCCTTCAAAGCTAATACCCCTGCCTAGACCGTAACCGAATGCTACTAGATACAAGAGGGGCTGAACGAGGCTGGTGGCAAGTGTTGAGCGCCAGTGACGACTTAAGTTCCGTAAATCTACCCATAGAATGGAATAAATGTCTTTTAAGGAGTCAAACATCTACGCGTGATCAACCTTCTCGCCGGTCTGTTCTACAAACACGTCCTCCAAGTTAGAATCGCGAATGACAATAGTCTTGATGTTTGACGTTAACTTCTGAACGTAACGGTTGGCTGATGCGCGATCAGGGAAAAACTGGTAACAGGTCTCTTTGTTGTCAACTAGTGTCTCAACAACGGTTGACCCTAACTTCCCGCGCAACTCTACAGGTGTGCCGAGAGCAATCAAGCTGCCATGATGGATGATTCCAACACGGCTGCATAAAGCCTCAGCTTCCTCAATGTAGTGCGTAGTGAGAAATATCGTGGTGCCGTCTGAGTTCAAGCGGCGCATCAGATCCCAAAGCCGGCGACGAGCCTGAGCGTCAAGACCCACCGTGGGCTCATCCAAGAATAGCACTTTAGGTTCATGCAAAAGGCTGCAGACTATCGCCGCTTTCTTTTTCATTCCTCCCGAAAGCGTGTCCACCATTTTGTCAGCGTACTCTTCGAGTCCAACGTACTCAAGCAGTTCAGCGATGCGCTGTTTGCGATTGGAAGAACTTAAACGGTGGAGTCTGGCATGAAACTCCATGTTTTCGCGCACTGTCAAGTCTCTATCTAAACTTAAATGCTGTTGCACCACGCCGATCATCCGCTTGACCTTATCGGCGTCTTTCGTTACATCAAAGCCTCCAACTGATGCAGAACCTGAACTCGGTCTAGTCAAAGTTGTTAAGACACGGATTGTCGTGGTTTTTCCTGCCCCGTTTGGACCCAGAAAACCGAAAATTTCTCCATTTTGCACTTCCAAATCGAGGTCGTGCAATGCTTGCACGTTAGCATAATTTTTATTCAATTTTTCCGTCACTATGGATTTTTCCGTTAACGACCGCCTTCTACTTGTCATGTTTCTTGAGTGCTTCGGTCACCGCGATCTTGGTGGAAAAGGCAATCAGCTCGCTCATCTTTGTGTGTCCACTCGTTACGTGTAAAGGTTTACCCATTTTTCCCGAGACGACGATCATGTTATCAGTGCCTGTTCCAGTCGCTTGATATTGAGGTGAATAGGTGCTTTTAACATCCAAATCTTGAAGCGCAGCAGTTTTTGCTTCTGTGGCGGTTATGATAGCTCTTGCCATAGCCCCTTCGGTTAAAGTGGCGTTTGTTAAAAGAATCAAGTTTATTGTGCCAATGGCGCTCACGTGTCCGCCTCGCTCCACATATCTTGTCACGTCCTGACCCATCCGCATCGCATTTTCCTTCGCTCCCCCGGTAGCCAAACAGCAAACTGTAAATTCTTCGTAGGATTGCTCACAAACAGCCAAATTGTCCATGTCGACGGCAGTGATTAACAAAGATATTTTCTTTGGGTCTATCCCAAGTGCCAGGGGCAGATTTCTTTTGAATTCACTCAGCTTTTTCATCACGTAATCTTCCAGCGCGGGAGGCGCATAGGCATTGGCAACATAACAAGACTCTTTGTAGCCGTCTAAAGTTGAAAGCACTCGCCGCTTCTTGTCAAAAGAGACGAGCAGAGTTTTCATCTCAGCGCCCTTAAACATGTGGCAGATTATCGCTGCTTTTACTCCATCCAACGATATGTCGACTGCTTTTTCCCGCAATTTTTCGCTTGGAGCCCTCACATGTTTCTCCTCTTTCGAATCTGCTTGCCTTTCTCTAGTAATCCCTTCGATATTTAGAGCTTCTTAAACTCTGAAGATTCCGATGACAATCACAGGCCGAACCAACGGAGAAAGTGACCTTTCGCATGAACCAGTTGAAAACTCGGGGAGGTCACTACTTTTCAGTGCTTCCACGCACCGTTGGGTTCTTCTCTTGAAGTGTCAAATCCTTTAGGTGACCCGCAATGGTTGATGAAAGCTCCTCAGGCAACTTCGTCTTTTCCAGAGAAATGTTAAGCTTGGTCAATAGCTCATACTGATTCTTTACGAAAACGGCTCCTAAGCTTTTCAATTCCTCCATAAGCGCTTTTGCGTGGCCACCGGTGAAATCTCTGTTTTCAATCGGCACTTGATCTATAACCATAACTGGGATGCCCCGGTTCAGAGCTTCCTTTGCCGCTATAAGATTCGGTAGGTTGCCGTAGCCAAAAGGAACGGAAGATATCACCACAAAGTTTGCTTTACTAATCATGGCTAAATTGGTTTTAACAGTTCTCTCGGTTACGGGAGAAAACGGAGCTTCACTCGCAACTTGTATATTCAGGAGCTGAGCAGTCTCAAAATCAGTATCCAGCACGTTCAGCACGCCCGCTGTCACGTTGTAGCCTTCATCCAAGAATATCTTCATCAGTTCTGTTCCGGTGCCAGCGCCGCAAATTAAATGGATGGCGCAGTTTTTCGGTGGCGAAGGTTTGGAGGGTGACAAGGGAATGACGTAAAGAGAATTGGTGACGGCGTTCTTCTTTACTATTGCGTCTACTTGAAAAACGCTTTTTATGTTTTCACTCGTAAGGACATGGTCTAAAGATCCTGCAGCGAAGACTTTTCCGTTCTTCAGAAGCAAGGCCTCGCTGCAGTAGCGAGCTGCTAAGTTGAGGTCGTGGACTACAGTCATAACTATTATGCCTTCTTTTATGCAGAGTGACTTCACTAGATCCATTATTTCCAACTGGTTGACAATATCCAAATAGGTAAGCGGCTCATCAAGCAGCAGAACTTTAGGCTCCTGCGCTAACGCACGAGCAATAATCACGCGTTGTCTTTCGCCTCCGCTTAACTCGTTTACGGGTCTCGCTGCCAGATGCCATGTGTTCGTTAGACTCATTACTTTGTGTGCTATAGCCATGTCGTTGGCGGTTTCCATCTGGAACCTTGACAGGTGCGGACTTCGCCCCATCAAAACAACCTCCAGCGCCGTGAAGGCGAAGCTTATGACGTTGTCCTGTGGAACAACCCCCATTTGCTTTGCCACATCTATGCTTTTAAGAGAGTAAATGTCCTTTTCGTTGAGCAGGATAGTACCCTTATGCGGTTTCAGTGTTCGGCTTATGCTTTTAAGAAGAGTGCTTTTCCCGGACCCGTTCGGGCCGAGAATCCCCACCAAGTCGCCCTCCTTCAACGACAAGTTCACGCCTTCTAAGATTTTGATTGAGCCGTAGCGACATTCAACACCGTTTATATTTAACGTCACCATGTTTCATCGGTCACCTCAAAGCGAATAGGTTGTTTTTCTCCTTCTTAGCAGGTAAATGAAGAAAGGGGTACCTACAAGAGCAGTTATCACGCCTACAGGAAGCTCAGAAGCGCCTGTTGCAACTCGCGCGACTGCGTCACAAATCACCAAAAACATGGCTCCAACGATGGCTGAAGCAGGTAAAAGGATTCGGTGATCAGGTCCTATTACGAGTCTAGTCATGTGCGGAATAATCAAGCCCACAAAGCCGATTACGCCGCTTATAGCAACGGCCGCCGCGGTCATCATGGAAGCGACAACAAGGAGAATTTGACGAACTCTTTCTGTATTAACGCCAAGATGGTGGGCTGTCTCGTCGCCCATTGAGAGCATGTTTAAGTCGCGAGTGAAAAAATACGTGATGGTTATGCCGATGAAAACGAATGGAATTACAGCCCACACTTGTAGCCAAACTATACTGGAGAATCCCCCTGCGAGCCATGCTACTATACCTGTCAGAGCTTGTCCGGAATGAAGTTCCATCAATGTTTCAATAGCCAAGAGAAAGATGTTTACGACTATGCCTGAAAGCAGCAGAGTGGTTACCGGAATCTTCGTTCCGACACGTGACATGAATAACACGACGAAAACTGTTAGTATGGCAAACACGAAAGCGAAAACTTGAGCTATGCCCATGCCCACAAGCGTCAAGGCTGAGGAAACGTATAGAACAGCGATAGTGTACCCTACAGAAGCTCCTGCAGATGCGCCAAGCAGATATGAATCAGCCATAGGATTTCTGAACACACCTTGATAAATCACGCCGGCTGCAGCTAGACCCGCCCCGACTAAAGCGGCAGCAAGCACCCGCGGGAGACGGATTAGAATGATTATGGCTTGAGCACTTGCTTGTGCGCTCGGCGATACGAATATGCCTGATGAGTTAATTGAATTACCCACAAGAGGAATCTGCTTTCCCAGTATGTAGAGGATCTGCAAGAAAGTAATTGGAGGAAGCGCCATATCCTTGTGCGGGGAGGACGCATAGCCAACGCCTAACGACACAATAATAGTCAATACGAGGGCTAAGACCAGCGCTGCTAAGATTATTTTCCATCGTGACGAACGCTTGACGTATGCTCCTTCGACTTTGCCCTCAGTCATTACACTTCACAACAAAAAAAGTTAGGAGGTTGAAGAGGAAGTCGAGTTGAAAAGCTGTGGATATAAGCACGCTGCGATATCCTGTATTAGTTCACCTACTCTTGGTGCTGCTTCTGCGAAAAGATCTTGGTTTATCACGTAGATTTTCCCGTTTTGAACTGCACTAATGGTGTTCCATCCTGGTCTAGCTTCAACATCAGCGACGCTTCCGTAGAACGCCATGCCCCCTGACCCTGAGGGCAATATTATTACGCTTGGGTCGAGCGCCACTACTGTTTCTGAACTCACTGTAGGATACGCCTGACTTACGTTTTCAAAGATGTTTACGCCGCCAGCCTTTGCTATGGCATCGCTTATCCAGCTGCCTGCGCCGACGCTCATAAGGGGATTGTTCCAGATTTCATAGTAGACTGTTGGTGTCGTTGTGATGTTTGCAGCCGCTATCTTCGCCTGAATATTGCTTACTATGCTGCTTATGCTAGCGGCAACGGCTGTCGCCTCGGTTTCTGCCCCTGTTGCCCTGCCCACGAGCATTATGTCTTGTTCAATGCCAGTTACGGAGCTTGGCTCAAGCACGATCACTTTGTACCCTGAAGCTCTCAAGCTTGCAAGATTAGGTCCGTCGTTGATGTTATCAGTCAGAATCAGGTCGGGACGAAGCGAAGCAATTACTTCCATGTTGGGGGTTCCGTAGCCTCCGTCAATTGTCATGTTGCCAGCTGCAGCCCAAGCTGTGAAATTGTACGGGTAATTGTCATAGGTGGTTACACCCACAACTTTGGGGCCATCGCCTATAGCGAACAATATTTGCGTGCAACTTGGGGCCAGCGAAACAATTCTTTGAGGAATAGACGTTAAAGTGGTTACGTAGCCTTCGTCATCAACGACTGATATGCTACCATTGTTTGACTGCACCGTATTGGCTTGGGCAGAGTAGTGAATGTAGATAAAAGCCGCTGAAGCAACTGCGGCAATGGTTATGATTGCTGCAATATAAATTATGACTTTGTTGTTCATTCTCTTCTAACACCCTCGATGACAGGTTGGATTATCCATCTCACTATTTAAAACTTACTTTAAAACATCTTAATCACAAGTTCATCGACCACAACCAAGTCAATCTATTTGGATAATACTAAAAAGAAACGAAGTAATTTTTTCCCTATTTGACAAATTCCCAAGCTATGTTGAATCTCCAAGGGTCACCTTTTTCAGAAAGCCCAATCTTGTCGTCTTTAATCTCGATAAGCCCTCTCTGCTTGAGACTAGCAATTGCATCCGGAAACGCTTCCTCGGGAAACTTTCCAAATCGAAGCTTGAATTTTTGTCGATCTACAGGCACCCGAACATAGATGAGTATCATAGCCTTCCTCATTTCGTCTTCCGGGGACAGACGCGACAGAGAAGCAAGTGGCAAAGAGCCTTGCTGAACTGAAGCCGCATAATCTTTTACGTCTTCCACGTCTTTGTACCGAAAGCGGCCTATGTTGCCCATGAAGAAACCTGCTCCGGTGCCTACCACTTCAGAAGACGGCTTCTCAAAGTCCTCCTTTATTCTCGAAAAGCGGTTGTGGCACGTCGGAAAATACCCGTTTGCTCTAAAAATTTCGTAAGCTTCAAGGTACATTTCGAGTTCCGTTCGGTAATCACCAATCGAAGGCAGTTCACCGGCAACAATTCTCTTCGCCAGCAATGTATCGGCGTATAAATCAAGAGGATAACAATCCACGCTTTCGACTTCCAACTCCAACGTTTGTTTTATATCGTTTCTCCATTGCGCCAGGGTCTGGCCAGGAAGGTTGTAGAGCAAGTCAACGCTGAGAGACAAACCTGCTTCTTTAACTGCTTTCAATTTCATCCTAGCACTACTGCTTCGGTCTTGAAGCATGAGATTTCGGCGAAAAGAATCATCAAATGTTTGGACTCCAATGTCCAACTGATCCACTTCATGCGAAGCTAACAGGTTAATCTTTCTGTCCGTAAGGTTAAAAGTGCACGCGGTGAACTTTGTTGCGCAGTCTCCCGTCATCTTGAAATTGTTTCTGCAAAAGTCGATTACATCTGTAATCTGTTCCTCAGAAAGAACCGATGGGCTCCCGCCCCCGACATAGAGCTCATCAAAGTCACTTGATTGAACATACCTGCATTCTGAGTAGAAACGCAGGGTTTTTTTCATTGATTCAATGTAAAACTGGATGTTTCGTTTTTCGCAGCTCACTGGAAAATAGCAGAAGGAACATTTTCCTGCGCAAAATGGAATCCATGGCTGTAATTCTTTTCGTTCCTTAGATGAGTTTTCTGTTTTGAGCAAATCAGTAAACGCAACAATAATTTCTCGGGTCAGCGGCGGATTGTTTCTATAAGTCATCGGAGGCCAATGCATTAGGTTGTCGTAGGGTAACTCAAGAGAGCTTACGGAGACCACGCAGTTTAGCACCTTTTCTAAGCAAGAAAAATTCTTACCCTTTTAAAGTTAACTACAGATTCGACACGTTAGAAAGCTGCCGAGGTTTTACCATTTTTTGCAGCTGGTGCTCAATCGAGGATTTGATTGCGTTGCACATGTTGACGACCCTTTTGACCATTGACCGGAAGATCTCGGAATGCCTCTGTCATCTTGATAGTTTAAGCCAAAAATATTCTTGGCAGGCTAATCGATTAACAGAAGAGCAAAAGTTTCAGGCGTTTTCTTAAAAGGCAAAGTGAATTTTACTCCAGCCTTTTCTGCGGTTGCCTTAACGTTTACTCCTACCGCTTCTTCGGAAAATCTTCTTTCTTCAGGATGAACGCAAACGCCTTTTTCAACATTGCATTTTTCGCAAACGTGACAGGAGCCAGAAACAAGTCCAGCGGCAAGAAGAAATCCTTTTTCGGCAGCAGCTTTTTCAAGCATTATGACTGCTTCGCGCAGTTTTTTCATTTCCTCATTCCAACCAGCCCAAAAATTTTCCACTCTTTCCTTCATCTCACGAGAAAGGGTAGAATCATTTGTTTTTGTAAGACTGGTTCTCAACTCTGCATCCGCTTCAACATGTGTTTTAAATTTCATGAACAGAGCGTAGTGGTATTCGGCGACGATTCTTCGAAACTCGGCAGGTGGAGGAGCATAGGGAGGGCAAGCTAATGTTTTACCATATTTTTCGCAGCCTAGCCTGCATTTGAAGGCAATTCGATCTTCAATCACAATTTTTTCTACAGGAATTATTTTTGCGGTTATAGCGCCCAATTCCAACGCCTGCTTTTGCAGAAAATCAAACGATTTAATCTTGTAACCCTTGGCCATAACAAATCATGCTCCATTGTTGAAAGGGTAAATTCCATTTTCATTTAAATACTTCAGTGACCGTTTTGTCTCGTCCAGCCTTACAAGCTCAAGCACGATTTCTGGATGAACCGCATATTCTTCAACCAGGTTTGAGAATTCTTGCCAGTTGATTTTTCCCTTGCCGATTTCCGAGTGTTGATCTTTTTCTCCCGAATTATCGCTTACGTGAATGTACGGTATATCGCTACCTAAAGAAACGAACCATTCTCTGACGGGCGCCTTTGAATACACTTTTGCGTGCCCTATGTCAAAGCAGATCTTAAAAAGCGGCGAGTTGATTTGGTCTAAAAGTCTTCTGAACGTGTCAGGTGTCGGTTCCCAAGTGTTTTCGAGCAGAATCTTGATGTGGTACATGTCGAGGATTTCTGACCAAAAACTTGAGTTTCGCTCAACCCAGTTCTTGTTGTAATACTCGTCTTTAACAAGTGGATTAAAGTTTCCGTGAAAGACAACTTGAATGGCCTTGAGCTCGCTTGCCACCTTCAGCGAACTCGTAACTCGTTCTTTTGAAAGCTCGGCAATTTTCTTGTCACTGCTATGAACGAGCACATCCTGAAAAACGCCGTGAAAAGAAGTTTTTCCTCCGAAACTTGACATCTTTTGTTTATGTCCCTGCAACAATTTTTGCCAGTCAGCATCAAAAACGTTCGAATAAGCAAAGGTTGCAACCTCCAGATTACATCCTTGATCTTTTGCAAAATCAACAAATTCTGGGAAACTCTCGTGAACCACAGCCTGAGCGTACACCTTAGCTATAGCATCTTCTTTCATGGTTCATGGCTCGAGTGCGTTTGTCTCTTAACAAGTCCGCTGTCTTATTACACTTTGTGGAATTTTTCTGATTTCTGCTTCGTGGAACAAAATTGTTCCTGGCATTTTCGTGTTTCCTTATAAAAACGGTTGAGGCATTAAGGGTTAGGCTTTTCCATCGCTAACTTCCTGAGTTCTTTAGGCATCAGTTCGATCGCGTACCTTAAAGCAGTCCTTGGCATGACGGATTTGTGTTCTATAACGTAATCGTAGACGTCTTTTTGATGCTTCCTGCTTTCCTCCTTCAGCAGCCACCCGTAACCCTTCTGCACCATGTCATCCTCCTCGACCAAAAGCACATCGCAAATTTCAAAGGCATCGTGCAGGAATCTGCCAGTTTTTGCTGGAACAATAAGCGACACAGCCGCAGCCCGTTTAAGCCAACGGTTATTATTTTTAGCCCAGTTTTTTATTTCACTTATGATTTCAGGGTACTTCTGGATTAGGTCGCCGATGGTGTGATTGCAAAAACTGTCGCATTTAGCCCAATTGTTGACGTATCGTTCAATCCATCCTCTGAAAGTTGCCATGTCGCTTGGTTCAAGTCTGTCAAGGTAGTTGGGCAGCCAGAAAGCGACGACGAACGCCTCTTCAGTGTAATCTGAACGGAAGAGCTCTTCGCAGAGTTTGAAAACACCTTGTTTATCAAGCACTTTCACTTGTTTCCAGTACTTTTTGGCTATTTTCCCGACGGTGGGCGTTTTTACGCCATAGTATTTCACCTGTTCTTTAAAGAAACGTTGAAAGGTTTTTCGCGTTTGCGGGTCCGCACTTGCCTGCAGGTCTTGTCTTATTTGAGTAAGGGCATCGTTCATGAGTGTCAAAATGGTTTCTTGGGAATAATAGTTTTTCCTTAAAAAATCGATGCTAAAACTTCCGGGAAAAAGGGAAGATAAAGGTAGTTGTTAGTAGTCTTCCATTTGGTATAAGTTGAAGTTGATGTTGAGTGGTTTTTCCGGCTCATGTACTTCTTCCAAGTCAAAAAGTTGCCGTGTAGCCCTCGCCAGTCTGCTGATTCTCTTTGCAGGCACTTTGGACTTAACCATCCTCACTCTCATTTTCCCTTTAGGTTTATGGACTATGTGTGAACCGCCCATGACAATGGAGTCATTGATCATTTTTGGAACAACCTCAACTTTAACATCTTCGATAGTTAGCGTGTTCTTGAGTGCTTCGTCCTGTAAAGATGTGTGTTTAGTCAATGCCTCTGCGCCTCCAAACTTCGGCGCTGATTAGGTCTCGAATTGCGACTCTGATGGCCTCGGCACGGTTAGGATAGAACCGCTCGTCAACCAACTGATCCAAAGCTTTTATATACGTTTCAGGCAGATACAAAGTTATTAGTTTCATCTCATTATCTTCTCCCTTTCTGTGGGTGGATAAAACAGAATAATAAGTCGGACACATATACATGTATAATATGCCCTAAATATGCTTATAACATGTTCATGCCATGGCATTTAAATGTTAAATGGACGACGATGCAGATTTCTGTTAATTTACATTCAGGAAACTTTAAGTTTTTATTCCTTGTTAGAACATCTAACATGCCGGTGGAACATGGTCATTGCAGGTTTTCCTTAAGAGTTTCGGCTGTTCAGCAAATCTGGCTGATGGCGAAGTTTTAGCGGGCTGCCTAGCACAGGCTGGTTTCCGACTTGCCGCTTCAGAAGCTGAAGCTGATGTGCTGATCTACAACACGTGTGCCGTGAAGGAACCTACTGAGAACCGTGTGATAAACGTCATGAAGCACGTGCCAAAAGGCAAAAAGCTTATCGTTGCAGGCTGCTTGCCCATGATTAACTTTGAACGGTTGCTTCGCGAAGTGCACTTTGACGGTGCAGTCGGCCCTTCGGTTGGTGGAGGAATAGCTGATGTAGTTGCCCGTGTTGCCGCTGGCGAGAAAGTTGTCGATTTAGATAGGTTGAAGCAGAAGCCGAAGCTTGACCTTCCAAGAATCAAGTCTAATCCCGTTGTAAGCGTTGTACCGATAAGTTATGGCTGTTTAGGCTCCTGCTCTTACTGCTGCGTCGCCACGGCAAGGGGGCAACTGAGAAGTTGCAGTGTAAAAGAAGTCGCTGACCGAGTGCAAAGCGACGTTGCAGAAGGCGCCAGAGAGGTTTGGGTCACTTCGCAGGATACAGCATCTTACGGAAGGGATTTGCACACTGACCTCGCCGAGCTACTGCACGTCTTGGGTGACTTGCCTGGCGATTTTAGGGTCCGGGTTGGCATGATGACGCCTGACAGGATAACCGACATGCAGGATCGACTGATTGACGCTTTCAGAAGTGATAAAGTGTTCAAGTTTCTGCATCTGCCTGTGCAAAGTGGTGACAACAATTCGCTGAAGCGGATGCGCAGGTTTTACACAACGACCGAGTTCAGAAGTATTGTTGATTCATTTAGGGCGCAGTTTCCCGAATTGACGCTCGCAACTGACGTGATTGTTGGGTTCCCAGGTGAAACAAGGCAAGCTTTTGAGAAAACGCTCGAGCTCTTAGAAGAAGTTAAACCTGACGTAACTAATGTGTCAAAGTTCTTTGCGAGACCCAAAACTGCGGCAGCGAAGATGCGGAAGGGCTTGGTTGAACAAGAGGAAATCAAGCGCAGAAGCATGATTGCAGCTCGGCTGGTCAAAGGAATTTCTTTGAATCGGAATTTGCGTTGGGTGGGCTGGGTTGGGGAAGTGCTGGTTGACGAGAAGGGAAAAGTTGAAGGCTCATGGGTTGGACGCAACTTTGCGTATAAACCTGTCGTCGTAAAGGGCCGCAAGAACTTGCTTGGCGAAATTGTTAGAGTTAATGTGGTTGAGGCTTCCATAACTTACCTCAAAGGAGTAATAGTTGAAATCTAGATTGTGAAGTTTTTGCTCGTCTTCCGTTATTGTAATCAATGGGGAAACTCAAAAATCGGCGCAAATACCATTTAACGGTATCTGTTGACAAGAATTTTTATATTTAACCAGTCCCAAGAGTACTTGGCGAATTTTATGTCTGATTTTGAGGTAGTTCTTCTTGACAATGAAGCTGGCGGCTACGTAGCCATTGTTCCTGCTCTGCCGGGTTGCCAGACATGTGGTGAAACTCTTGCTGAAGTTATGAAAAACGTGAGGGAAGCTATAGCTATTTACTTGGGAACGTTAACCATAAAGGAAAAGAAAAACTTGCCAAATCATAGATTCGTTGGAGTACACAGAGTGAAGGATATCTGATTTCTTTGGAAGTTTTCTTGCCACTTCCAGATAAGACAGAAGGCAAGGTTTTTCGGTGAAATCGTAAAATTCAATAAGCTTCAAGCATGATACATTGTCATGCTAAGGAATATTTGTTTTTTTAATACTTTAGCGCGCAAGAAAGAAGCGTTCAGGCCGTTGGAAGCCGGAATGGTAAGAATGTACACTTGCGGTCCCACGGTTTATGATTATGCGCATATCGGGAATTTTCGCGCTTTTTTGTTTGAAGATTTGCTTAAACGTTGGCTTCTGTATCGCGGCTTCAAGGTCACGCACGTCATGAACCTAACCGACGTGGATGACAGGACGATTAAGGGCAGTCAGAAGCAGGGGGTGGCGCTTAAGCAGTTTACCGATTTTTATGCGCAAGCTTTCTTTGAAGATATCAAAGATCTCAACGTTCAGCCCGCTGACGTTTACCCAAGAGCCACTGAGCATATTCCTGAAATGGTCGCGTTAATCAAAACGTTAATGGTGAAAGGCTACGCTTACCGAGGCGAAGACGGCTCAATTTATTACGCAATCAGTAAGTTCCCTGACTATGGAAAGCTGTCAAAAATAAGAATTGACGAGCTTAAGCCGGGCGCGAGGGTCAGTCAAGACGAATACGCTAAAGAAGAGGCACAGGACTTCGCGTTGTGGAAAGCTTGGGTGCCTGAAGACGGGGATGTTTACTGGGAAACGGAGTTGGGTAAGGGGAGACCAGGCTGGCACATTGAGTGCTCGGCTATGTCGATGAAGTATCTTGGCGAAACCTTCGATATCCACTGCGGCGGAGTGGATAACATTTTTCCACATCACGAGAATGAAATTGCACAGAGCGAGGCCGCGACGGGCAAGAAGTTTGTTGACTACTGGCTGCATAATGAGCACTTGCTTGTGGAGGGCAAAAAAATGGCTAAGCGGTTTGGAAATTTCTTCACGGTCCGCGACCTGCTGGCGAAGGGTTACGACCCGATCGCTATTCGGTACCTGTTGTTGTCCACGCATTACCGGCAGCAGTTCAATTTCACGTTTGAAGGCTTGGAATCAGCGAAAGGCGCGGTGGAGAGGCTACGCAACTTTGTAAGACGCTTGCACGACGTCGACGGCGGTGAGGACAGCAATGGAAAAGTCGCTACATTAACCGCTAAGCTGGAAGCATGCTTTGGCGGCTCAATGGACATGGACCTCGACATCGGGACCGCGCTGGCATCGCTCTTTGATTTCGTACGGGAAATAAACAACCTTTTGGACGCTAACACGATAAGCAAACAGGAGGCGGCGGATGTTGGCGGACTCATGATGAGCCTAGATAATGTCTTAGGAGTTATCGGCAAAGTGGAAGTAGAAGAAGCCTTGCCAGCCGACATTGACGCGCTTGTGCAGAAGCGTGAGGAAGCGCGGAAAGTGAAGAACTGGAAAGAAGCTGATGCGATTAGAGCGCAGCTTAAGCAGAGGGGCATAGTGCTTGAGGATACTGCGCAGGGTGTGCGGTGGCATAAGGAGAAGGCTTAGTGAGTTTTGCCTACGAAAATCCATTCTTTAGTCGCGTACTTCTCTTTGTAAAGATGTTTTGCGAGCTCCACTTCATAGGGTGTTAATTCACTCGGCTCAAGCTCAATCTTCAAAGCCGAAGTGAAACCCCTGGCCAGAGCATCAGTTACTGTTTCATGCGCAACAGCGTGATATAGCTCTTTTTCGATACTGGTGATTTTGCGTTCGGCAATATCTGCTGCCTCGCTGCAGCTCGCGTTTTTCAATTTAAGAAGCATAAACATTTTGGTCAAATCAACGCTTCGAAGCACTGTGCCATGCTGGAGAACGACACCTCGGGTTATGGCTTGGCTGCTTCCCGAGATTTTTTTGCCTTTAACCGTCATGTTTGGGCAGTTTTTAGCATCGCCACTTCTGAAGTCGGCTGTTATGCCCAAAAGCCCAAGCGCACATTTTATAGCCTCATAGATCTTGGCGTAAACGGTCGTAATGTCCGCGGTGCCCAAATCTGCCGTTTTTGCGATTACGCAATAGGTAACTTCACCATCGTAGCCATGGTAAACGGTGCCGCCGCCACTCATACGACGAACAACATCAACGCCTAGCCGTTCGCAGGCATCAAGGTAAACTTCAGCTTCGGGGTTCTGGTTCTTGCCTATGCTGACGGCGGATGGTTTCCAACGGTAAAACCGTAAAGTATTGGGCACCAGACCTGAGGTCCGGGTGGTTAGAATCGCTTCATCGATTGCCATGTTCATGAATGCATTGTTGGTTTTGAGCGGTAGTAAACGCCAAGCATCCATGCAATTCAATCCTTTCTCACTGAAGAATTAAGTTAAATTTAAAACTCTTATGGAAAAGGGATTCTGTCAACTTATTGGACTGAGATTTTGACCATGACAACTTTCTTAGCCTCTTCAACTAGTTTCTCTGAATCCTCAATATTGCCGCTTGAGTCAAAGGTCAATCCACGGATTCGAGCCGAAGCAGGGAACCGCTTCAAGTAATCAGGCAGAAAGGGAGCAATCTCCTCGACGTCGCCGTCGAAAGCCTTCGCAGAGGCTTCAAGCCATTTTCCGCGATAGCATACACTGACGGTCGATTGCCGCAATAGGTTGCGCCACCATTTCTTGTACTGATGATAACCATCTGATACGATGAGCTCGTTATGCGACTCCGCGTATTGAAGCGGAAGACAATGTTTCCTTCCACTTTTCTTTCCCGTGTATGTGATTAGTATCAGCCGTCCGCTAAGCATCGAGTGAAGCGGAGAGTTGAGTATAAAACGCACAAAGGGATTCGTCGCTTTGTGACAGGTCAAACTCGCCCTTATCAGCCAACTTAAACCGCGCTTTGGCTGCAAACTTTCACCAAGGGTGTTGGTAACTCCTCGTTTGTCATCTCAGTTTCTTTTCCTGAGTCAGCCTATAGTCAGCTGGCGCGCACTAATAAACTGTGATTTTTGAAACCAAGCGACAGCACTGTATCTACAAAAGTGTAGATGCTTTCAGCAGATGCAACCCATCCCTATAGCAGATAGTCTACAAGCACAAAATACGCCGGCGAACTCGGTTAGATTTCTTCACAGATAAATCCTTAAAAACAAAGCTAACTGATGTATTTCCTGCGGAGAAAGGAAAAAGGCATGAAAGTTATCTGTGGCCCAGCGTCTAAGGAGCTTGCTGAGCGGGTTTCTGCGTTAACGGGTTTCAGCAGTCTCCCTGTTGCTATTAAGGTTTTTCCGGACGGAGAATCGTACATTCGCTTAGAAGGCAGCGTAAAGGGCGAAGACGTGGCTATCGTGCAGACTACGTGTCCTCCAGAGCAGGATGGCAAGCTTTTCCAGTTGGCGTTCATGGCTGATGCGGCTAAACGCGGCGGCGCGGAAAAAGTCACGGCGGTTGTGCCATACTTGGCCTATGCCCGTCAGGACAAGATGTTTCTTGCGGGTGAAGGCGTAAGCGTTGAAACCGTCGCTCGAATGCTTAAAGCTGCGGGAGTCGACGAGTTAGCCACCGTTAACATTCACTCCGAAACAGCGCTGGAGAATTTTCCGTTCCCAGCCAAAACCCTAAGCGCTGTACCGCTGCTGGCAGAGTATTTCGTTCAGAAAGGCTACGAGGGCGCGTTTGCTCTTTCTCCAGACAAAGGCGCAATGTACATTGCAAGACAAGCACAACAAGTTCTGGGCGGCGACGCGGGACATTTAGATAAACAGCGGGATCGTTACACTGGGCAAACCGTGCAGACGGCTGAAGGCTTAAACGTGAAGGGCCAAACAGTCATAGTTTTCGACGACATAATCAGCACTGGCGAAACCATCGTGGGAGCAGCAAAGATTCTAAGGGAAAAAGGCGCCGGACATGTTTTCTGCGCTTGCGTGCACGCTTTGCTAATCGGCGACGCTGAGAAACGCATTCATGACGCGGGAGTTGAGGAAATCGTGGGCACGGATAGCGTTCCCGGACGCGTCAGCAAGGTTTCGTTGGCGTCGCTTTTAAGCCAAGAACTTAAGGCGCAAAATTAGTGGCAAAACTCTTTTTCCTCCTGTCAGGCGAGAGCGAGTCTCTTCCTGCTTCTGAAGTTAAAGCGATACTAGAAACCGAAGGATACAGCTACTTAAACCCCGAAGTCCTTGATCAAACTCTCCGTTTGGAAGCAGACCCAAGTTGCGTTCAGGCGGTGCAGGTGCGAGCTGCTTTTACGAGGCTTTGCGCTTTGGAGCTTTTCACTTCAGATGCGACAGAAAATGCAATTACCGAAGCCGCAGGCAATGCTGACTTTAAACCCGTCATAAAACCAGGCGAAAGCTTCTCCGTGCGGATAAACCGCATAAAAAACTACGCTGACCAAGCCGTCAACACCATGAAGCTGGAGGGCAAACTTGGCAAAGTGATAACTCAGCATGTACCGGAAGCCAAAGTAAACCTGAAAAGCCCAGACAAAACCTTCATAGGCATAGTAACCAGCGAAAAACTCGTCTTCGGCTTAAAACTCACCGAAATCCAAACAAAGACATTCAGCGAACGCAGACCACGCAAAAAACCCTTCTTTCACCCGTCAGCCATGCCCTCCAAGCTTGCCCGCTGCATGGTGAATTTGGCACATGGAAAAACCGAGGACTTGGTGCTTGACCCGTTTTGCGGCACAGGCACATCACTCATCGAAGCCACGTACATCGGGTGCAGAGCGTTGGGTGTGGATGCGCAGAGACGAATGATTTTGGGCTGCAAAAAAAACTTGGCACACTTCAACATCACGGCTGAAGGTTTACTGTTGGCGGATGCTCGGCAGTTGCCTTTTTCAATGGTTGATTGTATCGTTACTGACCCGCCGTACGGACGCTCGGCGAGTACTCTTCAGTCGACGACGAAACAGTTGGTGCAAGAGGTTTTGGCTTCTTCGTATGAACTGTTGTCAGCGGGGCAACGAATTTGTATCGCTTCACCTAAAACATTAAACATTAAAGCCCTAGGCGTGGCTTTGGGGTACCACCATGTGGAATCCCACTTCGCCTACGTGCACAGAACTTTAACAAGGGAAATCGCAGTGTTTGAGAAGGTGCATAACTAACGAGTATCCGCGTCGTTTTCCTGGGAACAAGCGGCAGCGTGCCAACTCTTAAGCGGAGCTTACCATCTGTCGTTGTCGAGTGTCCAAGACAACTGTGGATGTTTGACTGCGGAGAAAACACTCAGCGGCAAATGATGCAGGCAAAAGTCAGTTTCCACAAAAAACTGAAAGTTCTCTTAACCCACCTGCACGGAGACCACGTGCTTGGTTTGCCTGGGGTTTTGCAGACGATGGCGCTGATGGACCGCAAGGAACCAGTCCAGGTTTATGGTCCGCCTGGCATTAAGGATTTCCTCGTCTGCACAAAAGAAACACTCAACTTCGGTTTAACGTTCCCTGTGGAAATCAACGAAATCATAAGCGAAGGCACGATTCTGAATGAGGAAGAGTACAGTCTTGTAGCAGCGAAATCCAGCCATGAAGTCCGAGGTTACGCTTACGCGCTCATTGAAAAGCCGCGTCCGGGAAAGTTTTACCCTAAGAAAGCCGAAGCGCTCGGAATTCCATTGGGTGAGCTTTGGTCTAAGCTTCAAGACGGAAAAGAAATAACTTTGCACGACGGCAGAGTGATTAAGCCAAGCGACGTGATGGGCCCACGTCGGGCTGGACGCAAAATTGTTTACACAGGCGACACGAGACCTTTCGATGGGTTTGCCAAGTTTGCGGCGGACGCTGACTTGATTATTCATGAGAGCACCTTTGACGATTCGTTAGCTGAAAAGGCCGCGTTGGATGGTCATTCGACCCCCAGTCAAGCTGCTGAGGAGGCGAAGGCGGCTGGGGCTAAGAAGCTGGTTTTGACTCATATCAGCGCAAGATACACTGATGCCGGACTGCTGCTTGAGCAGGCGAAGAAAATCTTTGCTGACACGATTGTAGCTGAAGATTTTATGAACATTGAACTGCCGCTTAAAGGAAGCTAGCCGAGAAGCTGTTTGAGTTTTTGGATGCTTTCGTTAACGTTGCTTGTTGATTCGATGATTACAGCCTTGTCGTAGCCCATTTTTTCCAAGGTTTGTTTGAACCCGTCATAGTCGATCTTGCCTTTACCTATGCCCATGTGCTGGTCGTCTGAACCATCGTTGTCGCTTGCGTGTATATGCACGATTTTGTCAGCTAGCAAATTGAAGAATGGCTCTATTTGGCCTTCAAGCTCAGCGTGACCAAGATCCAATGCGATTCCTAGCGGCAAGCCGGTTTCACGGTAAAACCGCATGAACTCTTCAGGCTTATGCATCAGAAACCAATATTTCCCCGGCAGGTTTTCCAACGCGATGTTTAAGCCGTACTCTTCAGCTGCCTTGTAGAGTTCCTGAATGCTTTCACTGTTTTGTTTCCACTCGGCGCCTGGATAAAATTGGCTGATTCCGGTTAGCGCGCCAGGGTGAAAAACCCACACTTTAGCATCCAACTCGTTCGCGTAAGCCATAGATTGCTTAAGCCGTTTTACGGCGGCGCTTAGCATGACTTTCGAAGGCGAGGCAATGTTTATGTCGGCAAAAGGCGCGTGCAATGAGTACTCAAGGCCGAAGCTTTTTGCTGCTTCTTTGAGGGTGTCCACTCGTTTTTTGCTAAGCTCTTGGATGCCGTCATCCACGATTTCAATGTATCGAGTTTGCATGGTTCCTAAACGTTTAACCATCCGATTGAACGGCTCGCCTAAGCAGAAGAGCATTGAAACGCCAACCTTAACTTTAGACATGGGATAGTTGCCTCATAACCGGTTACACGAAGGTTCAAC
>Ga0187784_10000085_pt1 | contig 55454 bp, 52 predicted proteins | sample 1015_SJ02_MP15_2_FD_132964 | JGI IMG/M metagenome (GOLD analysis project Ga0187784, IMG submission 132964) | Tropical peat soil microbial communities from peatlands in Department of Meta, Colombia - 1015_SJ02_MP15_20_MG | ecosystem: Environmental > Terrestrial > Soil > Wetlands > Peat | place...
CTGACCTTCAGCTACACGGTGGCGTCGGGGCAGAACACCTCGGCTCTCGCGGCGACCGCGGTCAATCTCAATTCGGCGACCATCACCGACGGCGCCGGCAATGCCGCCAGCCTGTCGCTCTCCAGCCTGACCCAGACCGGCCCGCAGATCGGAACTGCTGGGCCGTTGATCTCGTCGATTGTAGAATCACCGTCGAGCGGCGACCTCAACGGCTTCGCGATTGTAACGTTCACACTCAACCTGAGCGAGGCGGTGACGGTTGCGGGCGGCACGCCGACGCTGACGCTCAATGACGGCGGCACCGCGACCTATACCGGCGGCTCGGGCAGCAGCGCGCTGACCTTCACTTATATGGTGATGACCGGGCAGAAAACGTCCGCCCTTGCCGCTACGGCGGTAAATCTCAACGGGGCGACCATCACCGACGGCGCCGGCAATGCCGCCAGCCTGTCGCTCTCCGGCCTGACCCAGACCGGCCCGCAGGTCAACATCGTTGAGCTCACAGGGGGCCAACTCGGCACTCTTTCGGTTGCCAATGGCACCGCGCTTGATATCAGTGGTACGGTCTTTAACGTCGGAACCATTACCCTAATGGCGGCAGGTAACGGCGCGGACTTGTTGGTCTTCGGCAGTACTACGCTGACCGGCGGCGGCCAGATGACGTTGTCGAATAATGCCGGCAATGCAATCACCAGCAATGGCGCGTCAGCCACCCTAACGAACGTCAACAACACGATTTCGGGCGCCGGAACGATCGGCGACAACTTCCTGACCTTGATCAATCAGGGCACCATTAACGCCAATGACAGCGTAGCGCTGATCATCAATACTGGTGGCAACACGATCAGCAATTCGGGCACGCTTGAGGCAACCTCGAGCGGCGGGCTCGACATCGACAGCAATGTCAGCAATTCGAATACCATTGAGGCGCTCGGCAGCAATGCCGACGTAGTGATCACCGGCGTGGTCACAAACACCACAACCGGGCTGATCCTGGCGTCGGGTACCGGCGCCCAGATCGATCTCGATAATGCCACGATTTCCGGCGGCACGCTGCAAACCTCCGGCAGCAACGCCCTTATCGAAACAGTCAGCGGCAGCACCGACGGACTCAACGGCGTGACCATCAGCTCTGGCTCCACAGTTGAGATCAACTCTGGCTCCACACTCACGCTTGGCAGCACGGTTGCAAATTCCGGCACGCTTCTAGCAAATGGCGGCACCGTGAATATCAACGGCCTGCTCAGTGGCGGCACCACCGAGATCAGCGGCGCCGGCAAGGTGGCGATTGCGCAGGCGAGCAGCGAGAACATCACCTTCCTTTCCGGCAGCACCGGTCAACTCCTGCTCGATCAGGCGCCGAGCTACAAGGGCGAGATCTCGGGGTTTGGCACTACCCAGTCCATCGATCTTGCCGACATCGATTTCGCCGCCGGTGTGACCCTCAGCTATGCGCCCAACAGCAACAACATCGCCGGGGTCCTTACCGTCACCGATGGTACAAACACCGCCTCGCTGCAGCTGGAGGGGAGCTACACTCTCGCTAATTTCGACGTTACAAGCGACGGCAGCGGCGGCACGCTCCTCACCGATCCGACGGTGATCATGCAAAAGCCTGGCAATGCCTCAGCAACCGTCGGCAACAATACGGTTCTTGACATCAACACGCCCGACAGCGGCAACGTGACGTTCTCGGGAACGACCGGGACGTTATGGCTCCAACAACCCTCGACGTTCACTGGAAAAGTGTCCGGTTTCGGAGCGCAGAATGTCATCGACTTGCCCGGGATCGCCTTCGACACCCTGACCACGCTCGGCTATTCACCGAATAGCAATAACACCGGGGGTACATTGTCGCTCAGTGACGGCACCCATAGCGCCAAGATCGCGCTATTGGGCAGCTATATGGCGTCGAGTTTTGTGGTGGAGAGCGATGACCATGGCGGCACCATGGTGCTCGCTGCCGCAACGCAATCCGCGAATCAATCGCTGCTGACTAATCCCCAGCATGCGTGAGCGGAAAGCTCTCCGAGCCATGGATGTGGCTGTTGACGCCTCACGATCGACATGCGAATTGTGAGCGAAAAAAGGGGTGGCGTGTGTTTGCAGCGACTGACAAGCCGGCTCCGGCAGAGTCCGGGATTGCCGCTCTAACGCTCTTGCTGCGCTTCAACGGGATCGGCGCCGATCCCGAGCAGATCCGCCATCGTTTCGGCACCGACATCGGTGTACCTGAAATGCTGCGCTGCGCCAAGGAATTCGGGCTTAAGGCGCGAACCTATCAATCGAACTGGCGGCGGCTGGCCAAGACGCCACTCCCCGGCATCGCGGTGTTGCGCGACGGCCGCTGTCTTCTCCTGGGCAAGGCCGGCGAAGACCAAGTGCTTGTGCAAAATCCCTTGTCGCCGCGACCGATCCTAATGTCGCGGGCAGAGTTCGAGGCGGTATGGGACGGTTGTCTTGTGCTGATGGCGGCTCGCGCGGGGCTCGTGGAGCTTTCTCGCCGCTTCGGCATCGGCTGGTTCCTCGGCGCCATTCACAAGTACCGCTATCTGCTCGGCGAAGTTCTCGTCGCTTCGTTCTTCCTCCAGCTCTTCGCGCTGGTCGCGCCGCTGTTCTTTCAGGTCGTCATCGACAAGGTGCTGGTCAGCCGCACTCTAAGCACACTCGACGTACTAGTCATCGGGCTCGTTGCGATTTCGCTTTTCGAGACGGTCCTCGGCATTCTGCGCACGTATCTCTTCTCACATACGACGAACCGTATCGACGTCGAACTCGGTGCCCGCCTATTCCGCCATCTCTTGGCGCTGCCGATTTCCTATTTCCAGGCACGACGGGTCGGCGATTCGGTAGCGCGCGTGCGCGAACTTGAGAACATTCGCAATTTCCTCACCAGTTCTGCATTGACGCTGGTGATCGATCTTTTCTTCACCTTCGTTTTCCTCGCCGTGATGTTCTTCTATTCGCCACTGCTCACTGCGATTGTGCTCGGCGCCTTTCCGTTCTACATCGGGATCTCGGCGGCGGCGACGCCGCTTTTCCGCCAACGGCTCGATGAGAAGTTTGCCCGAGGCGCCGAGAACCAAGCCTTTCTGGTCGAAGGCGTAACAGGGGTCGAGACGCTCAAGGCCATGGCGGTTGAGCCGCAAATGCAGCGCCGATGGGAGGAGCAGCTCGCTGGCTACGTCGCCGCGAGCTTCCGCGTCATTAGCCTGAGCAACACCGCAAGCCAGACGGTTCAGTTGATCAGCAAGCTGGTTACCGCCGGGATTCTGTATTTCGGCGCCAAGTTGGTGATTGATGGATCGCTGACGATCGGCGAGTTGGTGGCCTTCAATATCCTCGCGGGACGCGTCAGCACGCCGGTGTTGCGTCTGGCGCAGATGTGGCAGGATTTCCATCAAGCCCGCCTCTCCGTGGCGCGGCTCGGGGACATCCTCAATACGCCGGCGGAGCCCACGTTTAGTCCCGGCCGCGCCGCGCTGCCGGCGATCCGTGGCGACGTCGCATTTGAGCACGTCACGTTTCGCTATCGCATCGACGGGCCGGAAGTGCTGCGTGATGTCACCTTCAGCGTGCCGGCTGGCCAAGTTGTCGGCATTGTCGGTCCATCCGGATCGGGAAAAAGCACGTTGGCCAAGCTCATCCAGCGCCTGTACGTCCCCGAGAGTGGGCGTGTCCTCGTCGACGGCGTTGATCTCACCATGGTGGACACCACGTGGCTGCGGCGCCAGATGGGCATCGTGCTGCAGGAGAACATTCTCTTCAATCGCTCGATCCGCGACAACATTGCGCTCGCCGAGCCCGGCATGCCAATCGACCGTGTAATTGCCGTGGCGAAGCTCGCCGGCGCTCATGACTTCATTTTGGAGCTACCGGAGGGCTATGACACGATCGTCGGCGAGCGCGGCAGCAGCCTCTCAGGCGGCCAGCGCCAGCGTGTCGCTATCGCCCGCGCCCTGTTGTGCGAGCCGCGAGTGTTGATTTTTGACGAAGCTACGAGTGCCCTCGATTATGAAAGCGAGCGGATCATCCAGCAAAACACGGCGCAGATTGCCAGGGGGCGTACGGTTTTCATCATCGCCCACCGCTTGTCCACCGTTCGCTTTGCCGACCGCATTCTGACTGTCGATCATGGGCGCCTGATTGAGGATGGTACGCATGACGAACTGATCCGGACCGGCGGAAGCTATGCGACGCTCTACCGAATGCAGAGTGGCATCCATGAAGTCCGCTGATGCAGCGATCGCAGCCGCGAAGAATATTATCTCTTTTCCATCGAAGCGAGAACGCCGCGAAAAGCATGAGCTCGCCTTCCTGCCCGCGGCACTGGAAATCGTCGAGACGCCGCCGTCGCCCATCGGTCGCGCCATCGGTGCCACCATCGTCGCACTGTTCTGTCTGGCGCTAGCTTGGACGGCCTTTGGACATGTCGATGTCGTCGCGTCTGCATCGGGCAAAATCGTCCCCTCCGGTCGCGTCAAGCTGATCCAGCCATTCGAAACCGGCGTCGTACACGCGATTCATGTTCGGGATGGCCAAAGCGTTAAGGCCGGTGACGTGCTGATCGAGCTTGATCCGACCATGACGGCGGCGGAGCAGGCGCATATCAGAAGCGACCTCAGCGCTGCACGCTTGGATGTTGCGCGGCTGCACGCGGCGCTAAGTGACAGTGACGACCCGCAAGCCGCGTTTCAGCCGCCGTCACTTGTTAGTGCCGACCTCATTGCAATGCAGCGGCAGTTTTTAGCCAAGCAGACTGAGGAATACCGTGCCAAGCTTGCCACCCTTGATCGCCAGCGGGCGCAGAAAGAGGCTGAACGCGCCACCATTGGGGCCACGGTCCAAAAGCTCGAAGCTGCCGCTCCGCTCATCCAGGAGCGCGTCAACATTCGGAAATATCTCGCCGACAAGGAGCTAGGCTCGAGGCTCACCTATCTGGAAACGGCCCAGCAACTGACAGAGAACGAGAAGGACCTCGCAGTGCAGAAGAGCCGGCTGCAGGAAGCGGATGCCGCGATTGCCGCGATCACTGAATCACGCGCGCAAGCCGACGCCGAGTTCCGCAGCAAACTGTTCGGCGAGCTTGCGGAAGCGGAACGCAAGGCCGAGGGTCTCGCCGACGATCTGGCGAAGGCGGAGCAGCGAACCAAGCTCCAGCTCTTGACCGCGCCGGTCGACGGCGTGGTTCAACAGCTCTCAGTGCACACCATAGGCGGAGTGGTGACGCCGGCACAGCAATTGGCCGTCATCGTGCCCTCCGATGCTGTGCTCGAAGTAGAAGCAATGATCTCCAATCGCGATATCGGTTTTGTTCACGTCGGTCAGGACGTGCAGATCAAGGTCGACACCTTCAACTTCACCCGCTATGGCCTGCTGCATGGCCGGGTGTTGAACGTCTCTCGGGACGCGATTGTCCGCGATGTCCCACCGGACAAAACAAGAGATAATAGAGCAGGCGCGGAAAGCACCAGTAGCGAGCCGAAAGGCCAGGAACTCGCCTATGCAGCGCGAATATCACTCGACCAGACACAAATACAGTTGGAGGATAGGTTGGCCAGCCTTTCATCTGGCATGGCGGTCACCGTGGAAGTCAAGACAGGAACCCGTCGTATCATCAGCTATCTGCTGTCACCGCTCCTCAAATACGAACAAGAGGCCCTGCGTGAGCGATAGAAACCAGAAAGGCGCCTACTTGCTCGTAAAAGTCCTTATCTATACGCTTCGAGCTGCCGCCTAATTTCGGTTAACCCGATCCGTCGCGGCGAGGATGATTGTCTTTGCGGCGCTCCGCGATCCGAAAATATGCCTGCCGCGATCCTAAAAGCCGTTCCGGGCCGCCGCAATCAATGCCTCTTGGATCAAGTGGACAGTATAATATAAGAAACGAGTCGCGCCAAAGCCAAGGGGCGCAACACGCTGCGTCGATACGACCGATATTGCTGATAAGATTGATGTTATCGAGTGTGGCTATCGATCCGCCACGTCTCGATGTTGGTGCCGAGCACTGCGGTGTTGTTGGGGACGCTGATCACCGTGTTGATGAGGTTCGCAAACTTCTCGATTTCAACCGCTTGCGCGTTGGCGGCAAAGATAACGTCCTTGTTGCGCATCTGCATTCTGGTGGCAAGGAAATAACCCGCCGGATCGGCAAAGCTCACTGAATAGATGATCGGCACGGTTGGCCCGTCCATCTTCGAGCAATCGACCCCAAGCCTTTCGGCGAGCTCGCGCGGCTCACGCCGATACAGGAATACCGAACCAGGATCGGCCTGGATATCGAGCAGTCCGCCAGCGGCGGCGACCGCTTCGGCGAGCGACATCTGCCAGGCAGACGCTTGGCTGCCCGCGCTAAACTGGAACTGACCCTGTTGCCCCGAAGCGCCGAACGCCAGGTAAGTCTGCGGCTCCTTGTACAGATAGATCGTATCCCCCGGCCACGCCCAGATGTTGTTGTCCGCCTCGTAAAGCAGCGCGCCAAACGGCACTGTTGCTCTCTTCCCGTGGCGCTCCAGAGTCACCCAGAGGTCCTGACCCTGATCCCGAAGCCCGCCGGCCCGCGTGATCACATCCAGCAAGTGCTCGCCCGCTGGCTGCGCCGGGATGCGGCCCGTCACCGAGGTGATCAGATTATTCACCTCGCCAACGACGGTAATAAGCGACGTGTTCTGCGTTACCAGCGCCACCACCGCCTGCGGCTCGATCGCGCGGTTCTTGATCCGGTCGACAATCTCCTTCTCGACCTCGGCTGGAGTCCTTCCGGCGGCGGGGACCAGGCCCGCATAGGGCACGGAAATGTATCCTTTGGTGTCAATTGGCTGATTCGGCAGCGTTACGAAATTGCCCGGACGCACGCTGGCTTCGGCCGGAATGAACAGGCCACCCGCTGCAGCTTCGAAAATGGTGACAGCGACTACGTCGCCGATGCCAAACTTGATTTCCGGCGGCGGACGATGGTCACCAAACACCGCCGTAAGCGTCCGCGGTCCGTACTCGTTCAGGATGTCGACAGTCTGGGCAGTGAGTTGGACGAGGCCGAACGGAGGACCGTTCCACGTCGTGCCCGACTTGACCACGACCGCGTTCGGCCCGGATGCAGGAATGAGAAGCGGACTGTTACAGCCCGCCATTAGGATCGCCCCACTTATGGCCGCGAGCGTGACCAAAACACGCCGATTCCACATAACCCCCACCCCGCTATATGGATACGGAATCACTAACACGGCGACCGCCCAGGTCACAGGTTTTCACAGGAAGGCATTGCACGATCCTGGGCAAAAACCAATTTTTTCCCCTTGTGTATCCGAAATGACACAACAGCCATGGGCGCCCTTTCTTCCGATGCGCGCTTTGGGCCAGGCCCTATCGTCGGCGCGCAAAGAGGAGCGCCAAAGACATTCTTCGTCACCGCGGCTTAGCGGGCGTGATCCTCGTCGCCCTACTCGGGGTATTTGGCGCCGCAAACGGCACCGCGCACTCCCAGGTAGCAGGCAGCTGGCGCCTCATCCATGCCGCGAACCCCAATAGCGGAGCCGATATAATATCAATCGTCCACACCGCCGATACCGCTCGATCGGACTTCGAACTGGCGGGGCTAATGCTGCAGTGCAGCGAAAGACGACGTGAGGTCGTCCTGGTCGTTGTAACGCCGTTCCCGCCTCGCGCACGCCCCGGGGTGACCATTCGTACGGACAGTGAGGAGTGGCGCTTCGAAGCCCGCGTTGTTTCGCCGGGGGCCGAGCTCTTGCTCCCGGCAGAGGCGACCAGCCTCGCGGCTGGACCGTGGCAGACGGCCCACGAGCTCGCCGTTAGGGTTTCCTCGCAAGAGCAATCCTTCGGCGGCGTGATCCCGATCGACGGCCTCAACGCTGCGCTCGCGACGCTCGCTGCAAATTGCCCTGCCGAGTGAGTAGGCACGATCGCGAATTTTTCAAATTATGCCTTTGGTTCGATTGCCGAATCGAATATATGGCTAGATGCAGCAATTCTTTAGCGAGTTTTTAACGCGTGGCGTCGCAGCGTTGTCGGGCTTTGGACCGCTTCGATGTCGATGCTCGTTCTCTTGGCAATTCTGATCGGCGGCGTACTCGGGATGAGATTCAAAGTCCTCATCCTCGTCCCCGCCATTGGTTTGGCTTTGATCACCACTCTCGTGGTTGGCGCCGCCCATGGGGACCGCGCGTCCAGCATCCTGATCGGTGCTGTATCCGCTTCGATCTGCCTGCAGATTGGATATATCTTCGGTTTGCTGACGCGATACAGCACCGAGCTCACCCGTGCTGCACACATGCGACGGGTCACGCTCCGAACTAAATCCGCCAAATAGCGCTTTCGCGCCGCCGGTCACTCCACCGGATCGGGCTCGACCCAGTATCGCGCGTAGGCCCGTACCGGCCCGAAATAGTAATGCGGCTCAGTCTCATCGTAGTTGCGTGGATCGAAGCGGATGCCATAGGTCGTTAGCAATTCTCGGTGGCGCACATGAGTCACGTGCAGACAGCCGCAAGGGCCACACCAGCATGCAGCGTGATGGGCGCGGACAGTCGGCGCCGGCAGCGGGAGTTCGGCTGCCGCAGCGAAGTTGGGCATGGCCGGGACGGCGGCCACAGCCATGAGTCCGATTGCGACTGCGCCTATTAGGGATTTCGACATCGACGGTCTCCTTCAACGATGGGGGACCCAAAAGCACCAATCCGCCAACGAGGACAAAGTCTAAGCCAAATCGCAGTCTAGGCCATGCTGCGGAGCCGTGCAATTGCTCGCGCTCGACGCGTAGAGATTGCCTCCATCTCGCGAGCCACTGCAATCAAAGTGTTGCTTAAGACCTATTTTCGAGCGACGAATTGTTAACTCAACGCCGAGTGGATATACTCAAGATCCGTTAAGGCAATGTAACGTCGTTGGGCAGGAGAATGCCTTGGTTTGGAAACCGCTGGCATCAGATACCCCAAGGTCGAGGCCGTGCGTGCCCGCCGGCACACGCGTTTATGCTGTCGGCGACGTCCACGGCCGTGCTGATCTTTTGCGCGCGCTTTTCCGGCGCATCGACGATGATCTCAAATCCGCAACGACCGCTGATTCGATTCAGGTCTTCATCGGCGATTACATCGACCGCGGACCGAATTCACGTCAAGTGATCGACCTGCTGATCTCGCGACGCAGAGAACATCAGATGATATTTTTGAAGGGCAACCATGAGGCCTGCGCGGCTCAGTTTCTAAGCGATTCAACTCAGTTATCCGAATGGATGCTTATGGGCGGCCATAGCACCCTCCTCTCCTACGGCGTCACGCCCATGCGCCCAAAGGACCCAGCGTCGCAGCATCAGGTCGCAACCGCGCTTCGCCAAGCCGTGCCCGATAGTCATCGCCATTTCATTCAAGGCCTTGTGCAATCATTTACTTGTGGCGACTTCTTTTTTGCCCATGCGGGCGTACGTCCGGGAATCCCGTTGCAAAAGCAATCTGAGCACGACTTACTCTGGATCCGGGGGGACTTTCTTCTTCACGAGGAAGATTTCGGCAAGGTGGTCGTACACGGCCATACGCCTGCCAGGGAACCAGACATCCGCTCCAACCGGATCAATATCGATACCGGCGCCTATGCGACTGGTCGATTGACCTGTCTCGTACTCGAAGACGCTCGGATGCGTTTCCTATGAAAATGCCCCCAATGTGCAGCGCCCCAACGTGTCGGTTGTTCTGCTGAGGTATTTGAGAGGAGCGACCGATTCCCGATGAATGTGCCGCCCTCCATTGCGTTCCGCCTCGCAACGCTGCTCTTCGCAATCTTGCTCAGCTTGCAATGCGCCTGGTTGTCGCTCACTGGGTTGCTCCGGACTGGCATTGATCGATTGCCGACCGATCCCCGCGCTGCGGCCGCCGCAGCTGGCAAGCGTGACGCCGCCGCCCGTGTTGCATCAATCGGTGCATTCCGGGGAGAGCTCTGGGCCCAATCCGCCTTCACCTACGCGGAGCTCCTCTTTACCGAAGCGGGGGGTGGCACGAATAAAAACCTTAAAAGCGCGTCGGCGCGCGCGCGCCTAAATCTTGACCGCGCTCTTGGCGACGCGCCCCACCAGTCCGGCGCTTGGCTGCTTCTCGCCGGACTAGCCGCGCGTTATCCATCCCCTGGTCTTGAAGCCAAGCAAGCTCTGAAAATGTCCTACTACACCGGACCAAGCGAGCCAGACCTGATGTTGCTGCGCTTGCGCATCGCGGCACATTCGGACGCGTTCAGCGACATTGAAATACGGCAGTTCGTCAGCCGAGATCTTCGCGTGCTGCTGGCCCAAAAGCAGAAATCGGCAATAGCCGAGGTCTACGACGTCGCTTCGCCGGCCGGACAGCGTTTCATTGAACAGGTCGTCAAAGATTTCGATTCGTCCGCTGTCGATTTCTTGCGAGCCGGCCCGCACAAGGACGTCTTACCAGACTGAATGCTGGGACGCTCGACCGAATAGATCTGCAACGGTGCGGCACGTCAACGCCCTGCCCGGCGGGGCGTAAGCGCTCTTCGTGACCTTCTCAAATTCCCTCTTCCGGAAAGCTTTTAATCCGGCGTGGGGGCAGCCTTTAGGGCACCGGTATCTTGCATCTGACCGTTTTTCGAAATGCATTCGCGAAAGAAGTCCCTTTCGGATTGAGCGTAAGGCTTGTTTCCAAGTAATGGTGGGTGCGCCTTGATGGCCATGTCTCGACACTTCTTCGCGAGATCTGCGCTGATGGCGGTAGCTGGCGATTCCGAAAGCACTACGATCTGGACGAACATCAGGGATGCGGTAAAACTTTTCAAGACACCGCTCACGATAGATCTCCGTTTCGTAGGATGGCAAGGAATCGGTTGTTGTGATTCAGAACGGCAGCACACTGTTGCGACATTGAAGTCCAGCACTCAGTGTACATCGGGTCAGACTCACAACATGTAATTTTACCAAAATCACGAGCGCAATGGTAGCGGCAATTGGCAATGGCGCGTTCAAGTCCTGGCCGCGAACGCGGTACCAATTTCCGACTGGTAGCAGATCGAGAAATTCTCAGAAGTCGTCTTCAATGCCGGCTATGCGTGGCGCGTGCGCACCCTGCGCGGGTGCGACATTCTCGCTGCCTGCGGCCAGCTCAAGAGCGCGACGGAAAACCTCTCTGCCCGCGAGCGCCTCACTTTGTGTGCCATGGCGATCACGGATCGACGTCGGCCATGGCATCGCCATCCGCATCCTGCCGATCATCCTCGCCTATATCCTGGCCTTCATCGCCGCCTCGATCGTGCTCACCATCGGCACGCTCACGCCCGAATGGGGCCATACGCGCGCTCGAGCCGCGCCGCGCCGCCGATCAGCGTCGCGCAGCTGGGAATTACCGTTCAACTCCTTGAGCCCATCGCGCCTACCGCGCTTGATTGACATTTTTTGTCGCAATCACATATCATTTTATGTGATGCAGATCGCCGGGCTTTCGACGCGGGCTTGTACATTGGCCGAGAAGGTCTTCGGTCTGGTCGTCTATCTATTTGTTAGGTGTCCCATCCAAGGCGAGCGTGAGGCTGGCGGCGGCCAGCATTGCTGATTCGGTGTTCGCAGCGTGAGGTCCGAGAATGACGCGCTGCGTTACCGGGAGAACCTGATCGCTCCTGGATTATATGCATCTAAAAACACGCGTGCTTGTGACAGGGGGTGCCGGATTTCTCGGGGCCCATCTTTGTGAGCGGTTGCTCAAGCACGGCGCAACCGTCATCTGCGTCGACAATTTTTTCACCGGCACGCGGCGGAACCTTGGTCGTCTGCTCGATCACCATGGCTTTGAACTCATTCGCCATGACGTGACTTTCCCGCTCTATGTCGAGGTGGATCAGACCTACAACTTGGCTTGCCCGGCATCACCCGTCCATTACCAGCACGACCCCGTGCAGACGACTAAGACAAGCGTGCACGGCGCCATTAACATGCTCGGGCTGGCGAAACGCCTGCGTGTCAAGATTCTGCAAGCATCGACATCTGAAGTCTATGGCGATCCCGACGTGCATCCGCAGACCGAAGATTATTGGGGGCACGTCAATCCGGTAGGTCCGCGCTCTTGTTACGATGAGGGCAAGCGTTGCGCTGAGACGCTGTTCTTCGATTATTGGCGCCAGCACCAGTTGCCCATCAAGGTTGCTCGGATTTTCAATACCTACGGGCCGCGGATGCATCCCAATGATGGTCGCGTGGTGTCGAATTTCATCGTGCAGGCCTTGCTCGGACGCGACATCACCGTCTTTGGTGACGGAAGGCAAACCCGCTCGTTTTGCTACGTCGATGATTTAATCGACGGTCTCGTCCGGCTCATGAACACCCCCGATGACGTGACCGGACCAATCAATCTCGGAAATCCCAAGGAATTCACGATTCTTGAACTTGCGTCCATGGTCATCGAGCTTACCGGATCGCGCTCGCGCATTGTGCACCGATTGCGGCCGCAAGATGATCCGCGGCAGCGCTGTCCGGACATTTCGCGAGCCAATGATACGCTCGCGTGGGCTCCGAAAATTCCGCTTTCGGACGGCCTCACCCGCACAAACGAATACTTTAGAACTGCTGGCTGATGACGCCATTCGACCATTTATCATCCATGAGGCACAAGGTGCGGAGACTTGAGGTGTAAATGCCTCGGGGGCGTGTTTTGCCTTCGTTTCGGGCGTCGCAACGCAATCGGATGCAAAAGACCCATAACGGGACTAGAGAGAGCGTCCGCTACGATGCCGACAAACCTAATGCCACACCGCGGAAGATGCTGGATGTATCCCGCTGAGGGCGATGGGTTGGTCCCCGAGCACAGATTCGCGATGAGCTTGCCGATGCTTGAAAAGCGATATCTTTTAGTAATATTCTTGCTACTTTGACGCTTCAGGTCGGCCCATGACGGGAAAATTTGTAATGCCTTCGACAACTTCCGTGGTTGAACGGACATATTATTCCATTCTCTCCCGGACGGTTGCAGCTGCCACGCAAGATCGCGCGCGGATGCGGTCGATGATCTATGACCTCGCCCGCATGACGATGATAAGGAGAAATCTTTATCACGCAGGAAGCGAAGAGATCGATTGGTCAGGGATGCAACATGAGTATCGCGCGCTTGAAGCTGCAATCCGGCAGGTTGAAGCACGCTACGCGGACGATACCGACCAGCTGTTCTCTCTCGAGATCTTAGACCCCGAACCGCCGATCCATTATTCGCTCTCTCGCCCCTCCCGACCACATGCGTTCTACCCTATTGCTCTTCGCTGGAGTTTCTGGCGGACCGTTCTACTGGCAGCGGCCGTGGGCGTCGCGATCTATATCGCGACCGGAGGCGTGGATGTACTCTCGGACTTGAGGAATTTCTACCGGTCCCGTGAAACACAACAGCGGGTGCCTAGTAAAGAAAACACCGCGCCCGCACCGCAACCGGCTCTTCAACCGAGTATCCCAGCTATTCCGCTCCCGACGACATATGGAATCTATGCGCTCAGCAGCGGGCACCTGACTGAACTCGACTCGCTCCCGATCAGGGTGCCAGACCCAAGGATCGCAATTTCCGCCTCAATCTCGACGCCCAGCCGAGCCCACCTGTCAAACGGACAGCTGGAGTTTATCGTGTTTAAGCGTAATCTCATAAACAATGCCCCGGACAAGGCGTCATTGCGAGTTGTGGCGCGCGTCGCCCGGGCCCTGATTTTTGATGCAAAAGGCAAAGCGAAATTTGCCGATGTCGACGCAACATGGGTGGTGCGCGGCAACTCTTACCCATTGAAGGTGGCGCCCATAGCCAACAATCCTGAGATGATCGTTATCCGACCCGAGAACGCCGACTTTGTTTTTCCAGCGGGCCGATACGCGTTGGTGCTGCAAAACTCCGCCTACGATTTCACTGTGGACGGATCAGACAGGAATGCAGCGCACTGTCTGGAACGCACCGATGGGTTGAATGCTCCGCTGTATACAGAGTGTCGAAATCCTTAGCGTGCCAAGTGGCGGCTTCCGGTCGCGCTTAGGCGACCTTTTCGCGGCGATATCATCAACTACGCAGCTGCCCTTAGCTCCTTTTTCCACCTTTCGCAAGGGATAAGCCGGCAATGACTGCCGCTTGTTCAAACAATAACGAAACCCGCGCGTTGTAGCGCGCGGATGATTTCTTTGCAGCGGAGTGAACGAACCGGTCCGTCATGCCGCCAGCGTGACGGTAACCTCGCGGATGTGCGGTGTGGCTTCTGGCGGAATTGGCTCGCCGCGGGCCGTCATGTCCTCAAGAACGAGGCGAATGGCATCCTCCGCCATGCTAAGTACCTCAGCCTCGTCTTTGCCAGAGGTGACAATTTCCGGCAGCGAAGGGACGCGGACCGTGAAGCCACCTTCGGTTTCCGGTTCCAAAACGACAGCAAACTTTCTTGTTCGATCGACCACAATGTGCCTCTTTGCCATAGTATGTATCCATCCTATAAAAAATTGCTACGCGGTCAATGAACGGCTTTGTCGGCGAATTCACCCCGATGTTGGCGGCGGTCACAAGCGCAACGACCACCGCGCCAATCGCTAATGCGGCAACGAGACCAGCAGGCCCAAGACGAAGTCAGGAACGAGCTGAGCATGCGGGCAGCACCGGTATTCTCACTGCGCTTCCCGGTGGACGCGCTCGACGTGTTGTTCCCAAAACTTTGCGGTTGCTTTCGCGTTGGCGTCTTCAGCCTGTTCCCTTGCCTCGCCGGATTGCGCGGAAGCAATCGCGCTCTCGGCGGCAGCCAACTGCGCCTTAGCCCTGAACTTCAGGATTTCCGCCTTGCGCACCGATACCATGGCAGCCGTGGATTCGCCGGTGGCCGTCAGGGCAGCGAGCCTCGCTTGATCGGCCCTGCTAGCGCTTTGTTCGCTTCTGCGGCTGCCGCGGCGGCAGCGTCGGGGCCGGCCTTTGGCTGGAACAGAGCCGCGGAGTATCGCCAACTGTTCCGTTGGCGGCAGTGGTGTCACTTTGCTGTTTTAAAAGGATTGAGCACACTGGCTCCAAGATCAGCAACATGCGAAACGTTCCGGGTTGCAAGCGTCATGCCGTGCACTTTTGCGGTAGCCGCCAAGAGCGCATCGATCGTCGGTACAGGGCGCTTAGCGCTCATGCGTCCCCATTCGCCAGCAACGGCACGATCGACAGGCAGGATACGCTCGGCAAAGGATCGGCGTAGAGTAGAGAGCCAATTTTCCAGAGCACGAGCCTTGGCGGGTTCTTTTCGGCGCGCTCGTTCGACCCCCTTGCGGATTTCGCCAAGCACGAGCACGCTGAGGTAGACGCTTTCGTCATCGATCGAGTCGTACCACGCCGCGACGTGGCGATCGCAATCGGCGCCCCTGCGAACCTCGGAGATGATGTTGGTATCGATCAGATAGTTCACAGCCTGACATCCCGCCCGAGATCATGATCGCGGCTGAGATCGATTCCTTCGAGCGGCGCGGACGCCAATAGCGCCTTGAGACCCCTCGCGTTTCCCGATCCGAAACGCTCGCGCAGTAATGCACGCGCTTCGCACTCCCGCTCCGGATCGGCTAGCGCAGTCACGACACCGCGGACGAGCGCAGCGTCGTCCTTGCGGACATGAACCTCAAGGCGAATCACCCCTCGTTGCTTCAGGCGGCGGCGGTAAGTCGTCAGCGCCTTTCTTTGCGTACTTGGCATTGGCCGAATCGCTCCATGTTCCTTCCGGAAACGTAGCCGGAAATCACCTGCAGCGCAAATGGCTCCCAGGGGGGTTAAATCCTCAAAGCTTTCGGCGCCGTAACCGCGCCGGGCCCCTGCGCAGAAATTTTTTTCGCGAGTCTTTCCCGCCTAATAAAAGGAGGCTACCGAGCCTCGATCCGAAATCATGTCCGAGAGCCGGTCGCGCCTCAAGCCCGAGGCGGCGCGGTTCCTTGAAGACGCATTGGTTCGCGGAGAATTCGAGCGCGGCGAGATCGCCCGCATCAGCGGGCTCCCCGAGCGCAGCGCGCGGCGCGTCTTGAAGGATATCATCGATGCAGGTCTGCTCGTCTCGGAAACACCCAAGGGGCCGGTCTCACTGCGCTTCCCGGCGGACGCGCTCGACGTGTTGTTCCCAAAACTGTTTGCCCAGACCTGAGCAAGCCCGATCTCAATTGCTTGCGCTCTTGGATATTCTCTCATCTAGATGAAGCTTTTCAACGCCACCAACTGGAATACGGACCTGCGATTGGCGGTCGCCAATAAGACGGACGACCGTAACCGACGTCGATTTGTGGATCGTGGCGTCGATGGTTGAGACCTCCTTGCGGTTCGCCGCTCATGAGGATCACAAAGTCGGTGCCGCCGCCGGTCTCGGGGCTCAGCGCCTCGTCTGAAATGATGAGGGAAGATCGTGGCGACACCGCTTCCTCGATACGATCGACTGTGTCCCGGGGAATCGCCATCCGGTCGAGCGCCGCTTTCGCGCTGTCCAGGTCGGTCGACATTTCCTCTGCGTCCCTGCGCTGGCCTTTGGGTGCCACAACGTTCGGCTGGTCTCCGCTATTGTCGAGATGTGCGCCAACCAAAGAAACCACGCTCCATCGCAGGTTGGCGCCAGTGCGCTCAACTGCAGTGAAGATGTGGGTGCCGATCGGGCGATCGACATCCTGGATGGTGACAGGGATTTCCAGGACCGGCTGAAAAGCTTGCCGGATATAAAGGCGCTGGGTCTTACGGCTAATAAAGACAGATATCGGCTCGAGATCGCGCGCAGCTTTGCGTACCGCTTCGGCCGCAACGACGCTCGCGGCGTGGGCCGCCATGGCTGCTTCGCGGGCGGCCGCCGCAGCATCGAGCTTTGGTTGCAGCTCGGCCTTGGCTGAGGCTAATTGAGCCTCGAGCGCATCGACCTGCGCGCTCGCTTTCGCCCTGGCGTCCTCCGCCTGTTCCTTGGCCTCGGGGGATTCTGCGGCAGCAATCGCACTCTCGGTGGCAGCCAACTGCGCCTCAGCCCTGGACTTCAGGATTTCCGCCCTGCGCACCGATACCATGGCAGCCGTGGATTCGGGGGTGGCCGTCATGGCAGTGAGCCTCGCTTGATCGGCCCTGCTGGCCGCTTTGTTCGCTTCTTCGGCTGCGGCTGCCGCGGCGGCAGGGTCGGGGCCGGCCTTTGGCTGGAACAGAGCCGGATGATCAATCGCGACGGGCCTCAGGCCGCGTGGCGCCACAATCACGCGCATGCCGAGCCTAGTTATCTCGAACAGGCGCTCGGCAAAGTCGTAAGGCATGCGGACGCAGCCATGTGATGCAGGATAACCCGGCAGAGGCCCACCGTGGAGAGCGATGCCCGACCAAGTAAGGCGCTGCATGTGCGGCATATACGCATCGTCGTACATATTGGAGTAATGCTCGGCTTCCTTCTGAAGAATGCTGAAAATACCGGCCGGGGTCTCGCGTCCCTTTTGACCGCTGGACACCGGCGCTCGCAGGATCCACCCCGCGGCGTCGTAAACGGCGATCTGCTGGTCGCGCAGCGAAATGATTGCCATGATTGGCTCGCCGACTGCGCGCGACTCTACCGACTGTTCATCGAGACGACTTGCGGCGCCCGCAAGATCGCTCGCCGCTGCCAGGGCAGCCAAGCTGGCAAAGGCAAGACGCGCAACGGGCCACCCAATCGAATTGATGAAATAGCCTCCCATGCGCGTGCGGTGGTTCGCTGCGCATTCGAAGGCGAGGCGCTGCGCGTACACGGGCATGCCGAGGGTTCGAGCCAGTCCGCGATCTGCTGCACCGCCGATTTCCGGCCGATCAATCGTCGGTACGATTGTGAGCTTACCAATGCTCACCGGGATATTGTAGCCGTCGGCGAGAGGTCGCTGTGGCCCCTAATCAACCTAATTGATCACCCTCGCGCCGGGTTACGGCCACGACCCACCGGGTCGGGGATCGGACCTGCCCAACGCCGTGGTGCGGCACATCTAGCGACGGCCACAGCCAGTCATAGGCCCACCGAAACGACGCGTCGAACGGGCCAGATTCTCTAGGAAAATCAATCCCTAAGCCCGGCAAACCTTGCCGGGTGCGCGCAAGGGCCGCCGCGCCTCAATGTCGGGGCGCGCGGGTAACACTTTGAATTTGCGCAGTTTAGCGCGGACCCCACGCTGGCCCGCCGGTTGCAGGAAGGCGATAGCCTTATCTCGATGCAGGGGTCGCGCAGTGCCGAGTGTAGCGTCCGGGGTCAGTGCCAATTCCTTCGCGTCCTTGCAGCCGCAGCAGGCGCCGGCGGCCGCGCAGGAAAGCGACACGCCGCCCTTCTCGGCTTTGCTGGACGCTGCTGCGCCCGCCTCCGGCGCCGCAGCGCCTCCCGCGCCGCCCGCACCGCCCTCGCCGCCAGCGCAGCCCTCGCCGCCCGCGCCGCCCCCGGCCGCAAGCGCGCCGCCAACCGGAGTCACGCAACCGCCCGCCTCCACCAGTCCATCTTCGTCTCAGACCGGCGGGTCAACGAATACCGCGAGCTCAAGCACGAACTCAGCCGGCACCGCGAACGCGGCCCCCAATGCCACGAGTTCAAGCACGAACTCAACCGGCGCCGCGAAGGTGAAGGCGGCCCCGAATACGACGAGCGGCGGCAATGCGACGCCGGACGCGACACCCAGAGCGAGAAGCCGCAGCGCAACTCCGCGGACGACCGGCGGGGACTCGAGCGCAAACGCCGCTGCCGATGCCGCCCCCGATACGACGGGCGAGGCGAGCGTAACCGGGACGACAAGCGCGACCGCTGCCGTGACCAGGAGCACGGGCGGCCAGGCTTCCTCGGCTGCGGCCGCAGACAGCACCACCGTCGCGGCGGCGGATCCTGCTTCGGCAAGTGGCCAAGCAGCCGCGCCGGTCGCCCCGACGAAAAGAACTGCGGGCGGAGCCCGCGGCGACTGGCACAATGACGGCGGCACGACAGATGCCAGCGCCGCTGCGGGCGCGGAGCAAACGCCGACCGCGACCGATCCATCGCCGATCGTTGCGGCGGCAACCGTCCTCAACCCCGCTAACGACCCCGCGCCGACGCCGGCCTCAGCATCGACCTCGGGCGTGACAATCGGCGAGCCGACAAGGACTCGTCTCAGGACCTCTGTACCGATCGATACAGACGAAGGCTCGCCGCCGGCACCAGACGCCATCGATGCAGCGCCGGCAAAGCAAGCGCCCGTGGCCAACGGCACTGCTAGCGCCGCATCCGGCCCGCCTGAGGAGGGCGGCAACGCGCCGGCCGCCACCGGCAATTCCCCGCAGCCAGCACCAACGCAAGCGGGCGAAGACGCCGCCGCCATAGTGTTTCAGAACGACGGCACCGGTTCGGCGGATCCCACTCACGGCACGACCCGAGCTGCCGACTTGGCGGCGACCCTTGCGTCCGACACGCCGGCATCGTCGAGCGCCGCAAGCGGAACCGGCGCGGCGAAGGTTTCCGCCGACGGCCTGCCGAATTTCGGCTTCTCGGCCGCGACCGCGACGACGTCATCCACGATGGCAGCCGCGGCCAATTCGAGCACGGCCTCCACAACCGCCGTTCCGATTTCCGGGCTTGCGGTGGCGATCGCCGCGCGCGCGCAGGCCGGCTCCAATGAGTTTGAGATCCGTCTCGACCCCCCGGAACTCGGCCGCATCGACGTGCATCTCAACGTCGACAGCAACGGCCAGGTCACGTCGCATGTGACCGTCGAGCGCGCCGACACGCTTCAGCTGCTGCAGAGCGAGCAGCCGCAAATCGAACGCGCGCTCGAGCAAGCCGGCTTGAAGACCACGGATAACGGCCTGCAGTTCACGCTGCGCGATCAGTCGTTCGCCGGACAGAATAGCGGACAGAATACCGGCGGAGAGCCGAGGACGGCGCAACTTGTCGTTCCCGACGCCGATTTGTCGCCGGTAGAAGCGACGCAGGCCTACAGCCGTTTCGGCCTTGGCGGCGGGGTCGACATCCGCGTGTGAACAGCACTGGCTAAGCAAGGATCGGGGCAACGATGAGCATCATTTCCGACGCACTCTCGCAGGCGACCAACTCCGCTTCCTCGGCTCTCTCGCAGCTTGGCATCGGGACAGTGGGGACGACAACGACCACGTCCAGTTCATCCGGTTCCTCCAGCGCGTCCGCGGCCCAGGCCACCGGCGGGAACGCAATGCAATCGCTGGCGGGCAATTTCGACACGTTCCTGCAGCTTCTGACCACCCAGTTGCAGAACCAGGACCCGCTCGACCCGCTCGACACCAATCAGTTCACGCAGGAGCTCGTCGAGTTCGCGTCGGTCGAACAACAGGTCGACATGAACACCAACATGCAAACGCTGATCTCGCTGCAGCAGACCACGGCGACGACGGCGGCGCTGCAACTCGTCGGCTCGACCGTGACGATGAGCGGCAACACCGCGACGCTGTCGAACGCGACCGGCAGCCCGGCCACCTGGAGCTTGTCCACATCGTCCCCGGCGACGGCCAACGTCACGATCACCAGCGCCGCCGGCACGACGGCCTACACCGGAACGCTGGCGCTCAATGCAGGAACGCAAACCTTCACCTGGAACGGCCAAGGCAACACCGGCGTGACCTGGCCCGACGGCAGCTACACCATCTCGATCAACGCGACCGGCGCCAACGGCCAGCCGGTCGCCGTCTCGACGCAGGTGCAAGGCGTCGTCACCGGCGTCAATATGAGCCAGAGCCCGCCGACGCTCACGGTCGGCGGACAGAGCGTTCCGATCAGTCAAATCCAATCGATCAGCCATTGACCGCCCGCGTGCCGTCCCGACGCATCCGGTCGGAATTTGCTCCAATGGCCGCCGATTGGCCCGCCGACGCCACGGAATCCGGCCGCCGCGCCCGGGAAAGCCTCCAATCCGGCGGTGCGCTTAGGCAAATCTTAAGCGGCCATGCGTAAGGTCCGAACCCAGTGTCGAGTTCGTGAGAGTTGCTATGACTGAGCCCCATCGCCCGAGGGTCAAGTACGTCATCGGGCCGGATGGTTCCCCGCTGACGATCGCCGATTTGCCGGCGCCGGGAACTAAGCGCTGGGTCATTCGCCGCAAGGCGGAAGTGGTCGCCGCGGTCCGCGGCGGACTTCTTTCGCTCGAGGAGGCGTGCAGCCGCTACACGCTCACGGTCGAGGAATTTCTCTCCTGGCAATATTCGATCGACCAACACGGCCTCGCCGGACTGCGCACCACCCGCATTCAGCAGTATCGGCAGTAACGCGCGCTTAATCGATCTTACCGGATTGCCAAGGGCGGCCGCCGCGGCCGCCCGGCGCTTGCGCCTGCGGCACTTGCGTCCTCCGGCGGAACCAAGCGGGCCGGCCGCGCGTTAAACGCACGCCGAATCATGCAGCCGGGATTCGCATGACCGGAAGTGCGAAAGCTCCTATTGCCCTCCTCGCCGGCGCGCTCGCTTTGGCATTCTGTCCGCCGGCCGGCGGGCAGAGCGCCGGCGAGCCGGTGATCGGGCCGGCGCTGCGCACGATCAATCTCACTCAGGAACAGCGTTTCATCATCAAGGAGATCGTATTCAAGGATCTCAACATTGCGAAGGCGCGGGCCGACGCACCGGAAACGATCGGCGACGCCGTACCGCAGAACATCGCGCTTCATCGCATGCCTCGCTTGCTTGCGGAGAAGGTGCCGCAGGGCCGGTCGCACTCCTTCTTCGTCAAGGAAGACGACAACGCCATTGTTCTCGTCAGCCCCAATGATCGCCGTGTGGCGGACGTGATTCGCTAGCGCGGCGCCGCGTTTTTTCCGCCTCGACGGGGCGGACCATTAACCGGGTGCTAACCATAAAAAGGGCAAATCTTGCCGAGTGAGACGCGCCGTCACGGCGGCGGGGGATGCAGCTCGGTGCAAGGCTTGCTTGAGTTCTTGAGGACGCTCGGCGCCCCGCGCATCGCCGCGATGGGCGCCGTCACCATCGCGCTGATCGGCTTCTTCGCCTTTCTCATTCTGCGAGTGACCGCGCCGCAGATGACCCCGCTCTTCACCGACCTCAGCTTCGAGGATTCCGCCGCGATCGTGAAGGAGCTCGACCGTCAGGCCGTCCCCTACGAGCTGCGCAATGACGGCAACATCGTCATGGTGCCGAAGGACCGCGTCGCGCGGCTGCGCATGACGCTCGCCGAAGGCGGCCTGCCCAAGGGCGGCGGCGTCGGCTACGAGATTTTCGACAAATCCGACGCGCTCGGCACGACGAGCTTCGTGCAGAACATCAACAATCTGCGCGCGCTCGAAGGCGAGCTGGCGCGCACCATCCGCTCGCTCGACCGCGTGCAGGCCGCACGCGTGCATCTGGTGATGCCGGAACGTCCGCTGTTCTCGCGCGAAAAGGTCGAGCCGTCGGCATCGATCGTGCTCAAGGTACGCGGCACGCTCGAGGCGCAGCAGGTGCGCGCCATCCGCCACCTCGTGGCCTCCGCCGTCAACGGGCTCAAACCGCAACGCGTGTCGATCGTCGACGAGTCCGGCCGCCTTCTGGCCGATGGCGCCGGCGATGACGGGAACGGCGAGGTCAACGCCGACGAACGCCGTGCCGCGTTCGAGAAGCGGCTGCGCGAGCAGGTGGAGGCGATCGTGACGTCCGCCGTCGGACCGGGCCGTGCGCGCGTGGAGCTGACCGCCGATTTCGACTTCAACCGCGTCACCCAGACATCGGACAAATACGATCCCGAGGGCCGCGTCGTTCGCTCAAGTCAGACGCGGGAGGAGACCTCGGCGACGAGCGAGGGCAGGGAAAACCAGGTCACCGTCGGCAACGAGATACCGGGCGGCAATCAGCGCCAGGCGCCGGCCGCCGACGCCAACGCCAGTCCGCGCGACCAGAGCCGGAAATCGGAGGAGATCGTCAATTACGAGATCTCCAAGACCACCAAGACCGAGGTGATCGAAGGCGGTCGCGTCAATCGTATCTCGGTGGCCGTGCTGGTCGACGGCACCTACGGCAAGAACGACAAGGGCGACGTCACCTACCAGCCGCGCAGCAAGGAGGAGATCGACCAGATCGCGGCGCTCGTGCGCACGGCGATCGGCTTCGACTCAAAGCGCGGGGATCAGGTCGAGGTGATCAATTTGCGCTTCGCCGAAATGCCGGCGAACCCAATCTCCGAGCCCGGCGGCTGGCTCTCGATGCTGACGTTCACCAGAGACGACGTCATGCACGCGATCGAAATGGCGGTGATGGGTCTGCTCGGCCTCGTCGTGCTGCTCCTGGTGGTGCGGCCGCTGGTGCGCCGGGTGATCGCTCCGGAGGACCGCGCGCTCGCGGCGCTGCCGGCGGGCGCCGCCGCCACCGGCGCGCCGGCAGAAGCGGCCGCCCCCGCGACCGCCGTCGAGCCCGTGAAAGCGGCGCCGAGCCAGACCGCCAAGATGATCGACATCGCCCAGGTCCAGGGCCAGGTCCACGCCCAATCGGTGCAGAAGGTCGGCGAGCTCGCCGACAAGAATCCGCAGGAAACCGTTTCCATCATCCGCCAATGGCTGACCGAGAGCGTCGCAGCCTGATCGATTGACCCATGCCATCCGCCTACGAAACCGAAATCGGCGCCCGCAAAGACCTCACCAGCGCGACGGCAAGCCTCGCCCGCGGCGCCAGCGCGCCAAGCGGCAAGCGCCAACTGAGCGGCCCGGAACGCGCCGCCGTGTTGATGCTTGCACTCGGCGAGCAGCACGGCGCCAAGATCTGGAGCATGCTCGACGACGACGAACTGCGGCAGATTTCGGTGGTGATGTCGACGATCGGCACGATCGACGCCGAACTGGTCGAGAACCTATTGCTCGAATTCGTTTCGCGCATGCGGGCGTCCGGCGCGTTGATGGGCAATTTCGACGCCACCGAACGCCTGCTGCAGCAATATCTGCCGCCGGAACGGGTGACCAACATCATGGACGAGATCCGCGGTCCGGCCGGCCGCAACATGTGGGAGAAGCTGTCCAACGTGCAGGAGGAGGTGCTCGCCAATTACCTCAAGAACGAGTACCCGCAGACCGTCGCCGTGGTGCTTTCCAAGATCGGACCGGAGCACGCCGCGCGCGTGCTGGCCATCCTGCCGGAGGAGCTGGCGCTCGACGTCGTCAACCGCATGTTGCGCATGGAGGCGGTGCAGAAAGAGGTTCTGGAGCGGGTCGAGCAGACGCTGCGCACCGAATTCATGTCGAACCTGTCGCAGACGCGGCGGCGTGACGCGCACGAGGTGATGGCGGAAATCTTCAACTATTTCGACCGGCAGACTGAGACGCGCTTTCTTACCGCGCTCGAGGAGGATAACCGCGAGAGCGCCGAGCGCATCAAGACCCTGATGTTCACGTTCGACGATCTGGTCAAGCTCGACCCCGCCTCGGCGCAAACGCTCATGCGTCACATCGACAAGGACAAGCTCGGGGTCGCGCTCAAGGGCGCGGCGGAGCCGGTCCGCCAGTTCTTCCTGTCGAACATGTCGACGCGCGCCGCCAAGATGCTGATGGAGGACATGCAGGCGATGGGCCCGGTGCGCCTGCGCGACGTCGACGAGGCGCAGGTGCTGCTCGTCAATCTCGCCAAGGACCTGGCCGCCAAGGGCGAGCTCGTCATTTCCAAGACCCGCGGCGAAGAAGAGCTGATCTATTGAGGGCGCGATGGCATCGGTGAAGCAAGGCGACGCGGCATCCAGGCCTCTTCCGCCGCGGCAGAGGGCAAGCGGAGCGTGCGGATGAGCGGGCCGAGCAAATTCCTGTTCGACGTCGATTTTGCCGGCGACGCCGACCGCAAGCCGACGGTCACGCTCGCCGAGCATGCGGTGAAACTCGCCGAGGCCGAGACGATCGCGCACCGCAGAGGCTACGCCGAAGGCAAGGCCGACGCCACGGTCGAAGCCGAACGCCGCATCGCGTCCGCCCTCGAACGCATCGCCGCCGGCCTCGGCGGCGCATCCGCGGCGCTGAAAACGATCGAGGCCCGGCTCGAATGCGAGGCGGTCGAAGTCGCGGTGGCGGTTGCCGGAAAACTTGCGCCGGCCTTGATCGCGCGCGAGCCGTTCGCCGAAGTCTCGGCGCTGGCGAGCGAATGCTTCCGCGAGCTCATCGCCTCGCCGCACATTGCCGTGCGCGTCAACGACGCGCTCTACGCGGCCACGCGGGAAAGGCTCGACGCCATCGCCCGCACGGGCGGCTTCGAAGGGCGGATGGTCGTGCTCGCCGAGCCGGGCATCGCTCTGGGCGACTGCCGCATCGAATGGGCCGACGGCGGCATCAACCGCGACAGCGCCGCCGCCGACGTGGCGATCGGCGAGGCGGTGTCACGCTATGTCAGCGCCCGGCGCGCCGCCGCGGCCGCAGCGCGAGAGGGCCAGGAGGTGCGCGAATGAGCGAGGATGACAAGGCCGGAGATGGCAAGGTGCCGCTGCCCAATCTCGAGGACGGCGCCGCGAATGCCGACTTGCCGGCCCCGGCGGAGCCGGAGGGACCGACGGCGCGGATCGCCGCCGACCTCGAAGCGGTGTTCGACGTCCCGGTCCAGGTTTCCGCGGTGCTCGGCCGCACGCGGATGGACATCGGCGACCTGCTCAAGCTTTCCCCCGGCACCGTGCTCGAACTCGATCGCAAGGTCGGCGAGGCGATCGATATCTACGTCAACAACCGTCTCGTCGCCCGCGGCGAAGTCGTTCTGGTCGAGGAGAAGCTCGGCGTGACGATGACGGAAATCATCAAGGCGGAGCGGGCATGATCCGCAGCGTGCCGCAACCCCTCATCGCCTCTGATCCGCGGAGAAAGGTCGCCTTGCGCGCGATGCGCGCCGGCCGCTGCCCGCGGCGCGGAGGTGAAGGGCAAAGGACTGGAGAAATCCCATGCGTCTTCTGATCGTCGGCACCCTCGATGGCCAGCTCACGACCGCGACCAAGCTCGCGATGGACAAGGGCGCAACCGTCACCCATGCCGCGGATATCGCGCAGGCGCTTGCGGTATTGCGCTCGGGCCGCGGCGCCGACCTGCTCATGGTCGACGTCGCCATCGCCATTCGCGACCTCATCGGCTCGCTCGAAGCCGAGCATATCCACGTGCCGATCGTTGCCTGCGGCACCGCCACCGATGCCCGTGCCGCAGTTGCCGCCATCCATGCCGGCGCCAAGGAATACATCCCGTTGCCGCCTGAGCCGGAATTGATCGCCGCCGTGCTCGCCGCCGTCGCCGACGACACGCGCGAACTGATCTTCCGCGACGAGGCGATGGCGCGGGTCGTCAAGCTGGCGCAGCAGGTCGCGCCGAGCGAGGCTTCCGTGCTGATCACCGGCGAATCGGGAACCGGCAAGGAAGTCCTGGCGCGCTACGTGCACGCGCGTTCGAACCGCGCCAAAAAGCCGTTCATTTGCGTCAACTGCGCCGCCATTCCGGAATCGCTGCTCGAATCCGAGCTGTTCGGCCACGAGAAGGGTGCATTTACCGGCGCTGTCGCGCGTCGCGTGGGAAAATTCGAGGAGGCGAACGGCGGCACGCTGCTGCTCGACGAGATTTCCGAGATGGACGTGCGGCTGCAGTCGAAGCTCCTGCGCGCGATCCAGGAGCGCGTGATCGACCGCGTCGGCGGCACGCGGCCGGTGCCGATCGACATCCGCATCCTCGCCACCTCCAACCGCAATCTGGCGGAAGCGGTGCGCGAAAATACCTTCCGCGAGGATTTATTGTTCCGCCTCAATGTCGTGAACCTGAAAATCCCGCCCTTGCGCGAGCGGCCGGCCGACGTGATCGAACTGGCGCAGTACTTCATCAAGAAGTACGCGGCGGCGAACGGCGTGCCGGCGCGACCGCTGTCGGCGGAGGCGCGGCACACGCTGAGCGTCAATTATTGGCCGGGAAACGTCCGCGAGCTGGAGAACACGATGCATCGCGCCGTGCTCATGGCGACCGGCGTCGAGATCGGGCCGGAGGCGATCCTCGCGCCCGACGGCGCGCGCCTCGATCAGCAGCGCGGCGCGTCCGCGATCGTCCACGCCGCGCTCGCCGCCGAGCAGGTCTCGCGCGCGCTGGTCGGCCGCACCGTCGCCGAGGTCGAGCGCGACCTCATCCTGGAGACGCTCAAGCACTGCCTCGGCAACCGCACGCACGCCGCCAACGTGCTCGGCATCTCGATCCGCACGCTGCGCAACAAGCTCAACGAATATGCCGCCGACGGCGTGCCGGTGCCGCCGCCCGGCGGCGGCGCCGGCGGCGAGCCGCGCGCCGCGGCCTAGCTTCTTTGTAATCCAGCTTCGTTGTACCAGAAGCGATCGCGCTCAAGTCTCGGCGAACAGGCCGCGCGGCGCGCTTGCCGGCGCCGTGCGCGGTTCCGCCAGAGGCCGCGGCGCAGCAACCAGGCGCCGGCCGAGCACGGCGACGAACTGCTCCTTCGCCATCGGCTTGGCGAACAGATAGCCCTGCCCGATATCGCAGCCGATCCCCTGCAGCTTGTGGCTTTCGTGCGTCGTTTCGATGCCCTCGGCCACGACCTTGAGTTCGAAGCGCTTGGCCAGCTCGACGATGGTTTCGCACAAGCCGGCATTCAGCCGGTCGAGATGGCAATCGGTGACATAGCTCTTGTCGATCTTGAGCTCGCTGAACGGCAATTGGCGCAGCCGCGCCAGCGACGAATAGCCGGCGCCGAAATCGTCGAGCGCCAGCGAGCAGCGGAAGGCGCGCAGTTCGTCGGCGACATCCTTGGCGATCTTGAGATCGTGCATGGCCTCGTCCTCGGTGACTTCGAGGATGAGGCCGGGCCAATTGGCCGCCGCCGGCCGCTCCTCGCGCAACATCCGCGCGATCGGCAGCCGGACGAAGGCCGATGCCGGCACATTCACGGAAAGCTTCAAGGCCGCGCCCTGCGCCGCGCAATCCTCGAAGTCGCGCAGCGCCGTGAGGATGACGCGCTCGGTCAGCGCCAGCATGTCGTCTTCCCCGGCGCCGGGAAGAAACGCTCCGGGGCTGATCATGCCGCCATCCGGGCGCCGCGCGCGCACCAGCCCCTCGGCGCCGACCAGGCGCTTGGAGCGCAGATCGATCTTGGGCTGATACCAAAGCTCGAACCAGTTCAACCGCAGCACGTCGGCGAGCGTCACCTTGCCGCCGGTCGGCTCTGGCTCGGCCGGCTTCGACGCGAACAGCTTGTGCAACACCTGCAGCATAACGCCCGCCACGGTGCCGGCGGCGCACCACCGGCCATTTTCGTCGATGGGAGCCGAGTTATCGCTGAGCCACTCAGTGGGCATCGTTAATGGGGCGATCTCGGTCGCGAATATCGTTTGCGAACAGTGATTGGCGCGCGTGATTCCGCGACAAATTTTTATGCATTTATTAGGGACGCCGTCGTTGGCGGCTGGCGCCCGGCAGGCTTAAGACGCGAGCAAGTCAGCAAAGACGACGGAACAGATTCGACGCCGGCCGATCTACTCCGCGGCGCGGCGCGCGGCCACGATCTGGTCGGCGGTCCGCCCGGTGAGCTCGGCCATGTGATCGAACTTGAAGGTGAAGGTGCCGACCCCGGCGGTCGCCGAGCGAATCTCGACGATGAGATCGCCGATTTCCGCCTCCGGCATCTTGGCGCGCACGACGTCCCAGCCCTCCCAGCCTTCGCGGGTGTCGAAGCCGAGAATCTGGCCGCGCCGCCCGGACATCAAGGCGTTGATCTTCGCCGTAGCCTCGGTCGGGCAGACGATTTCGACCAGGTGGATCGGCTCGAGCAGCACCGGCTGGCACTGCGGCAGTCCCTCGGCGATGCCGATACGGCCGGCGGTGCGAAACGCCATGTCGGAGGAATCCACCGTATGGTACGAGCCGTCGATCAGCGCCACCGCGAGATCGACCACCGGAAAGCCGAGCGGGCCGTGCTTGAGCGCGTCGATCACGCCCTCCTCGACGGACGGAATATAGTTGCGCGGCACCACGCCGCCGGTGATCCTTTCCTCGAAGGTGAAACCGGCGCCGCGCGGCAGCGGCTTGATGTCGAGCACGACGTCGCCGTATTGGCCGTGGCCGCCCGATTGCTTCTTGTGCCGCCCGCGCTGGACGACGCCCTTGCGGATCGTTTCGCGGTAGCCGACGGTCGGCTGGCGCCGCTCGATGGCGACACCGTAACGGTCGCTGAGGCGCTCGGTGGCGACGCGCAGATGCATTTCGCCCTGGCCCCACAGCACCACCTCGTGGGTCTCCGGATTGTGCACGACGGTGATCGAGGGATCCTCCTCGACGAGCTTGTTGAGCGCCTGGCCGAGCTTGACGTCGTCCTTGCGCTCCTTCGCCGAGACCGCGATGGCGAGGACCGGCGGATAAGGCTCGATCTTCGCGACCGGCGGCTGCGCCTGCTTGCCCGCCGTCAGCGTTTCGCCGGTCTTCGCCTTGTCGAGCTTGGCGAAGGCGACGGTCTCGCCGACGCCGGCCGGTCCGCGCTTCTCGCTCGCCTGGCCGACGAGCTTGAAGACGCCGGCGATGCGGCCGACCTCGTCCTGGCCGGACACAAGCGTCGTGCCGTCGCCGGCCTGACCGGCAAGCATCCGCACGATCGACATCCTGCCGCCATGGGTCGTATTCAACGTCTTGAGCACGTAGGCCACGGCATCGGAGCCCGCCTTGAGGCCAAGGCGCTTCGCCGTCTCGGCAATGCCCGGCGATTCGTGGCGCAGCGCCTTCAACAGCCGCAGGATTCCGTTGGCGCGCGTCGCGGTTCCCATCAGGACCGGGCAGACGAACCCCTCGCGCAGCTCGCGGGTGAGGTCGTCGAACACCTTGTCGCGCGGCGGCTGGATGTCTTCGAGCAGCTGCTCCATCAGCTCGTCGTCATGGTCGGCGAGCGTCTCCAGCATGGAGAAGCGCGCCGTCTTCTCGCGGTCGACGGCGTCGCCTTCGAGCGGAACGATCTGTGAGGCGGCATGCTCCTTGTAGACGAAGGCGCGCTCGAGTGCGAGATCGACAAAGCCGCTGATGATATCGCCGGAGAATGTCGGAATCTGCCGCAGAATGAGCTTGGTGCGCGAAGCGCCCTGCAGCAGATTGAGCACGTCGTGCACGCCGGCATCCGCCTTGTCGATCTTGTTGAGGAACAGGATGCGGGGAATTTTCCGTTCTTCCAGCTCGCGCAGGATGAGCTGAAGCTGCGGCACTTTCTTCTCGTCCATTTCGCACACGACCACCGCAACATCGACCGCCGGGAGCACCGCGCGCATGTCGTGGGCGAACTCGACCGAGCCGGGGCAATCGAGAAAGGTATAGGAGTCGCCCATGAAATTCGCGGTGGCGACCGTAAGCTCGACGCTCATGCGATGATGCCGCGCTTCCTTGCTGGAGTCGCCGACCGTGTTGCCGGCCTCGACGGTGCCCTGGCGCTGGATGACCCCGGTGCGGGCGAGGATCGCCTCGAGCAGCGTGGTCTTGCCGCTCTGGAAGGGACCAACCAGCGCGACACAGCGTGGGCCCGTCGCGCGCGCCCCATTGTTTGCGTTTGCTGCCATTACCGCCTCCCGGCGCTGACCCGCTTGCGGCGTGGGTCGCGCGGAAGCCATCGTTTCAGGCGGCGGCGGGGCTGGTCAAGAGGCGCGACATCGCACGCGCCCGGCGCGACCGCATTTCCCTCGGCACAGTTGAGCAGCCGCGGCCGACTTCACCGCAACGGATGCAGCTCCAAGGAGCTGACGCCGGCGGCGACATTGAGCCCGACCTGCCCCTGAACCGACACCGGCTGGAGCGCCACCGTACGGTTCGATCCGCCGACCAGCACATTGGCGCCGAGACCGGCGGCGATCGACGCCTCGGCCGAAGCCCCGGCGTAGGTGCCCGAGAGCATGCCGGAGTAGCGGTCCGTGCCGGCAAACACCGCCCAGATGATCGCGCCGCCCGTGGTCACGCCGACATCAAGGCCGACCCGCGTCAAGGTTCCCGTATAGTGTTCCGTCGGCGCGCCCTCGGAGGTGAAATCGCAATTCACGTTGCGTTGCGAGGCGACGACCAATCCGATGCTCGACGAAAGCGAGCATGCCAGCGTGCCCACCTGGATCCGCTGCTGCGCGTCCGCAGGATTTACGATGATCGCCAGCGCCGCCGTTGCAATTATCGTCGCTGCGAGAGCAGTGCGAATCATAGTGCGTTCTCCTTCACCCGGCCCGCCTACGGGCCCACCCGGTCGACAATTCTAGGCGAGAATGAAGCCAGCGTCTCCCCGGCCTTTCGGCCGCGAATTTCGCGCAAAGCCCGCGCCCCCGGAACGATGCCGCGGAGTTACTTCAGGTTGCCGCAGAAGCGTTGAATGCGGGAGCACGCCTCCTCAAGCGCGCTGGTCGCGGTCGCGTAGGAAATGCGGAACGCCGGACCCCACCCGAACGGTGCACCCTGCACCACGGCCACGCCTTCCGACTCGAGAAGCTCGGTGACGAAATCCTCATCGGTCGCGAGCTTCTTGCCGGTCGGCGCCACCTTGCCCATCGTGCCGCCGCAGGACGGGTAGACGTAGAACGCGCCCTCCGGCTTCGGACAACGGATGCCGTTCGCCTGATTGAGCATGGAGACGCAAAGGTCGCGCCGCTCCTTGAAAATCTTGTTGTGCTCGGGGATGAAGTCCTGCGGACCGTCGAGCGCCTCGACCGCAGCCCATTGCGCGACCGCAGTCGGGTTCGAGGTCGACTGCGACTGAATCATCGCCATCGCCTTGATCAGCGGCTCCGGGCCGCCGGCATAGCCGATGCGCCAGCCGGTCATGCAATAGGCCTTGGACACGCCGTTCACGGTCAGCGTGCGCTCGTAAAGGCGCGGCTCGAGCTGCGCCGGCGAGAAGAACTCGAAGTCGTCGTAGACGAGATGCTCGTACATGTCGTCCGACATGACGTGAACGTGCGGGTGACGAAGGAGTACATCGGTCACGGCCTTGAGTTCGGCGTGCGTATAGGCGGCGCCGGTCGGGTTCGACGGCGAATTGAAGATGATCCACTTGGTCTTTGGCGTGATCGCCTTTTCCAGCGCCTCGGGCTTCATCTTGAAGCCCGATTCCATCGTGGTCGCGACCTCGACCGGCTCGCCGCCGGCGAGCAGCACCATTTCCGGATAGCTCACCCAGTAGGGCGCCGGGATGATCACCTCGTCGCCGGGATTGATGGTGGCGACCAGCGCGTTGTACAACACCTGCTTGCCGCCGGTGCCGACGATGATCTGCGCCGGCTTATAGTCGAGCCCGTTCTCGCGCTTGAACTTGCGCGCGACCGCCGCTTTGAGCTCGGGAATGCCGTCGACGGCCGTGTATTTCGACGCCTTGCCGTCGCGGATCGCCTTGATGGCCGCCTCTTTGATGTTCTCCGGCGTATCGAAGTCAGGCTCGCCGGCGCCGAGGCCGATGACGTTGCGGCCCGCCGCTTTGAGCGCGCGCGCCTTGTCGGACACGGCGATCGTGGCCGAGGGTTTGATGCGTGAAATCCGGTCCGCGAGAAAGGCCATTGCAAATCTCCGCTTGGCGCGTGCTTCCTAAAGCGCCAAGCGGGCGCAGGCAAGGCCCGGCCCCGCTTAATCGCTAAATTGTGTGCCGCATTTTGACCGAAGCGTCATTTTGACGGGCGTGGCGACGACAAAATCCAAAAAATCCGCGCCGGGCTCGGCTGCTTCGCCGCGCCCAATGACGCGCAGGGCGAGGCTCAAAGGCTCAATTCTCCGTTAAGGCTCCGCTGGCCTAATGCCTTTGGCATCCGAACAGGAGAACCAATGGACCGGGCGCTCGACATGATGCAGAGCGGAGACTGGCTCACGCGCGAGCGCATCCGCCTCGTGGCGCTTGCCGTCCTCATCGCGTCCGTCGCCGGCTTTCTCTACCTCGTTGTCACCGCCAACGGGCTCGTCGACCGGCAAGGCCGGCCCTTGGGGACGGATTTCTCCAACGTCTATGCCGCCGGGACCTATGTGCTCGAGGGCCATCCGGAGGCGCCGTTCGACGCGCCGCGCCAGCACGCGCGCGAGCAGGAAATCTTCGGCGCGGCGACGCCGTTCTACGGCTGGCACTATCCGCCGTTCTTCCTCTTCATCGCCGCCGCTTTGGCGCTGATGCCCTACGGCCTCGCGCTCGCGGTCTGGCAAGCGCTCACGCTCGGCCTCTATCTCCTCACGATCCGCGCAATTCTCAAACGCGACGCGCCGACTCCCTCCCTCCGGCTAGGAGAAGGTGGCGACCTCCCTCGCGCCGAAGTCGGATGGCCGAACCCGAAGACGGCGGAGCTCGACGGAAGCGGCAAGGCGAGATCCGATCCTCTGTGGTTCCTCCTGGCCCTCGCCTTCCCGGCCGTGCTGATCAATATCGGTCACGGCCAGAACGGTTTCCTCACGGCGGCGCTCGTCGGCGCCGCGCTCGTCATCCTCGACCGCCGGCCGCTCGTTGCCGGCATTCTGTTCGGCCTTTTGGCCTACAAGCCACAGTTCGGACTGATGATCCCGCTGGTGCTCGCGGCGAGCGGCCGCTGGCGATGCTTTGCCGCCGCGGCGGCAACGGTCGGGTTTCTTGGCGTCGCGTCCACCCTCGCCTTCGGTCCGCACATCTGGAATGCCTTCCTCGACTCGACGCGCTTCACTCGCCTGGTCGCGCTCGAACAGGGCAATACCGGTTGGTACAAGATTCAGAGCGTGTTTTCCTGGGCGCGGATGTGGGGAGCGGACATCCCCGTCGCCTATGCGCTCCAGGGCGCCGCGACGGCGGCGCTCGGCGGCGCGCTGGTGTGGCTGTGGCGCAGCACTGCGCGCCATTCACTCAAGGCGGCGGCGCTCTGCCTCGCCGCCATCCTCGCCACGCCCTACACCTTCGACTACGACATGATGGTGCTGGCGCCAGCCATCGCCTTTTTCGCTGCCGATGGTCTCGCGCGCGGCTTCGGCCCATGGGAAAAGACCGCGCTTGCCGCACTCTGGCTAATGCCCCTGATCGCGCGCAGCTTTACGCAGGCGACCTCAATTCCCCTCGGCGTGCCGGCGATGCTGGCGATTCTCCTGCTGTTGCTGCGGCGCAGCAGGCTGCACTCCGCCGGGCCGATGGATTTACCGTGCCCGCCCACTACAATGCCGAGCGGCCCATGCGGCACATCGCGCGGCCACGACATCGCCGCGTTCGAGTAATACTTGGAAGGAAGCGCACGATCGTGCCGCGGAGGGAGGATAAGCGGGCGATGTTCACGCTCTATTCGATGCAGCGTTCGGGCAACAGCTACAAGGCGCGGCTCGCCTTGGCACAGCTCGGCATTCCCTATCGGCAGATCGAGATCGACATTCTCAAGGGCGAGAGCCACACGCCGGAATTCTTGGCCAAGAATCCCAACGGCCAAGTGCCGCTGCTTGAAGTGGCGCCCGGCCGTTACCTCGCCGAATCGAACGCCATCCTCTGGTACATCGCCGGCGGGACGCCGCTCGCGCCCGAAGATCGCATCGATCGTGCGGACGCCCTGCAATGGATGTTCTTCGAGCAGCACAGCCTGGAGCCCAATCTGGGCGCCGCGTACTTTTGGCTTATCCTCGTCAAGGGCGGGCGCGAACTGCAACGCCACGCAATCGAAGATTGGATGGAGGAAGGTCATCGCGCGCTCGGCGTGATGGAGAAGCATCTCGCGCTGCACGACTTCTTCGCGGCCGAGCGTTACACCATCGCCGACATTGCGCTCTACGCCTACACGCATTTGGCGCACCTTTGCGATTACGATCTCAAGGCTTTTCCCGCCATTCGCGCTTGGCTCAGACGCGTCGCCGCCGAACCCAGCCATGTGACGATGGATTGGCAGCCCGCCAACGTATTTGCGGCGTGATTGGTCGTTCCCGCCTCATTCCTCATCGTTTGCCGCCGCTTTTGCATCTTCGCGGACGGAGCTTCTCGATCCTGGTGCTGTGGCGGCGATGTCACGGTCGCGAATAATCGTCATCACCCCGTTTTTCGTTAACCCTATTTTAACCAAAACTCACGAAATCGCCTTGCTTCTTCAATGGCTCCGCCCAAATCGGGCCGGACCAATGGGGCGACTAGGCAAACTGATTCGCGAAGGATGACCCCCATGGCAGAGCTGACCGGCAGTCCGGGTTTCGCGCCGCCGCGCGCTGACAAGACTTCATTGAAGCGCCGCGCGCTCGCACTCGAAATGATCGCGACCCTCGCGCTCACCGTTTCGCTCGTCGTGGCCGCGACCGCCGTTTCGCTGGGCAACAGGTCATTGGTCCGGGGCGACGGTGTAGAGCGGCTGCCGGCCGGAGCGCCGGTTGCCACCATCGATCACGCGCAGAGCCGGTAAGACCCGATCGATCGGCCCGGCGGGGGTCGCGGCGACCTGCGAGCAGGCGGCTGGAAATTCAAGCCGAACGACGCCCAACGACCCGCCAAGAAGCAAGTCGCTAACGGCCGGCGATGAGCCTTGGTTTGGGGGCTGTGACGCGCCTTGATCGAGATCAATGCTCGATCCCTCCTCGTAGCGTAGAGGGCGCGCACCCGCGGCAATGGCTCGACATGTGATTGTCGCGAGTAGGGCGGCGCGGATACGGGGGTACCGCGTCGCCCTTTATATCGGCACCCAACAAGTTCCAGTCGCCGACAGTTCCGACCGCAACCAGCCGCAGCCTATTGACCCATTCCCGGCTCGAGCTTTTTTCACTCGCCGGCGGCCTTCGACACAGCAGCGAGCAACGCGGCCATGCGTTGCGTCACGTCAGCAAACTGCTCTGCCACGCCGTGGCGCGCTGCAAGCCAACGCGGCTCATTGTAGGACAGCCAAACTTTTCCGTCGGCGTCCTCATAGGCCAATACCTTCAAGGGCAAGTCGATTCCGATCGTTTGTTCGGCCTGCATCAGCGGGGTGCCGGCTTTGGCACTGCCGAATATCAACAGCTGGGTCGGACGCAGCGACATCCCTGCCTCAGTCGCACCAGCGGCGTGATCGATGCGGGCGAACACCGTCATGCCCTTGGACCTCACCTCCGATTCAAGGCGGTCGATGCTGTCCTTCACGCCGCGAGCGCTCGGCGTGGTGGTCAACCCGTTGTCATTCATCGGCGAAACTCCAAACAGACGCCGCGCATCCGCGGCGCAAGGAGTTCAGTCTATACCTCATAACAGACTCAGCTGGTCGTCGCGGCGGCGCCGCCGCTCGGCCTGCTGCTGCTTGACAAGCTCGCTCTCGATGTCGGCGAGGAACGGCGAAGGCGGCTGCGCGCGCACGCGGCCGCGCCACAGCCGCCTGAGCGCGCGGCTGAGCACCAGGCGGTCCTTCGCGCGCGTCATGCCCACATAGAACAGCCGGCGCTCCTCGGCCAATTCCTCGGGCGCCAAATCTTCGCGCTTGCCCCAGTGGAGCGGCAGCACGCCATCCTCGAGTCCGACGATGAACACGCAAGGAAATTCGAGCCCCTTCGCGGCGTGCAGCGTCAGCAGCGCGACGCCCTCGGCGCGCGCGTCCCAGAAATCGGCGTCGCTTGCCAGCGCCAGCGCGTCCAGGAACCGCGCCTGATCGCCGCCGCAACTTGCGGCAAGCGGCAAAAGCCGCTGCAGCGCCAGTTCGAGCGCGGCGCCCTCGCCGTTCCCGGCGGCGACCTGCGCCGCGCCTTTTCTCAATCGCGTGGCGAGATCGCCATCAGACGCATCGATTGCTGCCAGCGCGCTGATGAGCGCGCGGATCGTCGGCTGCTGCGCCAGCGGGGCATGAGAGTGCTTGCGGAACGGGATGCCCGAACGCGCGAAGGCCTCGCACAACATGGCGGCCTGCGCATCGGTGCGGTAGAGGACGGCGAAATCGGCGAAGGACAGCGCCGCTTCCCGGCCGCCGGCACGGCCGCTGTCGATCGAGAAGAAGCTTGCGCCGCCGATCGCCTCTTCGATCGTGGCGACGACGAACTCGGCCTCCGCGCGCGCGCTCGGCGCCGCGTGGATGGTGATGCGCTCGTGTCTGTCGCGCACCATTTGCGCGATCGGCTCGTCGGACTGCCGGGTGATGATTTGCGAAGAGGCGGCGACGATCGTGCCGCTCGACCGGTAATTGCGCTTGAGCGCCACGGCGACGGCGTTCGGATAGTCGTTTCTGAAGCGCCCGAAGCAGGCGGCGTCGGCGCCGCGAAAACCGTAGATGGCCTGGTGCGGGTCGCCGATGACGCAGAGATTTCCGGCGGGCGGCGGCGCAAGCAGCGAGAGGAGCCGATATTGCCGGGGATCCACGTCCTGGAATTCATCGACCGAGATGAAGCGGAAGCGATCGCGATAAAGCGCGGCGACGTCGGGATTGTTCGTGAGCAGGCGCACGGCCAGGCCGACCAGATCGTCGAAATCGATCCAATTGTTGGCGGCGAGCATCGTCCGATAGGCGGCACGCGCCTCGGCGACTTCGCCCTCCGGCGCAGTCTCCATGCGCTCGGCTTTGGAGATGGCGCGGATGAGATTTTCCGCACGCGGCGGCGGCAGATCGAGCGCCGCGGCGAGCGCGGCCGTGCGCTCCGCATCGCCCGCGACGCGGAAGCCGGGTTTCAAGCCTGCGGCATCGGTGTGCTCGCGGAGCATGGCGAGCCCCAGCGAGTGGAAGGTGTGGATGGAAATCTTCTCGGAACCGGCGCCCAGGCCGTCGCGCAGGCGCCCGCGCATTTCGGCCGCGGCCCGGCGCGTGAAGGTGATTGCCAGGCACCGCTCAGCGGCAACGCCGCAATCGGCCACGAGATGAACGATGCGATGGACCAGCGTGCGGGTCTTTCCCGAGCCCGGCCCGGCGACGATGAGCAACGGCCCCTCGACGACGGACGCCGCCGCGCGCTGATCGACATCGAGGGATTTAAGGACACCGACCGCATCGTCGGTTGGTGAGAGCCGTTGTTCGTTCTCAGCGCCTCCGGCGAGCTCTTGCGGGCGGTGCGGAGGGCTCGGGGATGGGGCGACTTCGGACGACGACGCGTTCTCCGCCGCGCCGCTTTCGGCGCCGACCGTCACCGCCGCGCCGCTTCGCTCCGCACGCGGAGGAAACTGGCTTCGCGCTTCCGCAAACAAAGTCCCGCCCGCCGTCCGCTGCCGGAGCTCCTCGGCCGCAAACATGCGGATGACACCGTATTCACCATCATAGCCGGCGTCGCGAATGACCTTGCCGGCGCGCAGCCGGGCGATGGCTTCGGCAAGCAGCGAGGAATCCGCGCGCGCAATATCCTCGAGCGGCACCGACTGCAGAATGGCGAGCTCCGCGCCGAGCGAAGACAGGAGCCGGCCGTAGCCGCGCTCGACCACCCGGCTCGTCGGTCCGCTCGCGGCGATTTCGCCGAGCATTTCCGGGAGCGGGACGAGATTTGATACTTCGCCGGCCGTCGCCGGCGGAATTGCTTCGTCCTCGCCGCGATCGGCGAGCGCTTCCACCCGGTGCAGCACGCCGATCGTCATCGCGCCGCCGCAGACCGGGCAGCGTCCGCCCTCGCGGAGAGTCTGACGCGGGGAAAATTTCACGCCGCATTTGCGGTGGCCGTCGAGATGGTACTTGCCCTCTTCCGGAAAGAACTCGACGGTGCCGACATAGCCTTGCCCGGTTTCGAGCGCCTTGCGGATGGCGAAATAGTCGGCCGCGCAATCGAAAATCGTCGCCTCGCGGCCGAGTTTTCCCGGCGAATGAGCGTCGGAGTTGGAGACGAGCCGATAGCGGTCGAGCATCGACAGCCGCCAGTTCATCGGCGGATCGGAGGAGAGCCCGGTCTCCACGGCGAAGATGTGGCCGCTGAGATCGCCGTAACATTCGGCGATCGAATCGAAGCCCGATTGCGAGCCGAGCGCGGCGAACCACGGCGTCCAGATATGCGCCGGGATGAGATAGGCGTCGGGGCCCGACGCCAGCACGATCTCCAGAAGGTTGCGCGAATCGAGCCCAAGGATCGGCCGCCCGTCGGAAGCGATATTGCCGATGCGGGCAAGCCGTTCCGACATACGTTCGACGGTCGCGAAGTCGGGCGCATAGATGAGGTGGTGAATCTTCCGGGTTTTATCTCCCTTCTTGTAGATCGTGGAAATTTCCACCTCGAGCATGAAGCGCACCGGCGTGCGGCACGCTGGCGGCAATTCCTGCGCGATGGCGCGCTCGATCTCGCCGCGCAGGCGGAACAGTCCGGGCTCGGCCGGCACGAGCTTGTCCTTGAGTTCGGCGCGCCAAGTCGGATGGGTGAAATCACCGGTGGCGACCACGCCGATTCCCTTGCGGGCGGCCCATGCGGCCAAATGTTCGAGGTCGAGATCGCGGCTGGTCGCGCGCGAATATTTCGAATGAACGTGGAGGTCGGCGTGAAAGCGCATTGCGGCCACGCGCGAGAAGGAAAGCCCGGCGGTCGCGAGCTTATGCCCGCGCACTGATTCGCGGGACAGGCAGCCTGTGGATGAGCGCGCCTTTCCCTCCCGCGCCGCCGCGCGCAGCCGGGGAAGGGAGGCGCTACCGCGCGGCCAGTCGCGCTGGCGGGAAGACGACCTCGACCAGCGTGCCGGCATTCGGCGCGCTTTTGATGTTGAAATGCGCGCGGTTGGCCTCCGCCAGCGCCTTGGTCAGCGGCAGGCCGAGCCCGATCCCGCCCGAGCCCCAACTGCCGGCAGTCTCCGTCTGCCGAAACGGCTCGAGCGCCGCCTCGACATCCTTTTCGCTCATGCCGGCGCCGGTGTCGCGCACGCGCAGGATGGTTTCGCCGCTGTCGGCAAAGGCCGTCGATACGATCACCTGCCCGCCGGGGCCGGTGAACTTGATCGAGTTGGAGAGCAGATTGAGCACAATCTGGCGCAGCGAGCGCTCGTCGGCGACGACCTCGGGCAGTCGCGGCGTCAGCGACGTGCGGATGATGATGCGCGCACGGCTCGCCTGCGGCTGCATGATGCCGACGCATTGCCGGGTGAGGTCGTTGAGGCTGACATTGGCGAAAGCGAGGTCGAGCTGGCCGGTCTCGATCTTGGAAAGGTCGACCAGATCGTTGAGCAGCGAAACGACGTGCATTCCGGCGGCGTGGATATCTTTGAGATATTCGCGGTAGCGCTCGTTGCCGATCGGGCCGAAGCGCTCCGCCATGATCACCTCGGCAAAACCGGTGATGGCGTTGAGCGGCGTGCGAATCTCGTGGCTGACCTTGGCGAGGAAATCCGTTTTCGCCGCCGTCGCCTTATGCGCTTCGCGCTTGGCGGCCTGCAGCTCCTGCTCGATCTTGTTGAGGCGCGCGGCGTCGCGGAAGGCGGCGCAAAAGCGATCGCCGTCAAGGCGCGTCAGCGTCATCGACAGCGGAACGGTTTCGCCACCGCACACCCGCGCCATCACCTCGACGGCGTCGTGAAACATGCTTCCGTGGCGCAGATCGGCGCCGCGCGCAAGGCGCTCGAGTTGCTCGCGGGCGGCACCTTCGCTCTCGGGCGCCAGGAGTTCGCCGAGGGAGCGCTCGTGAAGCTCGCTTGCCGGGCGCCCGAACAGCGCTTCGGCGCCGCCCGTGGCCGCCAAGATCCTGCCGGCGCAGTCGAGCACGAGGGCGCCGTCGGCCGCGGCATCGAGCATCGCCTTGAGCTCGCGGATTTCGCTTTCGGCATCGCCGAGCGCGGCGGTACTTGCCCGCCGGCGTTCCTCCCGTTCGCCATTGGTCAGGATGAGCGCGAGCGCCGGCGACCCGCTCCACGGTACCGTGAACAGGCGGCCCTCGACCGCAAGACGGTCGCCGCCGCTGGTGATGATCGACAGCGATTGCTCGCCGCCGCTTGCGGCGAGCGCTCCGGCGCCGGGCTCGGCGAACAGCGCGTTCGGGCCGCCCGCCGCGGCGAGCGCGTCGAGGCTTTCATAACCGCTCCACTCGAGAAGCCGGCGGTTGGCGTAAAGGAACGAGTCGTGCCGGTAGATCAGCACGCCGACCGGAATGCGCTCGAGCAGCACCGGTTCGAAGGCCGTTGCTGGTTGCCATGCCTCGGTCTCGGTGCCCGGACGCTGCGACCCCAATTCGCCCGCTTGCGCGCCTCTTTCGTGGCCCTCGGCGACGGCGGCAGGCGCCGTGTCGGGAGTGGGTGGCGCCGCTTGCGCCTCGGCCGCTTCGCCGGGCGCGTTCTGCGCCTCGGCGGGACCGTCGGCGCTGCTCTCGGCAAGGGACGGCCCCGGCGCTCCGCGCAAGCGTGCCGTCAATTACTGCGCCAATTCGCGAAACGCCCTGCGCTCAACCGGGCTGAGACTCGGAACTTTCGGCTCGGCAGGCATTCCCGGGCGGAACGGCACCACATTGGCGGCGCCGGCAGGCATAACCTCGGCGGCGGGACGCTCATGACGCGGCGCGATTTCGGCCGCCGCGGCCGCGGCGGGCGCGAGGGGCGTCGCGGGGGCGGCGGGCTCCGGCGTGACAGCGGCAGGCGAGACAACGGCCGCGCTGGGCGCTGGCGCTGACACGCCGACATTCTCGAGCGGGGCTTCGACCGGAGCCGCGACGGCGATGAGGCGTTCGCGGCGTGCGCGCGCCAATTGATTGACGCGGGCGATGTCGCGACACACGCCGAACCCGCGATAGCCCTGAAAATTGCGGTTGCGATCGAATACCGGCAGCCCCGACAACTCGACCGGCAGCCGCTCGCGCGACTCGTCCACCGGCCAGGAGATGATGATGCCGCTCCAGGTCTCGCGCGTCGCCACCGCGCGTGCGATCTGATCGTCCGGATCGAGCTTCAGCTCGGCGGCGATCTCGCTCCACAATCGGCCGAACGCCGCCGTCGTTCGCGGTCCCATGAGTTCGATGAATTCGTCCGAGCCGATGACGAAGCGGCCGTCGGCATCCATCTGCCAGACGAACCGCAGCGGATGGCGCCGCTCCGGACCGGGCTGGTCGTGAGCGGCCGTTGGCGGCGACGGCGGCGTCGGCGGCGTCGGTGGTGTCGGCGGCGCGGGCCGAGCGGCAGTCGGCGCCGGCTCGGCCGGCGGTGAAGGTGCCTCGACATGAACCGCTGATGCCGCCGATGCAGCCGCGGGCGCGATCGATTCCGCGGCGCTCGCTCGCGCCTGAGTTTCGCTCGGCGGAAGGCCGAAGGTGAGCACCAAAACGGTTGACGCGCCGCTGCCGAGCCGCTCGACGGTGAGGACGCCGCAGCACGTCGCTCCGTCGCCGCCGTTCCCGGCGAGCGCGGCGGCGGCGATCGCTTCGACGCCAATCGCCGACAGCACCGACGGGCCGGCAAAGCGTTTGAGCGCCGGCTCGGTGGCATAGAGAAGCTTGCCGTCGGGCGCGAAGGCCGCGAGCGTCTGCTCGCGATCGGGGATGAGCCGGCGGACGCGCTCGCTCAGCAACAGCGGCGGTCCGGCCGGCTCGGCGGCCGCGACCAGAACCGCCGCGCTGCCGTCGGCAAGGGCAAGGCGCGAGCAGGCGCAGGTCAGCGCGCGGCCGAAGTCCGCCGCGAAACCGCGCAGCCGTTCGAGCCGCGCTTGCCCCGGCTGCGGCAGGGTTGTGGCGAGGCGGACGATCTGGGCGGCGACCGGGTCTGGCGCGCCGAACCGACGCGCCGTGCATTCGGCGACGTCGGCGGCGGCGAACAGCGCCGCGCCGACCGCGTTGGCCCACAGAATCCGGGAGCCGTCCGTGCTCCAGAGCCAGGCCGGCGACGGGCTCGTCGCGTGCTCCGCGAGCTTCGCCGCGAGTCGCGGATCGCGCAATGGCGCCAACACTGACTCGACGATCGGCATGCGACGGAACTCACTGCCTAATGAATGCTTAATAGTGCCGGCCGCGCGCGGCGTCCATGCCGCAAGCCCCTACTCTCGCCGGGCAAGGAGGGATAACCTTAATCGTCCCGGCACGACGATCGGGCCTGCGCGCCGAGAGCGAATTCGCGCTAAGATCGCGGGCCGATGAGGAGCATACAATGGCCAAGGAACCTTTCGAGCAATTCGTAATCCCAAAAGAGATCCGCAGCTTCGTCGAGCAAAGCGTGGCACAGGCGAAGAACGCGTTCGACGGTTTTATCGCCGCGGCCAACCAGGCGATGGGGCAGTTGGAAGGCCGCGCGGCGGCTGCGCGCGGCGGCGCCAACGAAATCGCGCATAAGTCGATGTCCTATGCCGAGCAGAACATGCAGGCGACTTTCGAATTCGCCGAGAAGCTGATGCGCGCCAAGGACGCAACCGAGGTGATGCGCCTGCAGTCCGAATATCTCGGCCGTCAGATGCAGACGCTTTCCAGCCAGGTGCAGGAATTAGGGCAAGCCGCCGCCAAGATGGTGATGGAAGCCACGAAGCCAAAATCTTGACGCAATTGAAGACAGTGGCGGCCTAGAAAGTCACTATATTTCAGTTATTTACCGAAATTTTTGTGCATCGCAATATTTTCTATTGCAATGCACCAAATTCGTTGCTATATAGGGTCTGGAAGCCCGAGCGGGCGTTCGGGCATTCCATGCAATTAGGTGAGGCCTCGCGCGACGGGCGGCGAGGCGGATCGACAATACCAAATTGAACTGCCCCCAAAGCATGCAGCAAGGACGAGTGTCATGGCCGAAGCCGCAACAACCAAAGCGAAGACGACGAAACCCGCAGTGGGCGCTTTCGAAATACCGAAATTCGAAATGCCAAAATTCGACATTCCCAAGGTCGAGATGCCGGCCGCTTTCCGCGAGTTCGCGGAGCGCGGCGTCGCACAGGCCAAGGATACCTACGAGAAAATGAAGGCCGTCGCCGAAGAGGCGACCGACGTTCTCGAGACCACCTACTCGACCGCGACCAAAGGCGCTTCCGACTACGGTCTGAAGATGATCGAGGCGGCGCGCACCAACACCAACGCGGCGTTCGACTTTGCCGGCGAGTTGATGGCGGCGAAGACGCTGTCGGAGGTGGTGGAGCTTTCGAGCGCGCACGCGCGCAAGCAGTTCGAAGCGCTGACCGAGCAGAGCAAGGAACTCAACGCCCTCGCGCAGAAGGTCGCGACCGAAGCGGTCGAGCCGATCAAGAGCGGCGTCAACAAGGCGTTCAGTAAGGTCGCCTGATCAGCCCGATCGGGTCCAACGGGGTCCATCGGGTGCGTTTGCGTTCTGTAACGGCGTTGCGTGATAGGCAGAGCCCGGGCGAAAGTCCGGGCTTTTGCTTTGTCCTTAAGTGGAGCGTGAGCTTTCCGGAAAACCGGATTTCCACTTTTCCGCGTCATGCTCTAAAAGGAAAGCGCGTGCAGCTGTAGCTCAGTTGGTCAGAGCGCCTGACTGTGGATCAGGAGGTCGGTGGTTCGACTCCACCCAGCTGTACCAATAATATCAATAGCTTATTGCCAAGATCAGCTACGTGGGAGCCGCGACCATCTGGCGGTGATCGCCGAGCGCCACCAAATTGTTGGCGTCCGTCGTTATGATCGCGAAGATGCGTATCGACTCGCCTGAGGTCGGGTCGTGCTTGGCAAAATGGGCCAGGATCAACTACGCTGAAGCGGCCAAAACCTGAACCGGGAGGATGTAATCGGTTCAGTCAAGGCTGTCCCCGCGCCCGCGCTGTATACTCCCGTACGCCAGCAAAGGCCGGGCGCGGCCTGTCAACGCCCTTTGTGGGCAAGCGTACGGGTTCGATCCGAGACAAAACCGGTCCTAGGAAAGCATCACTGGGTCGAGCCCGGAATCTAACCCTCGACCTCCGACCTTGGCAGGCAGAGCTGGACGGCGCGCCTGCTGCACTGCGCTTTCGCTTCGCCTGGGGCCCCGGATCACTCCCCTGTTGACAGCCGTCCGATGAAAGAGAGGACGGCGGCGGAGAAGTGGTCGTTGCGGTCGCCCGCCACCATATGCCGCGCACCGCTGACATCGACGTAGTCGGCGTGCGGTACGAGTTCAAGAAATTCTTTGGCATGCGCCTCCCTTACGAGCTCGGAGGACGCGCCGCGCACCAACAAGGCGGGGATCTGAATCCTGCGCGCCGCTTCGATCAGCGCGCCTTCGAGTGCACGGCGGTCCCTTCCGGCTGCACGCGGCCCATTGAGGAAACGCGGATCCCAATGCCAGCGCCAGCGGCCATCGGGTGATAGGCGGAGATTCTTTTTCAGTCCTTCATTGTCCCTCGGCCGGGGCCGCTGCGGAAGATATTCGGCCACCGCTTGCGCAGCCGCGGCGATCGATGCGAATCCATCATCGGCATGCGCGCGCATGAAGCCGAGAATCTTTGCGACGCCGGTTTGCTCCACACGCGGGGTGATGTCGACGAGCACCAGCGCGGAGAAGACATTAGCGCCCTTGTCGTGTTCGGACTCGCCTTCAGCGAGCAGCGAAGCAATGCCGCCGAGAGACGCACCAATAACTATCGGCTTTGTGCCCGAGCGGCGGGTGAGTTCGGCAGCGACGACCTTGGCGTCCGCGGCATAATCCGAGAATTCGTAGGCGCCATTCGCGACCCAGTCGGAGTCTCCATGACCGCGTTGATCGAGCGCATAGGCTGTATAACCTTTGCGCGCGATGAGTTCCGCGGTTTTTTGCCAGGCGTGGCGGGTCTGACCACCGCCGTGCAGCAACAGCACAGGAGAGCCGCTGTCGCCAAACACGTCGGCGACGAGTTTGTTGCCGGCAGCGCCGATGAAGGTCGCAGTGGCGGGCGTAGGATATCGTGTCATGGCCGTTTGTTGCCAAAATTCGCTAAGCTTCGGCCGTGGTAACGATCGCTTTGAAATTGGCGCCGCACAGCGGGTATCGAAGAAATCAAATCCGTCTGCAACATCGTGAAATCCCCCAAGTCCAATCCTTTTATGTACGGTTCATCCGCGCCCTCAGGCCATACTGAAGCCGCCGCTGATGCTGAGCACTTGCCCAGTGATCCAACCGGAGTGTGGCGATGCCAACATCGCCACCATCGGAGCAATGTCGCTCGGTTGACCAAGCCGGCGGACCGGATAGAGCCGCGTGAGCATCTCGCGGTTCTTCTCGAGCCAAGCACGATCATGCGCAGTCTCGACCAAACCGAGCGCCACGGTGTTGGCGGTGATGCCAATGCGGCCAAATTCGCGCGCCAACGACTTCATCAGCGCCGCCACGCCCGCGCGCGCGGCCGCCACGATAGCGAGTCCGGATTCGCCAATGCGAGAAGAGTCGCCGATGACCGCGACGATGCGCCCGCTTTTCTTGGCCTCCAGGTGGGGTATCGCCGCATGGCAACAATGAATTGCACCGTAAAGGCAGGCGTCGATCTGCCGGCGCCAATCGTCTGGCGTCGTGTCGATGAAGCGCTGCCGTAGCGCAAGACCAGCGTTGTTGATCAAAATGTCGAGACCGCCAAAGTCCTTGACGATCGCCTTGATCATTGATGAGACCTCGCCAAAATCGGCCACGTCGGCGGCATAAGCCTTGGCTTTGCCGCCCTTGTCGGCGATCGCGCGCACCACCGATTCAGCTTCGTCCGCGGAGCCGCGATAGTTAACCGCTACGGTGGCGCCCTCCGCAGCCAAGGTCTTGGCGATTTCCTCCCCTACGTCGCGGGCGGCGCCTGTCACGAGTGCCACCTTTCCGTTCAATCCCAAATCCATAACTGCTCCTTTATTGCGTTGTCGCAACGGAATTGACGAGCCGGAAGAGGCGGTCCGGTGTCGCCGGCAGCTCATTGATCTCGATGCCGAGTGCCGAAAGGGCATCGCTGATGGCGTTGGCGATCGCCGCCGGCGCGCCGATCGTGCCACCTTCACCCATGCCGCGATAACCGCCGAGCGTGGTCGGCGAAGCGGTATCGAGATGCTTGACTTGCATCACGGGAACCTCGCTCGCCGAGGGCACGAGGTAGTCTACCAGGCTGGCGCTCTGGATCTGTCCCTGGGCGTCGTAGAGAACCTCTTCATAGAGCGCCGCACCAATGCCCTGCGCGACGCCGCCATGCACCTGGCCATCGACGATTTGCGGATTGACGATGCGCCCGCAGTCCTCGGCGACAACATAGCGATCGATGCGCAGCCCATAGGTCTGTGGATCGATCTCCACTGCTGCAATATGTGTCGCCGATGTGGTGGTGCCAAATATTGGATCATAACTCTTCGTCGCGGCGAGCTCCTCACGCGCTTGCGGCGGCAGCCGCCCCATCTCGGAATAGACGGCGCGTGCGATCTCGCGAAACGTCACCGAGCGATCGGTGCCGGCGACCGAGACCTTCCCATCCGCCGCAACGAGATCGATTGGAGATGCTTCCAGCAAATGTGAGGCCGCGTTGATCACCTTCTCCCGCACGGCCTCGGCGGCGAGCATGCCGGCGCCTCCAGCGAGAACGGTGCTGCGGCTCGCATAGGTTCCAGTGCTGCTTGCGACCGCAGCACTATCACCCTGCAGGACGCGAATGTCCTCGAAACGTGCACCGAGTTGCTCGGCAACGATCTGCGCCAGCGTGGTCTCAAGTCCCTGGCCGTGCGAGGCGACGCCGAACGCGGCGGTCACCGCGCCGGTGGAGTCGATGCGGATAGTCGCCGTCTCGGTGCCGGTGTTGATCGGCATGCCCGGGGCAACTGAAATGCGCGAGCCGATGCCCGTGAGTTCTGCGTAACAGGCAATGCCGATGCCATACCAGCGCCCCGCAGCGCGCGCTTCGGCTTGTCGTACGCGCAACGCATCATAGCCGATGGTTTGGCAGGCAAGATCGAGACACTCATGGAAGCCTGACCTGTCCCACACAATGCCGGAGGCTACCTTGTAAGGAAACTCGTCCCCACTCACGAGATTGCGCAGCCGGATCTCCTTGGCATCGAGCCCAAGCGTCCTTGCCGCCATATCCATCAACCGTTCCATGACGAAGGTCGAAATTGGCCTGCCCACGCCGCGATACGGGCCGGTCGGCGCCTTTGGCGTCGTCACCCCGCGGACGGAGCCCCGATAATGCGGGATGCGATAGGGTCCGGGCAGGAAGCTCACGACCTGCACCGGCTCGAGCGCCGCAGTCCACGGATAGATCGAGTAGGCCCCGATGTCGCCAATGACGTCGGCCCTGAGCCCGATTGCCTTTCCATCGCGGTCGAAGCCGAGCTCTGCTTCGACGATCTCGTCGAAACCTTGACTGGTCGAAGCAAGATCCTCCATGCGATCGCTCGTCCATTTGATCGGACGACCGAGCTTGCGCGCTGCGAGGCAGACGAAGAATTCCTCCGCATAAAGCGAACCCTTGCCGCCGAAACCGCCACCGACGTCAGGTGCTGATACCCGCAGGCGATGGCCGGGAAGGTCGAGAGCCTGTGAGAGTGCATCGCGCAGGATGCCGGGGATCTGCGTTGCCGAGTGCAACATCAGTGCGTCTCGTCCGGCGTCGTATTCGGCGACGCAGGCGCGCGGCTCGATCGCAACCGCGGTCTTGCGGCGCATGCGAAAACGGCCCTTAACCGTTATGGGAGCATCGGCCAAAGTGGCATCGACATCGCCGCGCTTGAATTCACGGGTAAGAATGACGTTCGTTCCCGCCTCGTCATGCAGGTGCGGCGCACCGCGATGGACAGCATGTTCCGGATCGACTGCGACCGGCAGCGGCTCGAACTCGATTGCGATCAGCTCAAGAGCATCCTCTGCGAGGTAGCGGCTCTCAGCGACGACGGCTACCACCGGCTCGCCGACATAGCGGACCTTGTTACGGGCCAGCGGCAGGATCGGTGTTGCATAGTAGCCGGCCATGCGCGAAGTTGCCTTGATCGGCTGGAACGAGCCCTCAAGGTCTTGCGCCGTGATCACAGCGACCACGCCGGGTACGGCTTGAGCCCGCGCCGTGTCGATTGCAACAATGCGCGCGTGCGCATGGTCGCTGCGGCGGAAGGCGACATGCAGGGCATGTGCGGTCTGACGATCGTCGACAAAGCTACCGCGGCCGGTCAGCAGGCGCGGATCTTCGGTGCGCTTGATGCGGGCACCGACGATTTTGGGCCGCAAATGCGCCTGATCAGTCATAGGCCTCGGCTCCCTTGCGCAGCGTCCGCCATTGCCGGTCGTCGTGGCCGTAGATTACTGTTGCCCCCCGCGCGGCGATGCGTTTGATCTCAGCGAGCGAGTTGGTCAGCGCGTCCGCGTTCCAGGTGTTGCGCGGTATGATGCCCTCGTCGAGCGTCTCACGCAGGCTGACTGTGTCGGAGGCGAGCAAGAACGAGCCGCTGTGCTCGAGGCGGACGAGGGCCCCGATCGTGCCTGGAGTGTGGCCTACAAGCGGGATAAGGACGATTTGACCATCGCCAAATACGTCGCGTTCACCTTCAATGGCGTCGATCGGCAGCGGATGGTCCCATTCGAGGGCAAGATAGCCTCGGGCCACGGCGTCGGGAGCGCGTGCAGCGTCGAGTTCACGCGCGTGCACAACAAGCGTCGCTCGCTTGAAGAAAGCGTTGCAGCCGCAATGATCGGGATGAAGATGCGAGCAGATTACGACATCGATGTCGTCAGTTCCGAGGCCGATGGAGGCAAGGCCGCTGACTAAATTATCGTCCTTTGCCATCACCGGTTTCATGACCCGGGTCAGCGCGCCCCAGCGCGCTTCTGCATCGGCAGTTGAAGCAACAGAGGGATGACAGCCGGTATCGAACAGAACGTTGCCTTGCGGATGGCGCAAGAGGACGCTTATGACGGGGAGTTCGAAGGTTTGGCTGCGGTCCACCGTCGGCAGGTAGACGGCCTTGCGCATTTGCAGCCGTCCACCGGAGAGGAAATGCATCTTCACGCGTTGCCCTCCTTCTTGCCGCCGACGACCGCACGTACGGCGTTGACGATGTGCTGATACCCCGTGCAGCGACAAAGGTTACCGGACAGACCTTCGCGGATCTCCTCGTCGGTGGCGAGCGGATATTTGCGGATGAGGTCGGTCGCGGTCATCAACATGCCCGGCGTACAGAAGCCGCACTGCAACGCGTGATGCTCGCGAAACGCTTCTTGTAGCGGGTTGAGCGCGCCGATGTGTCCGAGCCCTTCGACGGTCTCGATGATGCAGCCGTCAAGTTGCACCGCGAACAGCAGGCAAGAACGCATGCTGTCACCGTTGACAATTACGGTACACGCGCCGCAGACGCCGTGCTCGCAACCGATATGCGTGCCAGTGAGCGCGAGCGTGTGTCGAAGGAAGTCTGCGAGTAGAAGTCTCGGCTCGACCGAATGCTCATAAGACGTGCCGTTAACGGTGACCTTGATTGTGCGGGGCTTGCTCATGCGTCTGGGCCTGTTGCCCGTTGCCACGCCGCCATCACGGTGCGCTGCGCAAGGATGCCGACCAAGTGGCGTCGGTAGTCTGCCGAGGCGTGCGCATCAGTATTAGGCGTTACCGCCTCACGGACGGCCCCGCTCAGGGTCGCCAGCGTAGAAGGCTCGACGCGTTGGCCGACGAGCAACGTCTCGGCTTCAGTGGCACGTTGCGGCGTGTCGCCGATACCCATCATGCCGATGCGCGCCGCAGTGATCGTACCGTCGGTGACGCTCAGCACAGTCGCAACCGCAGCAAGAGCAAAATCGCCACCGCGACGAGCCACTTCGGCGAAGCCCCAGCCGCTCGAAACCGGCAGCTTCGGAATATGGATCTCGGTGACCAACTCGTCCGCTGCGAGATCGACCGTGAGCGCGCCGAGAAAGAAATCGCGAGCCGTGATGCGGCGCCCACCCGACGAAGATGCGGTGTGCAATTCGGCATCGAACAGCAGCGCCAGCATAGGCAGCTCGGCCGCCGGATCGGCATGCGCGAGGCTCCCGCCGATGGTGCCGCGGTTGCGAATTGCGAGATGTGCGACATAGCCCATCGCCTCAGCCATGACAGGAAAGCATCGCGCGATGAGAGGTGACGTTTCGAGACGGCGATGGCGTGTCAGCGCCCCAATACGCACGGTGTCGCCATCGTCCTTGATGAATGACAGGTCGGAAATCGCATTGACATCGACCAGGACTGACGGCTTCAGCAGCCGAAAATTCAGCATGGGGACCAGGCTCTGCCCGCCGGCGATTATCTTTGCATCGCTTCCTGCTCCCGCGAGCGCGCTGATGGCATCTTCGACGCTCTCGGCCAGCACATAGTCGAACGGCGGCGGTTTCATTCCTAACGTCCCTTGAAGCAGGCCTGGTTAGGCTCAGCGGGCCAATGTCGGTGGCGTTCGCCCGCGCATCTGCCCGAATGCCGACATCTGTCTTTTGTCGCAGGCTGAACGAGCCCGGCGCCTGGATTCGCAACGGCTCCGCCGAGGCGCACGGCCTTGCAGCTTCGCAGATTCGGGCCCCGGCACGCGCAAGCGGAAACCGCTCCGGCGGGTTGGCCGGAGCGGGAATTGGCGTACCATCGGGCGATAGTCCTATGATGACTTGTCGCAAGACTCCGTCCGCTTGGGCCAGCCAGCGTTGCCCACGACATAATCGTTGGCTGCGCTATCGATCAGCGGCATGACCTTATCCTTGATCGGCTCGATCCAGCCCGACGCCTTGACCCACGTCGTCCCGTTCCATTGAGTGAGATAGATGCCGCTATGGCCGTTGTGGTCGGCGCAGCTCAAATGGATCGGCGCCGCAAAGCCCGGAAGCCCTATTGCCTTCCACCGCTCATCCGTGATGTTGAGCGCCTCCAAGCCCCGGCGCATGTCAACGCCATCGATCAGCTTCTTGCCGGTCAATTGCTGGGCCGTGCGGATCGCCTCGGCGATGAGGACGGAGTTCATGGCACCGCGGTTGTACAAAGCCTCGCCCACCTTGTCCTTTGAAGAGACCTGGCTCTTGCCCTTGTCGACAACGTATTTGAGGATGTCCTGAACCGCCGGATATTGCTGGCCGACCCCGCTGATGCTGAGCGCTAAGTAGCCGTTGGCAACGGCGGCCGCGGGACGCACATCGTCCTCACCGCCTGCCCACCACACCCCGATGAAGTGGTCCATGGGAAAATTGACCTTGGCCGCTTCCTTAAGGGCAGTCGGGTTCATGGCGCCCCAGCCTTGCATGTAAATCCAGTCGGGCCTGTCATGCCGCACATCGAGCCAGAGCGACGTTTGATTCTGCATCTGCGATGGAGGCACTGGATACAGCTTCAGCTCAAAGCCGTAATCCTTGGCGAGCGCCTGGAGGAGCGGGATCGGCTCCTTGCCGTAAGGGGCATCGAGATGGACAAAACCAATCGTCTTGCCCTTGAGCTGGCCGAAGCCTCCTTCGACATCGGCGACATGCCGGATGAATGCCGATGCGCCATCCCAGTAGGTCGCCGGCGGATTGAACACCCACGGGAAGTCGTTGCCGTTGGAAGAAGCCGATAGGCCGTAGGCCATGGACAATATCGGAATCTTGTCGACCGCCGCCTTGGGGATCAATTGGAGCGTGATCCCGGTCGAGTACGGGGTGCTAACGACGGGGTCTTTACCCTTCGTGGATTCGTAGCACTCGACGCCCTTCTTGGTATCGTAGCCGGTCTCGCACTCCTCGACGAGCAGTCGGGCGCCGCCAACGCCGCCGTCGCGTTCATTGAGCATGTTCAGATAATCGGAGATGCCATTGAAGATGGCCGCGCCGGCGCCGGAATATGGGCCAGTCCGGTAGCTCATGAGCGGAATGTAAATTCCGTCCTCCGCCTGCACCGCAGTGACGGCAGCCGGTGCCGCCATCGCTACCGCCAAGCCGAGAGCAAGATACTTCACTCGCATGGCATTTTCCTCCCTGATCTTCTGCGCCGGTCTCGCGCCGGCAGGTTGTTCGCCGTTTATCCGGGATTGGCCCCGAATGAACGGCGAAGTTCAGAAAAGTAGTATAGCGATTTTCTCAGGTTCCCGAAAATAGCCAAGCTATTTGTGGGCAGCTCCGTCCCCGGCATTGGCAAGCTATGCCGAGCAGCGAAGGACGAGACGTTGTTCAAGAACGCCACATGCATTCGACCGCGCGCGATCGAACGGAGGCGGCGACGCTCGGGCGTGCGTTGAATCCATAGAGCCGTCAATGCCCGGCGATGAACTGTTTCGCGGCCGCCACCGCATGGGCGCCAAGATCGTTATGCCCGGCGCCGGCAATGCGCACGAAGCGCTTGGGTGCCCGAATCAGGCTGTAGAGCCGCTCACCGAGCGTCACGGGAACGATGGTGTCGTTCTCACCGTGCACCACGAGCACCGGCGCCGTGACCCTGCTAACGCACAAATCCGAGCGGAACTGGTCCTTCATGAAGAGCCGCACCGGCACGAACCAGAAGTGCTGCGCGGCGACATCGAGTGCCGAGGTGAAGGGGGCCTCGAGAACGACACGTCCCACTGGTTTCTCCGCTGCCAGCGTGAGCGCCAGCGCCGAGCCGAGCGATTCCCCCCAGAGGACGATGCGCTCGGCTGGATAGCGCGCGATGACAAACGCATAGGCCGCCCTAGCGTCCTCGATCAGGCCCGCCTCGGTCGGTCGTCCGCTGGAGCCGCCGTAGCCGCGGTAGCTCAGCGCTACCAGCCCGCTGCCGTCGGCGATGAGCGCGCGAAAGCGTTCGTCCCGCCAGCGCAGCGAACCGCCATTGCCATGGAAATAGAGAAAAATGGGCTTTCCATCGCGCGGCGGCGTGTGCCAGACGATGACGCGCTCACCGTCGGCGGTGTCGAGCACTGCCTCTTCCACCGCCGACAGACCAACCGTCGATGGGGCTGTCCGGCGGCGCTCCGGAAAATATTGAAGGGAGCGCTGCGCCAGGTAGAGCAGGGCGAGGAACGCGCCATAGAGTGCGACGGCAGCGAAAAGCCACTTCAGCATCATTTAGACTTGCGTCGGAATCGACCAGCGAAATGGAGCACAGCCCGTGACTGAAGCCGATCTCGCTCGCTTCGTGAACGCTCAGGCCCAGGTCTATAGCCGAGTCATCGAGGAATTGACCGAGGGATGCAAGCGGACCCACTGGATGTGGTTCATTTTTCCGCAGCTTGCGGGCCTGGGACATAGCGCCATGGCTCAGCGATACGGCATTCGTGACTTAGATCAGGCCAGGCGTTACCTGGCTGACCCCGTTCTTGGGAGCCGCCTGCGTGGCGCCGTGCGACTGATGACGGGCCACAAGGGCAAGTCGGCGTTGGAAATCCTTGGCTCGCCCGATGATTTCAAGTTTCGGTCGTGTCTGACGCTCTTTAGCGAAGCAGCCTCGGACGATTCCGACCGCATGTTGTTCACAGAAGCTTTGCATCAATTCTATGGTGGCGAGCCAGATCCTCGCACATTGGAGCTGTTACGCTCGACGCTCTCCCCTTAAATGTTTCGTTTAGATGTGGATGTCGGTTGTTGTGCACATTTCCGACTTATGTCGGACATCGCGCGACTTCCGTAATGTGCCAGAAGGAGAATTATGCAGCGAGTTTCTGCGATCAGTGGAATTGATAGTTCAGCCCGACGCGCACGATGTCGATGTTTGACGTGCTCACGGTGTGAGTGAACTGCTGGTCCAAGACCATCACGTTGGTCGTCACAAGCGTTAGGCTCGGCATCCGCCAGACGTGGAGATATTCGATCTTTGCCGACCACTGTCGGGCAAATGCGTATTCCCAACCAGCGCCGGCGACTGGGCCCCAGTCGGTTTTTGAGACTGATCCGACGTGACAGTCCTGAAAGCCATTGCGGCTGTCGATTGGACAGAGGTCGTTTGCAGACTGGGTCTGCGTGCGCGAAAACTTGGTATCGCCAATCGCAGCGCCGCCAGTCACATAAAGCAGTGACTGCGCCCACGCGTAGCCGAAACGGGCACGGAATGTCGCAAGCCAATCATGCTTGAGCTCGTCAAAGTCTTGGTCCGCGTCTCCACCCGAGATCGCGATCGGGCTGGTTCGGTCCCGCTTTAACGTCAGACCCTGGATATCGGCCTCAAAGCCGCCCACCCAGCTTGGGGCGAATTGCCAATTGTAGCCGATCTGCCCGCCGCCGATGAAACCGACGCCCGGATTGTCGCTCCCAGTGCCAGCGGCTACCGCAGCCGCTTCGCTTCCGCGGTAGCGTCGGTGAGGGGACCAGGTATTGTCGACGCATTAAACTGACCCCCCCAAACCGCGCCGGCGTTCGCCCCGATGTAGAAGCCGCACCAGATACAGACCGGGGCAGGCGCAGGCGGCGGAGCCTTCACGGGCATCTTTACAGGCATGTCAGCCGCAAAAGCCGGCGTTCCGATCAATCCGGCCACGATGCAAAGCGCCAGGTTCTTCATGGCAGCCCCCAAAACACGCAATCTACTACGATATCTCTACCATGCGGCGTGTTCGGCGGCTGTTGCCCGTTCAACACAGCGAACGGGAAATCTTGAACGCGCCGATGTCCGATAACCGCCATGTCGGCCGCCAAAGCAGACGTGCCCGCCAGCGTCGCGAGGGCAGCGATGACAATCGACAATCTCTGCACGAAAGTCCCCTGAAATGCGACCAATTATAATCCCGCCGTTGTTCGCCGGCTGTCGCCTATCCGCCACAGGAAACGGGAAATTTGGGAAATTCCAGACACGACAATAAGAGCGCGTCGAGGTCCGCTTCGGGTCATTCGTGCGATTTTGCCATATTTTTCGCGTGTCCGATTGTCCACCAATCGCGTCGAAAATAGCGGCCGACAAAATTTTACGCTAGGAAGGAACCCCCAGCGATGTCGGCTATGCGTTCAACTTCGAACAATCCGTGCGCGAAACTACGGTCC
>Ga0187784_10000086_pt1 | contig 55191 bp, 52 predicted proteins | sample 1015_SJ02_MP15_2_FD_132964 | JGI IMG/M metagenome (GOLD analysis project Ga0187784, IMG submission 132964) | Tropical peat soil microbial communities from peatlands in Department of Meta, Colombia - 1015_SJ02_MP15_20_MG | ecosystem: Environmental > Terrestrial > Soil > Wetlands > Peat | place...
GAGAAGGTTCTGGATAAGAATCATAAATAGCCGCAGTCAAAGTTTCATTTCTTTTTTCTCCTTAAAAAATTGGATCCAGAACCAGCAAACCCTCAAGCAATCAAGGAGCTGCCATGACCTTTACTTTTATTAGAGATAATCTTCCGGGTAAGACCCGAAACGAATGTTCGAATTGGATTTGCCGGTTCCGGAGGCTCTTTCTCCCTCATTCATTTTAGCTAAGACATCACATTCCACCTTCGATACCGTTGACTCCAGCTAGTGACCACTTATGGGCGTTCCTATTTCATTATTGCTTTGAGGTCTTCGTCGGGTGTTTTGATGGGCATTATGTTGAATTTCTCGACCAGCACTTTGAGGACGTTGGGCGTGATGAAGGCAGGTAGGCTTGGGCCGATGCGGATGTCTTTAATGCCCAGGTACAGCAGCGACAGCAAGATGGCAACTGCTTTTTGCTCATACCACGACAGCACCAGCGAGAGCGGCAAATCATTAATCTGCACGCCGAAAGCGTCTGCCAATGCTTGAGCGATTTTGACGGCTGAGTATGCGTCGTTGCATTGTCCAATGTCAAGAAGCCTTGGGATTTCGTCGATTGTGCCTAGTTCTTTGTCGAAAAAGCGGAATTTGCCGCATGCAAGCGTTAAGATGATTGTGTTTTTGGGTGCTTTCTCAACGAATTCGGTGTAGTAGCTTCTTCCAGGTTTTGCGCCGTCGCATCCGCCGACCAAGATGAAACGTTTTATGTGCCCGCTCTTCACTGAATCTATTACTTTGCCGGCGACGCTTAGCACTGCGTTTCTGCCAAACCCAACTTGAACGGTTTTGCCTTCTTTGTCCTCTTGGAAACCAGGCAGTTCTAAGGCTTTCTGTATTACTGGCGAAAAGTCCGCGCCGCTTATGTGTGGCACACCCGGGTAACTCACCGGTCCTGAAGTGAAAATGTTGCCCTTGTAGCTCTCAACGGGCCTTTGAATGCAGTTTGTGGTCATCAGTATTGCTCCTGGAAAGTCAGCGAATTCTTTTTGCTGGTTCTGCCATGCCGTCCCGTAATGCCCATAGAAATGCGGGTACTTCTTTAGACCCGGATAGCCGTGTGTAGGCAACATTTCGCCGTGAGTGTAAACGGTGATGCCTTTGCCTTCACTTTGCTTAAGCAATTCTTCCAAATCTAAGAGGTCGTGTCCAGAGACTAGAATGGCCTTGCCCTTCTTGTGTCCCAGCGGAACCTTTGTCGGTACTGGTTGACCGTAAGTTTCTGTGTTTCCAGCGTCGAGCAGCTCCATGGCGCGTATGTTGATTTCTCCGCACTTGAAAACTAAACTGACGAAGTCACTAGCGCCGAGCGACTTATCAAGCGGAGCAGCGAGTCCTTCATTAATGAACGCGAATACGTTTGGGTCTGTTTTGCCCAGCGAGGCGGCGTGGTAAGTGTAGGCGGCTACACCCTTCAACCCGTAAGTTAAAAGCCACTGAAGCGAATGCAAGTCAGGGTCAACGGTTGGATCTGAGTTTATTCCATGCTGTTTGCCCTGTGCAATTAGGCCAGCGGTGGTTTTCTCAAGTTGGAGGTTGAACGCAGAGTTGACTTCAGCTTTTGCGGTGTACAAGCGACCGCGTAGTTGCTCCCGGTACTCCACAGCTTTTCTAATGTAGCTGCCCAAGGCTTCCGGGTCGAAGTTCACATTTGTCAAAGTCGTGAACAATGCTTCGCAGGTGAAGAGGTCGATCTCTTCGTTTTTTACACCTGCCTTTCGTGCTTCGGTTGACAATTGCCCGAGTCCACGCAGAATGTAGACAAGTAGATCTTGAAGTGCTGCGACATCTGCTGTTTTTCCGCATACACCCGCGACAGTACAGCCTTGTCCTTTGGCTGTTTGCTCGCATTGGTAACAGAACATTTGGTTTTGACTCATGTTTTGGCACCTATACTATAATGGTTTCTTTTCCAGATAGGCATTACCCCTAACATTTCAGGGATTCCACTGAAAGGCCAAGTTCGCAACAAATAAATCCTCCAGAGCCGTGTTAAAGCTCTCTTTTGAAATAGTGCGCCAGCAGCCGTCTCATGCCGCGTCTTATAATTTCGGAAAGCGTCGCTGGACTAATGCCTAGTTTAGCTGCGAGCTCTGCTAGCCTAACCTGCCGCGGATAATCGAAGAAGCCGCTATTCAGGGCAAGCCAAAAAATCCTTTCCTGGTTCTCGGTTAAAACCCCGATTTGCTGCTCGAACTTGCCGACTTTACGAATGTTAAATTTGAAGCCTGTCTTCTCCAAGTCAGTGATTACATCCTTGTACGCCTCATGGGTTGGCACCATAAAACTGTAGCTGATGACACTGTTCTCAATGCTTTTTCCCGACACCAAAAAAGCGCCATGTTTCAAGATGGTGTTGCAGACCTCGCAGCCTTCGCTTTCAAGCCAAACGGACGTTTTTCCTTGGACATGACCTTTAGCAGTTAGCTCCTTGGGAACCTTGCGCATTTGGCCTTCGCCAATGTCCATCAAGTGCCTTACAGAACCGGTGGCTGAGCTTCGCACATCGACAACTTTGAAGTGGTTGAAGCCGAGGGAGGCAAGTTTCTTAACCATTCTGCAATGTTTGTTTTCGATTTCGATTACAACGTGGTAGGGCTCACACCACGCATCAACCAAACTGATCAACTCTGAAGGATAATTCAAAAAACAAACAGTTAAACATACTTGCGATAAGGCCAAGTTTTGCGCGCAACCATGCGCTAGGTTGTTGTAGTTATCGTACTACAACAAATTCTTTTAAGTTTTGAATCGTATCAATCTATCAAGAATCGATTCTGAGATATTAAGGAGTAGAACGGAGTTAGGGATAAAATGTGTACTTTGCCTCAGAGTGTTGTTGATGTCCTAGACTGCGTTCCGATGCGTGAGTTACAAGAATACATAGATGATCGCAGAGTCAAGAAGACCGCGCCCCTTAAAAGACGAAAGGGCTTGGGTCTTGTCCAAGTGACAGCGTTGCCGAGAAAGACGATGCTCTTGAAGAAAGGCAAGTAAAACTTTGGAAACCAGATTGCGCCTTCTTTTGTGTTGTTTATTGTTCACCCTCGAGTTTTAGTTGGAATCCGCGTCTGGGTTTCCATACAAAGTGTTAGATTGTGATTTTCGCAAAGGACATTTTGCTTAAGCACATGTGGGAACTTATCATAACCATCCGGCGATTATTGAAGCTATAAAAAGAATAATGACGCCGATAACTATGATTTTTTTAGTTGAAGACTTCATCTGGTTACGTTCTCCGGAGGTCTGTTATCAAGATATACACCGCGTTAAATTTGGGTTTTGTGACTCCAAAATATGGATTTCGGGTTTTGAACTTTTTGCCGATTCGTTCACTGCGGATCGCCGACGATTCTTTCAGGAAAACACCAGACGCCCATTATTTCAATTTTCGCTGTTTCCATAGATTTTCACCTATTTCATGTGAAAAATCGCTAGTTACCCCTCACATATATACGTGCATGTTAGCAACAATTAAAAGTACATTCTGCTGCATGAACATTCAAGAAGATGTTAACATGTCTGAAAACTTCGGTAAGAAATGGGAACCGAGAAGAGAAGAAGAATCGTTAAGCACAACGATAAGGAACACGATTACGCCACCGCCTCCATTGAAGCCCCAACTAGACCTCGCCGTTAGAAAACTGGATATACAGGTAAGCAAGCTTGACCAAGCAAACGACCGTTTCACACAAAAAGACAGAGCCCTGTTCACGAAATTAGTCGACGCCTACACCCACCACGACACGGCACACGCCAACATTTACGCCACTGAACTAGCTGAAATACGCAAAATGGGAAAAATCATCATGAACGCAAGGCTAGCACTTGACCAGATTTCACTACGCATAAAGACAGTGACAGAGCTAGGTGACGTCGTTGCCACGCTTGGACCATGCATCGGCGTACTTCGCAGCGTTAGCACTGGACTCACCGGCGTCTTGCCCGAGGCCGAAAACGAACTAAGCAGCATCGGCGACTTGCTAAGCGGGTTAATGTTTGAAGCCGGAACAAGCAGTGGAATGTCACTAAACTTCGACACAGTAAACGAGGATGCAGCAAAAATCCTGTCTGAAGCGGCAACCGTCGCAGAACAAAGAGTCAACCAGAACTTCCCAGATTTGCCTCCTGGAATGCCAACTGGGTCAACAGCCAACAAAACACAAGCTTAAACCTAAATAATGCCCCCTTCTCTCAGCCCTCTTTTTCTTTTTGTTAAAAAAGTTAAGTCAAGTGATGACCGCTGTTTTTCTTTTAATCATAACGCTCTAGCTTAGCCTTTGTTCCCGATAGTTCTGCCATTGAACACAGCCAGTAGGAATTTAAGATTAAGAAAATCCTTACGGGCTTCTGTCTCAAACCATTTTTCCGCGAAGACATGCACCCCAGCTGTTCTTTGAGGAAGACGAAGCAATCCGAAAGACGAGCAGAGATGGCCTCTTTTTTTTTCCAAAAAATCTTAAATAATGCCTTAAGGTAATAGTTTTTTGAGGATTTACAATGTTTATCCCTTATTTGACTGTCGCTGGTTATAGCGTGGATGTTACGGGTTTAATTGTTACTCTGATAGGACTGATTATACTTTGGATAATCGTTTCAATCCCCGTCTGGCTCGCTGCAAAAGCTGTCACAGGCGGAAAAGCGACTTTCGGGGAGGCCATGTTGGCAACTCTTGCGGGTCCAATCGTCTATTTCATCGTTTCCTTCATAGTAGGCTACTTACTCAGCGCGTTGATAGGCTCTGCGGCTTTTGTTTTCGGTTACCTCTTGGCGCTTCTTGCTTGGATCTGGGTTTTCAAGGCTAGTTTCAGAACAGGTTGGCTTCGGGCAATTGCAATAGCATTTCTTGCCTGGGTTGTATTCATCGTGCTTAGCATAATTTTGGGAGCTCTGTTCAGAATATCTTATCCAGCGCCGTTTTTCCCTAAAATTTGAACGCAAGCAAAGGCCCAGAGACAGGTATCCCTTCTTTTTCTTATTGGAACACTTTGTCAGTCTAGAGTTTAAGGTGATTCCCAAAAACGCGCGCGGTTCCTCGGCTAATCGAGCATGTAAATGCGCCCATTCTAAGGTTTAGAACAATCGTTCGATAGCTTAGCATAAAATAACAGCGTGGTATAGCCCTATATGGCGAATAAAGATGGTTCAAAAAGAAACGAAGAAAAAGACGCAAATTTACTTGTTAATCGCAGCGCTCTTGGCGGTACTATTAGTTGCTGGAATCTACACTATAAGCAACACAACAGTGCCTTTTACGCGAACGATTGTTTCACCCATGAAAACTTTCAGTTCTATAACTGACCTGAAAAACTTCTTGCTGACCAACGCAAACTCTGGTACCACGTTCAGCGGCGGACCCTTAGATGCCCAATATTATAATAACGCAGGAGCGCCTGTTCCAACATCCGTGCCTGAAGCAGCGCCGGCCACAAGTTCTTCCACTACAAATCAGCAATCAAGCTATTCGACGACCAACGTTCAAGTAGCCGGAGTGGACGAGGCTGACACGGTTAAAACAGACGGGCAATACCTCTATGTCATAAACCAAAACTACTCTGCATCCTCCCAAAACAACATTTACATCCTCAACGCTAATCCGCAGGAAGCAGCGGTAATCGCGAGAATTCCCTTTGGGAACAACACTGATCTGGCTGGCATGTACCTGAGCCAAGACGGCAACACATTGGTGGTTTTGGGAAGCAACTATATGAACCCCTCATTTTACGCTGTGCCTGTTTCGCTACCAATGATTCCGGGTGGTGATCAAGCGCCGTATTACTATGGATACTTAACTTACGGAGTGTCAACTTTCATCTACGTCTACGACGTCACTGACAAGAACGCGCCAGCTCTCGCTTACAATTACACCATAAGCGGCAGCTACTTTGACTCAAGAATGATTGGCGACGACGTTTACATGGTTGTCAGCGAACCTGCTGAGTTGTACAATGGAACAGTCGCCTTGCCCACAGTCTACAACAACGCTGTTTCCTCAAGTATAATGCCGCAAAGCATTTACTACGTTGAGGCAAACGACACTTACTTTACGTACACAACATTTGTCGCGTTAGATGCTTTAGACACATCGCAAGCGCCCTTAAGCATGACCATTCTGATGGGCGGCACAAGCAACCTGTACGTTTCACAAAGCAACATGTACGTAACCTACCCGAACCAAAACGGTCAAAGCACGGAAATCTACAGAGTAGGCATTAACGGGCTGGATTTGACTTTTCAATCGCAAGGGTCGGTGCCAGGCTACATTATCAACCAGTATTCCATGGACGAGAATGATGGCTATTTCAGAGTGGCAACCACAACAAGCCTTGTTCCGTGGCCAAATGAAGATGAACAGAACAACCTTTACGTGCTTAACATGAACTTGACAATCGTCGGCAGCCTTGAAAACATGGCTCCAGGAGAAAGAATCTACGCAGCTCGCTTCATAAACGATACGTGTTACCTCGTGACCTCTAATCAAACTGACCCGTTCTTCGTCATTAACCTCAGCAACCCGCAGGCGCCCAAAGTTGCTGGCGAACTCCAGATTCCGGGCTACTCAAGTTACCTTTATCCTTACGATGAAAACCATATCATAGGCATAGGCGAAGTGAACGACAAGCTAAAGTTGGCGCTCTTCGACGTAACAGACCCAAACAACCCAGCAGAAATAGCGAATTACACGTTTGCAGGGAACTATTCATCTTCAGAAGCGCTATATGATCCACACGCGTTCCTCTTCAATGCTCAAAAGCAGCTTCTGGTCATTCCGGTTTCAATAACCGACTTTGAACAAACGACCGTGGAATCCAACAGTTCAGTAATTCCGCCGGAGACAGGAGCCTCAGCGTCTCCTCCAGTCGTCAGTACACCGATAATTTTCCTGAACATGGAGTACTGGCAGGGCGCTTACGTCTTCAACCTCAACTTGACCAGCGGGTTCACCGTAACAGGAACCGTGACTCACATGGATCAGTCATTACTGGACAGCCAAGGATTCATAAATGAAAGCTCAAGCTATGACAGCCAAAGTGACGTTATAACGAGGGCACTCTACATCGGCAACACGCTCTATACAGTCTCAAACGCTGAAGTGGTCCTAACAAACCTAACTAACATGACTGAAATAGCCCAGGTTAACTTAGACTAACAATTCGACCCTCTCTTTTCTTTTGCAAAAATTTTGCTGAAAATCGCAACATTAACTTTCAGCCGCGGGCTTAGCATAAACTTGGACTTCGACGTTTGGAGCAGGGTTCCCCAAAAATTCCGTTAAAGTGCCTTTCCATATTGCTGAGCCGTTTGCAGTGAAGCCCACGGTTTGCGCGATGCCTTTCCAGAGGAGGGCTTTGTCGTAGTCTTTGGCATCCTGGGGCATGAACTCGAAGATTGATCGGCTTGCAATGATTACGAGTTTCTTTTTCATTCGGGAGATTGCGACGTTTACGCGGTTGAGGTTCAAAAGGAAGTCGCTTTCTATGCGTACATAGTCAGGGTCACTGACCGTTGAGGATATGATTATAAAGTCAGCTTCTCCTCCTTGGTACCGCTCAACTGTGTCGACACGAAGGTTCTCGTAGCCGTCGAGCAGCAGGTTCTTGATGACGCCCCGCTGTGCGTTATGTGGGGTAACTACGCCGACCGAGTCAGCTGGTACGCTACGCACTAGGGCATCCACGATTCTTGCCTCAACCACGTTGGATTGGAAACTCTCTTCTTCATCATGCACAACCAGCACAAAGACGTTTTCAGGGTTCAAAACAACCTTCAACCCTTCCGTAGTAGGATTGGCCACTGTGAGCGTCTGGGTTTGGTCGCTGTGGAAGTTGATACCGTCTTGATTGTAAACCCACTCTTTGAGAAATTCGGCTACTACTTGGTGGCAACGGTGGCTTTCGGCTAGACGCTCCGCTGAAATGTGCGCTTTGTGCTTAGCTTGAATGTGTTCCAACCCGAGGTCTTCCTGCCTGAGCAGCCGCAGGAAATCCATCGCGGAGAGGAAGGAGGCAATTTCCTCTATGGTTCTGCGATCCTCTTTTTCCCAGTTGTGCGCTTGGATTGGCGGAAGCTGTCGGTGATCGCCTCCGACGAGGATTTGCGCGTCTTTGCTGACGAAGGCTCCTGAAAGAATTAGTTCAGGTAGCCGCATCATGCTTGCTTCGTCGATGACTAGTAGGTCAAAGTAGCTTTCATTCCACTGGGGTTCTTTCCCGCCGATTTTCTTCATCAAGCCGTACAAGCCCGGAGGAGTCACGCAAAGGATCAATGGAGAATTTGACTCTGAGCTGGCGACAAGGGTTCCTTGCTTTGACAAGTCATTTCGGAGTTCAGCTATCAAGTCTTCATCTTCGTTGTAATTCACGTAGATGACGCCGTCTACCGGCTGCAGCGGGTTGTTGACTACACGGTAAATTCGCAGGTCCGATAGGTCCTTGTTGCCTTCGCGGCAGTAAGTCTTCCACGTCCTTGCAAGCTTAACCACGAATTCCTGAATCGCCTTGTGCGTCGGCGCAACCATCAGCACTCGGCATTTTCCCTTGGGCTTATGCGCGGCTACATGGGCAAGCACGGTCAACTGTAACGTTTCAGTCTTGCCTGTCCCTGGTGGACCTTGAAGCATCACCATTTGTTCCTTACCGAAAACCCGCTGAATAAACCGTTTCTGCTCAGGTTTCGGCGTTGCGATAGTTCGCCGAATCCAATTCAGGAAATTCCCCGCTCCATCCTCGCTTAGCTGCCGGTACCCCATCGGCTGGCTTTCACCTGCGAGGAAACTTTGCAGCAGGCAGTAAAGCTCGTTGTTGGCCGCGTAGTCGAGGCATGTAGCTGCGCGCTCAGAGATGATGTCGTCGGCTAACTCGTCCAGAATGTAAGTGCGTCCAACCTCGAAAAGTTGAACGTGCCTTTTCCTTGCCGCTTCCTCTTTGTCGGTTGTGGGGAGATCGTGCCAGGCGGTGTACCGTCTCGTTTTTGCGGTTGGCCAGTGGAGAACCTTTAGGGTTATCTCCATTTTTTTAAGGTCTACTTTGTCTACGATGACTCGGGCGGATCTTTCAACCTCCGAAGGCGACTTACGTGCGGTTTCCTCGAACTGTCCCTGCATGTTATGTCTGATTTCGGTGGCAACCATCCAATCGCCGCTGCCTGAATCGTCTGACCCTTTGATTCTGCAAGCGTTCACGACGAACTCTTCTTTGGGAATGCCAAGTGACTCGTAAGTCAGCCTGCCCCTAACCACAAAGTCCTTCTCGTTTTGTTCAGCACTCAGGCATTCAAAAACGATCGACCTACCGGTGGCAACTCGTTGGCAAGGGAGAAGGGCATAGTGCTGGTAGAGTTCCTGGCGTTTGGCGAAATATTCTAAGTCGAGAAATTCCCTGCAGCTTCGTTCCAACGTCGCGTTTCCCAGCGTGAATTGAGGAATCTGCGGGACAGGAATGGGTTTCTTGCCGAGGCGCCGGTTCCGTATGTTCAGGTAGCGCTCCACGTGCTCCAGTGCCAAGCAAAGCTGGGTGCTCAGCAGCATGAGGTCTTCTTCGCTGATTCGGCGAGTTTTGGAGGGGTAATCGCACCACATACGCCTTTCCACCATGAGCTTTTCAAGATGCTTAACTTGGTTGTTTGTAAGTCGCCCCTTTGCCGCCCACATGTACTCGATCGGTATCTGGTCGCCGAAACGTGCCCTCGCGGGGTACATGCCTTCTTTTGGGCGCGGGTCTGAACCAAGAAGAAACGACGTCGTGCCATCCGGGTTCCTCGTATATGGGAGCTCGAAGTTGAAGAAGCCGTCGTAGAACGATCTGCGTAGGTCAAGCAGTGACCCGTCTTTGCGTTTTGCAGTCCATTCGTTGACGTCGAAGAAACCTGACTGCTTCAGGACAGGCAGAAGCCCCGTGCTGACGTAGCCGTCAGCTTTCCTCAGCATTATCTCCTCTTGGAGAATGGAGAACATCGGCTGGTCAATTGCCTGCCGCAAACCGAGGAGGTCGCGGACTGCGCCTGCTGTCGCCAGCGAAGAGTGGCGCCTTACTGAGTACATGAGGTGGTCTCGTTCCTGCCTCATGTAGAAGTAAAGGTGTATGAGTGCTTCGTCTGGGCTACCGACTTCAACCGCCATCCTGTTGATTTCCTTAGTGAGGTCGATGAAGAATGCTTCAAGCAGTTGCCTTTCTTGGACTGCGGCTTCCTTCTGCTCTTTGGGTATGGCGTCGACGATTCGTGAAACGGTCATTGGGTGTCCCTTGTAGCGAGTGCAGCTTACCCTAGCTGTGATCATTGAAATTATGTTTACAAGGTAGTCCCATTGAACATGGAAGTAGATTCTTATCATGCCGTCTGGGTTGAACAGCAGTGAAGCGTCTGCGCCTTCTTGGGGGCTTTCCTCTGGCAAGTTGCCGTATCCTGTGCCAGTCAGCCAAGGCATTGATCTTACCTTGTTTGTGTAGGGGCTGCTTGGATGGATGCCGTAGAGCATGTATTGTGCCCGCTGAATCAGTTTATCTATGTTTGCGCCGATAACCGGGTCCGTGGTCATTGACTGGACTTTCTGGGGGTCAAAGGCGGGAATTTCTTTGAAGTTGTAGGGCCGCTGCTCATCTAGTTTAACTATGGGCTTAAGCATGGCAAGGTCTTCTAGACGTGTAATGCCGTGCTGTTTGAGGGCTTTCTGTTCACCGCGGGTCAAGTTAAGCAACGCAATGCTTTCCTGTTCAACGGCTTCAACGACGCAACATTCATTGTAGCCGCAGTTATCGCATCTCCAGGACAGCTGGTAACCCACTTCATCCAGCGGTTTGCCGTAGATTCGCAGCAGCTCGCCGTTTTTGCTCAGGAGCCTCTTGATGTCTTCAATAAGAGGACCCATCCTGAAAATTGGGAGGCTCTCTGGGTCAAGCTTCTCAAAATCCGATTCTTTGTTAATAACGCCACCTTCAAAATCAACTTTAAGAGCACTTCTTCCTAGTGCGTCGGAGAGCAGCAACGCGTAAATGGCGACTTGGATTCTATGCGCCGTCTGCTCTTTCCAGCTGGATTTGATTTCGAAGATGCGGACTTTGACTTTGCCGTTTCTAATTGGCCAAACCGCTATGAGGTCCGCGATGCCTTTTACGTCCCACACTCCGATGTGCCCCCTCATTGGCGCCTGGTAGATCAAGACGGGTTTGTAGGGGGCGGCTGCTGTCGAGTCCAAGGCGTTTTCGATTATTTCCAGAAGAGCCTGAAGTGATTTGGGCCAAGCGCCTTTCCACTCCTGCGGGTCTTCTTTGGGGTCGAAACAGCTGAAGTCCCGGTAATCAGCGACTTTCGATTTTAATGTTAGAACGGTTTTTTCTTCCAGCTGCTTTCCCGCCGTGTAAAGTAGGGGGCTCAACGGTTTATGGAAGGCTTCAGGCCACTCGCGGTCTCTATGCAGCTTTTGGAAGCGGAGTTTGAAGTATCGTGGGCAAGAGTCGAAACGAATATACTCAGCTATGCCGGACGCGTCAAGAGACGGCAAATCCTCTGCAGGCTTCGTTTCATTGCGTGATTTCTCTTCCAACAGGCGAGTGCTCCCTACTCTCATGAACCAATAGACAGGTTGCTTAATGCAACGTCTACGTTTAAAGGCTTTATCCGAAATGCAGGTTATCAGCTAGAAATAGTTACTGTCTGGTTCCAGTAGAACACTCTAGAATACTCGTGCAGCGTTGGTCCTATAATGTCAGGGTAATCGTAAATGATGTTTAACCTGTCGTAGTAGCATGCCAGCAGAATCTGCGTGTCACTCCATATTTTCGCAGTGTACGAGTCATTGGAAGCGGGGAACAAGCCCCAGATTGTGTCGTCGGGGTTGCGGAATCCGAACCCGAAGTTTGCAGGCAAAACATACGCTCCCTCGGCTGGGTTTGATCCGAATTGACCTGGATTCGTGTGGAGTTCGCTCCAGAAGGTCTGCAATGCTTGAAAATCATCCGTGGTTAAAGTTCCGTAGGAAGTTATGTCAGGGTAGCTGAAAACAATTGCATAAGTGGCGCCAGCACTATAAGCCTGCGACAGGTCAGAGAATAACTCGTCTCCTGACTCAAGGTAAGGTGCCTGATCATACTTCCACGTCACTATTACCCCCCAATTCCTGTTGAAGGATTGCGCGGCACCCCTCTCTAGCGCGATAATGCCTTGCCTGCTTTGATTTCCCACAAACTCGGCGAAGACTGTGCTGTAGCCTCCTTGGTAATCGAACCAGTAAAGCCCGTAGTCTGAAGTGAAAATTTTGAGGACAGGAGTTGAAGTTCTATCCCCTAAGGTTCCGTAAAAATGGGTGAAGCCTGATAGCGTGCCGACGTAGGTTTGAGTGATCCGAGCGTAGCTGAGAGAAGCATTCATGATAAGCTGGTATTTGCCATCGTCAAGCTGGTTTCCACCGGGCTCATCAAACCGGTATATTCCCAAGAATTTATCTCCGTATTCACGTGTTGCGTTGCCAAACCAATCGAAAATGCTGTTGCTACCCGGGTAGCCGTTAGTACTATTGTACTTGAGGTAGCTTGTGATTAAAACGATAAAGTTAAGCCCTGAACTGTAAATGTAGTTGCAGGATTCATCGAGGGCAGTCCTGTTAAACGTTAGGGTAACTGAGCCTATGACGAAAAGATTCGTGTAATCCTTAACTTTATCCACTAGGGCTTTAAGTTGGCTAAATTGGCTGCCGTAAGCGAATTCGACACCGACATAAAACGGCCTGGCCGAAGGCTTGAGAATCAAAAAAAGCGACACGGAAATCAAAACGATAAGCACTGTGGCGGCTGCTATGACGTATTTTCGTCTCAAACTTGCTCAACCGGTCATTAAAGCAACTTCACCTGCGGTACAATCCCATCAATTCGCCCTTAGCTAGAATGTGACCCTGCATTGCTTTTTCCACGTCTTTCTTTCTCGAGGTTGCACCTAAACTGAGCTCAGTGTCCAAAGCGTAAACCTTAAAGAAATACCTGTGTGTACCGCCCGGCGGGCAAGGACCCATATAACCCTGCTGCTTTGCGCTGTTAACTCCCTCTTTTCCGGGCACCGAGTTCTCCGCTATCTTGCTTGTCGAGGCTGGAATGTTCCATACGATCCAGTGGTCCCACGTGCCGCTTGGTGCGTCAGGGTCATCTACGGCTAGAACAAGCGTCTTTGCTTCTTTAGGAATTTCTTCAACAGTTAGGGGCGGGTTGATGTCTTGTCCGTCGCAAGTGTATTTTTTAGGAATAAGCTTCCCCTGTTCAAAAGCTGAGCTTTTAACCGACAAATCTACCATATAGATCACCAAAAAGAAATGTTTGATACGTTAGATAAATAGTTGCTTGGGGCCGCTTCACCAGTTTTTTCTCGCAACAGCCAAAGCACATTAACCAGAACATGCTATTCTCGATTGCATGCAGGGCCGTAGAGGTTTTTATGCATAGCCAGCGCCTAACGAACCAATGATTTAAACTTCGGCTTTTCGAAGAAGATCATTTGCAGCTCCAACGTCTGTTTTGTAAAAGAAAGCAGAGATCGCTGCTGAAATTACCCCGCTTACGGCAACTCCGATTATGAGGTTCAATGAACTTATTGAAGTATGAGACAGAAATGCCAAACCGTACAACAAAAGCAAGGGTGCAAGAACTGCTCCTCCAGCAACTATGCTGACGCCAAAACCAATCAACGACCATTCTTGACGCACCATTCTTGCTCTTCGGCTTGCCGAAAAGTCTGCTCCTCTGAAGCCAACCTGAAGCGAAACTGAAGCTAAAGCGGGAACCAAAAAGAAGGCTTCAAGCACAAGAGCAATCGTTTTTCGGAGGCTTGGATGATAAACGATTACGCCCACCACGGAAGAAATGACTAGTATGATGATTGAAAACATAACTGCAACGAAGAATTTGCTTTTGACAAGGTTCTTTGCCGTAATTGGAGAAGCGTAAATTCGCCAGACTGCTTGTCCCTCTTCACCTATCAAACTTTCCCCTAACAGCATGGCCATAGAACTGGTCGGCAAAAGGAACATCCACGCAACGTAGATTATGTTGGCGCTTGGAGTAGTTACGCCGCCGGAAGTTATTCCGACAGATTCAAAGATCGCTAGAATGATTAGAATTATGGGAAAGATGTAGGAAGCCAACAGTTCTCGGCGTCGCGTAAATGCTCTTAAATCCTTGCGGATTAGAGCTGCTTCGACGGATGGAAAGCCAAGTCTGCCGAGTATCCCTGTTTTCGGTGCGTAAACGCCGCTTTTCTGTACTGTTATCGCTGGAGGCTCATAAAGTCCGTATCGCTTGTTTAAATCAACAGCGAGATAGTACAAACCTGCGATAAGAAGCGCTGATAAGACTGCGAAAAGAAGACTAAGCAAATACAATCCTTTAGCAAGATATGAAACGACTAGGGCGGGCCAAACAAAAGGAACGTACCACACAGCGTTTTGGGCTGCAGTTAAGTTTGCGACAAATGCTCCAGTACCATAGATTATGTAGAAATAGGCTATGTAGAAGATTACGATGATCAGGATGTAAGTGATGAACCTTAGCCATATGGCTGCTCTTCCGCTTGACTTGTAGACGGCGCCTGTAAATCGAACTTGGATTAATCTGAGGCTTTCAGTTATGGAGCTTGCCATGAAAGCTGCTCCAAGAAGGACAGCCACCGTTAACAGCGCCTGCAAAATTAGGCCGTTGAACGCTGAGAAAACAATTAATCCCGAAGATAACCCGACGACTAATGCAGCTGGCCAGCCGAGTAAGTTAGCCAATATCGAAGCCATGGCGTGCTCTTCCCATGTTATCGGCAATGAGTAAATGACTTGACCTGACACCTTTACGCCAATCTGAATCTGCTGGAACAGAGTAAACACCAAACTTACTACTAAAACCAGAGTTGGCAAAACCGAGAAAAAGCTGACTGCTTCAATACTTAACGGCTTTACTCCAGCGGGCACTCCATGAGAATAATAGGCAGACGCCGCAAGGTTACTGAGATATCCACCAATAACGCCGATGATTAACGCCGTCCAATAGGGCCAGTAAGCGACAAAACTGTTTTCCCTGTATCTTGTGGCTTTTACCCCTCTGATAAGCCTGCCTGACTTACGATCTACGCGAACAAGGTAAAGCACGTTTTTCCAGTTCATCGGGTCAGTTCCTCAACGACAGCTCTGAGGTCTTCTGTTCCAGTCAGCTTCAGGAAGATGTCTTCTAAGCCCGAGTTAGGCAAACTGGCTTGCCGTCTTAACTCGTCCATATTGCCGAGTGCTAGAATGTTGCCCTGATACATTATGCCTATTGGGTCGCAAATGGCTTGTGCAATTTCAAGCACGTGAGTTGACATTATCGTTGTTACGCCTTGCACCTTAAGCGATTGCAGGTAATCCTTAACAATGCGTGCTGAACGCGGGTCCAAAGCGTTAAGGGGTTCGTCAAGCAGCAACAGCTTGGGCTTATGAATAAACGCTGAGATTAAACTGATCTTCTTCTTCATCCCGTCTGAGTAGCTGTTTATCATGTCGCCTTCGCGACCTTCAAGCTGAAAGGCTTTAAGATACTCGGTTATGCGCTGTCGCTTCTCAGCCGTGGGCACACCGTAAACGTCAGCTATAAAGTCTAAGTACTCTATTCCGGTTAAAAACTCGTAAAGGTTAGCCGCTTCGGGAACGTAACCTACGAGACTCTTAACCTCTACCGGCTGCTTCAAAACGTCCAAACCTAAAACATTAACGCTTCCCTTATCAGGCGTTACCAACCCCAAGAGCATTTTGAGCGTGGTGGATTTTCCTGAACCGTTAGGCCCCAAAAGTCCGAAAATTTCTCCTGTTCCTACAGTTAGGTTAAGGTTGTTTACCGCCACTATCTCATTGTACCGTTTTGTCACTTGATTAAGTTCAACTGCAGCCTGAGTGTACATGGTTAAATCTTCACCAATTGTTGCAAGAAGAGAAAAGCATCACTATTTAAGCATAATGTGCAGCTTAAAGCCACTGCAGTCTCTATTGTCACTTACTCTTTTCAAAAAAAGCTTCTGAGCCTCGTTCAAAAAAAAATGTGGGGATGCGAAAAAATCGTCTGAAGCTCCATGTCGTCACTTAAAATTCAGGTCAAAGCTTATCGGGACAGCATCGCCCCAAGATTGCCTTATCGGGCAGATTTTCTGCGCCATCCCGTAAATGGTGCTAGCCTTGTTGCGTTCTCGGTCATTGTCTGTTTGCAAGCCAACATCCATCTGAAAGTGAACGTCTGTGAAAATTAGTTTCTCCAGGCCTTCAACATTCATTTTAACAGTTGCCTTCGTGTCCAAGCTTTTGAGCCCCAACTGGCTGTTTCGTGCAATCAGCAGAAACAGCGTGTTCATGCATGATGCTAGGGCTGCAGCGAATATGTCTTCGGGTGCGCAGTAGCCCTCTTTTCCTCCGAACATTGGCGGTGGGCTAACAGTGGTAAGGTCTTTGCCATTGATTGACAGTTCGCATTCAGTTCCGCCTTTCCAAGTTGCGGTTCCCACAAAATCCATTTCTGGCATAATCAATCACTAGGATAGTGTTAGCAGAAGAAAAATTTAATGTTTGCTGAATCCTTCAATCAATTCTTTAATTCTTATGTTCCTAAAATCTGAGAGCATATGCACAGCTTTGAATTGTTATCTTTCGTTGCCCAAAATGGTCGTTAAAAACTTAAATCTTGCTGTTGTTCCAATTGCTGGAAGAGAATGAAAAAATGCCCCATGTCATCGAAACAATTCAATTAACGAAGGAGTACAATTCAGTTAAAGCAGTTGACAACCTCAACATAACGGTTGAGTCTGGCGAAATCTTCGCGTTGCTCGGTCCAAACGGCGCAGGCAAAACCACAACCATATCGATGCTTTGCACCATCCTCAAGCCGACATCCGGCACCGCGACGGTTAACGGCTTTGACATCGTCAAGGAACCGAATAATGTCAGAGAGTCAATCGGCATAGTTTTTCAAGACCCAAGTATCGATGACAGGTTAACGGGCAGAGAAAACTTGCAAATGCACGCTAACCTGTACGGGGTTCCGGCGTCTGAGCAGACGGATCGGATAAATCGGATTCTGAAACTCATCGAGCTTGAAGACCGAGCAGACGATTTAATGCGTACCTACTCTGGCGGCATGAGACGTAGGCTGGAGCTTGGTCGAGGCTTGATTCATTACCCTAAAGTACTCTTTCTCGACGAGCCCACAGTTGGATTGGACCCGCAGACCAGAGACCACATTTGGAAGTATATCCGAGACCTGAAAGAAGCACATGACATCACGGTGGTTTTAACCACGCATTACATGGATGAGGCGGATAGGCTTTCAGACCGCATCGCCATAATGGACTATGGCAAAATCGTAATCTTAGACACGCCTAACAAGCTTAAAGAGACACTTGAAGGCGACGTTGTCGTCGTGAGGGCAAACAACATCAGTGCCTTATCGGAGCTTGTGACTAAGTGGTTAGGGTTCAATCAAAAACAGGTAGTTGACGGCGCGCTTGAAATTACTGTGCGCAACGGAAAAGTCGCCATGCCCAGAATCATGGAGTTAGCAACTCAAAACAACGTATACGTCGAATCCATACTTCTGCGTGAACCAAACCTTGAAGACGTTTTCCTGCATTACACAGGAAGAAACATTCGGGAAGACACAAGCAGGGAGCTACATGGTCTATCTGCAGCACGGAGGAGGCAAATAAAATGAGTGAAACCCGCGGATTCTATAGTCTTTGGCTCAGAGAACTCAAACGATTCGTCAGAGACCGAACAAGGATCGTAACCAGTTTCGTTCAGCCCGTGCTGTGGCTAGTTATTTTCGCCGCCGCTTTTGCAACACGTTTTGTAGGATCGTTGCCGGCGGACTTGAATTTTCGTCAGTTTCTTCTCCCGGGAATAATCGGTCAAACGATTCTTTTCACTGCCATGTTTATGGGTATAAACGTCATTTGGGACAAGGAATTCGGCTTCATGAAAGAAATCCTAGTTTCCCCAGTTTCCAGACTGACGATTTTTCTGGGAAAAATGGTTGGCGACAGCACAGATGCTTTCTTGCAGGGAATAATTGTTTTTGTCATAGGCCTAGCCATAGGCATCCCCGTGAAACCCATCACGCTTCTGTATGCACTACCCATTTTAATGCTCATTTCCTTTGGCTTGGTAAGCATTGGATTAACGATTGCAAGTTTCATAAGTAACCTAGAGGGCTTCGGCGCTATCCAGACATTCGTTAACTTGCCCCTGTTTTTTCTAAGCGGCGCATTGTTCCCGCTTAAAGGTGGCGCTCTCCCAACTTGGCTAACTGACGTTGCCGCATGGAATCCATTAACCTACGGTGTTGATGCGTTGAGACACGTCATGTTGGGGAATGCATGGACGCCTCTGCAAGTTCAGCCTTTATGGGTTGATATCGGATTCGTTGCGCTCTTCGATGGCATAATGATCGTAATCGGCACTTGGGCTTTCACCAGGATGAAATAAGAAAGCGCCCTCCAAAACCCTTGTTTCTGCATTAAGGCTTAAAATAAGCTGTTTTTTCAGATGATTTCCCGAATGCTTTCTTAAGCCAGATTTTTAAGCCTCAAAAAAGCTTTAAGCAACTTGCGTCCTATGCAATTATGGTGACAAATATGCGAAAAATAAGAAGCATAATTTATGTTGCCTTGGTTGCCACGGCAGGTTTGCTCGCAGCTACAATTAGTCCGCTAACAGTTTTGCTGGCCTTGATGAGCATGATTGCTTTCTTGGTGATTGCCAGGCAGATGAATTTCTACAAGATATTTATGATGATGAAAAGTTGGGCGAAAAACATTTCCAGACTCCGAGTTGAGATCAGAGCAAAGCTTCACACAGGCTTCCGCGACTACAACGATCCACTGGACTCCGAGAATTCTCACCGCAGCGGAAGATGTAGCTGCACAAGATAAAGCCCACTTTCTTTATTTCTAAATGGTCAACCGAGTAAGACGCATTCTTCTGCGATTGTATATGCAAAGTGTAGATGCTTGCCGTATATGCTTTCACTACCTAAAGGGCAGTCCTGCGCACACGGAACAAAAGCGAAACACAACAACTCGCCAAACGTGCATGAAAAAGAAAACTGGAAAAGTGTTTATTGCTTGTTTGTCATTTCGTTTATTTGCTGTTCCATCGCGTGACCGCGGCAGTAAACGACGGCTTTTTTGACTCCTGGAACCGATGTTGCGGCAGCTTTGATGTCGGCGGCAAGCTTGAACGCGATCGGGCAGAACGGGCTTGTCGGTACAAACTCCACGGTGACTGTGCCAGGCTCTGTTTCTTTAACACTTTGAATCATCTGCATCTCGCCGAACGTCATTCCCGTTTCAGGATCCTGCACTTTGCCAACTTCTATACGCACTTTATCTTCTAAACTCATTACTCAACGACCTCAATAATTATTGACTAAAATAATAATTATTATAGGATATAAACTGTTAGCTCAACGGCACAGGCGTTTTCATGGTTTTCACCACGTTGCCTTTGATAACGTAAAGTGACATGAACAAGTGCACGCCCATGAAGACTCCGCAGGCGATGAAGACCGGCGCGTAACCCAGAGTCTGAGCGATAAAACCTCCCGCAACAAGCGATGAAAACTCAGCCAGCCTCATGGGCGCGTGGAGCATGCCAATGTCAAGTGAAAGGTTTTTGCTTTCCTTCGCCACCTTCAGCACTGTGTGCTCGAAGAACCCGACGCCATAGCCGCGGACAAAAGCAAGAATCAGCAGCGCCGCGGGAAAAATAAAGCCTGAAACGGCCAGAAAAATCGACGCGACAACGCTGGCAACAGTCAAGGCGGCTGCACGTTTCCAACTCAGGGATTTTTCCACGCTGAGCCAAGTTGCAGCGGCGGAGATTGCGTAGTAAAGCATGAAAAGCACGCCTATCACAATGTAGCTGTACCCAAGCTTCTGGCTCATAAAAATAGGCAACAAAAGGTTAACCAGTGGGTAAGTTGCAATACTATTGAAAAGCAACGCGACAGAAGCCACCCAAAAAATTCGGCTCCTCCCCCTTGGGTCAAGCGGGTTCAGAAAACGTTCAGTCTTCGACAGCGGCTTTGTGCTGCTGCTTCTCCAAAGCATCACGGCGGGCACACCGATTGCAAGAGCGACAAGAGCCAGCACCAGAAGGCTCATCGAAAAACCTAAATAAAAAATTCCCAGCCCTGCCATTGCTCCGCCTAGAGCCATACCGATCCAGATTATCCCGTTCATCTTCGTTGCTTCATGGCCCGCGCGGTTCGGTGATAGATGATAAATCGCGGTTCGACTCACCGCCCAGTAACTTGATTCCCGCAGTGCTTCGACAATTTTTCCCAAAGCGAAGAAAGGCCACGTTGAAGAAAAGTAGTATATGAGTGTGGAGAAAAAAGCAGATGGCCAATTAATGAGCAAAAAAACATGGGACCAGCCGACATAGTCAGCGATGGAGCTGAAGATAAGGCGGGCGACAAGGAAAACCAACGGCAGAATCGACAATACCAAACCTATCACGGCGACGTTAACGTGCTTCGCCAGCAACAACAGCGGAATCAGCAGGGTGAGGGCTCCTGACACAAAGTAGTTTAGGAATGTTATGGCGTTAACTCTTCTCAAACATGCCACCCAGCCAGCTTTCTTTTCTCCTGCCCTCTCCACTTTTGTTATTCGATACTTAAATATTCAGCATGGCCGTTTCATGCCTAACAATTCGAAGGCAAAGTTAATTCGGCAGGTTGCAGACACTTAAACCTGCGCGAGGCTCTTGTTTGGCGTTTGACGAGTCATGCATATTCTGCAGGATAGTGCGAAAACAAGCATTGGCAAGCGTGGTTTACGAAGACGGCGCGGTCATTGCTTTTCTGGACATAAGACCCTTAAACATGGGGCACACTCTTGTCATCCCGAAGGCTCATTTCGTGGATATCATTGATACGCCTGAAGAGCAAATCAGCCAAGTGCACAAGGTCAGTAAACGAATCGCAGCGGCAGTCAAAAAAGCAACGGGAGCAGACGGCATCAGCATCATTCAGCAAAACGGCAAAGCGGCAGGGCAAGATGTTTTCCATTTGCACGTGCATGTGGTTCCTAGATTCGACGGGCAGAAACTAGCGGGTTTTAACGAGCTTAAAGTAGTTGAGAGAGCCAAGCTTGACGACATGGCAGGAAAAATCAAGCAGTTTTTAAATGATGAGTAATAATCAGGTTCAGCAGTTAACAATTGTTTAATAGTTAAACGGTAAAACGTGTAATTTCTGGCGAAATACTATTTGAGAGCAACAACGGACACTTATGAAGAAAGGCATCTCGGGTACAGGCGCGTCAGATGCAAGATCTGCTACGGAACTGGCATGGACACCAGCAGCTCACCGATAGTAACGAGATGTGAAAAATGCGAAGGAACAGGTTGGCGATTGTTCCCTGAAGGCCCGACGGAAACGTGCTCTTCCTGCTCGGGCAGAGGCAAAGACTACCGATTTACTCGTAAAGGCACAGCATGCCAAGACTGTGACGGCTTCGGCGAAGTCAAACTGCTTTAACTTAGGCAAAAATTTTTGGAACATTTTACAAATCCGTGGAAGAAGCAATTTTGGATAATCTTATAAGAACGAATTCCTAGAGTAAAATACAGCGACTCATTTAGGCAGGAGTTATTTTTGGCAAGTAAAAAAGGAGACAAGTACAAATGTGATGACTGCGGGCTAGTGCTCGTGGTTGACGAACCGTGCGGTTGTGAAGAAGTCGAGTTAGTTTGTTGCGGCGCCCCAATGAAGCCGGTTAGGAAGACTGAAAAGGCAAAACCTAAAGCCGGCAGCGCTAAACCGAAAAAAGCTTAAAACCGTTTATTAACCCTCAAACACTATCCTTCCCCTTTTTTATGATGCTTACCATAACTGATTAACGAAGCCTACCGGTTAAAAAAACGAACCCGAAATCAAGCAAATAAATTCAAATATCTTTCTTTTTCCTTTCGTTTTTCAAAAAAATTAGAGTAGCCTGCAAAACGCAGGTTACTTCTAAATTTACATGGGTTTCTCCATGGGTTTCTCCATCTTCGCCATCTTCGGCATAAGTACTGCGTCTATGGCGTGGCAAACCCCGTTGTCCACGACGATGTCTGGCTTGATAATGTTTGCACCGTTAACTCTCATGTGCCTGTGCAGGTGCCAACGCTTCGCGTCAATTTGAAGTTCGCCTCCGTTAAGAGCCTGCAGATACTCGTGTTGAGCTAAGTCTGCAGCCATCATCTTCCCTGAGACCACGTGATACATTAAAACATCCTTAAGCTTCGCAGTATCCTTCATCAGCATGTCTAGTTGATCTTTTGGCCATTTGGCAAACGCCTCGTCCGTGGGGGCAAAAACAGTGAATGGGCCTGGACCTTTAAGCGTGTCAACCAGTCCAGCAGCTTTAACTGCGGCTACAAGTGTGTTGAACATGCCTGAAGACATGGCGGTGTCCACTATATCCGGCAAAATTTCACCTCCGTTTACAGTTAAATCCTAGAAGCCTACGCTTATAATGACTTCAAAACAAACTATTAACCTTTGCTGACTTGGCAGAACCCAAGTTTTCCATCTTAAAACGTTCTTGCTGAGTGTGCTTTTTGTTCAAGGGCGCTTACACAGGTTTTCTAGCGCTGTGGCGTATGTTTGATGGACGTATTTTGGAGTTCTACAGAAGTATCTGGTTGGGACCCGGCGAGATAGTATTGCGGAATTAGTTTCTTTTATGGGCAACGGCTCTGTTTTTTTGCTTATTTCGGCTCTGTATTAGAAATGTTTATTATATAGTAAGACATAATATACGATACTTTGTTGCGTTGAGAAACGCACAATGGATTGAGCGATGGAGTTGAAAGATTGAAGAAAGAACAAGTGAAGTCAAAAGGTAAGTTTGTGTCCGATTCGTCGGAGCCGTATTTCTATATAGCGTTGGTGCTAAAGGGTACGGAGAATCAGTATCTGAATCTTTTAAAGTACGTTAACAGAAGCAATGGTGCTCAGGTTGTGTATCAGTGCAGGTCTTTGACGTACTTGCGGGTGGTCAGGGATGACCGAGCGAGACCCCAGTTGGAAAATGCTGACCCAGTTAAGCTGGAAGCACGCGAGGGTTAAGCAGATGAACCATTTCAGCCTAAGAAGGCTTTTTTGGAACAAGCGGGCTTTGGGTACTCCAGTGGCGAACCTGATTATCTTGGTTGCGGCGGTTTTGCTGGCAACAGTTGTCGTGGCTTATGCTATTAGCTTGACTACTTCCGAGGTTCAGAAAGAAAAAGTGTACATTGCAACAACCCACGTTTGGTATGTGAACAGCGTTGAAAGCGAAGCGGCGATTGGCATTTCAAACATTGGTTCAACCGACGTTGTGTTAACTCAAATTAACGTCGACGGACTGCAATGCCAGTGGAACGGCACGACTAACTACGTCGTTTACTGCGTGGTTAAGGGGCCAATTCCGGGCGATTTGCCTTTTGTTGAAGAAATTAGCAACACTGCCAACACGACGATAGCTGTAGGTGGGCAATCCTTCGTTTTCACTGCTGCTGGTGAAGGCTTGTCGATTAAGTCAGGGTATTCTGTTGGGTTCTACATTGTTATTCCTAACCTCATCTCGATATACGACCTTTCCACGCCTGTGCAGATGACCATCAATACAGCTCAAGGCGTGTACTTCACAGAAACCTTAGTGCAAAGCACATAAGCCATCTTCCCCTTTCCTCTCTCTTTTCTTTATGTCTAAATTAAAGAGCGCGGCTACTTGAAGAACACCTGTTTTTGAAGACGCACGTTCAGTTGCCAGCCGTTGGCTCTCAGCAGCCGAAGCTGAGGCGCGTGTCATGTCGGCTTGAAAGATTCTTTCTTTAAAAGAAGTAGACGCTTGATTTTGCATTTTTTGACCGATTTGCTTTTGGTTGTTTTCTTGGGGCAGAACTTGAATCATTTGCAGGTTGCGTCAATAACCGTCAATAAGCGTCAACAGGCGTCAACAGGTGTCGCTAGAGTTAGTGAGTAAGCTATATGCTCAGTTGGAAAGGCAATGGTATTTTCTCTGCTGACTTAGCGTTAACAAAGTAGAACTCTTCGCCTTGAAACCCACAGACTTTGTTGCATTTATCTAACAGCTGAAGCGAATAAACAAACAAATGCTGAAGACAACGAGCCTTTGGGTTGGCAGGATTTCCAAGATTTGAAGTAAGGTCTTGCCTTGATCTAGAGCATCTAGCGCTTTGGATTACTTGATGCCATTTTGTTCTGCTAATTTTCTTGCTATCAAGTCATGGTTCACAAAATAGGTATGCACGTATTCCGACGAATATTCTAAGGGATTCCATGAGACAACAAAAAGGTACCCTTTTTGACAAAGTGGATTATTTATTCTTTCATCAATCTCTGTGAAAACAAGATTTTTTCGTTGAGTTTCGTCTAGGTATAGGTTGATCATAAAAATCACGGTCAGCTCTTTGCCTTCAAAGACAAATTTGCCATTTTCGCCAGTTAGCTTTACTCTGCCAATTGGTTGACTCTGTCAAGGAGATTATTTCTAGTTCTTCCTCCTGAGGCAGACGAGCAATGATATCAGCTAATACACTTCTATCGTATTTTTGGCACATCCAGGCTTTATTCGACAGGCCCTTTTGTCAGGCATTGATTCAACCGTAGCAATTAGAGCTTGAACAGCAGGGTGGAGTGTTCTTTTTATTTTGTCCCGTTCGCGTTTCGCTTCTATTAGATAGATGTTAAGCGAGTCAGAATTCCAAACTCTGTCTGGGTTTTTTTGCAAACTCTTAAAGGCTCTTTCATCTGGCATTCTAGCGGCAGGTGATTGATTGTTGATCCATTCGAATCTGTCAATCAAGAAAGCACCAAACGAATTATCCATGATTGTTTGTGGCTGCTTTATTTCACCAATTCGCTCGATTTTTGTGTTTGTCCATCCTTCTAAGTAAGCAGGTAGAATCGCCGAAACTAATATTATGCCTGGGAATTTTTCGTAGGCAATTGCTTTCTTGTCGTTATTAGCCACCGTAGCATCGACGGTTCTTAGTAGGTACGATTGAAAGTTTGGCGGCATGCACTTTCTTGACTGATCTCGCTTAGCAAAACAATATGATGTTCACATGGTCCGGGACTACTGCTCTTTCTCAGCAAGTAATTTCGCCATGATTCCTCGGCAAGCGTTATCGACGATGCTAATCTGAGGTAATTTCCTTTTAAGAAATCGCAATTCAGGTACAATACTCTCCAACTGAGAGAAACAACAAATTCCAGAAGCCTTTCGTCGTATTGAAAAGTGTTTGTTTGCTTTCTGAGGTGAGGGTAAAAAATACGTCTGGAAAAATAGGTCTCATAGCCTGAAAGTAACATCAAACAATCTCTACAAAGTAATTGTGCTTTCCACATATCTTGACTTCGTTCACTCGGTCTATGGGGTCGCGCATGAAACCAGTTGCAGATGGTTATGACAACCAAAAAAATTTTTTCTGTACTAAGCCGCTGTTTTCTACTGCTTTCTAGCCGGAGATCCCAAAATTTGTTTAGACTACTGTCGAAGTTAGCGAATGGTTTATTAGGATTTTATCCACTTATGGGATTATCCTGAAACTGGATAAAGTGGTCGCATGAAGTTCTATAATAGGGAAAGAGAACTTGAGACTTTAGAGAAGGCTTATTTGAGGTCAGGTTCTGATTTTGTTGTCGTCAGCGGCAGGCGGCGAATAGGGAAAAGTCGTCTTATCGACGAGTTCATCAAGGGTAAAAAAGCGGTAAACACGCTTATAGTGCCCAAAGAGGAGAAGCAGGTTGCCAGCGACATTGAGGCGGAAGTTCGGCTAAAGTTGGGGTACTCTCCATCCTTTCGTTCTTTGAGGGATGCTTTTGAGTATCTTTTTGAGCAGAATGTTGACCTCGTGTGTCTTGACGAGTTTTCTAACGTTCTTGCCGTTAATGAGGCAGTTCCTTATGAATTGCAAAGACTATGGGACAAGTACAAAGATTCCAAGAACGTTCTGCTGGTTGTTTCCGGGTCATATGCTGGAATGATGAATCGTCTTTTCGCCGCTAAAAAAGCACCCCTTTTTAATCGTGCCACATTGACGATAAATCTTGAGCAGCTTTCGTTCAGGACTGTTGCGGGTATTTTGAGTGATTTTGGTGTTCTGTCGCCTGTTGAACTGGTAAGTTTTTACTGTGTTTTTGGCGGTGTTCCGTTTTATTATGTTCTCTTGGAGAAACTTGAGAACCGTTCTTTTGAAAGCGCCGTGAATGCACTGTTCTTTGATGTCGGGGCACAGCTTAAGGAAGAAGGCGAGAACGTTCTAAGGCAGGAGTTCGGAAACGCCTATGCAAAGTATTATGCTGTTTTAGAGGCCATTAGCGCCGGCTACGTTTCGATGAATGAAATATCTCAGAAGGTCGGAGTTCGTTCGACGACTTTAACCAAGTATTTGAGAGCTCTTGTGCATGATTTCAAAGTTGTTGAGCGTATTGTTCCGTTTGGAGAAAAACCTGTCAGAAGCAAGAAGGGGCTGTACTTTATTGTTGATAATACGCTTGCCTTTTGGTTTTCCAAGGTTTATGGGAAACTATCTTCGCCGAGTAGAGAAGAATTGGGTTCTATTATTGGTAAGCGTTTTGAAATGTTATGTCGTCAGTTTTTATGTGAATTCTTGGTTGGAAGAGGCGAGAGGCTGCTGGCAGCGGGTAAATGGTGGGGAACCGTGAAGGTTAACGGGTCGTCTGAGCAAAGAGAGATTGACTTGGTCGTTGAAACAGATAGAGCCATCTACGTCGGCGAGTGCAAATGGGCCGAGCAGAAAGTCGGGCAGAGAGAACTAAATCGGCTGAAAGAATCCGCCAAAGCGGTTGCATCCACTAAGAAACCTGTCAAGTTTGCGCTTTTCTCAAAAACAGGTTTTGAAGCCCTGTTCGATAAAGATGCCCTAATATTTGATGCAAAACAATTTGTGCAGAATTCAAAGTGCTAAAATCCCCTCTTTACCGCAAACTCAGGGAAAAGTCAAGGATCAAGTTCGAGAGTGCTTGATAAGGTCACAGCGCTGTCGGCTCACAGTTAAGAAAAATGATGATTGGTTATCCAAGCCACAGCGTTTCCACCAGATTTCTGAAGTGTTGATCTCCCGTTAAGATTTTAGCATCCAATGATTTGCCTGTGGCTAATATTATGGCGTCAAACAAGCCTGGCAGCGTAAGTTTACGCTTTTTCGCGTCGGCTTCCATTTCTAAGTAGCATTTTGCCGCCTCCAAAGCAAGCTCAGCGTCTAAACCCACGATGGTTGAAGCATCTTCTATTTGCTGCAATCGAGTGTGAATTATTCGCTCATCAACACCCTCTCGGGCGTATTTCCTTGCTACCTCGGCTAAAACCATATCAGGGGTGTAAATCTCATCAGAATTTTGCAGTATTTCATCTACTTTTCTGCCTTTTTCGCTGCCTATAAAATGTTCAATCCAAGCGTAAGAATCAACTACGGTCTTCACCGCGGTCTGTCTCCGTGAAAGGCTTAATGCGATTTTTGTCTAATCCGAAGGATTTTTCCAAAACTGCCTTGCGCTGCTTCTTTACGAGTGACTGGATGGTTTCATCGAGACTTTCTGCGCCGAGTTTTTCCCTAAGATTTTCAAGGGTTTCCGCCGTTTTCTTCGAGACTCTAATCGTTGTTGTTCCATTCATAAACTTCGTCATTTGATTTCTATTGTATGCTAGTTATTAAGTATATTTGTATACAAGTTTCAAAAATCCGTGATTTATTAGTTTCGCATAGACAACTCGCAAGGCATGCTTTGAGCTGGCAGCTTTGTTTTCGCACTGTATTCAAGGTATGAAAGTAAACTATTCTTACTGATTAAAAATATCAAGGATGGGGCGGACCGTACTTGAACCGGAATGGGTACAAGCCGCTATAGCATATCTTCCAAAACTACAGACAATATTCAACCAGAAACGACCTAAGACTGTTAAAATAACAATAAACAACTTTCCAGAGGCAAATAATTAATTGCAGATGCCCAAAAGCATGTTTAAAGAGTTGAGGCGGACAGGTTTAGCTCACTCATTGCCCTTTTTTCAATTTGGGAATTACATTTCGTACCCACTCTGTTTTTGCAGAGTAAGCTGCGCGCAATTCTGGTGTGCCATAGGAATTGCTATGCTTAGTTTCCGCGGCCATTTGGCGTTTAGATTCAGCAGTTTTCGCTTTTCTTTTCGGCTGACCTTTTCTTATCGATTTATACTGCTCACGGTTCATACGATTCCCCGCTAATCGAAGCATGTACCCCTAATATAGGTTTTGTCACCTTCCTAACTTCAAGATGATGCAAAGGATTGGAAAATGATTCCATAGATTGAACAGCCAATTAACGCCCAAAGCAATATCAACATATGCAACTCTAAGGGGGGAGCAGCTTCATTCGTTGAAGAGGGTTCTCTGCTTGCAAAATATTTGAGTCAGTTCAAAGATCAAGCTATGAGCTAAGGGGGAAGAATAAGTAACTTTTGAGTGAAGTTAGGGATTTACAATAAATAGCAGAGTGAACTGAGTACATTTATGAAAAAGGGAAATGCTGGATCTCAGCAATGTTCTTTCTGCGGTAGCGCTCGCATTGAGGAAGATGAAGATATCGTTAAGTGTCTTGATTGTGGCATGGGCAAGTACAAAAAAGATAGGCATAAGCGAGCTAAATAACGCCACTATGAGTGGCTGATTACCTCAGCATCTGCACTAACTGAATCAATGTATTTGACCCTGACCTTTACTTTTTCACCTAATTTAACGTTGGGCACGAAAACCCAGAAGCCTTTGACAGCGGCTAGCCCCTCTCCGTTCGGGCTCATCTGGCTGATATCAACTACATATTCGTTACCAAGAATAACTGGGCAATTCGGTCTACCGCGTTTGTTCTTGGCATTTCTGGGACTCCTCTTTCTTGGACTAATTGTCGTTTCTCTCCACTTTCAGAGTAAGTAAGCTCTTCTTAATGTCTCGCGACGCTTAAGTATTATGCACAAGTTTGGGAGCTGCCTATCGATCTGCCGTAAAAAGTATCGCCTGTTAACACTTTTTATGCAAACGAAGTATAGACAAGCTTTTGAGTCGGTTTTTTTCTGGCGGTGCTTGAAAAACGTATCTTCTGACGAAAATTCCCCTCTGAAACCAATAAATCGCAATCAACCTGAAGATAGAGGATGGGTGGAAATAATGAAGTTGCCGACTTCCAGTTGCAGGCTTAGTTCTTTTTGTTCGGCAAAGTCCGCCAACAGCTTATACGAGCCAACATTAAGTGCTGCCCTTTCAGCATACAAAATAATGCCATCTTCAGCCGTATCAAGCATTTTAACGTCTATACCGCAGGTGGTTTGGATTTCTCGCTTAAACTTCATTGCCTCAGAAATATTCAAAGTTAAATCATCTAGCCAGGCATGTATAGCCTGCAGTTACGTTGCTTAATAACTAATTGAATCTTTCGTCAGTGACTTAGCAAATTGGCGTGCATAGTGTTATATAGCATGGTTAGTTTTGTACTTTTGTGTCTGAACATAAGCTTGAATGGCCCGAATCCGGCGAGCTTGTAATCGCCTCTATAGAAAGTGTCATGGATTATGGAGCTTACGCCAATTTAGACGAGTATCAGAAAAGAGGTTTCCTGCATATCTCCGAAATCTCGAGCGCTAGAATAAGAAACGTTCGTGACTTCATTCGTGAAAAACAAAAAATGGTTCTAAAAGTTATCCATGTAAACCTTGAGAAAGGTCACATTGACTTATCCCTCAGGCGTGTTACAAAACGTGAAAGAATCGAGAAAATAAAAGCTTGGAAAAAGGAACGCAAAGGCGAAGTTCTGCTGCGTGCTGTAGCTGAAAAAGTAGGCTTACCTGCAGAGGAAGTCTATCATACCGCAGGGGAAATACTCGAAGAAAAAGACGGTTTGTATGAAGGCTTCGAGAAAGCGCTCAAAGACGGCCCAGAAGCTCTGACTAAACTAGGAATGCCTGAAGACATCGCCAAAGCCTTTGCCGAAATTGCCAACGAGCGTATTCGGATCAAAATGGTAAAAGTTAGGGGTGTTCTGGAGATTCGCTGTATGAAACCAAATGGCGTTAGATGCATTCAAGAGGCATTTGCCGGAGCAAAGAAATCAGTGAAAGCTAAGAATGCTAAAATCGAGTTTTACGTTATTGCCGCCCCAAAATACAGCGTTGAGGTCTCAGCCGATAATTGGAAGCGTGCTGAAGAGTTGCTGGATGAAGTCAGCCAATGTGTAATTACTTACATTACAGTTGCGGGTGGAAACGGCTCTTTTAAAAGAGAGAAATAATTGGTGATAGAATGAGAGATTCTAATGATAAAGTAGTTTGGGGGCAGGTTGAAAAAATTGGTAAGGGCACCAAAGCGAGCTATGATTCTGACAAGAAGACAGTTACTTTCTGCTTCACTCGAAATCTGCAAACATCAAGCGAACAGCTTAGAAAACAGCGAGAGACACTGATAAACGAGCTGAAGGAATTTGGGTTCACCGGTCGTATGAAATACAATGGAGAAGTTGTAGTAGATAATGTGGAAAAAGACGATGTAGTCCTTGTTAGGAAAAACCACAAGCTCGTAATTCACCTGAACAAGAAACAATCCGCCGAGAAACAAAGCGATAATTCAGAAAAGCCCGCTTAGCTTTGACTCCAATAAGGCCTATGCAAAGTAGGAGCATCCCTGGCTGAATATGGACTTGAAAAGCCACTCTCTATTCTATCTATTTTATGGATTGCAAATCTCCTTCGCCATACAGTTTTGATGAAAAATCTTTTAAGCTTAACAGCAATATAGATTGAAAACATGCCGTCCCTGAAAAAGAAGAATGCCCAGAAAAAGGCAAAACACGACGCTAAAACGGGCAAGTGAGCTTAAGCTCGTTTTGTTCTCTTTTGTTTAATACAAGCTGAAGGAAACATTAGCGAAGCTTTAGTTAGGCTGAATCTTACTCAAACAAGAATCGAATAAGTATCTTCTAGAAACTGATTTTTCCGAGGTAACCCCCAAAGTATCATCATTAAAGCTCAAGCGCAAATGTTGAGCAACAGAGCCTGAAAAATCCCGTATAGGCACTCAACATATTCAGTTTTGCCATTCTCTATTCGACTTTTTTTATCTGTGTTTGGTTGAGCTTTAGGCATGGTCCTCGAGTCCAGGGAGCCAAATGTCCGCGATCCTGCTTTTAGGCTTGATTGCAGGTACCAGCATTATGGTGTTTGAGCCTGATTGTTGGCCAAGCTCGTAGAGGATGTTCATCCACCTTAGCCTTAGGCCGTCGGGGCTTGACTCGTACATTTTCGCGGCTTGAACCATTTTCTGCGCTGCCTCAAACTCAGCAGTTGCTAGGGTTACTCTTGCGATGCGTTCTCGTTCTGCTTGTGCTTGGCGCGACATTGCATCTTGCAGGTTTGCTATTCTTTCGCAAGCGTTATTTCTATCGTTGAAACCATTCGTGCTCTGCTTTCGCCTTCTCTCGGGGGCATTTCTTCTGTTCCTATCGTGATCTTGCCTATTTTGAGGTCCTTGAGAAAGCGGTGTCTCGTTATTTCAGCAGCATCGACGGCTGTAGTTATTGATTGCCCTCTGGCTTTCAAGGTTATTTCTTTGGCATCGCTAGCCGATAAGCCAGTTATGATTGCTAAAACATAATCCATTGGCGTTTTGTTTCCAACAAAAATAATTCCAGATCTTCCAGACATCGTCACATTACCTCTTAAATCCAAGATTAACCAGCTAATGTCAGAACTTGTTCTTAAGCATGTTCGGGTTTGGTACTGTTCATCAGCTTTCATAGAGCCTGCTCGATGGCAAGCTGGTCACGCAAAGGACTATTTCTTTTGGAGATTAAGTGTGAAAAGCCTAAAATGCAAATAGATACCCTTAAAAAAGGGTTGCGATAGTTTACATTGTGCAAAAAGACGTTTTGCGCATAATGGAAATAGGAGTTGAAAAATAGAAATGTCATATGGCAGCAGAGAAATGCACAAGGCTACCTGCGCTGACTGCGGAAAAGAATGTGAAGTTCCATTCAAACCCGACGGCAGCAGGCCAGTGTATTGTAGAGAATGCTACAGCAAACGAAGACCACCACGAAGATATTAAGCTAACATATTACTTCGTGACATCAATTTTTCCCTTTTTAGACACTTAGATGAATGTTGCGATATTACCAAAAAGAACAAATTGTAAATACTCTTAGTACTTTTAACGGCGAGCAATTTTGAGCAAACCTAAGCAGAGACGCTTCGACAGAACAGAATACAAAAGTTGCATATGCAAAGAAAGCTCTTATTGCTGGAACTATTGCCCATTTAATGTGTGGAAAGCTCAATAAGACTGTTTTTTGTTATTTTGTTGCCCCATTTGGATTTTTTTTCATCCAATCTATTGCAAAAGCCTCAGCTTTAGCTTCGCTTGAGTACTCGGGAGATATTTTGTTGCCTTGACCATCATCAGTTCTCTCCTGCTCGGAAAGCAAAACGTGATAATGTTCTCCAAACTCTTGCTTTTCGATAACCAAAGTCTGTCCGGTAACTTCGTTAACAAAACCGCGTTTATTGCTTATCCGCTTCCAACCGTTTACGAGTTTCACCTATGATCCAGCGTTATTTTTCCTATTCATTTAATTTGCAAATCAGGATAGTCTAGTGTGTTCTATGAACCTGAGTAAGTTCAATAATTCCAAGAGTCTTTTGTTTAACTTGTTTGGTTGACCAATTGAACTGTCGTTCCTATCGCTTGACCAGGCAATCCTTTCTTGAATTTGACCCTAACGACACCATTCTTTCCGTGGAAACCAACGATTTTTCCTGCAATATCCCTATTTTTGCCTTTCCAAACCACTTTTCTTCCAATAAGTTGTCCTGACTGAGCCGCAGAAAAAACATCAGCAAATTGAATTAGGCATTCATCGGACATTTGTGTTCTAATGCCTATTCGATAGTTCAGTATTCTTCCATAAATTGGATGAGACATGAATTCACCTTTGTAGAACTGAAGTAGAAACGTTTGTGCCTTTTAAACGTGTTTCAGTTCGCTGTAACCTCTAGTTGGGCAATAAGAAGGTTTAGGAAGGCTGTAAATTAATATAGCGAGTTCGTGTTTAGTTGAAGTAACTGGGATTCTTTAGAGAAAGCTAAGATTAATACTGACGCAGGATGTCTCAGCCTTTCTCCGAATTATTCTTGAAATTGCCTAAGGAAAAAAGAGAGCTTGAGACACAAGAATGTGCCAGAAGGCGAGTATCTCGCGGTTCTTTCAGTCAAGTACAATATTGACCCTGACAAGTTGTTTCAAGCTTTGGTTTCTGCTAAAGAGAAAGAAAAAGTCATGTGTGATCCACTTACAATTAAGTGCCGAGGGAAGAACCGTGGCGGAAGAATTTTTTTAATTATGGATACCACAGTAGTCGTGGCACAAATTGTAATAAGTGACGGTTTTCTTTCAGAGAAAACTAATCCCATTAGTAAGTTCAAGGATTGTGAGCGGGTCCGAAGCTATTGGGTTAAGAAGGCTGATTGCACGTTTAAGCTCAGCACTGTTAGTGATTTGATTGTTGGAATGAACAGGATTAACTTGGCTGGTAAGATCTTAGAACTCGATGAACCAAAGTCCCTTCACACGCGCTGGGGCGCGAATTGTGTTGTGGCCAATGCGCTGATAGGGGATAATACGGGAACTGTAAAGCTTGTTCTTTGGGGTGGCCAGGCGCACTCTGTTTCTGTGGGAGATAAGGTTCAGATTGTTAATGGTCAGATGCGGGCGTTTAAGGGCGAGAAACAACTGCAGGTTGGAAGAAACGGAGCTGTAAAGGTGGAGCGAGAACAATCCATCGTGACTGTTAGTTTGCGTGACTAAAGATATTAGTAGTAAGTTTCGCTTTCTTTTGTTTTGTTGTGCTGTTTTAGAATGAAACTTGAACTTGAGATTTTTGCTGTGAATACTGGTGAAAACATTGGGGCGGGAAGGCGTTTTCGTTTTGCAGTTGTTGACTCAGACAAGCTTGGTGGCTATCCGAGGAATTTTGTCTGTTTGTTGCCTTCAAGAGTGACTGAAGCTGGAAAATCAAATAGTGTTTTTCTGAATATTTTTGGAAATAAAGGTTTGGAGCAGGCTAAGCGATTGTTGACAGAGGCTTTGAAAAAAGAAAAGAACGACAAAATTTAAAATGAAATAGAGCGAAGACTGGGGCTTCTCTGTTTGAAAATAGGAACACGAGTAAAATGCCAGTCTTGTGGAAAAATTTTTGAAACCAACCGCGCAAGAAGATATTCCAGGTATATGTGCCAAATGTGCAGGACTAAAACGTAAGAAAAAGAATCAGTGAACGACGATACTCGCCCTATAAACATTAGAATATGCAAGTGCTTGCTGAATCCTTTTAGCCCTGTACTTCTCTTGACCTCAGTGGAGAAAAAATAGGATATGCGAACAAAAAACGCTGACATACTAATGCAGGGTGTGCCTCGCTGTAAAGTAGGCAAAAGGACCCATACCAATTTGAAATTGGGCCTGTGTGGGCTCATTCCCAAATAGGCTGGGTCTGTGTCAAACTAAGGCTGTTTAGTAATTAAAAGTTATCAAACTGTCAAAACGCCAAGGCTTGCTGAAAGCAGGAATGGGCTTTTTGATAGAATTTGCGGCAAAATGAGTGGGAAAATGGGCCGGACCGGACTTATTCCCCAAATGGGTCTGAGCCAATAATAGCAACAGTAGACTTTTGAGGCGCTTAGGGGGGAATCCCAGCACCTTTTTACCAGTAAAATGATTCAAGACAAAACTCGCTGAGCGCGATCGGACTTGAAACAGGCTAACTTGAAGCGGCTAAAGACTATTCCTGTGCGTTAAGAGAATTTATATCCTGTCGAGTTATTACAGCAAGAGGTGAAGTTTTAATGGCGTTGATGAAAGCAATACAAGTTGCCGCCCCAGGCGGAGATTTTAAGTTGGTACTAAAAGAAATTCCCGAGCCTAAAGAATACGAAGTACTTCTTAAGGTACATGCTTGCGGCGTTTGCCATGGGGATGCTCTCGTAAAGGAAGGAACTTATCCTGGCTTGTCATACCCAAGAACTCCTGGTCACGAAGTTGTCGGCACCATTGTTAAATTAGGTTCCGAATCACATTATTGGAAGGTTGGTAGAAGGGTTGGCGTAGGCTGGCGCGGAGGACACTGCTTTCATTGCAGGGCATGCTTGAGAGGGGAATTTTGGGCTTGTGAAAGTCCTTTGGCGACGGGTATCTCGAGTGACGGTGGATACGCTGAGTACATGGTTGCTCGAATGGAGGTGCTTACTGCTATTCCGGAAGAGCTCAGTTCTGTGGAAGCGGCTCCTTTACTGTGTGCGGGCGCGACGACACTCGGCGCGTTAAAGAGTAGTCAGGCTAAGGGCGGTGACTTGATCGCGATCCAAGGTTTGGGCGGGCTGGGCCATTTAGCCTTGCAGTTCGCTGTTAGGCTCGGTTTGAAAGTTGCGGTTATTTCGCGCGGCGCGGAAAAAGAGGCCTTAGCTCGCAAGCTTGGCGCTCAAATTTACATCGACTCAAACGTGCAGAATGCCGCTGAGGAATTGATGAAAATGGGTGGAGCACGAGCTATCTTCTGCACTGCGCCGAACAGCAAAGCCATCTCAGAACTTGTTGAGGGTCTTGCCCGTAATGGTCAGTTGATAATTATTACGTTTGTTAATGACCCAATGCAGATTTCGCCAGTCCAACTTATGCGCGCCATTCGTTCAGTAAGCGGCTGGATAGGAGGAAATGCAACCGACACCATTAACTTTAGCATTCTCACGCATGTCGTTCCCATGGTAGAAGTGTTCCCGCTTGAGCAAGCAGCCGTGGCTTTTGAACGTATGATGACGGCAAAGGTTCATTTCCGCGCAGTACTAAAGGTAAGTGAGGGATAAACATGAGTGAGACGTTAAAAATTATTCAAGAAAGACAATCGACACGAGTGCCCTTTGACAAAAAACATCCAATATCAAAAGAAAACTTGGAAAAAATCCTTGAAGCTGCAAGGTGGACGCCTACCGCGCATAACATGCAGAATTTCGAGATAATTGTCGTCGATGACGAAGAAGTCTTGGAGAAAATCGGAAACATTAAATCGCGTATATCCGAAGAGTTCTTACGCGAGAACTACGAGCAGCTTTCTTTTTCGAAAGAGGAGCTGATGAAAAAGAAAACTGGAATTTTGGGCGCGATGTTCCCGCCAGAATGGGTTGACCCGGCCAAAATATCTGAAGCGGTCAAGAAAGCAACGCCCATGCCTATATCCCAGTCAATCAGAGGCAGTCCCATGCTTCTCCTGGTTATTTACGACTCGAGAAAGAGGGCACCCGCTTCACATGGAGACGTGTTAGGTTTCATGAGCCTCGGATGCCTTATGGAGAACATATGGCTTATGGCACAATCTTTGGGCATTGGGCTTCAGATTCTCAGCGCATTCGCTGCTCCCCCTGTTGAAACTGAGATAAAAAAGCTTCTGGATGTTCCAGACTACATGAAAATCGCTTACACGTGCCGTTTAGGCTACCCTGCGGGCTCAAGCAAGTATCTTCGAGTCCGTCGAGACATAGAAGACTTTACGCATCACAACAAATTTGGAAATAAGGAACCTCAGTAAAAAAAACTCCTGCACAAATTTTCAAGCTGCCACAAAGAGGCAACTGCCAAGTGGAGAAATCGCACTCAGCAGTCCTATCATTTATTTCATTTTCGCTGTTTTTACGATTAAATATTTAAGTTCCAAGCTTAAGTAAATAGGCAGGGAGCTGCGATGATGTCGGATTCAGTTGATAATCCCCTTATTGCTTACAACCTTTTAGAGAAAAAAATTATCAAGTCTGGTCTTTGCACAGCCTGTGGAGCCTGTGAAATTGCCTGTCCCGTGGAAGCATTACAAATTGAAGATGAAAAGGTTAAACGGTTGCGTGATTGTTCAAAGGACCTTGACCTTTGCCCCATCTGCTATGAAATCTGTCCTCATTCTGATAGACTTCTTCTGAGAAGCTTGCGTCCAGTTTCAGAGGCTCCAGTCAGAAGTGAAGCATTGGGGTACTACAGGAAATTGCTTCTCGCCCAGGCGGCCGATCAAAGGTTAAGAGGACAAAGCCACGGCGCTGCTGTGGTCACTGCGCTCTTGAAGTACGGGATCGAAGAAAAGATTTTTGACAGCGCAATAGTTTCGCAGGGCGAGGCTGAGAACCCGTCTAAACCAAAACCCTCGGTGGCGGTTGTTCCCGATGACGTTCTGTTTGCTACAGGTTCGAAGTTCTTTCCTTCAGCCGTGGCAAGAGCATTTGGAAGTGCAGTGACAGGCTACGGGAAAACAAAAATAGCCTTCGTTGGCGTGCCTTGTCATGTGTTGGCGCTTCGTAAGATGGAAGCTTGGCAGCATAAGTTCAGTTCAAACCTTAAAATAACGATTGGGCTCTTTTGTTTCGGTTCCTTTTCGTTGACCCCGTTGATCGAACACATCACTAAGACTTACAAGATCAAGCCAACGCAGATTAAGTCCATGTACCTTTCGAAAGAATTCGTTGTGGAAACCGTGAAAGGAGAGGTAAGAATACCAATGGAAGAAATCGAGCAGCATATCCTTCTAAGCTGCCAAACCTGCATGGATTTCACCTCTGAACTGGCTGACCTCTCGATCGGGAGTGCTTATCCACTAACAGATTGGTCAATGGTTATTATCCGAACCAAAGAGGGAGAGGACTTCTTCTATGGTGCCGTCGAAAAGGGCGTGATCAATACGTGGGCGATAGAGGCCGAGCCGAGAGTGTTTGAACGGGTAGTCAAGGCAGCATTGACGAAGAGAGTGAACGCTCTCAAAGCAGTGAAGAAATTGGAGGAAGAGTATGGTTTCCTTCCTGTCCGGCTCTTGAGAGAAACAGAGGCACTTGCTCACGTGAAAGTCAAAGATATAATGAAGCCGAATATTAAAACAGTCCCGAGCAACATGACGGTTAGTCAGCTTCTTGAGTTGATGGCTAAACATCAGTATACTGGATATCCCGTTACAAACGAAAGCGGTGAACTCGTGGGGACAGTGACTATCGAGGAAGCATCGATGGTAGGTAAGAAGCAAAGAGATCGAACAAGTGTAGGTGCCATAGCCAGACCAAACCTTGACGTTGTTTACCCCGAAGAAACAGCCCTTGACGCATTAAGGAAAATGAGTAAACAAGAAACTGGAAGAGTCATAGTGCTGGACCCCGCTGATCCGAAAAAAATGATAGGCATAGTCACCAAAGCAGACCTGATGCACGCACTCGTGCGTTCCAGCGAGTGAGGCGCTTAGAAAAACGGAATTTCTTAAACCACAGTAATTGCGGACATTTGCTTGGAACAAAAAACAGGCTTTAACGAACGCTTACCTGATGCGTATTTCAACGCTATTGTAAGTAACTGGCAAATCAATTTATAAAGAAAAACATCCTTTTATTTATCTACGGTGCAGGTTGTAAAATTCGTGACGGAACACGCAGAGCCGCCTAAAAAAACGGTAAATCAATTAACTCTTGCTTTAGTAATTGTGATAGTGGTTCTTGCGGTTGTAGGAGCCATTTTTTCTCCGATGAGCAACGAGTTTGTGCCAGGCATTCAAGGAATAGTTGACACGTTGCTGAATATCGCAACTTACGCTATCTATTTAATCGGCGGCGGAATACTGATTTTTGGCGCAGCGCTCGTCACGATTCGCTTCTTTCAATGTAAACTGAAAGACCCGTACAAGCCCTCAAACGTTTCCCGCTACCTTTCCGGATACTTGACGTTGAGCCTTGAATTTTTCATCGGAGCTGAGATAATAAGGACAGTCGTGACGAGAACAATCGCTGATCTCGAGGTGCTTTTTCTGATAATATTAAGTCGAGGCCTCTTCAGCTTCATCATCTATTTAGATAGAAGATGGCATGGAGCGGCCGAAACCGAGTAACCGATTTTTCCCTCTGTTTTGCCGAAACCATGAAGTTTCCGTGTTTCTGTTGTCAATATTTAAATGCTAGTGCATTGATTTATAGAGGATTGGCTGGGTAGAGATGGGAGAACATAAACCTTTCGGAGATGGCGCAGCCGTTGCTAAAGCGTATTCTATCTATCAGGGAAAACATCACTGTGTGCCGAAGCCAATTTCATTGCTTGCTTGCATGGATTTTGCAACCATAAACTTGCACGTGTTTAATAAACTGTCGTTGAACACGAGAAGTGCAAATTTAACTCTACCGTCGAGGCAGCTTTAATGTTCAAAATCAACGCCACAAACGGGGAGAAACCGCATGCTTGTTGAAGCTCTCATCGCGTTTGTGATAATATTCATTTTAACAGTTTTAATTTACGCCTTAGGCAAGCGGTCAGCGCCTAAAACAACCCTAAGCGAAAACGAGCAGGCTTCTTACGCGTGTGGCGAGAAAGCTTCATTTCAAGGGTTAAGAATCAACGTTTCTCTTTACAAGTACCTGATTTACTTTGTAATCTTTGATGCCTCTGTGTTGTTGATTGCCTTTGCTTCTTTTTCTCTGGTGGGCTCGAACCCGCTTTACTTGTTCCTTTATCTGGGTATAATCCTCGCCGCAGGTTTAGTTCTCTTAGACAGGGGTGAAGACTAATGTCTAACACAGTAACATGGGCACGGGTAAAGTCTCCATGGGTTTTACACTTTAACTCTGGCGCCTGCAACGGGTGCGATATAGAAGTGGTCGCGTTGCTTACGCCAAAGTATGATGTTGAACGTTTCGGCGTAAAACTTGAGCCCTCACCACGTCATGCCGATGTTCTGCTAGTAACAGGCTGCGTCACCCAGCAATGTGCGGAACGGTTAAAGCGAATATACGATCAGATGCCGCAACCAAAATTTGTCGTTGCCATAGGCGCATGCGCATGCTCAGGCGGAGTCTTCGCGGGAAACTACAACGTACTTGGCGGCGCGGACAAGGTGATTCCAGTTACAGCTTACATACCAGGATGCCCGCCGCGTCCGGAAGCGCTTATAGACGGGGTCGTCAAGCTTCTAAACGCGTTGAATCCACCTAAACCGAAGAAACAGGCTAAACCAGAGAAACCCGTTGAAGCGCCTAAGGAAGAGCTAAAAGCGCCTGGAGCGCCAAAGCAGGAAGTGCCTGTTTCGCAAGAAGCTAAACCAATAGTTGAGGAGGTAAAAGTAGATGCCAAACAGTAAAGTAGACATTATAAGCGTGATTGAATCCAAATTTAAAGATCAAGTTCAAATCCAACTGGGCCAGCTTGGCAAAGCCGCCATAACCACAAGCAACGGACTACACAGAGAGGTACTGAAAGCCATTGTAGACGCTGACGAATACACCGCCATTTCAGCAATCACTGGTTTAGACCTCGGAGCAAACTTGGGCGTCTTGTATCATGTTCGCACTTCAAACTCGTTTTTAACTATACGGGCAGAAGTGCCTAGGGATAACCCAAAAATTCAAACAATAACCGACATCACTCCAAGCGCTACCTTCCATGAATTGGAAGTAACAGACCTCTTTGGCATCGTCTTCGAAGGAAACCCTCTTCCTGGACATTTCGTCTTGTCAGAATATTGGCCACAGGGTGTTTACCCGCTGAGGAAAGATGTTAACCCGAATGAGGTAAAGCTTAACCCGCCTTCAAATGAGGAAATGAAGGAGCCTGAAACCGGAAGAGTCGTAAAAATCATTCTTGGTCCTCAACACCCCGCGTTGCTCGAGCCTGAAAAATTTGCGGTGACAGTTGATGGGGAAACAGTGACAAAAGTGGAGCCGCGGATAGGTTATGTTCACAGGGGCATCGAGAAAGCCGCTGAATCACGCACTTATCTGCAAGATGTTTACTTGATTGAACGCATCTGCGGCATATGCAACCCGATACACGCGTGCAACTTCGTTGAAGCGGTTGAAAAAATTTTAAAAACTGAAGTTCCTTCGAGAGCTAAGTACCTTCGAGTGATAGCTTTAGAACTTAACAGGCTGCATAGTCACCTTTTGACGCTGGGTCACGCTGGTTTAGAAATCGGTTACGAAACGCTTTTCCAGTATTTCTGGAGAGACCGTGAGCCAATCATGGACCTCATCGAGTTAACTAGCGGTAACCGCGTTTACTCATCACTTATGACTGTAGGCGGGGTTAGACGAGACTTAAGAGACACTGATATCCCCAAAATCAAGGTAACCCTGGAGGATTTGAGAAAGAAGCTGCCATTTTACAGGCAAATCTACGAGGATGAACGCACGATAAGGGCGCGGATGCAAAACGTTGGCGTGCTCAAACGGGAAGACGCCTTGAAACTGGGAGTTGTCGGCCCGGTAGCTCGTGGCTCAGGCGTAGATATCGATGTACGTAAGGATGAGCCTTACGAGGCGTACGCTGAGATTCCGTTCAAAGAGATAGTTTACACTTCAGGCGACACGTGGGCACGTATGAATGTCCGCATGGATGAAGTTGAAGAGAGTATAAACATAATCGAGTACGCAATTGATCACCTTCCGACGGGTCCTTTCAGAGTTAAAGCACCGAGAGTTGTGCCTCCGGGAGAAACCGTTAACCGTGTTGAAGCTCCGAGAGGCGAGTTATTCTGCTACGTCAAGAGCAACGGAACGGCCAACCCCGACCGCGTTAAAGTTCGCACTCCGACATACGCTAACATTCCAGCGTTCCTTAAGACAGCGATAGGCGAGAGCATAGCTGACGTTCCTCCTAACTTCGTAAGCTTGGACCCATGCTTCTCATGTACGGACAGGTAGTAAGAATGATTGACGGTTGGCTGTTCCTCAGCATATTGGTTTTCCCGGGTTTTGCATTCATCTTACTGTTAACCCTGTTCTGCGACTGGATGGAGCGGAAAATTGAAGCTCGCATCCAAAACCGGATAGGCCCGATGGTTGCGGGACCAGCCGGGATTCTTCAACCATTCGCCGACCTCATTAAGCTTATGTCAAAAGAAGACATCGAACCTCGTGATTCTAAAAGATTCGTTTTTATGTTTGCGCCTCTGGTCGCTTTCACGATTATGGTTTTTGCCATGTGCTTCTTACCTATTGACGGTTCAAGCGTGATTTCAAGCACTGGGTTCAATGGCGACTTGATTGTTGTTTTGGCGTTTGTTACAATCGCGAATTTCCTCCTGTTCCTTTCAGGCTGGGCCTCCTGCAATCCTTACGGCACAATCGGTTCAGCGAGAGTGTTAACCCAGTTCCTCGGCTACGACATACCTCTTTTCCTGATTGCTCTGACGCCAGCATTCCTCGCTGGAACCTTAAGCATATTCAAAATTGCGTCGAGTCAAAGCATTTGGTACATTGCGTTGGCGCCATGGGCTTTCGTGCTGTTCATTATTACTTTGCAGGCAGAACTTGAAAAAGACCCCTTTGATATTCCACATGCAGAAAGCGAAGTGGTCGGTGGACTGGAAACTGAATACACTGGAGCTAAACTCGCCTTTTTACACTTAACGCGTGACGTGCAGATTGTCTTCGGTTCCGCTTTGGTCGTTGAGCTGTTTTTGGGCGGACCATACGGGCCGGTGTTCTTCGGATTGCCAGCTTTCTGGTATTCCCTGTGGTTTATCATCAAACTCTTGGCGATCGTGCTATTGACCGAGTACATAACAACTCTCTTCGCAAGGTTCCGCATTGACCAAGTGTTGAGAGGTAGCTGGAGGATAATTCTGCCAGCGGCTTTGCTCTCGCTGATGCTCACGGTAGCATTGGTAACATGGGTGTACCACTAGGTGTGACAAAGAATGGGTGAAAAATCGCAAGTGCCTCCGAAAAAACCGCGAATATCTCCGATGTGGAAAAGAACGGTTTCACAAATATTTACTAAACCTGCAACAACTAAATACCCGTTTGTTAAGCCGCAGCTTGGCAGCGATTTTCGAGGTGAGCAAGTATTCGACATTAAACTATGCGTCAGCTGCGGTTTGTGCAGTAGAGATTGCCCTGCTAAAGCAATCGAAATGGTTGAAGTAGACGGAAAAAAACGCCCCCAGTTTATGCTTGACAGGTGTGTCTTCTGCTACCAGTGTGCTGAAAGTTGCCCTCGAAACGCGATAAAAAGCTCAGTTATCTATGAATTAGCGACAACCGACAAACCATCATTAGTTATAAAGCCTCGAGCAAGCAGTGCCACGGAGGCTACATCATGATACTGGAAATCCTCACGATCGGCCTGATAATTTCCGCTTGCTTAGCTCTTTTTCTGGACGACGCTGTGTATTCAGTTGCGGCTTTGGCGGCAACATTTCTTTTTACGGCGTTAATTTACGCGTTGGATGGCGCAGTTTTTGCCGCCATCTTCCAGTTCGCTGTCGGCGTCGGCACTTTAACAATACTTTTCTTGTCAGGAGAGCTCTTAAGTGAAAGGGCTGTTAAAAAAACCTCTTCAAGCAAGGCTTTCGGCCTAATCGGTGCCGGAGTCGTATTATCTCTGCCCGCGCTTTTTCTTTCGATTTCTGGAGCAACAAGCGCAGGGGTGAGCATTAATTTCGGCGATGCCTTATGGAGCTTAAACGGAATGGACGTTATCCTCCAAGGTTTAGTAATCTTGACGGTCGCGTTAGGAATAGTCATTGTCCTGTACGAAAGGAGGAACAGTGGGAAATAATGGACTTCGTGATTCTGTCACTCGTTGTCCTCGGAATCGGCATCTATGGACTGTTAACTAATCGCAACCTCCTGAAAGTGTTCATTTCCATCGAGCTAATTGCAATCGCCGCGACGTTGAACTTCGTGACGCTCACTTCATCCGCTGGCGTGGGCTTGGGGCAAGCATACTTGGTTCTTGCGTTTTCTACAGACACTGCCGTTAGCGCAGTAATCTTGGGGCTGCTTGTCATCGTGTCGAGGAGGTACGGAACAGGCGACATTAGCCAAATTCTGAAGGTAGTAGGTAAAGAGGAAGGCGAGGATGAAGAGCAATGACGACGATTGATGACGTCTCTTCATGGGCAGTGTGGATACTCCCCCTCATTTCATGCTTATTCGTTCCAGTAATTGCGAAATACGGCTCTAAAATAAGAGACTACTTTGTCATTGCAATAGCGACTGTGACCGCTGGCTTCGCGTTTTCACTCATACCCGGCATCTTCTCCGGAACCGGTCAAGCCACAAGCATATCGATTCCTTGGATTTCAGGCATACAGGCTGGCGTCTACGTCGACCCGCTCAGCATTCTTTTCACTGCGCTTATCGGTTTCTTCGGGTTGATCATCCTGATCTACTCGTTAGGTTACATGAAAGGGGAGGAAGGATTAACACGGTACTACTTCTACATGCTGCTGTTCATTGGCTCAATGATAGGCCTTGTAATCTCAAACAACCTTCTTCAAATGTTCATTTTCTGGGAAATGGTTGGCCTTTGCTCATACGCTTTGGTTTCGTTTTGGTATAAGCGAAAAGAATCGGTTAACGCGGGCAACAAGGTTTTCATCATGACGCGTATCGGAGACGCAAGCCTCTTGGCAGCCATAGGATTACTGTACGCGGCTCCCCTCGTCGGAGGACACGCTATTGCATCATTCAACTTCAGCGACATAATAACTAGCCTAACAGCAGGTGCAAAAGCAGGAACCTTAAACACGGGACTAATGATACCGATATTCTTCCTAGTATTAGGCGGCGCAATCGCCAAGTCAGCGCAGCTCCCACTGTTCACTTGGCTATACAGCGCGATGGAAGCTCCAACATCGGTCAGCGCACTCTTGCACGCCGCCACGATGGTTAAGGCAGGCATCTATCTTCTCGCAAGGTTCATACTTATAGCCACAGTGGCAACCCCCCTAATCCTGGCGCTTCAGCCACTCTGGTTCCCAACAGTCGCTTGGATAGGCGTTTTAACAGCGTTCGTTGGCGCGACGCTCGCTATAACTACAACCGATATCAAAGGAGTACTCGCGTACTCAACTGTTAGCCAAATCGGTTTCATGATGGCTGCTTTAGGTGCAGCAGTTGCGGGAGCAGCAACCGTCGGCTGGTTCGCAAGTTTATTCCACATGGTAAGCCACGCTTTCTTCGAAGGCCTCGGATTCCTCCTCGCAGGAGGCATCATCCACGCGATTGGAACAAGGGACATGAGGTTGATGGGCGGGCTGAGAAAAGCTATGCCTGTGTCCTTCGCGTTAATGCTTGTAATGGTTATAACGACCAGCGGTCTACCACCGTTTGCCGCTTTCTTCAGCAAAGGATTAGTCATTTCAAGCGTAACAAGCGTAAGCGTTGTACAGGCAATTGTGCTTTACGCCACGGCTGCAATTACGTTTGCTTATTGCATAAGAATGCTGAGCCTAGTTTTCATGGGTAAAGAATCAGAGCGCCTACAAAGCCAACATGTCCATGAAGCTCCCAAAGTCATGCTGATACCGGCTGCTTTACTTGCAGTTTTATGCGTTACTTGGGGGTTATCCATGCCTTTAATAGGGAACTTCCTGCATGTAAACCTAAGCAGCCTCGGAGTCTCGCTTCTCAACTCATTCACTGATGTGGAAACACCCATTTTCCTGGCGCTTCTAATACCAACTGGTTTGCTAGTGTACTTGGCTTACTACAAGAACTATATGGGCATCAGAAGTTTCGGCGGGGGTTCAAACCCCATCGCAATAATGCTTCAGCACGGCTACTTCTTTGATGATTTTTACTACGCGATAGTTAGGGGGATAATCAAGTTCTCTGACGGTCTCCAATTTCTTGAGTACTCAACCACGCGGGTTTTAGATTCTTTCGGAGACGGAATAATTCATATTTCGTCTAGTCTCAAAAAGCTGCCGTCAACCGCACAAAACTATATTGCCGCTGCCATAATCGGTTTAATCCTAATCGTGGTACTGATAATTCTAACGGTGGGGGTGTGATAGCATGGCACCGATTCTTCTGTCAGTATTTCTGATTCCAACTCTAAGCATACCATTTGTTTACTTGACAGGAAAAAAATCGGCAAAAGCCGCCGCCATCTTCGTCAGCCTCATCGCATTGGTTAGCATACTGTTAATATTAACAACCGTCCCAACTATTCTCAACAGTGCAACCCATCAATACACAGAATCTTACACTTGGATTTCCGGGATTACAACTTCATTTACGCTTTTCACCGACGGCATCAGCGCTTCAATCGCTCTAATCAGCCTCTCTCTTATTTTCACCGCCTCACTTTTCTCGATAAAGTATATGGCTGGCAAAGAGAACCTGCCCGCCTACTACACACTGCTCTGCATGCTTTCCATCGGTTCCGTAGGAGTTTTCTTAACATCTAACCTAATCTTATTCTACTTCTGTTGGGAATTAATGCTTGTCCCAGCCTACTTCATAATCGGAGAGTGGGGATCCGGAAATTCATACAAGTCAGCGTTTAAATTCTTCATATACACCCATATCGGCGCCGTGTTTGTCCTGTTAGGCATAGGTGCAACGTACATAGCAACCGGATCTACCGACATGTTTCAAGCTCAAGCTGGACTGGTGACGGCCAGCCCAATCCTTGTCAAATGGATCCTGATAGCTTTGACGGCGGGATTCGCAGTTAAAATGGCGGTTATCCCATTTCACCTGTGGCTGCCGGATTCATATTCTGACGCGCCAGCGCCGATGTCTGCGTTACTAGGCGGCGTTCTAAGCAGTGCGGGCGCTTATGCAATTCTCCGCCTTTCCCTGGGCATGGTGTTCCCAGCGGTTGGTTTAACATTTGGAACAGACTTCCTCTACGCATTATCCATAATAGGAGTACTCTCTGCCTTCTTCGGGTCATTCATGTCGTTGGTGTCAACCGACATGAAACGGGTTATCGCATACTCAAGCATCTCACACATGGGCTACATCATGTTCGGGTTCTCCCTCTTCCCCGTGAGCGTCCTCGCGGGAACAAGCGTTCTCCTCGCATCAGCCATCGCAATAAGCGGAACCGTGCTTCACATAATCACCCATTCGATAAGTAAGGGTCTCCTCTTCCTCGGCGCAGGCGGGGTTGAAAGCCAAACAGAAGAAAGAGACATGGGCAAAATGGGCGGTTTAGCAAGCAAGATGCCCTTCACAGCTGTTTCATCAACGATAGCGGCTTTAAGCATAGGCGGAGTACCACCCTTCGCGTGCTTCATCAGTGAATTTCTAATATTCGTAGGCGCCTTCCAAGTAATCGGAAACTCCGGCGGAGGCTTCTACATTGTGCCCACTGCACTCATGCTGTTAGCGACAGTGCTATCCATTGCTTACATGCTGAGGTTCACCTCAAACGTTTTTCTCGGTCGATCAAAAGATGAAGAGGGCGAAACACCAGCGGAGGGAAAAAGTGAGCGGAAGGTTGTTGACGTGTCAAACTACATGAAGTTTTCCTTCGTTATCTTAGTTGTGCTTATAGTTCTGATCGGGATTTACCCGACGTTCTTCCTTAATCTAATTAATACGGTGAGACTTGGTTAGGTGTGAACTCATGGTTACATTAATTGATGTTATACTACCGATTTTCACTTTTGTCATCGCTGCGTTGCTAACCATCCCAGTGTTTCGAATTATACGAAAGAGCAATCACAAGGCCGGGTTGACAGTGGGCTGGTTAGTACTCGTCTTCTTGATCGCAGGCGTAGCCGTTGCAAACTTGGTGCTAAAATATTACGCCGTGCCAGCGCCAGGAATCATGACTATATCCTTAACCAGCGGCGCCAACTCCCTGTTCTCAAACGCTTTCCAGATAGACGCCATCTCCGTTTACATGGCAATAATCTTGGTGGCGATGAGCTCCGTAATCGTAATCTACGCCGTGTTTGCCTTAAAGACACCGGAGAGACCTTCAGAGCGGTACTTTGCAATAATGCTTATGATCGTGGGCGCCTTGGTGGGTGCAGTACTTGCAGGCGACTTGCTCACGCTTTTCATTTTCTGGGAAGCCTCGTCGGCAGGCGCAGCCTTTCTAATGGTGTACAGGAAAGACGTGGTAAGCTTAAACGCCGTCCTGAAATTCCTGGTAATGATTGTCATCGCTTCGGCCTTCGTGGTTTTTGGGATGTCAATCGTTTACGGTTTAGCTGGAACCTTAAATTACATAGCCCTTGGTAAAGATTTAGCCACTTTAACCAGCAATCACCTGTTAATCGTAGCGTTCATATTCATAGCCGCCGGCTACGCGATTGAAGCCGCAATCGTACCCTTCCACTTCTGGTTACCGGATGCTTATACTGCAGCCCCATCGTCATCAGCAGCCTTTCTGTCAGCGCTCGTTGACCAAGGCAGCTACTACATTCTCATACGCGTCTTGCTCTACATCCTGCTACCGTCGACGGTAAACTGGACTGTAATGTTAGCTTTCATGGCGGCATTAACCATGATCATCGGCAACCTCTTCGCCTTGGCACAAACGGACGTAAAACGATTAGTCGCCTACATCTGCGTCGCTGACGTCGGCTACAACCTTGTAGCAATAACAAGCGTAACCGCGCTCGGCATAATCGGGAACCTCTACTTCTTCCTAATAGGCGGAATCACCACGGCCCTCGCATTCATGGCAGTCGGCGTCATAAACAGCCACGGATTCAGAAGCTTAGATGACATGTCGGGTTTAGGCAAAAGAATGCCGCTGGCATCCTTAGCCTTAGTTATGGCCAGCTTATCATTCGCTGGAGTCCCGCCCTTCGGAGGGTTCTTCGCTAAACTTCTAGTCTTCACCGCCGCGATACAAGGAAACCTGGCATGGCTAGCAGTCGTCGGTGTACTTACAAGCGTTCTGCAAACTGCTTACCTGCTTCGACTTATCTACGTCTTCTACGGGAAAAAATCCAGTGATGCAACATCCATTAAAGAGTCAAAGTACATACTCATCCCAATCTTCATTCTCGCAGCAGTGCTGATAATCCTAGGTGTCTTCCCACAAATCGTGCTTAGCCTAGTCCACCCAGTAGTAAACCAAATCCAGTCTATAATGCCGAAAATCCCAATAGTATAAGCAGCCTTCATACTCAAGCAGTTCAAGAAGGAGTGCGGAAGAAAACATTTTAGTGCGTTTATTTACGGATTTGCCCGTTGCCCAGTATAACGTACTTTGTTGTTGTTAAGTGCTGAATGCTCATGGGTCCCCTCGCGTGCAGTTTCTGCGTGCTGATGCCGATTTCCGCCCCAAGCCCGAACTGGTTGCCGTCGGTAAACCGTGTTGAAGCGTTCCAGTAGACGGCGGCAGAATCGATTTCCCTTATGAATCGCATTGCTTTGTCGAAGTCGGCTGTGAGAATAGAGTCGGAGTGGTGTGTCCCGTACTTGTTTATGTGCGCTATGGCTTCCGCGAGGTCTTCGACCACTTTTACGCCGATGATTAGGTCTAAGTATTCTGTGTACCAATCCTGTTCAGTCGCCGCTTTAACATCGGGAACTATCCTGCGGGTCTCTTCGTCGCCTCTAACTTCAACGCCCTGCGCTCTGAGAGCCGCAATCACAACTGGAAGGTACGACTCGGCAATCTTGCTGTGAACCAGAAGCTTCTCTGCTGCGTTGCAGGTTCCGGGCCTTTGACACTTAGCGTTTATAACTATCGGCGTCGCTTTTTCCAGGTCAGCATCTTCTTCCACGTAAACGTGACAGTTACCAGTACCAGTCTCGATGACTGGAATATGAGAGGTTTCAACGACGGTTTTGATCAGGTTTGCGCCCCCGCGGGGAATAAGCACGTCAACATACTCACGCATCCGCATAAGCTCCTCAGCCACCTTGCGTTCAGGCGACTCAATCACTTGAACAGCATCAACGGGCATGTTGGCTCCAGCTAATGCATCTCTTAGAACCCCACCGATGGTAACGTTTGAGTTTAAAGAATCAGAACCGCCGCGGAGGATGACTGCGTTTCCTGATTTGATGCAGATACCAGCAGCATCTGCGGTTACGTCCGGCCGCGACTCGTAAATTACTGCGACAACGCCCAGGGGTACCCGGACCTGGCTGATGATTAACCCGTTGGGTCGGGTCCACGTGCTTATTATCGTGCCGATCGGGTCAGCCAGCGCTGAAACTTCACGGAGACCCTTAGCCATGGACTGAATCTTGCGCTGATCAAGGGCTAACCGGTCAAGCAACGCCGCTTTCAGTCCTTTGCGCTTGGCAGCTTCAACATCAACCCTGTTAGCAGCCAAAATCTTTTCAGTATTAGCTTCAAGGGCGTTTGCCATTCTGCAAAGCGCAGTGTTCTTAGCTTCACTCGTGACCATAGCCATTTCAACCGAAGCGGCTTTCGCCCTCTTACACATTTCAGTTACGGTCGTCATTTGCATTCCCTTATCAAGTGGATATTTCTATGCTCAACCACTTCTTTAGGTTTATCCGAGCCGAGTTTCTTTTGCACTTTCGATATCTGCAACCCCTTAATCAGGTTTAACTCACCGCTTGTGTAGTTAGGGTTTCCCTTAGCGAATTCAACATTGTTTTCATCCATGATGCTTACCACATCTCCGACGTTAAAGTTTCCAACAACCTTGGTTATGCCGACAGGCAAGAGGCTGGAGCCTTCGACTATAGCTTTCTTTGCGCCCTCGTTAACGTGGATTTCCCCCTTAACCGCGGCGCCGTACGCGATCCAACGTTTAACTGCACTCATCGGGTTCTGAGGCTTAAAGAATGTGCCGACATCTTTCCCCGAGAGAACATCCGTCAGCACGTTTTCCCTTCTACTATTAGCTATAACCACGGGGATACCGCAGGAAGTGGCGATTTCAGCAGCTTTAACCTTGCTCTGGATACCGCCCCTGCCCCTTTTGCCTTTCCCGCTGAGCGAGGCTTTGAGTTCAGGCGTTATTACCTCGACGGTTCTCACTATTTTTGCGCCTGGTTCATGCGGATCAGCCGTGTACAAACCGTCAACATCTGATAATATGATGGCCATGTCTGCACCAATCGCGCTCGCCACCAGAACTGCGAGGATGTCGTTATCGCTGAAGTTCACTTTGTAGCCTTCCTTTTGGCGAAGCTCAGCCACTGACGTAACGTCGTTCTCGTTGATTATGGGGATAACTCCCGTTTTCAGAAGCATGTTAAGCACGTTGCACATGTGCAAGTACGACGCCCTGTTGGAGAGGTCTTCCGCTGTTAGCAAGATTTGCGCAGCTTTCAATCCATGAGCCTTAAAGAGTTCGCGGTACTTAGCCATCAGCACGCTTTGACCTGTGGCCGCCGCGGCCTGCTGAAACACAACATCATTGGGTTTTGGCGGTATCCCAAGTTCAGTTATGCCCGCGGTAATTGCCCCCGAAGTAACGAGGACAACCTTGTCGCCCCGCTCAGTCACGGCTGCAATTTGACTGGCAAGATTTTGCATTTCTTCTTCGTCAAGCTTTCCTTCGCTGGTTGTTATGCTGCTTGTTCCAACCTTAACAACTATCAACTTTGAAGCCATCAGTTAATCACTTTTAAATCAACTGAGTGACTTATTGTTCGTCTCACTTAAAAATGCAACCAAATGTTTCTTTCAGAAACATCTTTTGCTTGGGCAAAATTGAGCATTTGACTGTTAATCGGCAGAATCTTTGAGAAAAATATATAAGGAATAGAGCCGTGGCTCTTTCCCATGTTAATAACTTTACAATCCTTGACTGCATTAACTTCATTGATGATTAGCCCGAAAAATTCACCCTATGTATTCTGGCTTGCACCGATCGCGGGTACAATATCGCTAATTGCTTCGCTTCTGCTTATGCTCAGAATCGGCAGAATGAGCCCAGGTGGCCCAAAAGCGGTTGAAGTCGCCAACGCAATCAGAGAAGGCGCGTACGCTTTCCTGAAAAGACAGTACACAACAATACTCATTATAACGGCTATCGTGTTCGTGCTGCTTTGGATTGCTATACCCTTGCCGGGAACTCCTCTCGGCGTAGGCACAGCCGCGGCTTTTCTCGTGGGCGCATTTGCTTCTTTAGCCGCTGGCTACATAGCCATGGACAACGCGACAAAAGCCAACGTGCGAACTGTTGCCGCGGCAAAGGATAGTGGTGCTGAGAAGGCGCTGAAAACCGCTTTTTACGGCGGCGCAACAATGGGTTTGGCGGTTACAGGTTTATCTCTTTTAGGTGTAAGTTTTCTGTTTCTCATTTATGGCGGCTACCACGCCTTGTTCGACAGTCTAGGCGTCACTGCCGCAGCAGAGTTAGGCAGATCCGCCGCGAGCGGAATCGTGGGTATGGGGTTTGGCGCGTCACTGATTGCTTTGTTCGCGCAGCTTGGCGGCGGAATATACACAAAAGCTGCGGACGTTGGAGCTGACTTGGTAGGCAAAGTTGAAGCGGGAATTCCTGAAGACGACCCACGTAACCCTGCAGTCATAGCTGACAACGTCGGCGACAACGTTGGTGACTCAGCGGGCAGAGGCGCAGACTTGTTCGAGTCTGCAACTGCGGAAAACATCGGCGGCATGGTTATCGGTGGCTTAATCAGCATAGCGACTGGAAACTTGATATTCCTGTTCTTCCCACTCATCGCACGGGCACTTGGAATCTTTGCGACGTTAATCGGCATGCCCTTCGTGAGGCTTAACGAGGAAGAAGCCAAGCATCCCATCAAAGGCCTACGTAGAGGTCTTATGGTAACAACCATCGTCGCAGGCGTTTTGTTCCTGCTTGCGTCAATTTTTCTGTTGGGCAATATTTACCTGTATTTCTGCTTGCTGTCGGGTTTAGCTGCTAGCGTAGCCATAGATTACATCACAGACTATTACACGGGGCGCGACAGGCCCCCCGTTAGGCGGATAGCCCAAGCGAGCACAACAGGAGCCGCTACAAACATCATCACTGGCACCGCTGTCGGATTAGAAACAACAGCTTTACCCATAGTTTCACTGTGTATCGCCCTCTTAGTATCCTATTACTTCGGAGTGCAATTCGCCAACCAAATACACTTAGCTCCTGTCGGCGGATTCCCCGGCTTTTTCATAGGCGGAGTTTACGGAACCACCCTAGCAACAATGGGTATGCTAGCAGTTATGGGCATGATTTTGGCGCTCGACGGCTTCGGCCCAATCGCCGACAACGCGGCCGGCATCGCTGAAATGTCAGGCGAAGGCGGTGCAGAAGAAACGATGGAAGCGTTAGACGCCGTTGGAAACACGACTAAAGCATTAACGAAAGGGTTTGCACTCGGCTCAGCTTTGCTAGCAGCGCAACTCCTCTTCCAAGCGTACTCGTCAGAGGTCATCACGCACTTTAAACTCTCAAGCTTCGTCGTGGATGTATCCAACCCGGCTATCTTGGTATCAGCTTTCATCGGTGCCATGCTACCGTTCTTCTTCTCGTCACAGGCGATTAGCGCCGTTGGAAAAGCAGCGAGTGAAATGGTCGCGGAAGTCAGGCGCCAGTTCAAAGAAATCCCCGGCATCATGGAAGGAACAGGCAAACCTGAATACGGCAAAGCAGTAGACATCAGCACAAAATCCGCGTTGAAGGGCATGGTGCTTCCAGGGCTCATCCTCGTGATTGTTCCAATAGTCGTCGGCGTTCTGTTAGGTCCAGTGTCTGTAGGTGCTCTCGTAATTGGCGCAACCGTATCAGCCGTTCCACTTGCTTTAATGATGAACACAGGCGGAGGAGCATGGGACAACGCAAAGAAGTACATTGAAGCGGGCCACTTCGGCGGCAAAAACTCTCCAGCCCACGCGGCAGCCGTAGTAGGTGACACAGTCGGCGACCCGATGAAAGACACTGCAGGACCAAGCCTTCACGTACTCATAAAACTGATGAACACCCTGTCAATCGTGTTCATCCCGCTGTTCATCGGCCTGCTTGCAAGTTCACTGCACATCTAAGCAGGGAAAGTTTTTTTTCCCAAAACTTTTCCGTTTTTGTTTCTAAAAAGTAGCTCTAATTCGGTTTCTTTTGCGGGTTCGTTAATTGCGATGGCGACGAAGTCTACGCTGAGAGCAACTACGCAACAAAAATCGACACCTGCAGGTTATGTAGGTAGACGGGACGAGCTTAAACCGATTTTTTGCAAATGACTATTCATTTAGCATCTCAGCGAGTAAGCGACGTTCAGCTCTTCTTAAATGAACTGCTAAGGTGGAACTTGAAAGACCAAGTTTTTGTGCAAGTTCATCCACGCTTACTTTTCGGGGCGTGTCAAAGTAGCCAAGCCTAAAAGCCAAAGAAACCGCTTCTTGCTGCTTTTCAGTCAAGCGACTAATCGGCGAATTGAGCGAAAATTTTGCATCCGTCAATGACAGCACCTTGTAGTCAACTCCTCTATTTTCAAGGAACTCCTTAACCTGCTCGTTGTCTCCGACAAGGGTAACTCTAATCTTTCCATCCCTAACAGCGAAGGGCAACAGGGGGTACATCCCTCTTCCATTAGATGTTTCTGAAGTCGACTGAGGCGGTTTTCCCTTGATGAAGAAGATGCAAGCTCCCCTATCTTGCTCCAAAAGCTGATATTCGACTTTGAGGTTATTTAAGAGCGACTTTAGAAGTTCTTCAACCTTCAAAGACTCGTCCTTGGCTTCCAATCTAAATATCGCTGCAATCTCGGAAGAATCAAATCTTAATATGTGCAGCATTTCAAATGACTTGATTTTTTTAATTGTCTCAAGCCTGTTTAGTTCAGTCGATTGAGCTTTCTTGATTAGTTCTGAATTGTCATGTTCTCCGGACTTTTTGAGGTTCTCGATTTCTCTTTCCTTAATTTTTTTGATTGCTTCGTTGATTGACCACTCTACAACTAGCCTTCGCATACGTCACACATTATTTTTGGTCAATAATAAAGTTTGTTTTAGCGAATATGCTCGCCTAAATATTTATGCGGATTGCTGATCATACGTTAGAAAGAGATAGAGAACAATGAGCAACAAAAACGAGATAAAAGAAGAAAAACAGGAGTTAATATTCCGCCACACGGCGGGCCAGGCGAATAGGTTTGGAACTAACTTCGATTCTTACTTCACGCGAGTAATGGGAAGAGGCAATTACGGCGGATCGGCAGTGGGAGAATGCTACGAAACTGCAAGCCGGATTGTCGACGGAGATTTTCAAAGCTTTACCAATGCGTGGGAGGTGACTGCAAAGCGGGTTGAGGCGATCGGGTGGGATTGTCTCAAAAAGGGGCATAACGTGAGCGCCCGTGATGCGTTTCTGCGTGCCACAACCTACTGGGGTGCCTCATCGATGTACGCCGGCGCAACTGATCCAC
>Ga0187784_10000087_pt1 | contig 55032 bp, 49 predicted proteins | sample 1015_SJ02_MP15_2_FD_132964 | JGI IMG/M metagenome (GOLD analysis project Ga0187784, IMG submission 132964) | Tropical peat soil microbial communities from peatlands in Department of Meta, Colombia - 1015_SJ02_MP15_20_MG | ecosystem: Environmental > Terrestrial > Soil > Wetlands > Peat | place...
CCGGCCGTCCTCGCGGATCCAGCCGTCCCTGGTCATGAAGTCGTTGATCTTCATCTTGCGCATCTGCGCCGCCACCTTGTCGGCGTCGTCGCTGCCCGCCGCTTCGATGGCCTTCAGGTAATGGGTCACTTCGCCGTAAATGCCGGCCCGGATGTAGGTCGGCGGCAAGCCGTTGTGGTTCCACGCCATGAACCGCTTGGCAAAAGCACGTGAGGCGTCGTCCTTGTCCCAGTACCAGGCCGAGGTAATGGTCAGGCCTTGCGCGGTCTTCAGACCGATCGAGTGAATATCGGTAAGGAAGACCAGCAGTCCCGCAAGCTTCTGACCGCCGGCCACGATGCCAAATTCGGCCGCCTGTTTGATCGAATTGATGGTGTCGCCGCCGGCATTGGCGAGGCCGATGACCTTCGCCTTGGAGACCTACGCCTGCAGCAGGAACGAGGAGAAGTCCTGGGTGTTGAGCGGCGCGCGCACCGCGCCCACGACGGTGCCGCCGGCGGCCTTGACCGCATCGCCGGTATCGCGCTCCAGGGCATGGCCGAAGGCGTAATCGGCGGTGATGAAGAACCACGAATCGCCGCCCTGCTTCACCAAAGCGCTGCCGGTACCGTGGGCGAGCGCGTAGGTGTGGTAGGTCCACTGAAAACCATAGGGCGAACGGGCCTTGCCGGTCAGGTCCGAAGAGGCCGGGCCCGACATCAAGAAAATACGCTTCTCTTCCCGCGTCAGCCCCTGGATCGCCAGGGCAACCGAAGACGTCGGCACATCGACGATGGCATCGACATGATCGGTGTCGATCCATCGGCGCGCGATACCGACGCCGATATCGGGCTTGTTCTGATGGTCGCCGGAGATGACCTCGATCGGTGCGCCCAGCACTTTGCCGCCGAAGTCCTCGACCGCCATTTGCGCCGCCAGCACTCCGCCTCTGCCGCTGGCATCGGCGTAAAGGCTCGACATGTCGTTGAGCACGCCAAGCTTGACAACCCCATCCGAGACTTGCGCCCAGGCTGTCCCGCAACAAAAAACGCCAGCCGCAACCGTCAAGACAAAAAGCCTGTTCACGCGTTCCCTCCCAAATCAGGCCCCGAAACCGGAGCTCATTCTCGCGCTGCTTACAACATCGCTGCCATCTTCCGGGAAATCAAGCGCAGCGACATCCATTCATATTTGTCCGATATGTTTATTCAGCACCGCGCGCCTGTTGCGGAGCAGCAATTCTACAATTCCCCGGTTTGCAAGGACGTCGGCGATGATCGTCGGCGAGAGATGTATTTGAATGCTGTTTTTGCATCCGCGCGGTCGTCCAGGTTGCCGCACGACGGCCCTCCTACTTACAAGATAGGTCTCGCCGGCCACCGGCCGGCGCCAACGCCGTCCCGCAAGGCTGTCAACAGCCAGCGGAACTTTATAAAAAGTTGTATTTGCTTCCAAGCCGATAGATTGCTAAGAACGATCTAACAATACCGTTTGTTAACCTGTCTGCCGTATCTGCCATGGTTCAACGGCGACCTCATGTTCTCAATCCCCCGCTCTTGCGTTTTCTTCCGCCCCCGCTACCGGGATCCCCATTACCTTTCTTGAAAGGGAGGGTTTATGCCTAAGAAGTCAAAGAAGCGACGCGCCTGGACATCAGGCGAGGTCCGCGAGCTGAAGACGATGGCGCGCAGGAAAACTCCTGCGGCGAGAATTGCCAAGAAGTTGCGAAGGACCGAAGGTGCTACGCGGCAAAAGGCGTTCAGCATCGGCCTTTCGCTCGATTCGCGTTCCTGATTTTCACCAACAAACCGAGCTTCCGATCGCCGTTCTGCGCCGACCTGTGACCCGCAGGCTTCGGCCGGGCGGCGCATGGGATGTTTTTGTTGCAGCGCGGGGCCGTTCCGAGGACCTTGGGCGCCGCCGGCGTCCCGATCTGATTAGGAATGATGTCCGGACAAACCCGGCTTGGGGGCCCGCTTTCCCGGCCATGGCAGGGCTTTGTCGCGGCCTACCGCCGCGCTCGCGCCGCTATTCTCTCGTAACTATTCTCTCGTAACCAGGTGTGACGATCCGGGAGAGCGCCGCTCAATTTCCGAGCTTGATCGTGTTATATACACATACGATACGTCGTAGGTGCCCCCGATGAGCCAGCTTCCCAGCCCGCCGCGGCAACAGCCAGCGAGTTCCGAACTCGCCAGCGCGCTCGCATCCTGCCGGCGGGCATTCCTCGCCATCGCCCTGTTCAGCGGCATGAGCAACGTGCTGATGCTCACCGGTGCGCTGTTCATGCTGGAAATCTACGACCGCGTGATGCCGAGCCGCAGCGTGCCGACGCTGATCGCGCTCCTGATGCTGGCGGCGGGCCTCTACGCCGCCCAGGCCATCATCGACACGATCCGCAGCCGCATTCTGGTGCGCGTCGGCAACAGCCTCGACGAGACGCTCAGCTTGCGCGTCTACGACGCCCTCGTGCGCCTGCCGCTCATGCTCGGCGACAAGGGCGACAAGGTGCAGCCGATACGCGATCTCGACGCCGTACGCGCGTTTCTCTCCGGCATCGGCCCAGTCGCCTTGTTCGATCTGCCATGGTTGCCGATCTACCTCGCCATCTGTTTTTTGTTCCACACCTATATCGGCCTTACCGCGCTCGGCGGCGCGATCATCCTCGTGGCGCTCACGGTCCTGACCGAAATGCTGACGCGATGGCCGACCCGCAGCGCCAGCCAGTTGGCCGTGGCGCGCAATACGCTGATGGAGGCGAGCCGGCGCAATGCCGAGGCGATCGCGGCGATGGGCATGGCTGCTCGACTTGCCCGGCATTGGGGCGATCTTAATCGCAGCTACGTGGCGTCGAGCGCGCGGGCCAGCGACGTTGCCGGCGGGCTTGGTGCGATGTCGAAAGCGCTGCGCTTGTTGCTGCAGTCCTCCTTGCTGGCGGTCGGCGCCTGGCTGGTGATCCATCAGGAATCCACCCCCGGCATCATCATCGCCGGGTCGATCCTGGGGGCGCGCGCGCTGGCGCCGGTCGACCTCGCCATCGCCAATTGGCGCGGCTTCGTCGGCGCCCGGCAAAGCTGGCAACGATTGTCGCGGCTGCTCGGACACCTGCCGGTCCGCGCGGCGCCGATGCCGCTGCAGGCGCCGGCAAAGACGCTCCTGGTCCAGAACGCGGCCGTGGCGCCGCCGGGCGGGCAAAAGATCGTGTGCCAGGACGTGAACTTCGCCCTTGCCGCCGGCAGGGCGCTTGGCGTGATCGGGCCGACAGCGTCGGGGAAGTCGTCGCTCGCACGCATGCTGGTCGGGGTGTGGACACCGGCGCGCGGCAGCGTGCGCCTCGACGGCGCGAGCCTCGATCAATGGTCGCCGGAAACGCTTGGCCGGCACATCGGCTACCTGCCTCAGGACGTCGAATTGTTCGCCGGCTCGGTGGCGCAGAATATCGCGCGCTTCGAGGCGCCGGCGGATGCGGAGGCTGTGATCGCCGCCGCGCAGGCGGCGGGCGTCCACGACCTCATCATCAATCTGCCCGACGGCTATGAGACCAATGTCGGCGATCACGGCAGCGCGCTGTCCGCCGGCCAGGCCCAACGGATCGCGCTCGCCCGCGCGCTTTATCGCGATCCGTTTCTGGTCGTGCTCGACGAGCCCAACTCCAACCTCGATGCGGAAGGCGACGAAGCGCTCACCCGCGCCATTCTCGGCGTGCGCGCCAGAGGCGGCGTCGTCGTGGTCGTCGCTCATCGCCCGAGCGCCGTCGCCGGCGTCGACTATATCCTGGTCATGGCCAAGGGTCGCCAACAGCATTTCGGACCGAAAGAGGAAATCCTCAACCGCGCCATCGCATCGAACGCACAACCGCCGCGGGCCTTGAAAGTGGTTCCCGATCAGGGAGGAGCACGATGAAAGGCAAAGCGTGGCCGAGCTCGCACGCCTCGATCCGCCGGCATATCGTCGCGGGTATCATCATCGTGGCGTTTCTGGCCATCGGTTTGGGCGGCTGGGCGTCGACAGCCGAGATTTCCGGCGCGCTCATCGCGCAAGGCTCGATCGTCGTCGATTCGAACGTCAAGAAGGTCCAGCACCCGAGCGGTGGCGTCGTCGGCGAGGTGCGTGCGCGCGACGGCGATCGGGTGAAGGCCGGCGATATTCTCATTCGCCTCGACGAGACCGTGACCCGCGCCAATCTCGCGATCGTCACCAAGGGGCTCACCGAGCTCTATGCGCGCAAGGCGCGTCTCGCCGCCGAGCGCGACGGCGCGGAAACCGTGGCGGCTCCGAAGGAGCTTGCGGCGGCCTCGCTCAACGATCCCGACGTGAAGGATTCGCTGGCGGGCGAGCGCCGGCTATTCGAGCTGCGGCGCAACGCGCGCCTCGGCCAGAAGGATCAGCTCCAGCAGCGGGTCAAGCAGTTGCAGGAGCAGATCACCGGCCTCGCCGCCCAGCAGGACGCCAAGTCCAAGGAGATGGCGTTGATCGAGAAAGAGCTCGAAGGCGTGCGCGATTTGTGGTCGAAGAACCTGGTCCAGCTCAACCGCCTCACGTCGCTCGAGCGCGAGCAGGCGCGCCTGCAGGGCGAGCGCGGCCAGCTCATCGCCGCCGCCGCCGAGGCCAAGGGCAAGATCGCCGAGATCGAACTGCAAATCCTCCAGGTCGACCAGGAGTTCTCGAGCGACGTCGCCAAGGAGCTGCGCGAGACCGACGGCAAGATCGGCGAATTTGTCGAGCGCAAAGTGACGGCGGAAGATCAACTCAAGCGCACCGACATCCGCGCACCCCAGGACGGCATCGTGTTCCAGTCGACCGCGAACACGGTCGGCGGCGTGATCACGGCCGGCGACCCGTTCATGTATATCGTGCCGGAGACGGACACGCTTCTGGTCGAGGTCAAGGTCGACCCCAAGGACATCGATCAGGTGAAGTTCGGTCAGCCCGTCGTGCTGCGTTTCTCGGCGTTCAATCAGCGCACCACGCCGGAGCTTAACGGCACCGTGGTCCGCATTGCCGCCGATACCACCAACGATCAGCGCACCGGCCAGAGCTATTACCTCGTCCGCATCTCGATGACCGCCGAGGAGATCGACCGGCTCGGCAGCGTCAAGCTGACCCCGGGCATGCCGGTCGAGGCCTTCATCCAAACCGGCCAGCGCACCATGCTTTCCTATCTCGTCAAGCCGCTGCACGATCAGCTGATGCGCTCGTTCCGGGAGAAATAGACGGCCGCTTCCTCCTGCCCAGCAAAGCGGCCACGGATAAGATAGTGTCCGCCTGCTGCAACGCGTGGGACGCGGCGCGCAGGGCCGGGGATCTCGGATCATGAAACTCATCGTCCGCTGGGCGCGGTGGTTCGGTCTGGCGCGAGCGGTTTGCATCGTGCTGCTGTTGGCGCTGGCAGCGCTGCGCGTCGCCGACCCGCGGCCGCTCGAAGAAGCGCGGCTGCGTACCTTTGACCTCTTTCAGGTGTTGCGCCCGCGCGAACAGACCTCGCGGCCGGTCGTCATCGCCGACATCGACGAGGCGAGCCTCAAGGAGATCGGGCAATGGCCGTGGCCGCGCACTGTGGTGGCCGACCTGGTCAACCGTCTGCGCGAGCTTGACGCCGTCGCCATCGGCTTCGACGTCGTGTTCGCCGAACCCGACCGGATGTCGCCTTCTGTCGCGGCGGCAAGCTTTCGCGGTCTAGACGCCGAAACGCGCGAAAAACTCGCCGGCCTTCCGAGCAACGACGAGGTCTTGGCCGAAGCGATCAAACAAGCGCGCGTCGTTGTCGGCCAATCGGCCACCGCCATCCCCTCGGCAAAACCGTCGGCGGACATGCCGCGGACCGGCGTTGCGATCCTAGGGCCCGACCCCACCCGCTTCCTCGACCATTACCCCGGTTTGCTCCGCAACATTCCGGCAATCGAAAAAGCGGCCGCCGGCCGCGGCGTCTTTACCATGGCGGAGGAACATGACGGCATCGTGCGCCGTGTTCCGGTCATCATGAATGCCGAAGGAGTCATCGTGCCGGCGCTGACGCTGGAAATTCTTCGTGTGGTAACGAGTTCAGGCTCGATCCTGATACGCGCCGATGAGGGCGGCGTTCAAAGCGTCAATCTTCCGCGTTTCCAATTGCCTACCGACTACAAGGGACAGTTGTGGATACACTTCAATCATCACGATCCGGGTCGTTATGTCTCCGCGAAGGAGGCGCTGAACGGCAAAATAGACCCCGATCGCATTCGCGGTAGACTGGTGCTGGTTGGCACTTCCTCGATCGGCCTGCTCGACACCAAGACGACGCCTCTCGACGGGGTATTGCCGGGCGTCGAGGTGCACGCGCAGATTTTGGAAAATGTGCTGGGCGGCGCGCTCCTGTCGCAGCCGGACTGGGCGATCGTCGCTGAACTGGGCGGCGCAATCATCTTCGGCCTAGCCATCATCATCGCCGCGCCGATGCTCTCGGCCGTGGTGGTGATCTCGCTCGGCGCCGCGCTGATCGCCGGACTGATCGCACTGTCGTGGTATTTCTTCGTCGCCCACAGCCTGCTCATCGACTTCACCTATCCGCTGATCTCGTGCTGGCTGCTCTATCTCGTGCTCACTTTCGTGAACTACTTCCGCGAGCAGAAGCAGCGCCAGCAGATTCGCTCCGCCTTCGGCTTCTATCTCTCGCCGCAGCTCGTCGAGCAGCTGGCGAAGTCGCCCGATAAGCTGGTGCTCGGCGGCGAGGAACGGCGCATGACTATCCTGTTCAGCGACGTGCGCGGCTTCACCACCATCTCGGAGCATTACAAGGACGATCCCCAGGGTCTGACCCAGCTGATGAACCGCTTCCTGACGCCGATGACCAACGCCATCATCGAGCGCAAGGGCACAATCGACAAATATATCGGCGACGCCATCATGGCGTTTTGGAACGCGCCGCTCGACGACGCCGAGCACGAGGCGAACGCCTGCGACGCGGCGCTGGAGATGCTGGCGCGCGCGGAGGCGCTCAACGTCGACTTCAAGCGCGAGGCTGACGCCGGCGGCGGCGTCTACATGCCGCTGCGCATCGGCGTCGGACTCAACACCGGCCCGTGCGTCGTCGGCAATATGGGCTCCGATTTTCGCTTCAACTATTCGGTGCTGGGCGACACCGTCAACGTCGCTTCGCGGCTGGAATCGCGCACCAAGGATTACCGCCTTTCGCTGGTGATCGGCGCGCGCACCGCCGAAAAGGCCCAGCAGAAATTCGCCACGATGGAGATCGATCTCATCCAGGTAAAAGGCAAGAAACAGCCCGAGGCGGTGTTCACCGTGATCGGCCGTGCGGACCTCGCCGACGATCCGCAGTACCAGGAGTTGCGCGAATGCAACGCGCGGATGCTCGTCTGCTACCGCAGGCAGGAATGGGATGCAGCGCTCAATCTCATCGACCGCTGCCGCAAGATCGCCGACGGCTTCGCCGTCGCCGGACTGTACGACATGTATATCAAGCGCATCGCCGCCTACCGTGCCGAGCCGCCGCCGCCGGACTGGGACGGCGTTTATGAAGCGGAGACGAAGTAGCTAATCCGAATCTTGTTGTAAGAGTTAATAAATAAATCCTGTTCTCCCATTGCATGATGGTCCGCCAAGACTAAGGTTGGCCTCATGAGCAACATTCGCCTCTGCCGTGATGACGATCGTGCGACCATTCTCGCGATCATTAACGCGGCAGCGGAGGCTTATCGGGGCGTAATCCCGCCGGACCGGTGGCACGAGCCGTACATGCGGCGAGACGAGCTCGCTAATGAGATCGCCGCCGGCGTTACCTTCTGGGGCCTTGAGAACGCCGGCACGCTAGTGGGGGTAATGGGCTTGCAACCCAGGCGCGAGGTCGATCTCATTCGTCACGCTTACGTACTCCCAGGCAGCCAGGGGCGTGGCTTTGGCGGGGAGCTACTTCGGTTTCTGCGGCAGCAGAGCCCGCGGCGCATGCTGGTCGGCACCTGGGATGCCGCAGAGTGGGCGATCCGCTTCTACAGGCGCCATGGCTTCGAGTTGGTCTCGCCGGTGGCCAAGACCGTGCTCCTTAAAACATACTGGAGTATCCCAGAACAGCAGATCGAGACCTCGGTAGTGCTGGCCAATCCTCCCTGCGACGGGACCTGAGAACGTTTAGCTAGTGGTACGCCGAACGAGCCTCGGAAGGCCTGCTCTTCGCGATGAGGGTCAGACGCTCACGGACGTGTGCTCAAGCTCGATCTTGAGCTGCTCGAGCGAATGACGCAGCATCGCCAAGTCCACCGGCTTGGGCACCGGCTCCCAGACGTTGAGATTGAGCGACTTGCCGATCCGCACGGTCTCGCGGCAGACCACGTCGTCGCAGCCGGTGATGATGATGATCGGCGCCTTGCAGCGCAGCACCCAAAGATGGCGCAGCATTTCGACGCCGGCATGCGCCCCGAGCGAGAGATCGAGCGTGATGCAGTCGAACGTTGCCTCCTGTGCGAGCTTGGCGGCCTCGTCGTAGCTCGCGGCCGCCTGCGGCGCGAAGCCAGCCTTGGCCGCGATCCGGCAGATGATCATGCAGTGGAGATGATCGTCGTCGATGACGAGAAGACGCGGCACGGGCCCGGCCGCATCCGCGGCCACCGCGCGAGCATCATCCCCTTCGAGCGGCCTCGCCTGTTCGAGCATCCTAACCCCACCGCCAATCGCATTGTCGTCGCCGGGATTATCAGGCCGAGGCTGCGAAATTTGCCTTAACGCTCCGCCTACGATTCGAAGTGATTTGCCGCGATCTGCGCCAACGCGGTTAGTCGGCGGTAAACATCAAAGCCGAACGTGCACCGCCGGCGGAATGGTTCCAACTTCGGCGAAGAGCGCGTGGCGGCAGCTACTTCGGTGCCCGCTTGGCGAGGATGCGCTGCAAAGTTCGGCGGTGCATGTTCAGGCGGCGCGCGGTTTCCGAAACGTTGCGGCCGCACAACTCATAGATGCGCTGGATATGCTCCCAACGCACGCGATCCGCCGACATCGGATTTTCCGGCGGCTCGATCTTCCTGTTGTCGAGGGCGAGCAACGCCGCCGCCACATCGTCGGCATCGACCGGCTTGGCGAGATAGTCGACGGCACCGAGCTTCACCGCGTTCACGGCGGTTGCGATGTTGCCGTAGCCGGTAAGAATGATGGCGCGCGCTTCCGGCCGGCGTTTCTTCATCGCCGAGATGACGTCGAGCCCGTTGCCGTCACCGAGGCGCATGTCGACCACCGCGAAAGCGGGCGCGGCCTTCTCGACCTGCAACAGGCCATCGGCGACCGACTCGGCGGTGGTCACCGCAAAGCCGCGGGCCTCCATGGCGCGTGCCAGCCGCTGCAGAAACGACTTGTCGTCCTCGACAATCAGCAGCGAGCGCTCGCTCGGAGCCGCGCCAGCCGCGCTGCGGGTCACGGTGTTGGTCATGGCGTCATTCATGGCAATTCTACTCCACTCAATGTCAACCCCGCAAAGCGACACGCTACCCAGCTCACAGCTAAGAAGCCGGCACCGCACGCTCAAGAGGAGGCGAAGCGAGGGGTCGCTCGAAATCCGCCCGGCTCCAGGTGATCGCGACCGTGGCGCCGTGCAGCGGGAAAGCCTGATTCTTCAACGACAGCCTGGCGCCCGAGCGCTCCAGTAAGGTTTTGGCAATGAAGAAGCCGAGACCGAGGCCGAAAGCCGTATCCTCTTCGCCGGCCGGCCCGCGCGGTCCGGGTCGCCGCTGGGTGACGTAGGGTTCCCCGATGCGGTCCATGACCTCGGGCGCGAAGCCCGGCCCGTCATCGCTGATGGTGATGCCGACCTCCTCGGCCGTCCAGTGGGCGATGATGTCGACCCGTGTGTTGGCGAAGTCGACGGCGTTCTCGATCAGATTGCCGAGGCCGTAGCGGATGGCCGGATTGCGGGCGCCAACCGGTTCGGTCGCGCGATCCGCCGGCAGCGTTACCGCGAGCGAGACGCCGAAATTGCGGTGCGATTCCGCCGCCTCCTCGATCAGGGCGGCGAGCGGCATGCGGTCGAATGGCTCGCCGGTGGGAAGCTCGGCGATCTTGGCGAGAATCTCGCGGCAGCGATGCGCCTGCTCGCGCAACAATTTCACGTCCTCGGCATGCGGCGAATTCGGATCGAGCGCGCGCTCGATTTCGCGCGCGACGACGGTAATGGTGGAAAGCGGCGTGCCGAGCTCGTGGGCCGCCGCGGCGGCGAGCCCGTCGAGCTGCGAGAGCGATTGCTCGTGCGCCAGCACGAGCTCCGTGGCGGCCAGCGCGTCGGAAAGCTGGCGGGATTCCTCCGCGACCTGCCACGTGTAGACGCCGATATAGCCGATCGCCAGCAGGATCGAGAGCCAGACTCCGACCACATAGGTTTCCGGAAGCACCAGAGGGTTCTCGCTCTCCCAGGGCAGCGGATAATGGAAGAACACCAGCACCGTGGCGCAGAGCATGGCGAAAACGGCTATCAGCACGGTCATGCGCGGCGGCAGCGCTGTCGCCGAGATCAGCACCGGCCCCAGCAGCAAGAAGGAAAACGGATTCTCCAGGCCGCCGGTCAGGTAAAACAGCGCCGCGAGCTGGGCGACGTCGAACCCGAGGAGATAGGCAGCGCGATCGGGCTCAAGCCACTGTGTCTGCCGGAAGCTCACCCGCAGCACGAGGTTAAGCAGCGCCGCCAACGCAATCACGATGAGGCAAGGCCAGATCGGAACATCGAATTCCAGGCCGAAATAAACCACAAGAATGCCGGCGAACTGGCCGATGATTGCGAGCCAGCGCAGGCGAAGGAGCGTATCGAACCGCAAGTTGCGCGGCCGGTGGTGAGTTCGTAGGCCAAACATGACGCTAATGTAGCGACTGGCGGGGCTTACTCCAAACAAGGCGGCTCGCCGCCGAGTCGGCCGCCCAGAGGAGCGGCGTCACGAATGCCAGGCGGCGCGCGCGGCGCCTGGCATGACGGTGCTGCGGCGCGCTTCTTCGATCACCCTGAGCAGTGCGCGCAGCACCTCGGCGACGCCCTGGCCGTTGACCGCGGAGACGACCGCCGGGGGCTTCTTCGCCACGCGCTTGAGCCGCGCCAGCTGTTGCTTGATCTCGTCAGCGTTCAGCGCGTCGGCTTTGCTCAGCGCCACGATCTCCGGTTTTTCCGCCAGGCCGTGTCCGTAGGCGGAAAGCTCGGCGCGCACCGTCTTGTAGGCCTCGCCGGCGTGAGCAAGCGTTCCGTCGACGAGATGCAGGAGCACGCGGCAGCGCTCGACGTGGCCGAGGAAGCGGTCGCCGAGGCCGGCGCCCGCGTGCGCGCCCTCGATCAGGCCGGGAATGTCGGCGAGCACAAATTCCCGTCCGTCGATGTCGACGACGCCGAGCTGCGGATTGAGCGTGGTGAAGGGATAATCGGCGATCTTCGGCTTGGCTGCGCTGACTGCCGCAAGGAAAGTGGATTTGCCGGCGTTCGGCAGGCCGACGATACCGGCATCGGCGATGAGTTTCAGGCGCAGACGGATCGTGAATTCTTCGCCCGGCTGGCCGGGATTGGCGTGGCGCGGCGCGCGGTTGGTCGAAGACTTGAAGTGCGCATTGCCGAAGCCGCCATTGCCGCCGCGCGCGAGCACGGCGCGCTGGCCGGGCTCGGTCAGATCGGCGATGAGAGTTTCGCCGTCTTCCTCGAAGATTTGGGTGCCGACCGGCACCTTGAGCACGGCGTCGGCTCCGCTGGCGCCGTGGCGATCCTTGCCCATGCCGGCACGGCCGTTCTTCGCCCGGAAGTGCTGTTGGTAGCGATAATCGATGAGCGTGTTGAGGCCATCGACCGCCTCTGCGATCACGTCGCCGCCCTTGCCGCCGTCGCCACCATTCGGCCCGCCGAACTCGATGAATTTCTCGCGCCGGAACGACACGCAGCCGTTACCGCCGTCCCCGGAGCGGATATAGACCTTGGCCTCATCGAGGAATTTCATCGACCACAATATGGGGGGTTGCGACCGAACTCGCTCGCCCGGCGCGGAGCCGTCTCACAACAACTATCAATTCAGGAAAACATGACCGATCGAACGATGGTCAAACTTTAGCTTCGCCGGGAGGGGCCAAGTTGGGCCTTGCCTCACTGCTGCGGCCCGATAGGCCGCTCCCGACGCGCCGTTCGCGAGTGCCGCTACGCCACTGCCCGAACAATGAAGCGGCGGTCATCGCGGCTCAGACTGGCCCGGCGGCATGGTACCTCCATTTCCGCATCGCGCAGGCGCGAAGCGCTCAAGGACGATCGCACCCACTTTCATATCGTCCTCCTCCTCCTTGTCGCTGTCAACGGCCGCGCTGACGCAGCCACCGGTTCCTTGTGAATCGTTGGGTTCCGCGGGGACGCTCCGCGCTTGCGCCGCGGCCGATTGAAGCGCCGACCGGACGTCGTCTTTTTGCTTTTCATAGTGCCAAGGGGGCATCGAACTGCGCTAGAAATGCCTGCACGACGGCATCGGGCCGTGCATGTGCCTCCTTCGTGGAGATCGACGGCGTGTGGTCGGTTTGCAAGCTGGCGGCGCGGGCCGCAATATGGCGCACGACGTTGGAGCCGCGCCGCGTCGGGCTGCCGACTCTGCTCGGGTGGGCGCTCGTGCTCGCCGCCGTTCGCGTGGCCCTCCAATACCTCGCTGCCGGGCCGTCGCCCAATTTCACCCCTTATGGCTTCAATGCGGTCGTGACATCGCTCGCGATCGAGCTGGCCATTGCGGCCTTGTTCGTGCCGCCGGGGGGCCGCGCCACGGCGCTGTCCGCCATGTTCGCGCTTTCGATTGCCGCCGAACTCGTCATCGACGCCACAACGATCGTCTTCCCGCTGACTTCGCTTGCCGCCCCGGCGGACATTTCCTGGCCCGCGGTCGCCAAGCCGATGGCGATTTTTGCGGTCGTGATCGTTTGGTGGATCGGCGCCATGGTTGCGGTGCTGCGTAGCCTCGCGCCGCAGCGGCGGCTTTCCGCATTCGGTCGCGTTGCCGCGCTGTGGGTCGCCCTCTCGGCGGCGGAGGCCCTGGTGCCGCATTCACCGGTTTTTGCCGCTCGCGACTTCGATGTCCGCAATGCCAACCTCTGGGAATACTTGCAGGCGCAAGCGCGGACACGCGGCCTCGACGGCCCTGCGCAAAGCGAAGCGGCGCGCTTCGAACAATCCCAGCACGCGCTACTGCAGGCGGAGATTACCCGCCTGGCGCCACCGAAGGAAGGCGCGACCAATATCTACACCATCGGCATCGCCGGCTGGGCGGATCAGGATGTCTTCATCAAGGAGCTTGACGGCGCACTGGCCGCGATCAGCAACCTATTGCCGATCCGGGGGCGCACGCTTCGTCTGGTCAATCACCGCGAGACGCTGGAGAGTACGCCGATCGCCAATCAGCGAAATTTCGCCGCCGCCGTGCACGGCGTGGGTGGCGTGATGAACAAGGACGAGGATATCCTCCTGCTGCTGATGACGTCGCACGGGAACCCAAGCGGTTTCGCGCTGCGATTGCCCAACGAGGTGACGAGCGAATTGACGCCGCAGGAGGTTGCGGGGACGCTCGACAACGAAGGCATCAGGAACCGAATCGTCATCGTGTCTGCATGTTTTTCGGGACGCTTCGTGCCGCCGCTGGCGAGCGACGACTCCATCGTGCTTACCGCCTCGGACGCCAAGAGCACCTCGTTCGGATGCGCCACCGAACGCGAATGGACCTATTTCGGCGACGCGTTTTTCAAGCAGAGCCTGCGGCCGGGCGCCGATTTGCGACGCGCCTTCGACAACGCCCGCATCCTGATCCAGGGCTGGGAGCTGATGGACCGCGCCGCGCCGTCGAATCCGCAGAGCCATTTCGGTCCAGCGCTGGTCGCCAAGCTTAAACCGTTCTTCGCCTCTGCAAGCGCGGGGCGGTAGCGTCGACCGCAGGAGACGCAACGCGGAGGACGCGCCACCCGGCGCGCACTCAGGCCACGCGCCGCACCCGCCCCCAGGCCTTGAGCGATGTCCATAATCCGCGGTCGAGCCGGAAGCGATCGACGGGCGCCGCGGAATTGATGGCCGGGATGCGATAGAGTCCGACGCCGGTCCACTGAAAGGCGCACTTTTCCAGCACCCGGCGCGAGGCCGGATTGCTGACTCGCGCGCCGGCCGCGAGCGTGTCGTGGCAAAGCTCGCCGAAGGCGTAGTCGATGACGGCGCGTGCCGCCTCGGTGGCGAAGCCGCGGTGCCAATAAGCGACGCCGAGCCAATAACCGAGTTCAGCGCCGCTCTCGCGCGGATCGACGCCGCAGGCGCCGATCAGGGCTTCGCCAAGCGTGATAACGAAGCTCGCCTCGCCATCGCAGCGATTGGCGGCGGCGACGAACCTTTCCGCATCGCCGACGGCAAAGGGATGCGGCAGACGCGCCGTGTTCTCGGCGATGCGGCGGTCGTTGGCGATGAGCACAATCGCTTTTACGTCCCCGCGACGCGGCGCGCGCAATCTGAGCCGCTCGGTCTCCAGGACGGGGATAATTCTCTCGCGGGCAGTCTCGTCAAAAACGTCTTCCAATAGTGTCATAACAGGCTCCTGCAAAGGTTCGGCTCCTGCAAAGAAGCCGAAAGGGGGAGCCGGCATCCCGTCTCCCCCTTTTCGGAGCCCAATCGGGCCCCCCGCCGGTTCGACTGGATGCCGGCGGACCTCGTATGATCCCACCGTATTACTGGGCCGCGGCCTCCGTCATCGGGAGCACTGATACGAACACGCGGCCTTTGGTTTTGGTACGGAACTCGACGCGGCCGTCGATCAACGCGAACAGCGTATGGTCCCTGCCGACGCCGACATTGCGCCCGGGATGCCACTTGGTGCCGCGCTGGCGCGCGATGATGTTGCCGGCGAGTACCTCTTCGCCGCCGAAGATCTTGAGACCCAGTCGCTGCCCGGCGGAATCACGACCGTTACGCGATGATCCGCCCGCTTTCTTGTGAGCCATTGCTCAACTCCGAACCTTTCTTGACCGCTGCTTAACCCGAATTCGTGACAAAATCATCACTTCTCCGTATCACTTCTTCTTGCCTTTTGCCGCAGGCTTTTTCGTTTTGGCCGCAGACGGCCTGGATTTCGGCTTTTCGGCCTTCCCTGCCGGCGCTTTGCGCCTCTTTGCCGTTGCCGCCGTTGCCGCCTCCGATTCGGTCGCAGCGGTTGCCGACGTCTCGGTCGCGGCAGCGGCCCGCGCCGGCGCGCGTTTCGGCCGCGGCGGCGCGGTCTTGCTCGGCTTTCTGCCTTCGGTGAGGATTTCAGTAATGCGCAGCAGGGTGAATTCCTGGCGGTGACCACGCTTGCGGCGCGAGTTCTTCCGGCGGCGCTTCTTGAAGGCGATAATCTTCGGCCCGCGCGCCTGCTCGAGCACTTCGGCTGCGATGGTCGCGCCGGCGACGGTCGGCGCCCCGAGCGTGAGGCTGTCGCCGCCGACGAGCAAAACTTCGCCGAACTCGACGATCTCGCCGGGCTCGCCCTTGACCTTGTCGACCTTGAGCACGTCTTCGGCGGCTACCCGGTATTGCTTGCCGCCGGTTTTGAAGACCGCGAACATCTCTCGTCCTCGTATTCGATCCTGGCGTCCCGATTCCGTAATTGGCACTGCACGAGTGCTCGGAAGATTGTCCCGACCGGCTTGTTGCAGTCGATTCTATTGCTGGAAGGCACGAGCCGGCGGGCCTTCAACCATACCGCCCGGCAGGCGCCGCGGTCCTTATGGCGGCAGCGTAACCCGCTGTCAAGAAAAGCGAAGCTTCACCGCCCTCGGGCAACGACCTTTGCTGGTTAAGGCTCGCCGAGCCCAATTTGATTAAAACCCGGCGCCGATCGCCAGCCGCCATTGCCGTCCGCGCGGCCTGCTGCCAGACGATCAGCGACAATGCCGGTGGTGCTTGCCGCAATGGATCCGGGCTTTCCGCACATAGGCCCGATGTACGCGCGCCATCGCCATGCGGCAGGCCTCGCTGAGTTTCGGCCGTTTCGCCAACATGCACGATTTGACCAATTCAGCGTCCGGAATGAACTCCGAACAAAGCCGTATCGCATCGGGCGTGCAGGCCTGACGCGCCTCCGGGCTGCCCTGGGCGGCGGCGAGGGCAACGCTGCCAAAGAGCGCTCCGGCCGCTAGCGGCAGCCGGCAGGCAAGAAGCATGGTCGGCATGTGTTTCTTCCCCTCCGCGCGGGTCGGTTGTCGCGACCGCGCAGCCTAGCGACGAGGCGGCCCGACGTCGATGCTCGGCGCCCGAGCGGGCGCCCAATCCACAATCAGCTTGAAATGACCATCACGCGCGCCGCTCAGCGCGCGCCCCAGGCAAAGTTCCCCTCGGCACGGCCGCGCCCCTTGGCCAGGTCCTGCGGACATTGCGCGACAGCGCCCTCGGTGAGTTCCGCCGTCTCGTTGTCGAACGACAGATGCCGGCAAAGCGTCCTATCGGGCATGGAATAGATTATCTGACCTACCTGCTTGGTGTCGCGCGCGGCCATCGCGGACTGCAACAGCGGTTGGATTACAGCCGGGCCGCCGACCAGCAACGCCGTCGCTAGCAGCACGAGAAACAGCGACACAACGACGGCCACACGCCCGTTTTTTGCGTGCCGCTCGTCCCGCCGTGCCCGCACCGGCCTGCGCGCGACGGCGCGGCCGCGGATGCGATCTGCCGCTCCGTTCCGCGCAGCCGGTTTCCTGGCCCTTCGCTCGCCCACGCGCATGCCAGCATGAAGGCAGGAAACGGTTCAAGGGCCGGTAAAAAATACTGATTGATTTGAATCAAAGTTCCCCGCGGCCTGCTCCGTAATGTTGTAAAAGCGGCCAAGGGCATGAGGAAAAATGCGAACCCAAGTCGCCATCATCGGCGCCGGCCCGGCGGGATTGCTGCTCGGGCAGCTCCTGCACAAGTGCGGCATCGATAACGTCATCCTAGAGCGGCAAACCGGCGAATACGTCCTCGGCCGTGTCCGCGCCGGCGTCATCGAACAGGTCACGATCGACCTTCTTGACGAGGCCGGCGTCGGTGCCCGCATGCACGAGGACGGCCTTGTGCACGAGGGCGTGCAGATCTGCGTTGACGGCGTGCGCCATCGCATCTCCTTCAAGGAGCTGACCGGCAACGCCGTGATGGTTTACGGGCAGACCGAGATCACCAAGGACCTGATGGACGGCCGCGCCGCGGCGGGCGCGCCCACGGTCTACGCTGCTTACGACGTAAGCCTGCACAACATTTTCGGCGACCAGCCGCGCGTGACCTATCGCGCCGATGGCAAAGCGCAGGAGATCGCCTGCGATTTCATCGCCGGCTGCGACGGCTTTCATGGCATCAGCCGCAAGAGCGTTCCGCCGCGGGCGATCACGGCGCATGAGCGCGTTTATCCCCTGGGATGGCTCGGCGTTCTCTCCAACACGCCGCCGGTTTCGAACGAGCTCATCTACGTCCGCCATCCACTAGGCTTCGCCCTGTGCTCGATGCGCTCGCCGACGCGCAGCCGCTATTACCTCCAGTGCAGCCTCGCCGACGACATCGACGCCTGGCCGGACGAGCGCTTTTGGGACGAGCTCGAGCCGCGGCTCGACGAGGAGGCCCGCGAGCGCCTGGTCATCGGCCCATCGATCGAAAAGAGCATCGCGCCGCTGCGCAGCTTCGTCGCCGAGCCGATGCGCTTCGGCCGGCTCTTCCTCGCCGGCGACGCCGCGCATATCGTGCCGCCGACCGGCGCCAAGGGCCTCAATCTCGCGGCCAGCGACGTGCGCTATCTCTCGCAGGCGTTTATCGAGCACTATTGCGAGAAATCCGACGCCGGCCTCGATCGCTATTCCGACCGCGCGCTGGCGCGGGTGTGGAAGGCCGAACGGTTCTCGTGGTGGATGACCATGCTGCTGCACAAGATTTCAGAAAATCCGTTCGATCAAAAAATTCAGCTCGCCGAGCTCGACTATCTGTTCCGCTCGAAGGCGGCGGCGACGACGTTTGCCGAGAACTATGTCGGGCTGCCGTATTAGAGCATGATCCGGAAAGGCGGAAAGCCGATTTTCCTAAAAGATCATGCCGCTCTGCTCTCCAGCCGTCCGGCCGCACATCGACCTGCAGCGATGGCCTGCCTCGAGGAAAATCGGGTGGCGATCGGTAGCCCGCCGGCCCGATCGCCGACCTTGTCGTGACGTTGCGGCCGCGGCATCTCGCCGGTATCTATACGCGCCCCCGCAAAATGCCGGCCTCGACCTTGGCGCGGTCGCTGCCGAGAAAGCGCAGAAGACCGTTATGGCCCGTCTCGTCATGAAGTTCGGCGGAACGTCGGTCGCCGACATCGAGCGCATCCGCAACGTCGCGCGCCACGTCAAGCGCGAGATCGATGCCGGCCACGAGGTCGCGGTCGTCGTTTCGGCGATGGCCGGCGCGACCAACCAGCTCGTGGCATGGTGCGAGGCCGCGTTGAAGACGCGGCAGATCTTCGACGCGCGCGAATACGACGCCGTGGTCGCGAGCGGCGAGCAGGTGACCGCGGGTCTGCTCGCGATCACGCTGCAGGACATGGATATCAACGCCCGCTCCTGGCTGGGCTGGCAACTGCCGATCCTGACCTCGGATGTACACGCCTCCGCCCGCATCCTCGACATCAATGGCGGCGAATTGATCCAGCGCTTCGGCGAGCGCAAGGAGGTGGCGGTCATCGCCGGCTTCCAGGGCGTGTACAAGGAGACCGGCCGCATTACCACGCTCGGCCGCGGCGGCTCGGATACTTCCGCGGTGGCGGTCGCCGCCGCCATCGGCGCCGACCGCTGCGACATCTACACCGACGTCGACGGCGTCTATACCAGCGATCCGCGCGTGGTGCCGCGCGCGCAGCGACTCGACAAGATCGCTTTCGAAGAAATGCTGGAGCTGGCTTCGCTCGGCGCCAAGGTGATGCAGGTGCGTTCGGTCGAGCTCGGCATGGTGCACAATGTGCGCATCTTCGTGCGCTCGAGCTTCGATCGTCCCGAGGATATCGACCCGCACGGCACTCCGCCTGGAACCCTGATCTGCGACGAGGAGGAGATCATGGAGCAACAGACCGTTACCGGCATCGCCTTCTCCCGTGACGAGGCGCAAATCTCGGTCCGCCAGGTCGAAGACAAGCCGGGAGTCGCCGCCGCCATCTTCATTCCGCTCGCCGACGCCAACATCAACGTCGACATGATCGTGCAGAACGTCTCGGCCGACGGCAAAACCACCGACCTGACCTTCACCGTGCCGGCCGCCGACTATCAGCGGGCGCTCGATGTCATCGCCAAGGCGAGAAAGACGATCGGCTACGCCCGGCTCGACGGCGCGACCGACGTAGCCAAGATTTCCGTCATCGGCATCGGCATGCGCAGCCATGCCGGCGTCGCCGCGCAGGCGTTCCGGGCGCTGGCCGAACGCGCCGTCAACATTCGCGCCATCACCACCTCGGAGATCAAGTTCTCCCTGCTCATCGACGCGGCGTTCACCGAACTTGCGGTCCGCACGCTGCATTCGCTCTACGGCCTCGACAAGGCGACCCCCTGACGGTCATTCCGCGACCGAGCGGAGTCGCCGCGAACTTTGACCTTGTGGTGAGAGCCGTGACCGCGAGCGCGATCGAAAGCGCCAAACTCGTCGCCCCATTGGGGTCCCGACATAAGCTCACGCTGCAGCGCACAAATCTCGTCAAGTGTCATTTCCTTGTCTCTGGCTTGCGGTTTGCATACCGCATTCGCTATAGGCTTTGAGGATTGATCGCCGCGGGCAAAGTCCCAGGCGAAATCTTCTTCGATTACGGCCGGTGCGACGCGGGCTAAGCTCCGGTCAAGGCGGAGCCCGAGGGACCTCACGCCATGCGTGGAGCGCTCGGCGGTCCCCGCGTGCTGTTGCGCCGGCTGCGCGAAGTGATGGCGGAGCCGGTCAGCGCGCAGGAACGCCTGGACAAGATCGTGGTGCTGATCGCCGCCAACATGGTTGCGGAGGTCTGCTCCGTCTATGTATTGCGCGTCGATTCCACGCTCGAACTCTATGCGACCGAGGGCCTCAACCGTGAGGCGGTCCACCGCACGGTGATGCGCGCCGACGAGGGCCTGGTCGGCCTGGTCGCGAGCCAGGCAAGCCCCGTCAATCTGTCGAACGCGCAGGCGCATCCGGCCTTCTCCTACCGGCCGGAAACGGGTGAGGAAATCTACCACTCCTTCCTCGGCGTGCCGGTGCTGCGCGCCGGCAACACACTGGGCGTGCTGGTGGTGCAGAACCGCGCCCGGCGCACTTATTCGGAGGAGGAAGTCGAGGCGCTGCAGACGACCGCCATGGTGCTGGCGGAGATGATCGCCTCCGGCGAGCTGTCGGCGCTGGCTCCTCCGGGCGCCGAGCCGGCCGCGCGGCGCTCGCTGCATCTCAAGGGCGCGGTGCTGTCAGACGGCATTGCGCTCGGCCACGTCGTGCTGCACGAACCGCGCGTGGTCGTCACCAACTTCATCGCCGACGACATCCCGAAGGAATTGAAGCATCTCGAAGCGGCGGTCGAGACCTTGCGCGCCAATCTCGACGCGCTGCTTGAACACGGCGACGTGGTGGAAGGCGGCGAGCACCGCGACGTTCTCGAAGCCTATCGCATGTTCGCCTACGACCGCGGCTGGGTTCACAAGCTCGAGGAAGCGGTCATGACCGGCCTCACGGCGGAGGCCGCCGTCGAACGCGTCCAGTCCGACATGCGCGCGCGCATGCTGCGGCAGACCGACCCGTTCCTGCGCGAGCGCCTGCACGACCTCGACGACCTCGCCAACCGACTGATGCGCCAGCTCACCGGCCAGGATCACGCTCCCGCGCGCGAAAGCCTACCAGAGAATGCCATTCTCGTCGCCCGCTCGATGGGCCCCGCGGCACTGCTCGACTACGACCGCAAGCGGTTGCGCGGCCTAGTCTTGGAGGAAGGCGGGCCGCATTCGCACGTCGCCATTGTGGCGCGCGCCTTGGGCATTCCCACGGTCGGCGAGATCGACAATGCCGCCGGCATCGCCGATCCGGGCGACGCCATCATCGTCGACGGCACCGCCGGGGATGTGCACCTGCGGCCGCTGCCCGACATGGAGGCCGCCTATGCCGAACGCGTACGGCTGCGCGCGCGGCGCCAGCAACAATATCAGGCGTTACGGGACATCCCGTGCGTGACCAAGGACGGCGAAGAGGTGACGTTGCTGATCAATGCCGGATTGAGCGTCGACCTGCCGCACCTCGCCGATACCGGCGCCGCCGGGATCGGGCTGTTCCGCACCGAGCTGCAATTCATGGTAGCGCCGAACTTCCCGCGCGCGAGCGAGCAATACGCGCTCTATCGCGCCATCATGGACGCCGCCGACGATAAACCAGTCACCTTCCGCACCCTCGACATCGGCGGCGACAAGGTGCTGCCCTACATGCGCAATGTCGAGGAGGAGAATCCGGCGCTCGGCTGGCGCGCGATCCGGCTCGGGCTCGACCGCCCGGCTCTGTTGCGCACGCAACTGCGCGCGCTGCTGCGGGCTGCCGGCGGCCGCGCGCTGAAAATCATGTTTCCCCTGATCGCCACCGTCGCCGAATTCGACCAGGCGAAGGAATTGGTTGAACGCGAGCTCACCCATCTGCGCCGGCACGGCCACAAACTGCCCGCCGAGGTCGAGGTCGGCAGCATGGTCGAGGTTCCTTCACTGCTCTATCAGCTCGACGAGCTGATCGAGCATGTCGATTTCCTCTCCGTCGGCTCGAATGACCTGGTGCAATTTCTCTACGCGGTCGACCGCGGCAATCCGCGGGTCGCCGGACGCTTCGACCCTTTGTCGGCGCCGCTCCTGCGCGCGCTCAAAGACATTGCCGACAAATGCCGCGAGCACGGCAAGCCGGTGACGCTATGCGGAGAGCTCGCCTCGCAGCCGATCGGCGCGCTGGCGCTCGTCGCCATCGGCTACCGCTCGCTGTCGCTCGCGCCCTCGGCAGTGGGGCCGGTCAAGGCGATGCTGCTCGATCTCGATTGCCGCAAGGCGGCCTCGTTCGTCTGCCGACTCATGAAGAAATCGAACGGCAGCGCGTCGATCCGCGCCGAACTGGAGAAATTTGCAGCCGACAACGGGCTACAGGTTTGACCGCCGCGCCGGCCTTGTCGCGGCCATCCACGTCTTCTACTTAACCAAACAGAAGACGTGGATGCCGGCACGAGGTCGGGTACGACGATACTAAACGATGCTCCCAGACCAGAAACTCAATGCTCTTGTCGCCCGCCATGCGGCCCTCGAACGCGATCTCGCCGCCGCGGCGCCGCCCGATATCTACGTCAAGCTCGCGCGCGAGTTCGCCGAGCTCGCTCCCGTCGTCGAGGCGGTGAAATCGTATCGGGCGGCGCAGCGCGAGCTCGATGGGCTTACCAGCCTGATCGTCGACCCCGCGACCGATGCCGAAATGCGCTCCATCGCCGAGGCGGAACGGCCGCAGCTCGAGGCGCGGCGCGCATCGCTCGAGCGGCAGTTGCGGCTTGCGCTTCTTCCCAAGGACGCGATGGACGAACGCAACGTCATTCTCGAAATCCGCGCCGGCACCGGCGGCGATGAGGCCGCCATTTTTGCCGGCGATCTGTTTCGCATGTACGAGCGCTACGCCGCCAAGCAAGGATGGACGGTCGAGGTCATGACCTCGAGCGACGGCTCGATGGGCGGCTACAAGGAGATCATCGCCGAAATCCGCGGCCGCGGCGCCTTCGCCAAGCTCAAATATGAGTCCGGCGTGCACCGCGTGCAGCGCGTGCCAGCGACCGAGGCCTCCGGCCGCATTCACACCTCGACCGCGACCGTCGCCGTGCTGCCCGAGGCGCAGGACGTCGACGTACCGATCAACGATTCGGATCTTCGCATCGACACGATGCGTTCAGGCGGCGCCGGCGGCCAGCACGTCAACAAGACCGAATCGGCGGTGCGTGTGACCCACATTCCTTCGGGCATCGTCGTCATGATGCAGGAGGATCGGTCGCAGCATCGCAATCGGGCCAGAGCGATGGCCGTGCTGCGCACGCGGCTCTACGATCTCGAGCGGCAGAAGCAGGAGGCGGCCCGCGCCGCCGAGCGCCGCGGGCAAGTCGGCACCGGCGACCGCTCCGAGCGCATCCGCACCTACAATTATCCGCAGGCACGCGTCTCGGACCATCGCATCAATCTCACGCTCTACAAGCTGCCGCAGATCATGGAGGGCGAGGCGCTCAGCGAGATCATCGACGCGCTGGTCGCCGAGCATCAGGCGGCACAGCTCGCCGCTGCGGGGGCCGCATGATGACGCCGCGCGTTTGTGCCGCTGCCGCTCGCGCCCGACCTGCCAAGACCAATGCGCCGACGGTCGCCGCCGCGCGCCGCGATTTGGCGAACGACTTCCGCGCCGCCGGCATCGAATCGCCCGAACTCGACGCGCGCATTCTGCTCGGGCATGCGCTGGGTCTCGACCACGCGGCACTCGCCGCGTCCGCCGCTCGGATTCTTACCCTTCAGGAGAGAGATGCGGTCGCCGACCTGGCGCGTCGCCGGCTTGCCCGCGAGCCGCTCGCGCGCATTCTCGGCCGCAAGGAATTCTGGAGCTTGACGCTCACCGTCGACGCCGCGACGCTGGTGCCGCGGCCGGAGACGGAAACGGTGGTCGAAGCCGCGCTTGCCGCGATCGATGCCGACGGCCTGCGCTCGTGCGCGCTGCGCATCGCCGACCTCGGCACCGGCTGCGGCGCGCTTATTCTGGCGTTACTCACCGAATTGCCCAACGCGTTCGGCGTCGGCACCGACATCAGTCTCGGTGCGCTGCGGATTGCGCGCGACAACGCGCGCCGGCTGGGCTTGACCAGCGCCGAACTCCTCGCCTGCGATATGGCGGCGGCGATCAAGGGACCGTTCGACCTGATCGTCTCCAATCCGCCGTATATAGCTTCTGCCGACATTGCTGCGCTCGCCCCGGAGGTGCGCGATTTCGATCCGCGGCCGGCACTCGACGGCGGACCTGATGGGCTCGACTGTTATCGGGCGATCGCCGCTGCGGCGCCGGCGCTGCTGGCCCCCGGCGGCATTCTCGTTGTCGAACTCGGCTTCGGCCAGGGGCCAGCCGTGGCCGCATTGTTTTCGGCGGTGGGGCTTGCGCCGTCGCCGCCTCGCCCCGATCTTCATGGTGTGGCTCGCGCCCTGCTCGCGAGAAAGGCCGCGGCAAACCGGGCATGAGCGGGGACGAATGGTCCTCGGCGGAAAGACAGCAAAAAAGCACTTGGAATATCCGCCGGAACAGATTAGCTTGAGTGCACGGAATCGGCCCGAGACGAGGCCGCGCAGCCCTGAAAGCCCGGAGCGTTGCTCCCAGAGGTCGGTAGCGCAGGCCAGGTAAAGAGCGAAAGCCGGATCGGACGGCAAACGGGATCGCCACATTCAGACCGAGAATTTTCATCGGTTGGGCGCGCACTGGTGTCGCGCGCATGACGAAGGGCTCGCAGCACCGCGGCGTTGCCGCGGGTGAGATTTGGGGATTGCTGAGGATTTGTGACGTTCAACGAGCGGCTCGCAACGGTGAAGGCGGATGACGGGCGTGCGCGAGGCCGTCATGCGAGTGAGATATGTCGAGATCAGTGCACCAGGTTGACGCGTCGAGTTGAGGTGACATCCAGTGAGCTGAAAACGGCGGCATTCGTGCCGCCGCAAATGAGGGGTTGGCAGAACAGCAAACCATGAGAAACGGTCAGAACAAGCGCATGCGGGGTCGCAACCGCAAAGGTGGTCATCATCAGAATCCATTGTCGCGCATGTACGAGTCCAATGGACCGGACGTGAAGATTCGGGGAACGGCATCCCACGTTGCCGAAAAATACCTCCAGCTTGCCCGTGACGCGCAGAGTTCGGGGGACCCAATCGCCGCCGAAAACTACTATCAGCATGCGGAGCATTATTTCCGCCTGATCGCAGCGGCGCAGGAGCAGTTTCGTCAGAGTCAGCCCTATTACCAGCCGCCAAGCGAGCCGCGCACCAATCTCGCCGACGACGGCTACGACGACGGCGACAACGAGCAGCCTTCGATCGGCGGCGAGCCGTTCGCCGGGCGCGAGCCGCAGCCCTACTTTCCGCGCGAACAACAACAGCCGCAAATGCAACCGCAGCATGTCCAGCCGCGCCCGCAGCACCTGACGCCGGCCGGCGGCGAAGACGTGGAAAGGTTGCCGTCATTCATCACCGGCGGTCATCCGCAGCCGCCGCAGCAAGGGCAGGGCAACGGCCCCAATGGCTATGACGGCTCGCCAGACCGCTTTCCGCTGCATCGACGGCGCCGTCGTCATCGCGGTCCGCGCGATCAATCGCTGCCCGGCGAGGCTGACGCGCCGCCGCCTTCCGGTTCGCGCCCGATCGACGATTGAGTTCGCAACGCACAGCCGACAGAGTTTGCCGGGGTCCGCAACGACGCCCGTTCAACCCCCGCGGGGCGCCTTGGCCAGTCGCACCAGGAACCAAATCGGCAGTACGATTACGGCGCCGAGAAGGAAATACTGCCACAGCCAGCGCACGGCGTCGAAGCCCATATTCCAGATATGCTGGATGAGCCGGCGCACCGAGTCGATGATGTTCCACGGATCGAGCCCGATCGCGGCAAGGATGACGCCGACCAGAATCGACAACAGGATCAGCCGTCCGATGACGGCGAGCGGCGGCCCGCCGAAGAAGCGGTGAACGTAATCCTGAGCCATCGTCATCTCCCGCGCGCGCCGATCGCTTAACGATCGCGCCAATTACCCAACTTGCCGCGGCGTGCGCAAGCCGGACGTGCCAACCGTGCGGGCGACGCGGCCATGCGGGGGCGTTGCCTCGGCTTCGCCAGTGGCGGTAAGTTGCGTCCGCCCGAAGCGGTTTTCCGGGCCTTCCGAGGATATTTCATGGCCAAGATCGAGGACCGCGCGCCGTCGCCGCAGACCGGCCTCAATGACGACATCGGCGAGGACAAGCGGCTTGCCATGTATCGCATGCAGGTCGAGATCCGCGAAACCGAGCAGCGCGCATTCGATCTCTTCCTGCAGAATCTCGTCAAGGGTACGAGCCACCTATCGCTCGGCCAGGAGGCGGTCGCCGCCGGCTTCGCCGCCGCCATGCGCACCGGCGATCTGAGCTTCTGCACCTATCGCGGCCACGCCCATACCCTGGCGCGCGGCGTACCGATCGCCAAGGTCCTGGGCGAGCTGATGCAGCGCGACATCGGGCTGATGCGCGGCAAGGGCGGCTCGATGCACCTGACCTCGGTCGATCACGGCGTCATGGGCTCCTATGCCATCATCGGCGCGCATTTGCCGATCGCCTGCGGCGCGGCCTGGCGCGCGCAGTACAAGGGCGAAAAGGACGTTTCGGTTTGTTTCTTCGGCGACGGCACGACGAATATCGGCGCCTTTCACGAGGCGCTGAATTTCGCCGCGGTGTGGAAGCTGCCGGTGATCTTCGTCTGCGAGAACAACCTGTACATGGAATACACGCCGATCGGCGACGTGACCGCGGTGCCGCATCCGGCCGCCGACCGCGCCGCGAGCTACGGGCTGCCGCGCATTATTGTCGACGGCAACGACGCCGACGTCGTCTATCGCGCGGCGACCGCCGCCTACGACAAGGCGCGCGCCGGCGACGGACCGTCGCTGATCGAGTGCCTGACCTATCGCCACAGCGGGCATTCGCGCGCCGACCCGGCCAAGTATCGGCCCGAGGGCGAGCTGGAAAAGTGGAAGGAGCGCGACCCGATAAAAATCTATCGCCAACGGCTCAAACAATTCGGCATCGGCGAGGAAGCGATCGTTCGCATCGAGACTGACGTGAAGCGGCGCGTCGAGGAAGCGACCGCAGCCTGCAAGGCGGCCCCGCCGCCGCCGGCCGACCTCCTCACCAAGGACGTTTACGCCGACGGAGGTTTCGCATGGCGGAACTGACCTATCGCGACGCGGTCATCCGCGGCATTGCGCAGGAAATGAGCCGCGATCCCGACGTCGTTTTCCTCGGCGAGGACGTCGGCAAGCCCGGCGGCGTGTTCAAGGCGACCGTCGGCCTGTACGAACAGTTCGGCCCGCTGCGGGTGCGCGACACGCCGATCTCCGAGCAAGCGATCCTCGGCGCCGCCATGGGTGCGGCGATGACCGGCCTGAAGCCGATCGCCGAGATCATGTTCTCGGATTTTTTCGCGGTGTGCTTCGATTACATCGCCAACGAATTTGCCAAGAGCCGCTACATGTCGAACGGCCAGATCAAATGCCCGCTGGTCGTGCGCACCGGCAATGGCGGCGGCGTGCGCTTCGGCGCCCAGCATTCGCAGAGCGTCGAGAACTGGTGCATGATGATTCCCGGCCTCAAGGTCGTGGCGCCGTCGAGCCCGCGCGACGTGATCGGGCTATTGGCGGCGGCGGTGCGCGATCCCGACCCGGTGATCTTCTTCGAGCACAAGGCGCTCTATCCGACCAAGGGCGAGGTTCCCGACGGCGAAATCGTCGATGCGCTCGGCACCGCGAGCCTCGTACGGCCGGGCGACGATGCCACCATCCTGGCGCTCGCCTTGATGGTGCCGCGCGCGCTTGCGGCGGCGGAGAAGCTCAAGAGCGAGCACGGCATCGATTGCGAGGTCGTCGACGTGCGCTCGCTGGTGCCGCTCGACACCAAGACTATTCTTGGCTCGGTCAAGCGGACCCACCGCCTGTTCACGGTCGAAGAGAATCCGCGGCTGTGCGGCTGGGGCGCCGAGCTTGTCTCGATCGTCGCTGACGAGGCGTTCTACGATCTCGACGGACCGCCGGTGCGGATCACGACGCCACATATTCCGCTGCCGGCGGCCGATTCGCTCGAGGATATCGCGCTGCCCACGGTCGACCGGATCGCCGAGCGGGTGCGCAAGTCGTTGGAGAGTTAATTCGGTTGCCGTCGTCATCGGCCTTGTCCCGATGATCCCGGGACGCGAATTCGCGATGGCGGAGAAAAGCCGGCCACGGCCGGAAGAAAGACCGAGGTGAAGCATGAGCCCCAGGTACGACAATCTTCTCGCCAACGTTCCGACCGATCTTTGGATCGGCGGCCAATGGCGCAAATCCGCCGACGGCGGCCGCTTCGACGTGATCGATCCGGCGACCGAGAACAAGGTCGCCTCGGTCGCGAGCGCCACGGTGGCGGACGCCAAGGCCGCGCTCGATGCGGCGAGCGCCGCCTTTCCCGGCTGGGCCGGCAAGAAGCCGCGCGAGCGCGCCGAGATCTTGCGCAAATCCTTCGAGCTGATCATGCGCGACGCCGAACGGCTGGCGAAGCTGATCACCATCGAGAACGGTAAGGCGCTGTCGGATTCCCGCGGCGAAGTCGCCTACGCCGCGGAGTTCTTCCGCTGGTTTGCCGAGGAGGCGGTACGCAACATCGGCCAGAATTCGGTCGCACCGGCGTCGGGCGCGCGCATCCTGGTGCACCACAAGCCGGCGGGCGTGGCGGTACTGGTGACGCCGTGGAATTTTCCGGCGGCGATGGCGACGCGCAAGATCGGCCCGGCGCTCGCCGCCGGTTGTACGGTCGTGCTCAAGCCCGCTTCGGACACGCCGCTGACCATGCTCGCCTTGATGCCGATACTCGAGGAGGCGGGCGTGCCGGCGGGCGTGGTCAACGTCATTCCCTCGCGCTCCTCCGGTGCCGTGGTGAGCGGGATGCTGCACGATCCGCGCGTGCGCGTGGTGTCGTTCACCGGCTCGACCGAGGTCGGCAGGAAGCTGCTGCGTGAAGCCGCCGACAATGTCGTGCGCCCGGCGATGGAACTCGGCGGCAACGCCCCCTTCATCGTCTTCGACGATGCCGACATCGACGCCGCCATCGACGGCGCCATGATCGCCAAGATGCGCAACATGGGCGAGGCCTGCACGGCAGCGAACCGTTTCTACGTGCATGAGAAGGTGCGCGACGAGTTCACCAAAAAACTCACTGCCAAGATGGCCGGCCTGAAAATGGGCAACGGGCTCGACGACGGCATCGCGCTCGGACCTCTGGTCAACAAGGATGGGCTCGACAAGGTGATCGAGCTGGTCGACGACGCGGTGAAGAAGGGCGCCAAGGTGCTCACCGGCGGTAAGGCGCCGGGCGGTCCCGGCTATTTCTATCCGGCCACGGTGCTCACCGACGTGTCGGACGATGCCAAAATGCTCAACGAGGAAATCTTCGGTCCGGTCGCGTCGATCCAGACTTTCACGTCCGAGGAGGATGTGATTGCCCGCGCCAACGACACCGAATATGGCCTCGTCGCCTACCTCTACACCATGAATTTGAGCCGCGGGCTACGCGTTTCGGAAAAGCTCGACTTCGGCATGGTCGGATTGAACCGCGGTCTGGTTTCCGATCCGGCAGCGCCGTTCGGCGGCATGAAGCAGTCGGGCATCGGCCGCGAAGGCGCGCATGAAGGCCTGATGGAGTTTTTGGAGACGCAATACGTGTCGGTGAGCTGGTGAATCTCGTCCCGGAGGCGCCCGCGAGCCGTGCGGGCCTTGGCGGTTGTCGGGCGGTGCGCGCCGGCCGTCGCGCTTTGATGGGTGCTACGCGCTTGCGCCTCGTGTGACGACGTTCAGGACATTTAATTAAATGAACATCCTCATGCCGCAGCTCGGCGAGACGGTTGCCGAGGGCAAAATCACCAAATGGTTCAAATCGGCCGGCGACGCGGTTGAGCCGGGCGACAATTTGTTCGAGATCGAGACCGACAAGGTGTCGATGGAGGTGCCGGCGACCGAGGCCGGCGTTTTAAGCGAGATCCGCGTCGCGGAAGGTGAGGTAGCGCCGGTTGGCGCCATCGTCGGCGTCATCGGCCCTGCGGCCGGCGTCGCGGCAAGTTCGCCGGCCGAGACCGCACCGAGCAAGCGCGCCGCCACCCCGCCTCCGCTCGATCCATTCTTCGAGGTGCGCACGCCCGCGCGCAATTTCGGCCCGGCGCGCCTCTCCGGCGGCGTTACCGTCACGCCGCTGGCGCGGCGGCTCGCGAGCGAAGCCGGCATCGATCTTTCGCGCCTGCGCGGCTCCGGCCCGCACGGCCGCATCGTCGCCCGCGACGTGGAGAATGCGCCGCGCCCGCAGCTCGCCGCGGCGGCGCCGGGCCAGAGCGCGGATCAGGTCAAGGCGCTCTACGATCCGGCGAGCTACGCGGAAGTGCCGCTCGATGCGATGCGCCGGACCGTCGCGGCGCGGCTGCTTCAAGCAAAGCAGACCGTCCCGCATTTCTATCTCAGCGCCGATATCGCGATCGATCGCGCCATCGATATGCGCAAGGAGGCAAACGAAGCGGCGCCGAAAACGCGCGACGGCCAGGCCGCCTTCAGGCTCTCGCTCAACGACTTCATCATCCGGGCGCTGGCGCTGGCGCTGCAGCGCGTTCCGGCGGCGAACTCCGTATGGGCGGACGACCGCATCCTGCGCTTCAGGCATTCGGACATCGGCGTCGCCGTCGCGCTCGACGGCGGGCTGATCACGCCGATCATTCGCGCGGCCGAGAGCAAGTCGATCAGCGCCATCTCCGCCGAGATGAAGGATCTTGCGGAGCGTGCGCGGGAGAAGAGACTCAAGCCGCACGAGTACCAAGGCGGCTCCGCGGCGGTCTCCAATCTCGGCATGTATGGCGTGCGTGAGTTCGCGGCCATCATCAACCCGCCGCATGCGACGATCCTCGCCGTCGGCGCCGCGCGCCGTCAGGCCGTCGAGACCGCCGACGGTGGCGTTGCCTTCGCCAGCATGCTGACGGCCACGCTTTCCTGCGATCATCGCGTCGTCGACGGCGCGCTTGGCGCCGAACTCCTGGCTGCGTTCAAGGCGCTGATCGAGACGCCGGTGACCATGCTCGTCTAGTGCTTGGAGCACACGAATCGTGGCCGAAGGACGAGCTGAGGTGCTGCTGGTGGGGCCGTTGCGGCCGGTGATCGCCAAAGGGCTTTCACATTTCACCGTGCACCACCTCGCAACGACGGCGGAGCACGACGCCTGTCCTGCCGCCATCGCCCGCGCGATGGCGGTAAGCGCGCCGGTGCAGCCAATCGACGAAGCCCTGCTCGCGCGCCTTCCCCATCTCCAGATCATCTCGAGTTTCGGCGTCGGCTATGACCACATCGACGCGGCTGCGGCAGCGAAACGGGGCATCGTCGTCACCCACACGCCCGGCGTGCTCACCGAGGAAGTCGCCGATACCGCGCTCGGTTTGCTTCTCTGCACGGTGCGTGAACTGCCGCAGGCGGAGCGCTACCTGCGCGCCGGCAAATGGCGCGAGCGCGACTATCCGTTGAGCCGAGCGACGCTGCGCAATCGCAGCGTCGGCCTCGTTGGCATGGGGCGCATCGGCGTTGCGATCGCGCGCCGACTCGAAGCCTTCGGCGTGCCCACGGTCTACCACACCCGCCGACCGCGGCCCGAATTGACCTACCGCCATTATCCGAACCTGATCGACATGGCGCGGGCCGTCGATATCCTCATGGTGATCGTGCCGGGCGGTCCGGCGACGCGGAATATGATCGACACCAAGGTGCTCGATGCGCTCGGCCCCGACGGCATCCTGATCAACATCGCACGCGGTTCCGTGGTCGACGAGCCGGCCTTGATCGCCGCGCTCAAGGAGCGGAAGATCATGGCTGCTGGTCTCGATGTGTTCGCCAAGGAGCCGGAGGTCCCCAAGGAATTGCTGACGATGGAGAACGTCGTGCTCTTTCCGCACCTTGGCTCGGCGTCGGTATTCACACGCGAGAAGATGGATCAGCTCGTCGTCGACAACATCCTCGCCTGGGCCGCGGGCAAACCGCCGCTTACCCCGGTGCCGGAAACGCCTTGGCGGACCTGGAGCTGAACGGGACTGGGTTTCGCGCCTACTCGGCGGCGATGCGCACTTCCGGCGCGGCGGCGCGGATGTCGTGGTCGACATAGTCCTCGAACTGGACGAAGTTCTTCTGGAACATGTCGACCAGCTTGCGCGCGGTCCGGTCGAATTCGGACTTGTTCTGCCAGGTCTTCTGCGGATCGAGCAGGTGCGGTTCGATGCCGGCGACCTGGGTCGGCACCGCGAAGCCGAAATAGGGGTCGGTGCGGAACTTGGCACTCTTCAGCGAACCGTCGAGCGCCGCGCCGAGCAATGCGCGCGTCAAGTGGATCGGCATACGGCGGCCGACGCCGTAGATGCCGCCGGTCCAGCCGGTATTGACCAGCCAGCAATCCACCTGGTGCGCGCTGATCAACTCACGCAGCAGGTTGCCGTAGATCGAGGGATGCCGCGGCAGAAACGGTGCGCCAAAGCAGGTGGAAAATTCCGGCTGCACGCCGACCAGGCCCTTCTCGGTGCCGGCGACCTTGGCGGTGTAGCCGGAGAGGAAATGATACATCGCCTGCGCCGGCGTAAGCTTGGCGATCGGCGGCATGACGCCGAAGGCGTCGGCGGTGAGGAACACGATGTTGCGCGGCTGTCCGCCGCGGCCGGTACGCGAGGCGTTCGGGATGAACTCGAGCGGATAGGCCGCGCGCGTGTTCTCGGTCTTCGAATCGTCTTCGAAGTCGCAGATGCGGGTGTCCGCATCGAACACGACGTTTTCCAGCACGGTGCCGAAGCGTTGCGTCGTGGCGTATATTTCCGGCTCCGCTTCGGCGGAAAGCCTGATGCATTTGGCGTAGCAGCCGCCCTCGAAATTGAACGCGCCCTGCGGGCCCCAGCCGTGCTCATCGTCGCCGATCAGCATGCGCTTGGGGTCGGCCGACAGCGTCGTCTTGCCGGTGCCGGAAAGGCCGAAGAACAGCGCGACGTCGCCCGCCGGCCCGATATTGGCGGCGCAATGCATCGGCATCACGCTCTCGGCCGGCAAATAATAGTTGAGCGTGGTGAACACCGATTTCTTCATCTCGCCGGCATAGGAGGTGCCGCCGATGAGGATGATGCGCCTGCTAAAATCGAGCGCGATGACGGTCTCGCTGCGCACGCCGTGGCGCCTGGGATCGGCCTTGAACGAGGGCAGGGAAAGAATGGTGAAATCGGGCGCGTAGTGGGAAAGCTCGGCGCGCTCGGGTCGGATCAAGAGCGCGCGGATGAACAGCGAATGCCAGGCGAGCTCGTTGTAAACGCGGGTCTTGATGCGGTATTTCGGATCGGCGCCGGCGTAGAGGTCTTGCGCATACAGGGTTTTGCCCTTGGCATGGGCGATGAAGTCGTCGAGCAGCAACTGGAATTTGTCCGCTGGCAGGCGGCCGTTCCTCTGCCACCAAACCGTTTTATCGGTTCGTTCGTCGACCACGACGAACTTGTCCTTTGGGCTGCGCCCGGTATGCGCGCCGGTATCGGCGCAGAACGCTCCGCCATGGACGAGGAAGCCTTCGTCATTGGCGATCGCGTGCTGGACCAGGGCGGTATCGGGCAAATTCCAGTACACCGCCGCGAGGTCGCTCAGGCCGAATTTGTCGGCGCCATGCGCACGGTTCCGCAGACCCGTCTCCTTCACGCTTTCCTCCGCAACCCGTCCGGCTGGCGCGCCGGAACTTTTGTGACAAAGGCCGTATAAGTAAGCGGCCAATTGTAACATTTCCCGCCTTCGGCGGGCATGCGACCTATAATTCGCATCCTAGCATTTGCCAAGCCGCGATCTTGCAACGCGGCCGTCGGCGAGCGCATCTTGAACGGCCATGATACGGATAAATTTTTGCCATCGTCCGCCCTGTCGCTGATCCGATTTACACCGGCATCAGTGTCTTACTCTCTCGCTCGCGCCGCCTTGGCCAAATCCACCACTGCCTTGCGTAACAATTCCGCGGTGGTAACCCGCTCGGGGAACGCCAGGCGCCGTGTTGCATCGCCGAGCGCGAGATCGAGCCCTTCCGGATCAACTCCGGCAATTCGCCACGCTCCGTCCTCGGCGCCAAGAAGCCGGGTCGCGTAGAGCCTGACGGCTTCCGCATGGTCCTCGTTCATATGGGCGATGGCGCTCTCCTCGGCCTCAATCAACTGCTCCGCGCCGGAAACGTCGGTCATTACCTCTGAAGCCTTCAGATCAGCGGCGCGGCCAAAGCCGGCGTTGAGGTGGGCGGAAATGACCGCAAGCCGCCAGAACGAGAAATCGGCGAACCCGGCATAAAGTTCCGATTTCGGATGGCGGGCGAGAAACCGCCGGCGCACGCGCGCCTCGTCCGCGTGCTCGCGCGCAATCGGCGCAGACCCTTCGTCTATATCCTCACGCGCCATCGGCGTGAACGCGCCGACGAGCGACAGCCGCGGATGGGCGAGCGGGTCACCCCTGCCGATGGAAGCAAGCAGCAGTGAAGCGCGGCGATCGGTTTCGAGGTTGGCGGTATGGGTGGAGAGCCGGGAGATCAAGATCAAAGGCGAACCGTCGACATCCGTCGCGACGTTCACCAGCGAAGCGAAAGGATGGCCGGTATTGCGGTCGATAGTCGCAAGCGCGCCGGCCCGATTCGTCCGCAACAAGGTCTTGGCGACCGATTTCGGGTCGAAATCGGGCACAGGCGCGTCTTCCGGCAGGCGATTGGGCATGAAGCCCGGCAGTGGAACCGTGTTGTCGACCTCGGCCATGCTTTTTTCTCCGTTTTTCACCCCCCGGTCACACGGCAATTACCAGGACTTTACCTTGTCTCGTCACACTTCCGCCTCTACATGGGGATTCAAAGGGTTACGGGGCCGGGGCTGGTGATGCTACGGCCGACTCATGGTAGAAGGCCGCCATGCCAACCATCGCTCTCGTCGATGACGACCGCAATATCCTTACCTCGGTGTCCATCGCACTCGAGGCCGAGGGCTACCGAATCAACACCTATACCGACGGTGCCTCCGCCCTCGACGGCTTCAAGACCGCGCCGCCGGACCTCGCCATTCTCGATATCAAGATGCCGCGGATGGACGGAATGGAGACCTTGCGCCGGCTGCGGCAGAAATCCGACCTGCCGGTGATCTTCCTCACCTCGAAGGACGAGGAGATCGATGAATTGTTCGGCCTGAAAATGGGCGCCGACGACTTCATCCGCAAACCGTTTTCACAGCGGCTCCTGGTCGAGCGGGTCAAGGCCGTGCTGCGCCGCGCATCACCCAAGGATGGCGCCGCACCCAAGGAAGCCGACAGCAAGGTTTTGGAGCGTGGCCTGCTGCGCATGGATCCGGAGCGGCACACCTGCACCTGGAAGAACGAGCCGGTGACACTCACCGTCACCGAATTTCTCATCCTGCAGGCGCTGGCCAGTCGTCCCGGGGTGGTGAAGAGCCGCAATGCTTTGATGGATGCAGCCTACGACGATCAGGTCTATGTCGATGATCGCACCATCGACAGCCACATCAAGCGGCTGCGCAAGAAGTTCAAGGCGAGCGACACCGAATTCGATATGATCGAGACGCTGTACGGCGTCGGCTATCGCTTCAAGGAAGGCTGACGCGGCGGCCAGCGCGGCCTGGCCGAGTTTGGTCATTCGTGCAGCCATGGGGCGCAAGGCCTTGACTGCTGACGGGGGCGCCTGACGTGCGGTAGAATGACCTCTGCCCCTCCCGACCCTGCCGCCTGTAACGGAGCGCGGAAAAGGGGCTGGCATGATCCGAATCCGACAGACGCGACGTGCTTGATCGAACTGCAGAAGTTTCACGGGCCGACACGCGGGCCCAGGCGTTAACGGACTTCGAGGCCGAACGCCTCGACGAGACCGACGCCGGTGTCGAACACCGCGGCATCGGCAGGGTCGGCGATCTGTCGCGGCGCGCCTGGCAGTTCTTCATCACCCAGAGTTTCTCAAGCCTCACGCGCCGCATCGTCTCGCTTAATCTCGCCGGACTTCTTGCGCTCGCCATCGGCATCACTTTCCTCTCGCAGTTCCGCGCCGGGTTGATCGACGCACGCATCCAAAGCTTGTTGGTGCAGGGCGAAATCATCGCCGGTGCGATTGCCGCCTCGGCCACGGTCGAGACCGGCTCTTCGATCACCATCGACCCGGACAAATTGCTCAATCTGCAGCCGGGCGAAAGCTACGGTCCGTCCGAGGAGGCACTCTACGGCATCGATTTTCCGATCAATCCCGAGCGTGTGGCTCCAGTGCTGCGCCGTCTCGTTTCGCCGACCAAGACCCGCGCCCGCATCTACGACCGCGACGGCGTGCTGCTCGTCGATAGCCGCAACCTGTTCGGCCGCGGCGACGTGCTGCGATTCGACTTGCCGCCGCCCAATGCTGAGAAACGCGGACTGATCGAACGGATGTTCATTGCCGTCCGTACCTGGCTTGGGCGGGGTGATCTCCCACTCTACCGCGAGCTCGGTGCCGAGAACGGGAAGGGCTATCCCGAGGTCGGGCGGTCCTTGAATGGACAGAACGCCAGCATGGTGCGCATCAACGAACGCGGTGATGTGATCGTTTCGGTCGCGGTGCCGGTGCAGCGTTTCCGCGCCGTGCGCGGCGCGCTCATGCTCTCGACCCAGGGCGCCGATATCGACGACATGGTGGAGGCCGAAAGGCTGGCGATTCTCAAGGTCTTTCTCATCGCCGCAGGCGTCATGGTGCTGCTTTCAGTCTTCCTGGCCGGCACGATCGCCGAGCCGGTCAGGCGGCTCGCGGACGCCGCCGAGAGCGTGCGCCGGCGGATTCGCACGCGCGTCGAAATTCCCGATTTCACCCGCCGGCGCGACGAGATCGGGCATCTCTCGGGCACCCTCCGCGACATGACCAACGCGCTGTACAGCCGGATCGAAGCGATCGAGAGTTTTGCCGCCGACGTGGCGCATGAGTTGAAGAACCCGCTGACGTCGCTGCGTTCCGCCGTCGAGACGCTGCCGGTCGCCAAGACCGACGAGAGCCGCGCCCGGCTCCTCACCATCATCCAGCACGATGTCAAACGGCTGGATCGGCTGATCTCCGACATTTCCGACGCCAGCCGCCTCGATGCCGAGTTGCAGCGGCAGGAGGCGGCACCGGTCGATCTCGGCAAGCTCCTCAATACGCTGGTCGCCGTCGCCAACGAGGTCAAGCGTGACGATGGGGTCGACGTCACGCTCAGATTCGAGGGCGGCGGCGCGCACGCTTTTCGCGTCCCGGGCCATGATTCGCGCCTCGGTCAGGTCGTCGACAATCTGATCGAGAACGCGCGCTCATTCTCGCCGCCGGGCGGCACGGTGCGCGTGACCTGCCGGCGGCTGAAGAATCACGTCGAGATTTTCGTCGATGACGACGGCCCGGGCGTGCGCCCCGACGCTCTCGAGAAGATTTTCGAACGCTTCTACACCGATCGCCCGCACCAGGGGTTCGGCCAGAATTCCGGTCTCGGCCTGTCGATCTCCAAACAGATCATCGAAGCCCATGGCGGCGCGATCTGGGTCGAAAATCGGATCGGTGCGCCAGGCGCAGACGGCACGCCGCAGGTGCTCGGCGCGCACTTCGTCGTGCGCCTGCCGGCCATGTGATGGCGGCGGCATTGACGACGGAGCACGGCTCGGCCGTGCTGGTCGGCGCGAAAGCGGTACTGATCCGCGGGCCCTCGGGAGCCGGGAAATCGCGCCTTGCGCTCGAATTGATCGAAGCGGCGCGCGCGGGCGCGCTGCCTTTCGCGCGACTCGTGGCGGATGATCGCGTCTATCTGGAAACTGCCGGCGGGCGAGTCTTGGCGCGTGCCCCTGAGCCGCTTGTCGGCCTCATCGAGGTGCGTGGCGTTGGCATCTTGCGGCTGCCCTACGAGCGCCGCGCCGTGGTAGGGCTCGTCGTCGACCTCGCCGCCGCGGACTCGGAACGATTCCCGCAAGAAGGAAGGCGCGAGACTGAAATTGCAGGTATATTGTTACCGCGGCTTGCGGTCGCAGGGGCCGCCGCAGCCTTGCCCGAGCTTCTTGCCCTCATCACTTCACCCCCTGGCCGTTGGATTTGACCTACCTTGGGTGGCAATCTGAGCTTCTCGATTGCCTGCGGCCGTCCGGCCGTCGGTGGCAGATTGGTAACCTTAACGCTCGTATACTTGCCCGCGGTCTCGTCCCCTAGCCGGTCCATCCCCGCCGGAGGCCCCGATTTGACTGCGTGATACCGCAATGCAACATCCATCAAAATCCGCCAATAACGCCCCTTGCGCTTGGGCTTCGGATGGTCAAGATGAGCACCCTTTCGTGCGGTGCACCGAAAACGCGCCCGCGGAGAGTTCCATGATCGGTCTTGTGCTTGTCACCCACGGGCGGCTGGCTGTCGAGTTCCGCGCGGCGTTAGAGCATGTGGTGGGTCCGCAGGGCCAGATTGAAGCAGTCACGATCGGTCCCGAAGACGACGTCGAGGAACGCCGCAGGGACATCATCGAAGCCGTAAAGCGTGTCGATAGCGGCGATGGCGTTGCTATACTGACCGACATGTTCGGCGGTACCCCTTCCAACCTCGCCATCTCGGTGATGAGCCGTCCCAAGGTCGAAGTGCTTGCCGGCATCAATCTTCCGATGCTGGTCAAGCTGGCCAAGGTCCGCGACGAATGTCCGCTCGCCGAGGCGGTTGCTGCCGCCCAGGACGCGGGGCGCAAATACGTGACCATCGCGAGCCGGGTCCTGAGCGGAAAATGAGCGCGGCCCAGCGCAGCAGCAAATATGTGCCGAACGAGCCGCGTTTGGAGATCGGCGCCGTGGTCCGCGAGCTGGCCATCTGCAACAGGAAGGGACTGCATGCACGGGCGTCGGCCAAATTCGTGCAAACGGTGGAGAAATTCGATGCCGACGTGCGCGTCACGCGCTGCGGCGAGACTGTCGGCGGCACCTCGATCATGGGCCTGATGATGCTTGCGGCGGCGCCCGGCACCTCGATCACCGTCGAGGCCACCGGCAAGGAGGCGGCGGAGGTGCTCGACGCTTTGGCCGCCCTCATCGATTCGCGTTTCGGGGAATTGGATTGATCCAGGGAGAGAGCAGATGATCTTCGGCAAGCCCGATCCGAATGCCCCGGTCGCCCCGGGCGAAAAACCGGCGACAGAAGGCGCAAAGATGCCTTCGGTCGCCCCGATGCCTGGAACGGCCGCGCCGACATCCTCGGCGCCGCCGCGCGAGCGGCCTAGCGCGGCTGCGTCGACGTCCCCGGCGCCGCCACGCGAGCGGCCTAGCGCAGCTGCGTCGACGTCCCCGGCGCCGCCGCGCGAGCGGCAGGCGGCGACGATCCGCTATGTCGACCGGCCGGACATCGCGGAGACGTTTGCCGACGCGGTCAGCGGGCTCATCTTTGATGGGCAAACGCTGCGAATCGAATTCGCGGTCACCCGCGTCGACGAGGTCAAACCCGGCGCGCCGATCAGCGGCCGCCGCTATCCGACCTGCCGGGTCGTGCTGCCGCCGGCGGCGGCGGTCGATCTGATCAATCGCATGCAGCAGATCGCGGCGGCACTCACGCAGGCCGGCGTGGTGAAGGCCACACCGCCGCGGTCGGGCGAAACGCCGAAGGCGCGCTGAACATCGACGCAGGCGGTATCAGCGTCCTCGTGCACGGCCGCCGCGCGGTTGCGAACCTGCCGCCGCGGCCGCTTTGAGGTCGGCGACAAAGCTTCGATAGGCGGCGCCACGTTCATGCTCATCCTCGATGCGCAGCAGCGCGGAAGGGTGGACGGTGATGACGAGCCTCGTCCCATCATTCATCGCAAGCGCCTGGCCGCGCAATTTGCCGATGGTGACGGTGCGCCCGGTCAAGCTGCGCGCGGCGGTCACGCCGAGCGCGATGATCGTTGACGGCTTGACCAGGCCGCGTTCGAGGTCGAGCCAGACTTTGCAGCGCTCGATCTCGTAATTGTTCGGACGTTTGTGCAGACGGCGCTTGCCGCGCATCTCGTGCTTGAAATGCTTGACCGCATTGGTAACGAAGGTCGCTTCGCGCGCAATGCCGGCGTCCTCCAGCGCCTGGTCGAGAATGCGGCCGGCGGGCCCGACGAACGGTTTGCCGGCGATGTCCTCCTTGTCTCCAGGCTGTTCGCCGACCAACATGAAAGCGGCGTGAAGGGGGCCTTCCCCGGGCACCGCCTGCGTCGCCCCGCGATAGAGCGGACATCGCGTGCAGCTTTCCTCGGCTTGAGCCAGCTGGCGCAGGGATTTGATCGGCGGTCGGCTGTTGGCATCCATGCCGGGAAAATGCGTCGCCACGGCTGGAGGTTCAAGCATGGACATAAAGCTATCTTTATGTCTTTAGTGCCGCCGCAATTCACAGGTTGGCAGAACAGCAAACCATGAGCACGTCGAGCAAACCGAAAAAAACTTCGCCCACCGATTACGTCGTCAAGGACCTCAGCCTCGCCGAATGGGGAGCCAAGGAGATCGCCATCGCCGAAACCGAGATGCCCGGCCTGATGGCGACACGCGAGGAGTATGGGCCGGAGCAGCCGCTGCGCGGCGCGCGGGTGGCCGGTTCGCTGCACATGACCATCCAGACCGCGGTGCTGATCCAGACGCTCAAGGCACTCGGCGCCGACGTGCGCTGGGCGTCGTGCAACATCTACTCGACGCAGGACCACGCCGCCGCCGCCGTCGCGGCCGGCGGCACGCCGGTGTTCGCGGTCAAGGGCGAGACACTGTCCGACTATTGGGAATACACCCACCGCATTTTCGAATGGTCGGACGGCGGCGGACCGAACATGATCCTCGATGACGGCGGCGATGCGACGCTGTTGATGCACCTCGGCTCGCAGGCGGAAACCAGCCCGGCCGTGCTCAACCATCCGAACAACGAGGAGGAGGAAGTGCTGTTCGCCGCCATCAAGCGGCGGCTCAAGCAAAGACCCGGCTGGTATACGAAGACCGCAAAGACTATCCGCGGCGTGACCGAGGAGACCACTACCGGCGTCCATCGCCTCTACCAGATGGAGAAGGAAGGCCGCCTGCTTTTCCCCGCCATCAACGTCAACGACAGCGTCACCAAATCGAAGTTCGACAATCTCTACGGCTGCCGCGAATTGCTCGTCGACGGCATCCGCCGCGGCACCGACGTGATGATGGCCGGCAAGGTGGCCATGGTCGCCGGCTTCGGCGACGTCGGCAAGGGCTCGGCGGCGTCGCTGCGGCAGGCCGGCTGCCGGGTCATGGTCTCGGAGATCGATCCGATTTGCGCACTGCAGGCGGCGATGGAGGGCTACGAGGTCACCACCATGGAAGACGCCGCACCGCGCGCCGACATCTTCGTCACCGCCACCGGCAATGTCGACGTCATCACCATCGACCACATGCGCAAGATGAAGCACCGCGCCATCGTGGCGAACATCGGCCATTTCGACAGCGAGATTCAGGTGGCGGCTTTGCGCAATTTCAAATGGCACAATGTCAAGCCGCAGGTGGACGAAATCGAGTTTCCCGACGGCAAGCGCGTTATTTTATTGTCGGAGGGGCGCCTGGTGAATCTGGGCAACGCCATGGGCCATCCGAGCTTCGTGATGTCGTCGTCGTTCACCAACCAGACGCTGGCGCAGATCGAGCTGTGGATCAATCCCGGCAAATACCAGAAGAAGGTCTACACGCTGCCGAAACAACTCGACGAGAAGGTGGCGCGGCTGCATCTCGACAAAATCGGCGTCAAGCTCACCAAGCTCACCGACAAGCAGTCGACCTATATCGGCATCCCGATCGGCGGCCCCTTCAAGACTGATCAATACAGGTATTGAGGCTTTCGCGCCCGCCGCGTCGCCCGAGCCGTTCTGCCATGCGCAGAAGGCCGATAGGGGCCGGCGCGGCGGCCGCCGCCGATTTCATCATCGCCGCCGGCATGCTTGTTCGCAACGGCTGCGGCAGCGCTTGCCGCTTCGGGACGCCGATGTTATCTGCGCCGCATGAGTGCGGTCACCATCGAAAACATCCGCAATTTTGCGATCATTGCCCATATCGACCACGGCAAATCGACCCTCGCCGATCGGCTCATTCAGCTGACCGGCGGGCTCTCCGAGCGCGAGATGGTCGACCAGGTGCTCGATTCCATGGACATCGAGCGCGAGCGCGGCATCACCATCAAGGCGCAAACCGTGCGATTGAATTACCGCGCGCGCGACGGCAAGGACTATGTGCTCAACCTCATCGACACTCCCGGCCATGTCGACTTCGCCTATGAGGTCAACCGCAGCCTCGCCGCCTGCGAAGGCTCGTTGCTCGTCGTCGATGCGAGCCAGGGGGTCGAGGCGCAGACGCTCGCCAATGTCTATCAGGCGCTCGACAACAATCACGAGATCGTGCCGGTGCTCAACAAGGTCGATCTGCCCGCCGCTGAGCCCGAGAAGGTCAAGCAGCAAATCGAGGATGTGATCGGGCTGGATGCCTCCGACGCGATCCTCATCTCCGCCAAGACCGGACAGAACGTGCCCGAGGTGCTCGAAGCAATCGTCAACCGGCTGCCGCCGCCCAAGGGCGATGCCGCAGCGCCGCTCAAGGCGCTGCTCGTCGACAGCTGGTACGATTCCTATCTCGGCGTCGTCGTTCTGTTCCGCGTCGTCGACGGCGTATTGAAGAAGGGCCAGCGCATCCGCATGATGGGCACCGACGCCGCCTATGAGGTCGATCGTGTCGGCGTGTTCACGCCGAAAATGCAGGAGGCGGACGAGCTCGGCCCCGGCGAGATCGGCTTTCTCACCGCCTCAATCAAGGAAGTCGCCGACACGCGCGTCGGCGACACGATCACCGACGACAAAAAGCCGGTTCAGAGGCCGCTGCCCGGCTTCCGCCCGGCGGTCCCGGTGGTGTTCTGCGGTCTGTTTCCGGTCGATGCCGCGGATTTCGAGAATCTGCGCGCCGCCATGGGCAAGCTCAGGCTCAACGACGCCAGTTTCTCCTACGAGATGGAGACCTCGGCCGCGCTCGGCTTCGGCTTTCGCTGCGGCTTTCTCGGGCTTCTTCACCTCGAAATCATCCAGGAGCGGCTGCAGCGCGAATTCAACCTCAACCTGATCGCGACCGCGCCGTCGGTCATCTACAAGATCAAGCTGACCGACGGCACAGCGCTCGACATCCACAATCCGGTCGACATGCCCGACGTGGTCAGGATCAACGAGATCGAGGAGCCGTGGATCCGCGCCACCATCCTTACCCCGGACGACTATCTCGGCAGCGTGCTCAAGCTCTGCCAGGACCGCCGCGGCATCCAGGTCGAGCTGACCTATGTCGGCAGCCGCGCGCTGGTGAAATACGACCTGCCGCTCAACGAGGTGGTGTTCGACTTTTACGACCGGCTGAAATCGGTGTCGAAGGGCTATGCGTCCTTCGACTATCACCTCACCGACTACAAGCCCTCCAATCTGGTCAAGCTGCAAATGCTGGTCAATGGCGAGCCGGTCGATGCGCTGGCGATGCTTGTCCACCGCACCCGCGCCGAGCAGCGCGGCCGAGCCATGGCGGAGAAACTGAAAGAACTCATTCCGCCACACATGTTCCAGGTGCCGATCCAAGCCGCGATCGGCGGCAAGATCATCGCGCGCGAGACCGTGCGCGCGTTCCGCAAGGACGTGACTGCCAAATGCTACGGTGGCGATGTGACTCGCAAGCGCAAGCTTCTGGAAAAGCAGAAGGAAGGCAAAAAGCGCATGCGCCAGTTCGGCAAGGTGGAGATTCCGCAGGAGGCGTTCATCGCCGCGCTGAAGGTGGATGTTTGAGGCTCGCGCGGCGCCGACGCCTACTGCACCACGATCGTGGTGTTGCGCATTCCTTCCCGCTGCACCAGGCCGAACAGCACGGCGGCGTTGGCCGGATGCAGGCGCACGCAGCCATGCGAGGCCGGGCCGCCGAGTCGCGCAATTTCATAGCTGCCGTGAATGGCGAGGCCGCCGTAGAAGAAGATCGCATGCGGCATCGGCGAGTTGTAATATTTACGGGAAAACCAGCGCGCGAACATCGACTGCGGATGGAAGACGCCGGCCGGCGTCCCGTAGCCCGGCCTGCCGGTCGAAACCCGCCAAGTGTAACGGTAGGCGCCATCGACGGTCACGGCCATGGTCTGGCTGCCGCGGTCGATCGCAACCATCACTGCGGCTTCGGCGCGATCCGTGCCAGGCAGGAAAGCAAATGACGGCACGGCCAGCAATGCCGCGAAAATGAGACGGCGCATGGCGAGCCCCGAAAATCTCCTCGCGCACCGCGAGGACTATTGTTGCCCGGGCCACGCTTGTAAAGCGCGCGGCATTCCGAGGGTTAATCGTTGACCATGAAATCGCCGAGCCTTGCCAGTCAAACATCCGCCATGGCGGCGTTCGACCTCACCACCATCGGCCACTCCAACATTCCCGCTGAACGCTTCGTCGCGCTGCTGCAAGACGCCGGGGTGAACATGATCGTCGACGTGCGCTCGCTGCCGTTCTCACGTCGGTTTCCGTGGTTCTCGGCGAAAACCTTGGCGGGAAGCCTCGCGCGCGCAGGCATCGCCTATGTGCCGATGGGGGAGACGCTCGGCGGCCGACCCCGCGACGACAGCCTCTATCGCGATGGCATTGCCGATTACGGGGCGATGGCGGTGCGGCCGGAATATCTCGCGAGCCTCGATCGCTTGATCGCGGCGGCGGCGCGCTCACGCGTCTGCGTGATGTGCGCGGAACGCGAGCCGCTCGACTGCCACCGCTGTCTTCTCATCGCCCGCAGCCTCGCCGAGCGCGGGCTCGCGGTCGGCCACATTCGCCATGACGGCACGACCGAGCCGCATGCGGTGACGGAAAAGCGATTGCTGGCACTCGAAGCAGATGCCGCCGAGCCGTTCGCGGCTTTACAGCGCGAACGACTCGCGGCAGCGTATCGCAGCCGGGCCCGCGCCGTCGCCTTTCGGCAAGAAGTTCCCGCGCCCCGCGGCGCGGCGGAGAACGGATGATGCGCGTTTCGCCTTGCCTGCTGTTGGCTCTGTTCCTCGCCGGCACCAGTCCGGCCTTGCCGCAGGATCCCGGCACCGTCGAGGACAAACCGCTGCCGCCGCTTGCCAATCCCGACTCCGCGTCGACGCCGGCGCGGGAGTTGTTCGCACGCAAGCGGGAGCCGGTACCGCTTGCCGCACGCGCGATCGGTTTCTACTCCTCGGGTTGCCTCGCCGGCGCTGTCGCGCTGCCGATCAACGGCCCGACCTGGCAGGTGATGCGGCTGTCGCGCAACCGCAATTGGGGACATCCGGACCTCGTCGCGTTCCTCGAGCGCCTGGCGGAAAAGGCCAAAAAAGTCGGCTGGAACGGACTCCTGGTCGGCGACATGTCGCAGCCGCGCGGCGGTCCCATGCTCTCCGGCCACGCCAGCCATCAGGTCGGGCTCGATGCCGATATCTGGCTGACGCCGATGCCCGACCGCACGCTTTCGCGCGAAGAGCGCGAATTCATGTCGGCCGTCAACATGGTGCGTGAAGATCGACTCGACGTCGACCCCAATGTGTGGACGCACGAGCGCACCGAATTGATCCGCGCCGCCGCACGCGATGCCGAGGTCGAGCGCATTTTCGTCAATGCCGCGATCAAGAAGGCGCTGTGCCGCGAGGCCGGGCCGGATCGCGATTGGCTCGCCAAGGTCCGGCCGTGGTGGGGGCACGATTATCATTTTCACGTCCGCATCTATTGTCCGGTCGACAGCCCGCAATGCAAGCCGCAACCGCCGCCGGAGCCGGGCGACGGCTGCGGCCACGAGCTCGATTACTGGTTCTCGGATGCCGTGCTGCATCCGGCGCCTCCCACGGAGCCGGCAAAGCCGAAGCCGTCGCTGACGATGGCAAATCTGCCGGCCGCGTGCCGCCAGGTACTGATAGCCCCGTGATTGCCCGTGATGCTCGCGCGTGCCAAGCATCCGCGTGTTGCGGCAAAGGCCAAACAAAAAGTCGCAGATCACCGGGCAAGTTCGGCCGCGCCGATGGATCCCGCGCTAAATGCCGGCGTGACCAAAAAGCGCACGTTGCGCGACGGCGGTCAGGAAGGTCAGAAGGGTCGCGAAACCGACAATCGCTGCGGCGTAGGGATGCGACTTCGGTGCCGGCGATTTCATCAGCAGCGGCAACCCCTTGGCCAGGATATAAGCGCCATAGAAACCGGTGAGCGCAAGGAAGTGCAGCCCCGGCAGCAGCAGAAAAATTCCGGCGAGCCACAAGGGCGTGAAAGAATAGGCTGCGAGCTTGAGTGCGCTGGCAAAATCGCGGCGCCCGCCGAACAACGGCGCCAGCGCTTCAATCAGCAGCGCGACGAGGAGCACCTCCGCCAACGTCGCCACATAGCCGAAGACCGCACTGAACAGTCCGTCGATGATCGGCGCACGCACGACATTTCCTCCCGGCACGATCACGCCGACGAGGCAGGCGCCGACAAAACTCGACAACGCCGGGATAAGCGCCAGCGGCGCGACATAGCCGATCAGCAGATAAAATGCATCAAGCGGTTCGCGATCAAGCCGCGTCCACGCGCCGCCAGGATCAACCAGCATGGCCGTCGCACGCAGAACCGCCTTCACGCCTGCAACCCCCGGGCGTCGGCACGGATCAAGGCGGCGCCTTTCTCCGCGATCATCATGGTCGGGGCATTGGTGTTGCCGGACGTGATGGTGGGCATGACCGACGCGTCGATGACCCGCAGCCGATCCACGCCGGCAACGCGCAAGTGGTCGTCGACCACCATCAGCGGATCGCTCGGCAGACTCATCTTGGCGGTGCCGATGGGATGAAAGATGGTGGTGCCGATGTCGCCCGCGGCCTTGACCAGAGCCTGCTCGTCGTCATCGCGCACGCCAGCGCCCGGCAGATACTCGGTCGGATGGTACGGCGCCAGCGCCGGCTGCGCCACGATACGGCGGGTCAAGCGAATGGCTTTGGCGGCGATGCGGCGGTCCTCCTCGGTCGACAGGTAATTGAGCTTGATGATCGGTGCCGCGGCTGGATCGCGCGAGCGCAGCCGCACATAGCCGCGGCTCGTCGGGCGCAGGTTGCATACGCTTGCGGTAAAGGCGGGGAATTTGTGCAGCGGCTCGCCGAAGCGGTCGAGCGACAGCGGCTGGATGTGGTACTCGAGATTGGCGCGCTCCTGATCGGAATCGGAGCGGGTGAACAGACCAACCTGCGACGGCGCCATGGTCAGCGGGCCGCGCCGGAACAGCGCATATTCGATGAGCATGCGTGCGAGGCCGAGCGGCGAGTGATAGCGCTCGTTGAGGGTGGTGATGCCGTCCACCTTGTAGATCAGGCGCAGCTGCAGGTGGTCCTGCAGGTTGCCGCCGACGCCCGGCCTGTCGGCGACGACCGAAATGCCGTGTTCCATCAGGTGCTGCGCCGGGCCGACGCCGGACAACAACATGATTTGCGTCGACCCGATCGAGCCAGCGGCGAGAACGACTTCGCCGCGGCAGCGCGCTGCTCGCGTTTCGCCGTCGCGTCGCCAGCGCACGCCGACGGCGCGGCGGCCGTCGAACACGATGCCTTCGACCAGAGAGCCGGTTTCCAGCCGCAAATTGGCACGGCCAAGCACCGGTTTGAGGAAGGCGCGCGCGGCCGACCAGCGCCGGCCCCGCTTCTGGTTGACATGAAATGGGGCGCAGCCTTCGTTATCGCCGGTGTTGAAGTCCATGAGGGACTTGATGCCGGCCTGCGCGGCGGCGGTGCGAAACGCGTCGAGCACATCCCAGCGCACGCGCGGCGCCGCGACCGGCAATTCGCCGCCCACGCCATGGGTCGCGCTCTCGCCCATGAAGTGATTTTCATGGCGCTTGAAATAAGGCAGCACGTCGTCCCAACCCCAGCCGGCAAGCCCGAGCTGGCGCCAGTGGTCGTAATCGGCCGCCTGGCCGCGCATGTAGACCATGGCGTTGATCGACGACGAACCGCCGATTACCTTGCCGCGCGGGTAGTTGATGCTGCGGCCGTTGAGTCCTTCGTCCGGCTCGGTCTTGAAACACCAGTCCGAGCGCGGATTGCCGATCGCGAACAGATAACCGACCGGGATGTGATACCAAATCCAATTGTCGCGTCCACCGGCTTCGAGCAGGAGCACACGCCGGTCGGAATCGGCCGAGAGCCGATTGGCCAGGAGGCAGCCGGCCGACCCAGCGCCGATGATGATGTAGTCGTACTCGCCTTCCATCGCCTCTGCAGGCATGACGCGCTCCCCGAATTCACGGCAATGATATCACGTGCCGTTATCGGCGGATCATCGTCGTTCCGCAACCGCGCCAAGCGCGGCAATGCAAAATGCGCGCCGTGCTTTGCCAAGCTTCGGGGCGACTGCTATCCTCGAAGCGCGACGGGCGGCGCGCCGGGCGTGCGCCGCACCAGCCTGGAACGACGGTTCCCGAGGCGGTCGTACTTCTTTCATATTGGCCTCGGCGCCCGCGGGTTGCGGGCGCGGGCAACCTTTGGAGAACCGTCGTGCTCGAAAGAAGGCGTGTCCTGCCGGTTCTTGCCGCAGCGATCGCGATTGCCGCCGCGACGCAGCCGGCGCCGGCGCAGGAAAACAGCCTCCTCGTTTTCGCCGCCGCCTCGATGAAAAACGCGCTTGACGACGTCGACGCGGCGTTCACGAAGCGGACCGAAATCAAGATCGTCGCCAGCTATGCGGCAAGCTCGGCGCTGATGAAACAGATCGAGCAGGGCGCTCCGGCCGACATATACGTTTCCGCCGATCTGCAGTGGATGGATTATGGCGCACAGCGCGATCTCGTCAAAGAGCAAACGCGCGTCAATCTGCTCGGCAACCGGCTGGTACTGATCGCACCCAAGGATTCGGGGATCGGCAATGTGACGATCGCGCCGGGCTTTGATCTCGCCGGGCTTGCCGGCGACGGACGTATCGCGACCGGCGACGTGCGCGCCGTTCCGGTCGGGCTTTATGCTAAGGCCGCGCTGGAGAAGCTCGGAGTATGGGCATCGGTCGAGCCGAAGATGGCCATGACCGACAATGTGCGCGCCGCGCTGGTTCTGGTCGCGCGCGGCGAGGCGCCGCTCGGCATCGTCTACGAGACCGACGCCAGGATCGAGTCGAATGTCAAGGTCGTCGGCGTCTTTCCCGAGGATTCGCACCCGCCGATCGTCTACCCGGTGGCGCTGACCGCAAACGCCAAGCCCGATGCGGCGCGGTATCTGGCGTTTCTACGTACGCAGACCGCGAAGTCGATTTTCGAGGGCTACGGTTTCACGTTTCTGATAAAGCCGACATCGTGAAAGACTTTCCCGTCATCTCTCCCTAAGGGTTAAGCAAGCAAGCGCCGTGCTCGATCTCTCTCCCGCCGAATGGACCGCGGTCCTCCTGTCGCTGCGCATCGCCATCGTCGCCACCGCGTTCGCGCTGCCGATCGGCATCGCGGTCGGGTGGCTGTTGGCGCGAAAGAAATTTTGGGGCAAGGCCGTGCTCGACGGGCTCGTGCACTTGCCACTGGTGTTGCCGCCAGTGGTCACCGGCTATCTGCTGCTCATCTCGTTCGGTCGCAAGGGACTGATCGGCGCCTTTCTGGCCGATCAATTCGGCATCGTGTTTGCGTTCCGCTGGACCGGCGCCGCGCTGTCCTGCGGCATCATGGGCTTCCCGCTGTTGGTCCGTCCGATCCGACTCGCGCTCGAGGCAATCGACCGTCGGTTCGAGGACGCCGCCGCAACGCTCGGCGCCAACCATCTCATGGTGTTCCTCACCATCACCTTGCCGCTTGCCTTGCCGGGCGTGATCGCCGGTGCGGTGCTGTGCTTTGCGCGGGCGCTCGGCGAATTCGGCGCCACCATCACCTTCGTGTCCAACATCCCGGGCGAGACGCAGACAATTTCAGCCGCGATCTACACGTTCTTGCAGATTCCCGGCGGCGAGGCCGCGGCGGGGCGGCTGGTGTTGCTTGCGATCGCGCTGGCGCTGGCCGCGCTCATTGCCTCGGAATGGTTCGCCCGCCGCGCCGTCATGCGCTTCCAAGGGGAATGATCGTGCTTGCCGTGGACGTCGAGAAGCGGCTCGGCGGATTCCAACTTGCCGCCCGCTTCGAAGCGGCGCGCGGCGTCACCGCTCTGTTCGGTCCCTCCGGCGCGGGAAAAACCTCGATCGTCAACATGATCGCCGGCCTGCTGGCGCCGGACGGCGGGTCGATCACGCTCGACGATACGGTGCTGTTCGACAGCGCCGCCGGGATCAACGTGCCCCCGCATCGGCGCCGCATCGGTTATGTGTTCCAGGAAGACCGGCTGTTTCCGCATCTCAGCGTGCACCAGAACCTCGACTATGGACGCAAGATGAGCGGCCATCCGCGCGACGCGAAAGAGTTCGAGCGTGTCGTGACGCTCCTGGAGATCGGCCGCCTGCTCGGTCGCCGGCCGCGGATGCTGTCCGGCGGCGAGCGCCAGCGCGTTGCCATTGGCCGCGCCTTGCTGATGCGCCCCCGCCTTCTCCTCCTCGATGAGCCGCTTGCCTCGCTCGATGCCGGCCATAAGCGCGAAATTCTCCCCTATTTCGTCCGCCTGCGCGACGACGCCGGCGTGCCGATGGTCTATGTCACTCATATCGCCGCGGAACTGCGCCGTATCGCCACGTATGTCGTGCGGCTCGACGCCGGCCGCGTCGTAGCCGCGGGAGGCATCGAACTGCTCGATGACGCCGATGTGATCGGCTGATCGCTACTGCACAGCGGACGGCGCAATAGAGGTCGGCCTTCTCCCTGCGAACTTCGCTGTGCAACAGCGGCGCCAGCGGCTATCATTCGCGAAGCTTTGCCACATTCGAGCTGCGAGCCCAGGACGTGGTAGGCTGACGATTGACGACGGAACAGAGGAAACAACGCCGATGCCCGCGACCTCGCTGAACCGAATTCATGTGCCGCGTGCTTTGTTGAGCGATCTCCCGGTCATTGCCTCGCTTGTTGGGCTCGACGTCGCCGCCCGGCTGCTCCCGCACGCGCCCGATTTCACGCCGGTTGCCGCGACGGCGCTGTTTGCGGCAAGCGTGCTTCGCATTCGCGCCCTGTCCGTTCTCGTGCCGATCGTCGGCCTGGTGCTCGGCGATGTCATGCTCGGCTTTTACGATATAAGGGTGATGGCATTCGTCTATGGGACGCTCGCGCTGCCGGCTTGCGCCGCATGGATGTCGAGGCGTCTTCGCCGGCCGGGGATGATCGTGCCGATTTTGCTCTCCTCTTCGCTGACGTTCTTTTTCGTCACGAATTTTGCTGTTTGGGCTTTCAGTACAATGTACGCCCCGAATTGGACGGCGCTTGTCGAATGCTATGTCGCGGCGCTGCCGTTCCTGCAGAACATGGCGGCCGGCGATTTGTTCTGGGGTTTGGTCTTGTTCGGAACCTACTGGCTGGTGCAGAACATGCGCGCGGCTAAGGAAGCGGTGCCGCATGCCGTCGCGCTGCGTGCCTGACGCTCACGCCGTTCGCGCTTGAATGGATCGCGCGCCGCCGCTGAACTCTGCGACGACTCTGGGTGTGTTGTGCGGTGTCGGCGCGGCGCTGTGCTGGGCGCTCGGCTTCGTTGCCGCACGGCAGGGCGTTACCGCCGGCCTGTCGCCGCTCGTCATCGCGCTGCACCGGTACGTGTGGCCGGGACTGGCGCTTCTGCCGGCCGTCGCCCACGATGGCTTCGCCGACCTCGGCGGGATCGGCTGGCGCCGCGGAATTGCCCTGGCGCTGTTCGGCGGCCTGCCGCTCGGCTTGTTGAGCTACACCGGTTATTTGTTTGTCCCGCTCGGCCATGGCGGCGTCATTCAGCCATCGTGCGCGGCGCTCGGCGGATTGGTGCTGGCGCGGCTCATCTTGAAGGAACCGTTGCCGTGGGGCCGCGTCGTCGGGGCGCTGGCGATCGTTCTCGGTCTGGTGGTGATCGGCGCCGAAGCGCTGCGGACGATGGGCGCCCACGGGGTCGGCGGCGACTTTCTGTTCGTCGCCGCCGGAAGCTTCTTCGCCGTCTTCGGCGTGCTGGTGCGGTTGTGGCGGATCGCCGCGGCGCGGGCAGCGGCGATCACCAGCGTCCTGTCGCTCGTCGGACTGCCGGTGCTGCTGTTCAACGTCGATAATCTCTTGGCCGCGGGTTTGTTCGAAAATCTGCTGCAGGCGGTCGTCCAGGGCGCCCTCGCCGGCGCCGGCGCTACTTATCTCTTTACCCGCGCGGTCGTGTCGCTCGGCGCCTCGCGCGCGGTGCTGTTTCCTTCGCTCGTCCCCCCGTTCACTCTGTTGGTCGGCTATCTTGCGCTTGGCGAGGTGCCGAGCGTGCCGCAGCTCGCCGGTCTCGCGATCGTCGTCGTCGGCTTCCGGCTGACGCAGCGCGGATGACCCCCATTCCGCAGCGCCGGCCTCCGAAGATAAAGGGAGCCTCACGCCGCCTTGCGGCTGGCCAGGAAGTCCGCCATGCGGTCGAGCGCGCACAAGATATTTTCCGTCGAATTGGCGTAGGACGCGCGCACATAGCCTTCGCCGAGCACGCCGAAATCCGGCCCACCGACGAGGGCGACGCCGGATTCTTCGAGGAGCGCCGTGGCGAGCGGTTTGGCCATCCAGCCGGTGCGCTTGATGTTGGCAAAGGCGTAGAACGCGCCCTTGGGCGTGACGCAGGACATGCCGGGAAGCCGGCTGAGGCCGTCGACCACGACCTTGCGCCGCTGGTCGAACGCGGCGACCATTTTCGCCGTCTCGTCCTGCGGGCCGGTGAGCGCGGCGAGCCCGGCATATTGCGCGGCGGCGTTGACGCAGGAATGCAGATTGACCGCGAGCTTACGCGCATAGTCGTAGAGCTTGCCCGGCCATACCGCATAGCCGAGCCGCCAGCGGGTCATGGCGTAGGTCTTCGACCAGCCGTTGAGGAGAATCAGCCGATCCCGCAGCGCAGGATATTGCAGCAGGCACACATGCGTCTCGCCGTCGTAGAGCATGTGATCGTAGATTTCGTCGGACATCACGGCGACGTCGGGGTGGCGCTCGAGCCCGGCAACCAACTTGTCGACCTCGGCCTTCGGCGTCACCCCGCCGGTCGGGTTGGCCGGCGAGTTGAGGATGAGAAGCCGCGTCTGCGGCGTGATCAGACTCAGCGTTTCCTCGGCGGAAAATGCGAAATTGTTTTCCTCGCGGATCGGCACCGGGATCGGCCGGGCGCCGGTGAACTCGATCATCGAGCGATAGATGGGAAAGCCGGGGTCGGGATAGAGAATATCGGCGCCTTCCTCGCCGAACATCAGGATCGACATGAACATCGTCGGCTTGCCGCCGGGGAAAATCATCACCGCGTCGGGCGAGACATCCACCTGGAAACGCTTGTTGAGATCGGCGGCGACTGCCTCGCGCAGCGGCAAGATGCCGTCCGCGGGCGTATAGCCGTGATGGCCGTCGCGCAAAGCCTTCACTGCCGCCTCGACAATGAAATCCGGCGTGCGGAAGTCGGGTTGGCCGATGCCGAGATTGATGATGTCGCGGCCCTGCGCAGCAAGCTGCGTCGCGCGCGCGAACACGGCGAAGGCATTTTCCTCGCCGATGCGATCGAAAGCCGCGACGGTTTTCAGCACGGATCTGCCGCCTATGCGCATGTTGTTCATCGTGCTGCAGTTCAACCCAATTGTTCGGCAAAGGCAATCGACATATCTATGCGTAGCGGGAGACGACGTCGGAGACGGCGATGACGAAGAATGACGGCTCGCGGGGTTCGCAGAAGCCCCGTCTGCGCTCGCAACTGTGGTTCGACAATCCGGACAATCCGGGGATGACCGCGGTCTATCTGGAGCGCTACCTCAACTACGGAATCACACGCGCCGAACTCACCTCCGGCAGGCCGATCATCGGCATCGCGCAGACCGGCTCCGATCTGAGCCCCTGCAATCGTCATCACATCGAGCTCGCCAAGCGCGTGCGCGAGGGCATTCGCGACGCCGGCGGCATCGCCCTCGAATTTCCCGTCCATCCCATTCAGGAGACCGGCAAGCGGCCGACGGCGGCGCTCGACCGCAACCTCGCCTATCTCGGCCTGGTGGAGGTGCTGTTCGGCTATCCGCTCGACGGGGTGGTGCTGACCACGGGCTGCGACAAGACGACGCCCGCCGGCATCATGGCGGCGGCGACGGTCAACACGCCGGCGATCGTGCTCTGCGGCGGGCCGATGCTCGACGCCTTCAGCAAGGACGGCATGCGTTTGGGCTCGGGCACGGTGGTGTGGCAAGCGCGCGAAGACCATGCGGCCGGCAAGATCGACTACAAGGAATTCATCGACATCGTCGCTTCCTCGGCGCCCTCGATTGGCCATTGCAACACGATGGGCACCGCCTCGACCATGAATGCCATGGCCGAGGCGCTCGGCATGGCGCTGCCAGGCTGCGCCGCGATTCCGGCGCCCTATCGCGAACGCGGGCAGATCGCCTACGAGACCGGCGTGCGCGCGGTAGAGATCGTTCGCGAGGACTTGAAGCCGTCCGACATCCTGACCCGCGCCGCGTTCGAGAATGCGATCGTCGCCTGCTCGGCGATCGGCGGCTCGACCAACGCGCCGATCCACCTCAACGCCATCGCCCGGCATATCGGCGTCAAGCTCACGATCGAGGACTGGGAGACGATCGGCTACGACGTGCCGCTCCTCGTCAACATGCAGCCCGCGGGAGACTATCTCGGCGAGGACTATTTTCGCGCCGGCGGGCTGCCGGCGGTCATGCATGAACTGCTCGAAGCCGGCCGGCTGCACGGCGGGGCGCTGACCGTCAACGGCCGGACCGTCGCCGAAAACGTCGCCAAGACGCCGGCGACCAACCCCGTCGTCATCCGCCCGTACGACAAGCCGTTAAAGCCGCACGCCGGCTTCAAGGTGCTGCACGGCAATCTGTTCGATTCCGCGATCATGAAGACCAGCGTCATCGCCGATGATTTTCGCCGCAGATATCTCTCCGACCCGAAGGATCCGAATGCATTCGAAGGGCGCGCCGTGGTGTTCGACGGCCCCGAGGACTATCACCGGCGGATCGACGACCCGGCGCTGCAAATCGACGAACACACGATTCTGTTCATGCGCGGCGCCGGGTCGATCGGTTATCCGGGTTCGGCCGAGGTCGTGAACATGCAGCCGCCCGCCGCCCTGATCAGGCGCGGCGTGACGTCGCTGCCCTGCGTCGGCGACGGACGGCAGTCGGGAACATCGGGTTCGCCTTCGATCCTCAACGCCTCGCCCGAGGCAGCCGACGGCGGCGGGCTTGCGCTGCTCAGGACCGGCGATCGCGTGCGCATCGATCTC